>Ga0209558_1000230_pt1 | contig 53962 bp, 53 predicted proteins | sample SaaInlV_150m_DNA_3_FD_184674 | JGI IMG/M metagenome (GOLD analysis project Ga0209558, IMG submission 184674) | Marine microbial communities from expanding oxygen minimum zones in the Saanich Inlet - Saanich Inlet SI074_LV_120m_DNA (SPAdes) (version 2) | ecosystem: Environmental > Aquatic >...
CCCGCCGAAATCGTCGATGCGGTCGCCGATGCCGTGCGCCGTACGGGCAAGGAGATCGTCACACTCTACAAGCCGATCGTCGGGTTCCTGATCAACCGCCTGCAGCACATCATTCTCCACGAGGCCTACTATCTCGTCGAGGAAGGCGTCGCGACCCCGGAAGACATCGATATGGCGGCCCGCAAGATGCTGGCGCCGCGCATGTGTCTGAATGGTCTGATCGAACAGAAAGACACCTCGGGCCTCGAGATTCACGCCCTGGCGCAAAGCTCGATCGTGCCTGAATTGCATCCGGTGGACACGCCCAATCCGCTGATCCAGGACATGGTGGCGCGCGGCGAAGTCGGGTTGTCGGCCGGCGAGGGATTCTATGATTGGGACGGTTGCGACGTGGATCTCGTTCGCAAGCAGTCATCAGAACGCTTGCGCAAACTCTCGAAATTCCTTGATGATGAGCTTTCGGAATACGCGCCAGGTACGAAGCCAAAGACGCGCGAGTTGAAACGCGGCCGCTAAGCCGGACCAAGCCCGGGTAAAGAACCGAACGGAGACACATGATGAAGATCACGAAAATCGAAACCATCGCGGCAGACTTGCCGCTCGTCCGGCCGTTCAAGATGTCGGGTGTTGAAATCTCCACTTCGGAAAATGTTTTCGCGCGCATCGAAACCGATGACGGGCTGGTCGGTTGGGGCGAGGCGTCTTCGTCTCCGTCCATGACCGGCGAAACCATCGAGAGCATTGTCGCGGCCATCAAGTTTCTGACGCCGTTCATGGAAGGACGCGATCCGTCCGCGTTCGAGGAAAACCTCAACGAGATGGACTGGCGGATGTATGGCAATGCCAGCGCCAAAAGCGTGATCGAGATGGCGTGTTACGACCTCGCCGGCAAAGCGCAACAGAAGACGGTTGCAGAGCTGCTGGGCGACGTACACCGGACAGTCGTACCTGTCCTGTCCATGCTGGCAACGGGCAACATCGAAGTGGATGTGGCCGAAGCCGGAGAGCGCGCCGCTGCGGGTGTGACCCATATGAAGATCAAGGTCGGCGGCAAGCCGGTCGAGCAGGATATCGAGCGCACCCTGGCCATCCGCAAGGCGGTGAATGGCGGCGTGCAGCTGTCCGCCGACTGCAATCAGGGCTGGACCCGTGCGGAGGCGCTTGAGTTTGCCGCAGGAGCGAGCGAGGCTCTCGATTTCCTCGAGCAACCCGTGATGGGACATGACGTCGAGAGCATGGCAGCGATTGCGGCCGCTTCGGCGTGCCCGATCGGGGCCGACGAGGGTCTGCACAGCTTCGATGATGTGCGAAAGCATCACGCGATGGGTGCCGCGCAGGGTGGCAGCATCAAGATGATCAAGCTGGGTGGCGTGACGCGTGCCCATCAGGCAACGAAACTGTTCGATGAACTGGGGATGCACGTCAATCTCGCGGGCAAGATCGCCGAAACCAGCATTTCAAGTGCGGCGGTATTGCATCTCGGTGCGGCGGCGCCGTCGATCGAATGGGGAACCAGCTGCACCTGCCAGTTTCTGAAGACGGACATCGCGCGAAACCCGGTGCAGGTGATCGACGGCAAGGCGAATGTCCCAACCGGTGCCGGACTGGGTGTCGAGGTCGACGAGGACGCGCTGGCCGAGTTTGCCCGCTAGGCGATCCGTCTAACTGGTGTTCCAGTCCCGCGAAAGTTCGAGCGAATAAACGAACCGGTCTTCCGGGTGGATGCTGATGGTCGTCTCGAACACGCGTCCGTCCTGGCTCGTGTAACGGCGGTTGATCGTCATCGCCGCGGTGTCCGGTTCCACTTCCAGGCGCGCAGCGAGGCTGGCGTCGATACGGCTGGCGAACATCTCGAGCTGCGCGTTGGCGATCACCTCACTATGCGCACTCTCGATGATCTTGTGCACCGGTCCATGCTCCGTCAGCACGCGCCGCGCGGTGTTCTCGAACTCCGGTAGCACATAAATTTCCTGCCAGCAGATCGGCGCGCGGCTGACGTCCGAGCGGCGAAGCCCGGAAATTCTGAACCATGTGCTGCCGGCTGTCAGCGAAAGACGCGCGGCTTGCGCATGCGCAAGCGTGACGGTTCCCATGTCCGCAAGTTCAAAGGTCGTGTCTGGATACTGCAGCAATTCCGAGAGCGTGCTGACCGACTGGACATAGGTCGCCCCCGGGGATGTCGACACAACCCGTGTGCCAGATCCCCGGCGCATGGAGACAAAACCCTGTTCGCGCAATTGTTGAAGTGCCGCGCGTACCGTGTGGCGGCTCACTCCATAATGCGTCAGCAGGTCTTTCTCTGTCGGCAGCATGGCGCCGAGCGCGTATTCGCCGCGCACAATTCGGGTGCGCAGTTCGTCCGCGATGACTTGATATAACGGGCGGCCGTCGTTGGTGTTGAGATCACTCATGCTGAGGAAAACTATAGACCGTCCGATAAATCCGCACACCTGTGGCAGATTTTGTGAGTGCGTGTCTGGCAATACAAAATACACGTAAAAATAGAATCACTTATACTCACAACCTCCTGAAAGTGGCTTGCAGAATGCAGGAGGGTACAGATGTTGGATCGAAGTACTAAGCAGTCCGCCGCGCGGCTGCTCTACTTTGACGAGCAACCATCTTCATGCATGCGGGCGATCGATGCTGCGGATGATATGCGCCTTCCCATTGAAACCGTGTCCCATCCCGACGCGTTGAACGATGCATGTCGGACATTCAAACCCTCTGCGGTGCTGGCGGTGTTACATCCCGGGGATATGCAGGCGCGTCGGGTCATCGCGGTGATATCTGTCGCGGGCCCACAATTGCCGGTTCTCGTTGCAGGCGAAGTGGATATCAGCCTCGACGAGGCGATCGGAACGGACGCGAGGGCGCTGGACCTGTATGTCCGCGGCAGTGTGCGTCTTGGCGGCAGTCTGCGCGATCTGCAACTCGCCCTGTTGTGTGCAATCTCGAGACTTCGTGGCGGGCCGATCACCTAGTTCGATTGGTCATCCCGCTTTACAGCGATTTGCCAAAGTCCCTAAGCTTCACTTTCAAACAACGACAACGCCGAAACAGGCGTGGTGAAGGGGAGCAGGATGAATTTTCCACCAGGTGATAGTTACACTTCGAACATCGACGTCATCGGGTATGACGATGTTGACGGCCGCCCGGGATTCAAGCTGGCGCTGCACAAGTCCGGGGATCGCTGGTTCCTCTATGTAGGCCAGTTCTGGTGCTCCGGCTTTTCGATCATCGAAGTTACGGATCCCGCGAACCCGCGCTTCGTGCGCTACATCGAAGGCCCCCCCAACACCTGGACCCTTCAGGTGCAGGTTGCCGACAACATGCTCATCACGTCCCAGGAAAAGATCATGGACGGCTGGGGCCATATCGACGGCCAGCCCTGGGGTGAGGGGTTCCTGCTTTGGGATCTGACCGATCCGGAGAATCCTGAACAGTTGAGTCACTGGAAGACCGGCGGCTATGGCACCCATCGGAACTACTATGATGGTGGGCGCTATGTGTACGCGACGGGCCTGCCCGAAGGGTATGAAGGAAATATCCTCCAGATCGTCGATATCGACGACCCCCGCAACCCGGTTGAGGTCGGGCGTTGGTGGATGGAAGGCCAGCATGTCGGCGGCGGCGAGGGCGGTGCGGCACCCGGAACGATGCTGCACGGCGGCGCCTATGTGAAGGGCGATCTGGCCTATTTGCCCTACAGCGCCGGTGGATTCGTTGTGCTCGATATTTCCGACAAAACCAACCCGACGCTGGTTGGGGATTTGCCGTTCTCACCGCCTTTCCAGACTTTCATCGCCGTTCACACCGCGGTGCCGCTCCTGGAGCGCGAACTGGTGATCGTCAATTCCGAGGCGATCAAGGAGAATTGCGAGGAACCACTGGGCTATGCGGGCATCGTTGATGTCAGCGACAAAGCCAACCCGCGCCTGATGTCGCTGTTCCCGCTGCCGGTGCCACCGCCTGAGGCGCCCTATGCGACCTTCTGCGCGCGCGGTGGCCGGTTCGGGCCGCACAACCAGCACCAGCCCCAGTATCAGGACATCCTCTATCAGGGTGAGGATCTTTGCTTCCTGACCTATTTCAACGCCGGATTGCGGGTCTACGACATCTCAAATGCCGAGCAGCCGCGTGAAGTGGGTTACTTCCTGCCGCCCGATCCGCTCGAGCGTCGCGGCTTGCTGCCGGCCTCGAAGCTTGTTGCGCAGAGCGAGGACGTGATTGTCGATGCACGGGGCAACATCTTCGTGTCGGACAAGAACCACGGGATCTATGTGCTGCGTTACGACGGCCTGAACCCCTGATCCGGTAGCACTTTGGGGACTTCCAGACGGCGGCGGCGCGGGATGCATCCCGTGATACGCCATGGCTTGTTGCTGTCATGGCTGGCGATCGTCGTGTTTCCACTGTTCTGGATCGTTGCGACATCGTTCAAGCCGCCGCAAGACTGGAACGCCCGACCTGCGGTTTGGTGGCCATCCGAGCCGACCCTGTTCAACTATGTCCAGGTCTGGGTGAATGACTTCGCGACGGGGATCGGGACCCCGTGGGACGGGCCCGAGGTGATCGGGCCGTGGGGCGCGCTGGTCAACACCTTCACCATCGCGCTGATATCTTCGACCGTGGCCACCGTGTTCGGGGCGGTCGTCGCCTATGGCGCCTCGCGGTACAGGATTCTGACCGATTCCCAGCTGTTGTACTTTCTGATGCTGCGCATGATCCCGCCATTCGTCGTCGCAGCCCCCGTTTTTCTATGGTTTTCGGCTTTGGGAATCGAAGACACGATTATCGGGCTGATCATGCTCTACACCCTGATCACGGTCCCCTATGCGATGCTGGTCATGAAGAGCTTCGTCGATGATTTGCCGCGTGAAATCGAATATGCGGCGGAAATGCTCGGCGCCAGCCGATGGCGGATAATTTGGGAGATCGTCCTGCCTATGTTGCGCTCCGGACTGGCCGCGACATTCCTGTTTCTCTTCATCCTGAACTGGAGTGAGTATTTCTTTGCCCTGATCCTGTCGAAGACCGATGTTTCGACCCTGCCGGTTCACCTCAATCGATGGGCAGGAAATGGCGGCGCCAACGGATTTCAGGCGGCATTGTCCGTGGGCGCGACCCTGCCTCTCATTGTCATCGGATTGCTAATCCGCAAACATCTGGTTCGGGGATTGAGTTTCGGTTTCGTCCGGCGATAGCCAACTATCCGCGCGACTTGCGGATGTTTTGCCATTGGCGGTCGATGTCTTCGAGTGCGGCCTCAATTCCGCCGACGAATGACTGAGCGGCCGGGCTGAGTGGCCTGCTCGAAGGTTCGATCAGGATGAACTCGAACTCGATTTCCGGGGTGATGATGGGCGAAAGCACGAGCCGGCCGCGACCCAGTTCGCCGATGCAGTTGGTCACCGGGAGAATCGTCGCCCAGTCGGATTCAGCGACAAACTCCAGCGTACCGGTCATGCCGTCCAGATCCATGATTCGACCGGGCGTGACGCCTGCGCTGATCATCTGGTTCTCAAGATAGGGGCGGCGGCTGTTTTCGGGCGACGGCAGGACCAGTTTCATGCCTGCAATGTCGCGAAGCCGTATCGGTTGTACATCTTGCAAGCCAAGCGCGGGACCCGATAGCAATAGCTCTTTCTCGCGATGGATCACACGTCGCGACAATCCCGGGATATCTGCCGGCGGCATCACCGGCACGATGGCGAAGTCGAGAGCCCCGGAAAGCACGTGTTCGGTGAGAGGCTGGCTGTAGGCCTCGACGATATGAACGTCGACATTGGGGTTCTCAGCGGTGAACGCCGTCAGGACATGGGCGAGCGCGCCCTTGGTGAGTGAGGGGATGAGGCCGGCGTTCACGCTTCCGGAAAGATTTCCCTGGAGTTCGCGCATATCATCTTCTGTGGCACGAACCGATCTGAGGATCGGGATACAACGTTCATAGTAACGCCGCCCGGCGACGGTCGGTTTCACACCCTGGGGTGTTCGCTCAAACAGGGTAAGGCCCAAACTATTCTCGAGGTTGCGAATTTGCTGGCTCAGACCCGACTGGGTGCATTTCGCTCTGACCGCGCCTCGGCTGAAGCTGCCTTCCTCGAACACGGCGACGAAATATTCCACTTGCCGAAAATTCATTGATGCCTCGGGCCTCGGATTCCTAATTAGAAAAACTTATGCATTATATTATTACATATAATTATTCGCGTTAGGTGGCGACTGCTAGTCTGAAGACAGAGTGGGGCAGGGGCGCGGAAGTGCCCGACCGGGAGAATTTCATGAAATTTGGACTGTTTGGCGGTGCGCAAGCCGTGCCGGGAGAAGTCGTGACGGAAGCGGCGCTCGGCTACCACGAGTATGGGGAGTATATCCAGACAGCAGAGAAGCTCGGATACGAGAGCGCCTGGCTGGTAGAGCATCATTTCACCGGCTTTTCTCAGCTCTCAGCAACTCTCAACTACATATCTTATCTATCTGGAATTACTTCTAAAATACGACTTGGTAGCGCGGTCGTCGTGGTGCCCTGGCATAACCCGGTTCTGCTCGCCGAACAGGTCGCGACGATCGATCAGCTGTCCAAGGGACGCTATGATTTTGGCATCGGCCGCGGCTATCGCGCCAACGAGTTCAACGGCTTCGGGATCGACATGTCCGATGCCGAGGACATCTTCCAGGAATCGATCGCTTTTATGCGGCGGGCGTTTACCGAAACCGAGCGCTGGTCATACGCCTCCGACAGCTGGACGTTCAACGACATCATCGTCGAGCCACCGGTGGTGCAGCAGCCACATCCGCCCATGTGGGTGGGGGCCGGCAGCGAGAAATCCATTCGTGCCGCGGCGCGCAACGGGTTCAACCTTCTGCTAGATCAGATGACACCCTTCGAGGGCATCGGAAAGCGGGTTCAGCAGTATCGCGACGAGCTTGAGAAGATGGGCAAGGATTTCGATCCGTATCGCATCGGCGTTACGCGCGGCATGATGGTTGCCAATAATGATGATGAACGGAAGGATGCGCATATCCTGCGCGGCAAGTTCATTACCGAGGTGCAGGTCCTGTCCACGGACAAGAGGTATCAGGCAAAGGCGTTCAATCCCGTCGAGAACGATGATGGCAGCAGCGGCGGCACGGATTCGGTTTCCGAGAATGGCGCCGTGCTCGGCAATTCGGACGAAATGGGTGAGCGCGTTCAGAAGCTTTACGATCTCGGCGTTCGGAACATCCTGCTGCACGATCTCAGCGGTAGCTTCGAGGGTTTGCAACAGTTCGCCGAAGAGGTCATGCCGCATTTTGTCGACAAGGACGATGCGGTGGTCGCGGCAGCGGAATAGAGGCCTGCCGAACCCGGCAGGCAGCGGAGGGTTATGATGAAGTTTGGCTTGTTTGGCGGCGCGCAGGCGGTGCCCGGGGAAGTGATCACCGAGGCGGCCCTCGGCTATCACGAATATGGCGAATATATTCAGGCAGCAGAGCGGCTCGGGTACAGCAGCGCATGGTTGGTTGAGCATCATTTCACCGGCTTTTCCCAACTCTCCGCGACACTCAATTACATCTCCTATCTTGCGGGCATCACGTCGAAAATACGCCTCGGAAGCGCGGTCGTGGTGGTGCCCTGGCACAATCCGGTGCTGCTTGCCGAGCAGGTCGCGACCATCGACCAGCTGTCCCGCGGGCGCTACGACTTCGGCGTCGGCCGCGGGTACCGGGCGAACGAGTATCACGGGTTCGGCCTCGAGATGGCCGATGGCCAGGAGATCTTCGAGGAATCGATCAATTTCATACGTCGCGCCTTCACCGAGACCGAGCGCTGGTCCTACAAGTCCGACCGCTACACGTTCAATGACATCATCGTCGAGCCGCCGGTGGTCCAGAAGCCCCATCCGCCGATGTGGGTGGGTGCCGCCAGTGAAGGCTCCATCCGCGGTGCCGCGCGCAACGGCTACAACCTGCTGCTCGCACAGGTTCCGTCCTTCGAGGCCATTGCAGAAAGCGTGAATTTCTATCGTGACGAGCTCGACAAGATGGGTGAAGAGTTCGATCCCTACCGGATCGCGGTGACGCGGGGGATGATGGTCGCGAATGACGATGCGGCGCGCGCCGAGGCGCATGTCCTGCGCGGCAAATTCCTGACCGAGGTGCAGGTGCTCGCCACCGATCCGCGGTTCCAGTCGAAGACCTTCGTTCCCGCCGCACGGCACAAGAATCGTGGCGATCCGACCGAGACATCCGAGGCCGGCGCGATCATCGGCAGTTCCGAGGAGATGATCGAACGGATCGAGCGACTTTACGAGATCGGGGTGCGCGACGTGGCGCTGCACGACCTGAGCGGCAATTTTGAGGCCCTGGAACAGTTTGCCGAAGAGGTGATGCCGCACTTCGCTGATCGCGACGACGACGCTGTGAAGGCGGCGGAGTAGGCAACACCGCGTATCGGCCACGCTGTGCAGTAAGTTATGGGCTGCGGCCCGGCGTTTGCGTAGGACGCTGGTGACAGGACCGCTATGATCGCGTGTCTGTCGTTCGAACGGGCATATCATTTTGTGAGGGGAAACACGTCCCGTGGAAGACACGATTTTCGGTACCGGCCCGTATGCCGTCAGCCAACCCGTTGCCCGTACCGAGGATCCGCGATTGTTGCGTGGCGGCGGCGTCTACACCGACGACCGGAACCTCGACGGGCAGGCGTATGCGGTGTTCCTGCGGTCCCCTGTGGGACATGGCGAAATCACCAAGCTGGATGTCTCGGCCGCGAAATCCGCGCCGGGCGTGCTTGCGGTTCTCACCCATGAAGACATCGAGACCGCGGGTCTTGGCAGCTTGCCGAACAATCTTCCGGTTAAAAGCCGTGATGGCTCTGCGCTGATCAAACCCAACCGGCCGCTCCTGGCGACGGGGCGGGTCCGCCATATCGGTGAGCCGATTGTGGCGGTGATCGCCGAGAGCATGGCGCAGGCGCGCGACGCGGCCGAGCTCGTGGAACTCGACATCAAGGCGTTGCCGGCGGTAACGGATCTCGTCGCCGCCGTGTCCGAAGGCGCCCCGCAGCTTCATGGCGAAGCCGCAGGCAATGTCTGTCTGGACTTCCAGATGGGCGACGCCGACGCGACGGCGGCCGCTTTCGATGGGGCCGCGCATGTCGCGCGGCTGCATCTGGTCAACAATCGCTGCATCGTGTCGGCGATGGAGCCGCGCGCCGCGGTTGCCGACTATGACAGCGATGCGGACCGTTATCTGCTCTATGTCTGCTCCCAGGGCGTCATGGGCATGCGGAATATTCTCGCAAACGCCATCATGAATTGTGCGCCCGAGAAGATTCGCGTGATCACGGGTGAAGTCGGCGGCTCGTTCGGCATGAAGTCGATGCCCTATCACGAATACCCGGTCATTATGCTGGCGGCACAACAGCTCGGACGGCCTGTCAAATGGACAGCCGACCGCAGTGAGAGCTGCGTATCGGACCATCAGGGCCGCGCCAGCCAGTTCGACGCCGAGCTCGCACTTGATGCGGACGGCAAGTTTCTAGCGGCGCGCGTTCACGGCCTTGCAGACATGGGCGGGTATCTGACGGGGACGGGGCCGCTCGCCCAGTCCGTCAACATTGCCAAGAACCTGCCCTGCATGTACGGCACCGCCGCGATCGACGTGAACATGAAATGCGTGTTCACGAACACGGTCTATGTCGGTGCGTACCGCGGCGCGGGGCGCCCCGAGGGCAATTTCATCATGGAGCGCCTCGTGGATACGGCGGCCCGGGATATGGGCATCGACCGCATCGAGCTGCGCCGGCGCAATCTCGTGCCGCCCTCGGCCATGCCCTACACGGCGGCCAGTGGTCAGGTTTACGACAGTGGTGACTTCGAACCGATGCTCGACAAGGCGCTCGCCGCCTCCGACTGGGCCGGTTTCGACGCCCGCAAGGCGGAGTCCGAAGCCCGCGGTATGAAGCGCGGCCTCGGTGTTTGCGCATATCTGGAAGTGACGGCACCGGCGGGCAAGGAGAATGGCGGGCTGCGCTTTGGCGACGACGACCGGGTCCTGATGGTTTCGGGCACCCTCGACTATGGCCAGGGCCATCGCGCCACCTATGCGCAGATCGTCAGCGCCCGGCTGGGCATCCCCTTCGACAAGTTCGACCTGCTGCAGGGCGATTCCGACGAACTTCTTGTGGGTGGCGGCACCGGCGGATCACGATCGGTCATTGCCGCAGGTGGCGCGTTCTATGAGGCCGCCGCGGCGGTCATCGAGAAGGGCAAAACCGTCGCAAGCCACGTGCTCGAGGCTGCGATCGAGGATATCGAGTTCGCCGATGGCGAGTTCCGCATTTCGGGGACCGATCGGTCGATCGGAATTCTGGAACTGGCCGGGAAGACCCGCGAACTGGGCGGGGCCGAAGGTTTGCCCGATAGCCTCGATGTCGATCTGGTGCACGACACCGCGCCGTCGTCCTTCCCGAATGGCGTGCATGTGACGGAAATCGAGATTGACCCGCAGACCGGTGAAACCGATGTCGTGAAGTACACGGTCGTCGATGATTTCGGCAATGTTATCAATCCGCTGCTGGCCGCCGGACAGGTGCATGGCGGGGTGGTGCAGGGGATCGGTCAGGCCCTGATGGAGGACGTCGTCTATGACGATGACGGCCAGCTCATCACGGGCTCGTATATGGACTACGCATTGCCGCGCGCCGATCAGGTGCCGGATATTGCCTTCGACGAGCATCCGGTCCCGGCGAAGACCAATATCCTGGGCGCCAAGGGTGCAGGCGAGGCGGGCGTCAGCGGCGCGCTGCCGGCCGTGATGAACGCAATGGCGGATGCCTTGGCCGAGTATGGGGTGAACAATATCGACATGCCGGCGACACCCGAGAAGGTCTGGCGCGCCATTCATGGATAGTTTCGGTCCGGCGGCATGACGCTGGCAGCCCTGAATGAAAGGATCGCGGCGATTCCGGCCCCGGTCCGCGGTCTCCTGTTGGTGGTGCTGGCGAGCGCGTTTTTCGCTGCCATGCACAATACGATCCGCTTTGTGACTCTGACCGAGGGGCTTCATTCTTTCGAGGTGGTCTTCTTCCGGGTCGCATTCGGTCTCCTCGTCTTCATCCCCTTCTTCATCCGTTCCGGGGTTGGCGTTCTGCGCACGCAGAAGCTGTCCTGGCATATCGGCCGCTCTTTCCTGAATACGGTGTCCATGCTGTCCTGGTTCACGGCACTCACCCTCATGCCTGTCGGCGACGCGACCGCCGTCAGCCTGATCGGCCCGGTCTTCGTCGCGATCCTTGCGATGGTCTTCCTCGGTGAGCATGTGGGGCCGATGCGCTGGCTGGGAATCTTCCTGGCGGTCGCCGGCGGTCTGATCGTCGTGCGACCGGGATTTACGGAAATCAGCTCGGGGGTCTGGCTGGTTTTGTTCTCGGCCGTCATGGTCTCCAATTCCAAGCTGATCGCTAAAATTCTGACCCGCCACGACAGCCCCACCACGATCGTCGCCTATATGACGATCCTGGCGATCCCGATCACCGCTGTGCCCGCATTTTTCGTCTGGCAGACGCCGACACCGTTTCAGCTCCTGTTCCTCGCCATGATCGGTGTGTTTGGAACCATCGGGCATCTCCTGTTCGTGCAGGCCTACAAGTTGGCCGATATGAGCCTGGTCGAGCCCGCCATGTTTACCCGCATGATCTGGGCGGCGCTGATCAGCCTGGTGTTGTTTGCCGAATTTCCGAGCCCCTGGACCTGGGCGGGGGCCGGGGTGATTGTGGTCGGCACGACGTTGCTGGCACGCAAGGAAGTGCGGCGCGTGCCGCGCCGGGTTGATCCCAACGCGTCGACGGTCGACCCCAGCCCGGGGGATTGATTGGGCGCGCGGATAAATCCCTGTAGACTGCCCGAGTTCGCACACGGAACGAAAAGGTCACGCAATGCGTAAGTTGAACAAGGGTTTGCTCGGTGCAGCGTTGGCGCTCAGTGCGTATATCGCGATGCCCGGGCAGCATCTGGCATTGGCACAACGCCAGGCCCAGCCGGGATTCGATGCCCCGGTCTGTGAAGGTGAAATCTCGACGTTCGTGCTCGGGAATGTGCCGACCGGTCCTCGGTTCTGGGTCGATATCTTCGACAAAACCGACGAGGCGCTGAAATTCCGCAAAATTTTCCTGGCGACGCTGCAAAAATCAGGTCGGGGGACGGGCAAAGACGGCCAACTGGTTTTCAGTTTCGAATCCCAGTCGAATTTCCTGGGACTGGTGCCGCGATCGAGCGGCGACCGGTTCGGGAGCGATACCCGAAGGTCCACGGATCCCGGATCCGAGATTGGCGTTTCGGAGCTTCGCGACACGATCCGGGGCGACACAACCGGCCGAGGGACCCGCACCGGGGTCGACCAGGAGATCGATGCAAAGGTCGAATTGCGCGACCGCGCCACGGGGCGTGTTGCCTGGTTGGGGACCATCAGTTGTAAGCCCCTCACGGGCGACCGAGCTCTCCTGATGGAGTTCGTGTCCAAAATCATCGTGGACAGTTTGACGCGCGAAGGCGGAAAAACGACTTTCTAAGCGCGTTTGTTATCAATTCTATTTTTTGAGGAATGGGAAATGGCAGAAAAGAAACAGCTCGGCCTGGCGGTCGTGGGATGTGGTGTGGTCGGGCGGATGCGCGCGACGCTCGCGCGGGACTTTCCGGGCATCGGCTGGATCGGCCTGAGCGATGTGAACGAGAAAGTCATGAATCAGCTCGGCAAGGATATCGATGCGGATTTCACCACCAACGACTTCCGCGAGCTGATCGCGCGCCCCGAAGTTGACGCCGTGATCATCGCGACCTCAACCTGGGCCCATGTGGAGCCCACCCTGGCCGCTGTCGAGCAGGGGCACATGCTGTTCATCGAGAAACCGCTGGCGACCGATGCGCGTGAATCTGCCCAGATACTTGCAGCCATCGAGGCGGCGGGTGTGGATGCGGTGGTTGGTTACACCCAGCGATTCCGTCGCCGCTTCCTCGCGGTCAAGGAGCGGATCGAGACGGGGCAGATCGGCGACTTCACGGCCGCGGTCGTGCGTGCGTTCATGAACCGCATGGCCCCGACGGGTGAGACGCGACTGACCCAGGACCGCCGGTTCCTGTCGCCGATGGTCGTGTCGGGCACGCACAGCCTGGATATGGCCTTCTGGCTCATGGGCGAGGCGGGTAATCCCGTCTCGGTCTACGCCAAGTCGACGGACAAGATTTTGCACGACGAACTGGGCATCAAGGACGCGACCTTCGGGATCTTCCATATGGCAGATGGTTCGATGTTCTCGATGAATATTTGCTGGGCGCTGCCCAAGGTCTGGCCGGGAGCGGTGTATGGGCTCGAGATCGGCATCGTCGGTACCGAGGGCATAATCGACATCGAGGACACCCATCGCGATGTCGTCTTCGCCTCCGACCACCACGCACAGGGCCCCGCCTATCAGCCCGACGGCCTGACCATCGAGGCCAAGCGCAGCGTGGAATTCATGACAAGCTTCCCGCCGGGTGACACCCATGGCGGCGAGTTGTGGGGCCCGATGCGCGAGGAGACCAACACCTGGTTCCAGCGCATCTACAACAAGAAGCCTACGCCCCATGCCACGGCGGCCGAGGGCCATCGCAACCTGATGCTGACCATGGCGATGGATCTGTCTGCGAAAACCGGCAAGGAAGTGAAGCTGCCGATATCGCCGGAAGAGTTGATGGAAGGGCTGGAAGCCTAGTTTGACGGCGCAACGCGGGAGCTTGCGATGAGTGGTGACCTGCAGGCCTGGGTCGGCCGCACCGAGACGCGCCGCGATACGATCGGCACGGAACGTGCGGTTTCCCTGCGAGCAACACTCGACGACGCGGGCGAAATACTCGCGGACGGCGATGCGTTGCCACCGCTCTGGCATTGGCTCTACTTCTGGGATATCGCACCCCGATCCGGGTTGGGCCGCGACGGTCATCTCGCGCTCGGCGAGTTCCTGCCGCCTGTCGGCCCGGCCCGGCGCATGTGGGCTGGCAGCCGGGTTTCTTTTCCGGGTGTCCTGCGCCTCGGTGAGCCGGCGACACGTGTTTCGACGATCGAAAACGTGACCGAGAAGACAGGTCGTTCGGGCCGGTTGGTCTTCGTGACGGTGCGCCACGAAATCTCGGGCGGCGCGGGGCTCGCCATCGTCGATGAGCACGACATCGTCTACCGCGAGGATACAGGCGCGGGCGCGTCGGCCCGGCCGGGTGAGCCGGCACCGGATGACGCGGCGTGGACCGAGGCGGTCGAACCGGATCCAACCCTGCTGTTTCGCTATTCGGCGCTGACCTTCAACGGCCATCGCATCCATTATGACCGGGACTACGCCATGGACGTCGAGGGGTATGGCGGTCTGGTGGTGCATGGACCGCTGCTCGCGACCCTCATGGTCGGCCTGGCGGGGCGTTCCCGGCCCGAGCGACCGATTTCCGGCTTCGAGTTCCGCGGGCACCGTCCGGTTTTCGATACCGAGGCCTTCACGGTGTGCGGCCGTCCCGCCACGGAAGCTGAAGGCGATTCCGCCATCGATGTCTGGATTGCGAACGGCGAAGGCATGCTGGCGATGAAGGGCCGGACGACCTTCGGCTGATTGCCTGTTTTCGGGTCGTCATGCCGGGGAACCCACAACCGTCATGCCCGGGCTTGACCCGGGCATCTCTTGAAACGCTGCTTTAGATGCGCGGATCAAGTCCGCGCATGACGAAGGAAATGGAAGGGCGTCCGGTCGTCAGATCGCAACAAGCTTGCGGATCAAATCCATGTTGGACGGGCCAGGCTCTATCTCTCCGGCGTGGATTTGGCGTGTCACCTCGGCGATGGCCGCACTGGCGGGTGCGGCCTGTCCGGCCTCGGCGAGAATCTCGGCGACCAGTCCGTTGATGCCGTCGGTCTCGCTCATGCGGCCCTTGGTATGATCCTGCAGGACGGTCGTCGGTGTGTTGGGCAGAGTGAAGGATTCCAGCTTCTCGATCAGTACTTCGAGCAGGTGGTTGGTGTTCTCGATTTCCGACTGTTCCAGGCCCACGATGGGCACCGGCTTGTGATCCTGCGCCGCACCGGCCGCCAGCGCCTCGCCACCGGCCTTGAGCATCAGATCGCGCATGCCGGGGATTGCGTAGGATTCGTTCAGTCCCGAGCCCAGCAGTGCCGCCGTCGCCAGCGTCATCGAGTTCATGACCAGCTTCATCCACTTCGACGAAAGGATATCGGGAGAGATTTCGACCACGCCGACATGTTTCAGTATGTCTGCGATTTCAACTTCGCGCCCGGCCGTGGCGGGATCGACGCTGCCCAGCGCGAACCAGGACCCCTGTTCGGGCGGTGAGCGCCGGATCACGACCCCGGGCTCGGCCAGTTCTGACGCCAACTCGATGACGCAGCCCAGCGTGCGTTCGGGTCCGACGACGTCGGAAATGGTCTCGGTGGTCATGCCGTTCTGCACCCCGATGAGGAGTCCGTCCTCGGCCAGATGGGGCTTGATGAGTTCGGCCGCCCAGCGCGTGTCGTAGGCCTTGAACAGCATCAGGACCACATCGAACGGCTCGGTGAAGGTCGCGATGTCGCACAGATGATAGGCGTCGACCGGCGTGGTGATGGTTTCGTCCGGCAGCCGGATGGTGACGCCGTTCGCGCGCATGGCCTCCACATGGGCCGGCCACTGGTCGATCAGCTTCACGTCGAGCCCGGCGCGGACGAGGTCGGCACCGATCGCGCTGCCGTTGGCGCCGGAACCCATAATGGCGATGCGTTTGGTCATGGGTCTAGGAGAGCGACTTCCCGAGGCGCCAGCGGTGGATGTTGACCGCGCCGAACACGCCGCCTGCGGTCATCGGTTCGTTGGCGACCAGGAGCTCCGCGGTGTTTCGGTCGGCGACTTCAATGAGAAAGAGGCTGCCGAGCAGCGCGACGCCGTCGTCGCCCCGCAGGGGCCCGTGGGCCATGTAGCGGTCGATGATCGAGCCCTGATAGGCGTGATGGTCGGCGGCGGTTTGTGGCCGCAGGGTCGCGGCATCGGGCCCGTCGAGGCATTCGCACACGAACAGCTGCAGGTCTGGATCCGGGGCCCGGTCGAAATGCTTCAGGCGTTTGCTCGAGACGAAGCGTGTGATCGTCGGCGGCTCCAGCATGCCGGCCCTGGCGAAGCCGTCACCGGCCACGTAAGCCTCGGCGGCGGCCCGGTCGGGCATCTCGATAATGGCCATGGTGCCGAGGGGGGCGGACCCGTCGTCGCTCAGGAGCGGCCCGGCGAAGTGGACCTTGTCGCGAAATTTCTGCTGATAGGCGAGATGCTCTGCCATCGCCTGCGCGCGCCGGTCGAGTGCGTCGGGCGCGTACATGGAGCGGATGAACCACTGCGGCGGTTGCGACAGGTAGTAATCCTGCAGCGCCTGACCCGAAAGCCCGTATCGCGGGTCGTCGGGCCGGTAGCCACCCGGATTTTCAACGGGGTTGGACGGATCCTTGGCCATGTTTGTCCCGTCCTTTGCTCGTTGGCAGGGGTTATTCGGCGGCGATCGTGTTGTCGAAGAATTCCCGCGCATACAAATCGCGGCGATGCAGGTTGCCGATGAACTCGTCCTCGAAATTGTCCGGCACGGCGCCGGTCACCCGTTCGTCGGCCATGAGCGTCTCGGCCCAGGCACGGATCAGCGGGAAGTCTTTCAGAACGTCGTTCTTCAGACCTTCGTCGATCAGCAGGTAGCGCTGCAGGAAGGGCGCGTAGGCCGCATCCACCAGTGACATGTCCGGCCCGTTGAAGAACGGCCCGTTGTTGCCGCGACCGGCGAGCGCCGCCTCGACCTTGGTGAGGACCGTTGGTGCGTCGGCAACCGCGGCTTCCATGTCTTCGCGGGTCTTGGCGTAGTGGATCTTGCTCAAGGCGCCCGCGAAAGTCGGCGTGAAATCCGTCCATGCACGGTTCTTGGCGCGCGCGATCGGGTCTTCCGGGTGGAGCCGCGGCGGGACCATTTCGTCGAGAAACTCGGCGATGGCGCTGGATTCGAACAGAATGTCGTCACCGACCTTCAGGACAGGAACCTTGCCATGGGGCGAGATTTCGAGGAACCAGTCGGGCTTCTCCCGGAGATTGACGTAGGTGACATCGAACTCGACATCTTTGGCGCGCAAAAGGATCACGGCGCGCTGGACCCATGGTCAGGTGAACGAACTGATCAGATGATATTTGGTGGTCATGATTTTCCTCTCAAGACAGGCCCCGATCATAGGACTGTGGCGGACGGGGGTCAAAACGCCTCTACGCCGCCTCTGACGATGTTGTGAGCGGTCAGGCAATTGTCCGCACCGCGCCCCGCAGCTAGTTTTACCCCAACAGCAACCTGCGGGAGAAGACCATGAACAAAGGCCTGAAACGGGCGCTCATCGGCGCGTCCACGCTTGCGGCGATGGCGCTGCCCGGGCTTGCGAGCGCGCAAGAGATTTCCAGCGTTGCCGACGGCATCCACGTGATCCGCGGGCAGGGCGGCAATATCGGAGTCTCGGTGGGTGCTGACGGTGTCTTCATGATCGACGACCAGTTCGCCCCTGCAACCGGGGCCATCCTCGACCAGATCAAGACTGTCACCGACCAGCCGGTGCGTTTCCTGTTGAACACGCATTTCCATGGCGACCACACCGGCGGAAATGAGAATCTCGGAAAATCAGGCGTGCTGATCTTCGCCCATGACAATGTGCGTGCGCGCCTGCTCAGCGCCAATGCGCCTGCGGCATCGCTGCCCGTCGTCACGTTCAACGACGCCACCACGTTCCACATGAACGGCCAGACCGTGCGCGTGTTCCACACGTCCAACGCCCACACCGACGGCGATGCGATGATCCATTTCCAGGAAGCCGACGTCATCCATATGGGCGACACGTTCTTCAACGGCTTCTACCCGTTCATCGATGCCAGGTCGGGCGGCTCGGTCGAGGGCGTATTTGCGGCGATCGATACCGTCCTCGCACTCGCCGATGACGACACGGTCATCGTTCCGGGGCATGGGCCGGTCGGCAATCGCGCCGACCTGGTCGCCTATCGTGAGATGCTGATCAAGGCGCGCGACGGTATTCGTCCGTTGATCGCCGACGGCAAGTCCGTCGAGGACATCGTCGTGGCAAAGCCGCTGGCGGCGCTGGATGACCAGTGGGGTGGCGGGTTCCTGAACCCCGAGCGTTTCCTGCGTGTGATGCACGCAGCTCTCACGAAGTAGACGGTTCGCATATGAGCGAAGATGCGGATCGCGAGCATGTGCCGCTGCCGCCGCTGGTCTATCTGGCCGGAATATTGGCGGGGTTCGGGATCGACTGGTTGATCCCGGTGCGTGGACTTTCACTCGAGACCCAGCTGGTGGTCGGGTTGCCGATCATCGTGCTGGCGATCGTGCTGGTCCTGATGTCCGCCTGGGAGTTGTCTCGCGCGGGCACCAGTCCGCTGCATGAACGCCCGACGACGAAGGTGATCTCCCATGGTCTCTATGGGATGTCACGCAACCCGATCTATGTGGCGATGACGCTCGGATGTATCGGCGTGGCGATCACTGCCGATCGGGTGTGGGTCCTCGCAGCAACGGTGATCGCGGTGCTGGTTATCGACCGGATGGTGATCGCCCGCGAGGAAGTGTTCCTCGAGGCGAAATTCGGCGACGACTACCTGTCCTACAAAACGCAGGTCCGTCGTTGGGTATAGTCTTCGTCCGCGTCTAGGTTGAGCAGGTTTTAAAGCGCTGCAGCGCGATGAGCGTGTCCCAACGCCCCTGAATGGCATCGAGCCGCCGTTTCTCGTCGGGATTTTCCTTGGCTGCGATGAGAGGGAACAGGAACAGCCCACCAAGATACCCGGCGACCTGATTGTGCTGCCTGTTCCCTTTGATCACGCCGGTGAGTCTTCCGGCTTCTGCCGTGATCGTCTCCCGCTCTGCCGAGATGCCCTTGCACGTCAGGCGTAGATCCTCGGCCGTGAATTGGTCGGCAGAGAGCTTCGCCTGAGAACTCACCGAGCCATAGTCGGGAGGTAGATCCGGGGCTGATCTGGCGCAGGCCGAAAGCAGTACGGCGCCGGCGACGAGGAGTGCATAGCGCATGCTATTGCACAAAGTAGATTGCGCGGCCCTGTCCACTGAGAGACCCCCAGCTGAACACCGAAACGCCGACCGTCCCGTAACGGATCAGGATTACCGCGTCCGCGCCGAGTTCGGCGGCTTCTTCACGCAGCTCTTCGTCGACCTTCTCGGGAGTGGGGTCCGAGTTGAAGATCGTCGTCTTGCTGACAGTCGCCTTGATGTCGCCGATGATTTCATACTTGCGGTCGGTGATGTCGTCCTTGGTCAGGATGATCTTCGCAGGATCTGTTTCTGGCCGGTCGCTCGTGACTTCCTTGGGGAGATCAAGCGTCGACTCCTGCTTCACGCCGGGTTCCGTGACCGTCGACGATGAGCGGGTGGCTGCGCAGGCGCTTAAAACCATGCAGCCGACGACAAGCAGAGCATATTTGTTAAACATATTGTCCCCCATGAATCGCAAAATGATGGCCAATTATGCCGACAACCTGGGGAGGAAACTATCGCTTCTTGCACACGACATTTGTGCGTGATGGTTCAACTGCAGAGGCAGGCTATCTGGACACCGGTGCCCGGGGGAAGTTTAGTCTCCGTCTTTCGCCACTGGCGGCTCGTCGCGCGGGATGCCCGCCATATGTTCGAGCACCGCGAGTATCGAGGCGGCGTCCTGCTTCTGGCGGCCCTGGGACGCCGCGGCGATGTAGTAGGGCATGGTCGCGTCGAACATGGGCGTCGGGCAGTTCAGCCCGGCGGCGAAGTCGCGAATGACGTCCTTGTCCTTGAGCTGGATCGCGAGTTCGGCGGTCGGGTCGTCATAGTCGCCGGTGATCCACTTCTCTGCCCGGACCTCGAATATCTTCGAGTAGGCGGCGCTCTGCATCACCGCTTCCGTCATCAGTTCCAGATCCACGCCGGCCTTGCGGGCCAGCAGGAAGGCTTCCGCGCAGGCCATGTTGTGGATCGAGATGATCAGATTGAGGATGTATTTGAACTTCGCCGACTCCCCGAATGCGCCGACATGGATAACGCTGCGGCAGAAGCTCTCAAGGGCGGGCTGAACCCGCGCAAACGCATCTTCGCTGCCGCTGACCAGCATTGCGAGATCACCTGACAGAGCTTGGGGACGTGCGCCGCTGACCGGGCAATCGAGGAGGTCGATCCCGGCGCGCGCCAGCTCATCATGCGCGTCGACTTTTTCCTCGATCGGGAAGGTGCAGAGGTCGACCACCACCAGTCCACGGCGGCCGCTGGCGGAGATCGCGGCCAGTGTGGCGCGCCATGCGGGGAGCGTGGCGACGGCCAGCACGACGAGGTCGGTGCGCGCCGCGACGTCGGCCGCGTCGACGCCCGCTTCTGCGCTCGCCGCGGTGATCCGTTCCGGGTCGAGGTCATAGCCGATGACATGATGTCCGGCGGCGGCGAGGTTCGCCGCAACACCACAGCCGATATTCCCGAGGCCGATAATTCCGGCTGTCAGCGCCATTACTTTTTCTTGCGCTTGGCGGGTGCGCGCTTCTTGCGCGGGATACCGGCCATCTGCTCGTAGACGCGGGTGACCACACCGGGGTCTTCCTGGCCGAGGCCCTGGGCCAGCGCCGCGTAGGTCGTGAACATGCTGGCCTGGAAGACCGGGACCGGTGCGCTGAAGTCCTTCGCGTACTGCTCGATCAGGTTGTTGTCCTTGATCATCACCGTCAGGTCGGCGGTCTTGGTTTTCGGATTGTTGTAATCGTCGGCAAGCATCAGCGGGCCGCGATACTCGATCACCCGGGAGTTGCCGGCCGAGCGCGTCAGCACATCGGCAAACACATCGAGGTCGATCCCCGACAGGCGGGCGAGCGTGATCGCTTCAGCGAAGGCCGCGCCATGGACGCTGATCAGCATGTTGATCAGCAGCTTCAGTTTCATGCCGTTGCCGAACGGGCCAACATGATACTGGATCATCGTGAAGGCCTCGAACACGCTGCGGACCTTGTTGAAGTCCGTTTTCGTGCCGCTGGCCATGATGGTGATCTGGCCCGACGCGGCCTGTTGGCCCGCGCCGCTGACCGGGCAATCCATCATGCTGGCACCCTTCTTGGCGAGGGCGGACTGCACGCGGGTCTTGTCGGCAATGTCGAGGGTCGAGGTCTCGATCAGGATCATGCCCTTGCGGGCGCCGGCGAGGATGCCGTCCTTGCCCGAGACGACCGCGTCGAGGATAGCCGGCGAGGTGAGCGAAGTGATCACCACATCGGATTTGCGCGCCACATCGGCGGCGCTCTTGCCCGCCTTGCCGCCGGCCTTCACCAGCGCATTCAGCTTGGATTTGACCGGATCGTATCCGGTCACCTGAAAGCCGGCCTTGACCAGATTGGCGGCGAATGCGCCGCCCATGATACCGAGACCAATTACACCGACGCGCAATGCCATGTTTCTTCTCCCCAATAATGCTTTCCCGCGATGCCGGGCGCATCGCCGTGTTGTGCCGACTATAGCGGCTGGCCCCAGGGCCGCCTACACTTCAGCAGTTCAGGAACATGAAGGAGACAAGCGATGGCACAGCCCCAGTCACCCAGTGATGAACAGATCCTGTTGCGCGCTGACGCCGACGGCGTTGCGACCCTGACTCTGAACCGACCGGGTTCAGGAAACAGCCTGTCCCACGCGCTGGTCGATGCCCTCTCCACGACGCTCCGGCAGATCGCGGACGACGCGGATGTGCGGGTCGTTGTGCTGGCCGCGAACGGGAAGCATTTCTGCACCGGGCATGACCTCAAGGAATCCATTGCGACGAAGACCGGGGACGAGAAGCGCGCGTCGAACGCGGCATGCAACGCGATGATGCAGGCAATTGTCGACCTGCCGCAGCCGGTGATTGCCAAGGTGCACGGCACGGCCACGGCGTCTGGCTGTGAACTCATGGCGAGCTGCGACCTGGCGGTGGCTGCCCAGTCGGCGCGGTTCGCGACGCCGGGCGTCAATATCGGCTTCTGGTGCTACACGCCGCAGGTGGCATTGAGCCGCGCGGTCTCGCGCAAGCATGCGTTGGAGATGTTGCTGACCGGGGAGCTTTACCCATCGGAGGACGCGTTGCGCATGGGGCTCGTGAACAGGGTCGTGCCCGATGATGAGCTCGATGCGGCGGTCGGCGCGTTGTCTGCGACGATCGCATCCAAATCCTCTGCGGCCGTATCACGCGGCAAGCGCTCCTTTCATGCGCAGTATGACCTCGACCGCGCCGACGCCTACGCGCATGTGGAAGGCGTCATTCCCGAGGCATTCGATACCGAAGATACGAAGGAAGGCATTGCCGCGTTTCTCGAGAAACGTCCGCCGCAATGGCGGGGAAAGTAGGCATTGCCGGTGATCACGCGAGAGTGATCCCGCCCGGCCGTCGAGCGCCGAAATCCTATATATGCCCTGCGCCGCTTACATGATAGGCTCGAACCAACGATAAAAACGTAATACGTCAGGGCAGGATGAACGCAGCAACAGCCGCAGCGGACGCTCAGTCGTCCCGCATCGAGATCAATGGCGTTGGCAAACGCTATGGCGATCTCCAGGTGTTCAAGGACATCAATCTCGAGTTTCGTGAACGCGAGATCGTCACGATTGTGGGCCCGTCAGGTTGCGGCAAGACAACCCTGCTGCGCTGCATCGATGGCCTGCTTCCTGTTAACGAAGGCGAGATCCGCATCGAGGGTGATCTGATCACCCAGCCACGTGAAGGCGTGTCGATGGTGTTCCAGCATTTCGGCCTGTTTCCGTGGAAAACGGTCCGCCACAATGTGGGTTATGGTCTGAAGCTGGCCGGTGCGCCGCGGGCGGAAATCGCCGAGAAGGTTCCCTATTACACCGATCTCGTCGGACTCAAGGGGTTCGAGGACGCCTATCCCTATCAGCTCTCGGGCGGGATGCAGCAGCGCTGCGGGCTGGCGCGCGCCCTGACGATGGAGCCGAGTGTGTTGCTGATGGACGAGCCGTTCGCGGCGGTGGACGCCCAGACCCGCGAGATTTTGCAGTTCGAGCTCCTCAAGATATGGGGCATGCGCCCGATGACGATGGTGTTTGTCACCCACTCGATCGAGGAAGCCGTGTTGATGGGGGATCGCGTGGTTGTCCTGAAGGGGCGGCCTAGCAGCGTCTTCGAAGTCATCGACGTGGACTTGCCCGCGCCGCGCGACCGCTCAACTCTGTCCCATCCTCGTTTTGCGGAATATCGCGAGCACGTCTGGAACACCCTTATGGACGAGGTCCGCGCCGCCGAATTTGAATTGAACTGAGAAGCCGGGAAGAGCTTCCAAACCTCACAACGATCACTGAACAGGGAGATAACGGATGTCACTTCTTTCACAAATCAAGTTCACCAAGCCTCTCGCGGCGACAGCCATAGCGGTCGGCATGATGGCTTCGGCGGCATTGCCGTCGGGCGAGGCTATCGCACAGGACAAGCAGAAGCTGGTCCTCGCGCTGCCGGGCGTCCCGCCGATCTTCGGGAGCGTCTACACCTATGTCGCCCGCGATATGGGCCTCTATGACAAGTATGGCGTCGACGTCGAACTCCGTCCGATGAACTCGGGCGTGGGTGCTGCACGCGCCGTCGTTTCCGGCAATGTGGACGTGGCGATGGCACCGACCCCGCCGGTGACGGTCATGGTCTCGAACGCCGGTGTGCCGCTCAAGGTGATCAGTGGCATGGAAGTTAACGACTGGATGCTCGGTTCGATGGACCCGGCGATCAACAGCTGCGAGGCCGTCAAGGGCCAGGCGGTTGGCGTCGACAGCCCGCGTGGCGCGCGCTGGATTCAACTCGCCAACATGGTTCGCCCTTGCAAGTTGATTCCGGACAAAGACGTGCAGACGGTGAACCTGAGCACCAATGTCGGCGCCGCCATGGTATCCGGTCAGCTCAAGCTGGGCGTGCTCCACAGTGACGATATCCCGGTCATTGAGCGGGAAAGCGGCAAGAAGGTCACCATCGTGGCCCGTGTAGAAGAGACCTCGCCGGGTAGCCACTACGCGGTGATCGTCACGAACGACAAGGTGGTCGCCGAACGCCGTGATGCGCTGGTTCGTTTGGCCGCCGCGCATATCGAGGCGATGAACCTGCTCTACGACAAGAGCAAGTGGGAAGAGATCTCCAAGATCGCCGCGCCGACGGGCCGTAGCCCCGAAGATTCGATCAAGGCCCTCGAGCTCTTCACCAATCTCAACTACTGGCCGAAGAATACGGCCGGGCTCGATCAGAAGCGCATCGAGAAAGCCATCGCCATCCAGACCGGCGTCGGCAAACGCACCAAGGGCAAGGCCGGGATCAACCCTGCCAAGACCCCCGTGGCCTATGGCGACCTGACCGACAATTCGATCGTGCAGGACGCATTGGCGCTGATCGCCAAGACCAACTGACGAAACGGACGGGGCGGCCTGGGATGGCCGCCCCGGTCCTTTTGCGGATCGCTTGATGGATCGTGTGCTGACATTCGTGAATTCCGACCGGCCCTATGTCCGGTGGGGGACGGTCTTACTTGCGCTGCTGATCGGCGGCGTGATCTGGGAGATCGTCGGCCTGCAGTTCAACCAGGCGATCATGGCGCCGCTGATCGGCGACGGCGTCGACCATCCCGGTACACTGCCGCGCCTAGGACGCTATCTGTTCGACGACGAGGAATATCTGCTGTCGCTGGTGCAGTCGATCCAGCTATTCGCGACAGGGTTCGGCCTTGCGCTGGCAGTCGCGTTGCCGTTTGGCATTATTCTGGCGCGGTTGGTGATGCTCCGCGTGGCGCTCGAATCCTACATTCTGATGCTCTACGTCACGCCGATGATCGCGTTGATCCCGTTCATCCTGTCGATTCTCGGCTTTGACTTCTGGCCCAAGGTGCTGGTGGTCTATCTGTTTGCGTTTTTCCCGATCCTCTACAACACGCTCGAAGGCGCGCGCAGCGTCAAACCCGAGCTGCTCGAAGTGGCCAAATCCTTCCGCTCCAGCGAGCTCGCGATCTGGACCGATATTCTCATCCCCTACACATTGCCTTACGCGTTGACCGGCATCCGGCAGGCGGCGGGGCGCGCATTGGTGGGCATGGTCGCGGCAGAGTTTTTTCTGTCGACCAGCGGGCTGGGTGAGGAACTTCAGACCGCGTCACGCAACTTCGATATGGCCGGTGTGCTGGCGACGATCCTCGTGATCACCGGGCTTGGCATCACCTTCATGAAAATTGCCGGTGTCTTCGAACAGAAATTTTCCGCCTGGCGGGGGCTTGATCGATGACGACGGGCGCGCTCACGCAACCGGCTGAAAGCAGACCTGTCGGCTCGCTGCTCGCAAATATGTTTTGGGGGACATCGTTCCGGGCGAAGCTCACGGCCGGGATCGTCATCCTCTTGATCTGGCAGGTGGGCGTCACGCTGTTCGCGCCGGCATTCGTCGCCACGCCAATTGGTGTGGCGATGGCCTTCCCGAGCGTGATCACCAGCAAGGTTTTTCTCGTTGCTTCGAAAGGCACGCTGTTCGCGGTGTTTCAGGGGCTCGCGATTGCGCTCGTGTTCGGCACCGTTGTCGGGGTCGCGATGGGGCGTTTGAAGGTCCTGGACCGGGCGCTCAATTTCTATGTCAGCGGTTTTTACACGATGCCGATGATCGCGCTGTTGCCGCTGCTGACGATCTGGTTTGGGTATGGCGGCGACGCGCGGCTCGCGACCGTTGTCTTTGCCGCCTTTTTCTCGATCGTCATCAATGTGCGCGATGGCGCCCGGTCGGTGCCGCCCGAGTATCTCGAAGTCTGCAAGGCGTATCGGGCGCCGGCGCGGTATGTCTGGTTCGACATCACCGTTTTTTCGTCTTTGCCCTATCTGATTGCCGGTTTCCGGCTGGCAGCGGGGCGCGCACTCGTCGCGGCGGTGATCGCGGAATTCTTCGTGTCGTTGCAGGACGGCGTCGGCATGTTCGTCTTGTTCAACGCACGCAACTTCAACCATGACGTTGCGGTGGTCGGCGTGTTCGCGCTCGTGGCCTTCGGCCTGATGTTCGAGATTACGATGAACTGGGCCACCCGCCGCTTCTTCCCCTGGTATCGCCGCGAAACGAAGGCAGATTGACCCCTCGGAAACGTTGATCCGGAGCAGACAAGACCCCGGCCAGCCCGTAATATTGCGGCCAGGACGCATGCGCGTTTCGTATAACCGCGCCAATATCCCGAACGGAGGAGAGTTCAAATGCTCGCAGCAGGAATAGTCGGAGTGGGCTGGTGGGGCCAAAATCTGGTCAACGCATCGGGGGCCGCAGAGAACATCGAGATCATCGCGGGTGCCGTCCGCAACCCGGACAAGGTCGCCGAATTCGCCGACGAGAAGGGGATGACCCTCCACACAGGCCTGGAAGCCATGCTGGCCGAGGCCGATCTGGATGCGGTCGTTCTGGCCACGCCCCATTCGCTGCATGTGGAACAGATGCTGATGGCAATCGAGGCCGGCAAGCATGTGCTCAGCGAAAAACCGTTCACCATGTCGAAGGCGGACGCCGAGAGGGTTCTCGACGCGGCCGACGCGGCGGGCGTGACGGCTGTGGTGGCTCACAATCGGCGCTTCGTGCCGTCGATGGCCGAGCTGCGTAAGAAGATCGCAGATGGTTCCTTCGGCACTTTGTTACATGTTGAGATGACCGAGACCGGACCCGCGGCGATCGTGATGCCCCAGGACAGCTGGCGGTTCCAGCGCTCCGAATGGCCGGCGGGCGGCATGACCCCGATGGGCGTGCATCTGATCGACAACATGGTCGACCTGTTCGGCACCGTCGAAAGCGTCACCGCCCAGGCGGTCCGCCGGGCCGCCGAGGCGGACATCGACGACACCACGTCGGTTCTTTTGAAATTCTCCAGCGGCATGACCGGTTATCTGGCGGTCATGGTCACGGCGCGGCCGGACTTCCATGCGGCGATTTACGGCCGGGATGCCACCGCGCGTATGATCGGGCGGATGTATGACAATCTCGAGTTTGCCCCGCGAGAGGGGGGTGACCCGGAGCAGTTCACCTATGATTTCGGCCGTGACAGCGATGCGCTGACCGCTGAACTGGATGCCTTCGGTGCGGCCGCGATGGGCCAGGAGACCTATCCGGTGTCGCGGGACGAGATCATCCATGTGGTGGCGGTGCTGGAAGCCATTATCAAGTCCGCCGCGAGCGGTGTCGAAGAAAAGGTCGGCTGAGCGCACAGCGACGCAGCCCGATCCGAAGACAGGGAGAGTGAGTAAATGAAAGCCGTTGTAATGAATGGGTTCGGGGGCCCCGAAGTCCTCAACTATCAGGATGTCGACACGCCCGAGATCGGCCCGGAAGATGTGCTGGTCGAAGTGCATGCGGTTTCGATCAACCGCACCTTCGATCTGTTCCTGCGCGAGAACACCTACGCCTATACGCCGGACCTCCCGCACATCATGGGGGTCGATCCGTCCGGTGTGATTACCGCAGTGGGCGAAAACGTCACCGATCGAAAAGTCGGCGACAGGGTGTTCTGCAGCATCTTCGTCCCGACCACCCGACCCGACCCCTATATGTCTCTGCCGGGCCTCGGGCCGGTCGATTTTCTGGGTGTCACGGTCTGGGGTGGAAATGCGCAGTATGTGCGCACCATGGCATCGCGCACGGTGCCGGTCCCCGACAATTTGAACTTCCACGAGGCGACGGTGATCGGTCGCCATCTGGCCACGGCGGTGAACCAGGTCGACAACGTGCTGAAAGCCAAGGAAGGCGACACCGTACTCGTTATGGGCGCGACGGGCGGCCTCGGCGCGGCCTGTATCCAGGTGGCCAAATGGGCAGGTGCGCGGGTGATCGCGGCTGCGGGTGCCGACGATCGCGTGGCGGCGACCCTCGAACTGGGCGCCGATCACGGCATCAACTACCGAAGCCATGACCTGACGGAGGAAATCCTGAAGCTGACGGACGGCCAGGGTGTGACGGGTGTTTGCGACAGCGTCGCGGATCCCGAGACTTTCAATCAGGTGATCCACAGCATGGCCCGGGGCGCGACTCTTGTGACCGCAGGCAACGCATCGGGCGCACCCGACGTGCCGTTGAGCGTGCGGCGCCTGTATCTCTACATGCTGCATATCGTGGGCGAACCGCGGGAAGCTCCCGGCGGGCTCGAGCAGGCCTTCGTTCGGGCCGGTCAGGGCGGCGTGAAGGCGCTCATCGACCAGGTGATGCCCCTGAGCCAGGCCGCCGACGCTCACCGACGGGTCGAATCACGTGCCGGGATCGGCAAAGTGGTTCTCGATCCCACCCTCGACTGAGGGACTAGACATGGCATTCGGCAACATCGACTGGATCGCACTGATCGGCGCCGTGGTGGCGAGCTATATCTTCAGCGCGGCCTACTACATCTCGCTGGCCAAGCCATGGCGGACAGCGGTCGGCAAGACCGAAGCGGAGCTCAAGGCCGGGACCAGTCCCGTGGCCTACGTGATCGCGATCGCCGGGCACACGCTGATCGCCTACATGCTCTCGGTCCTGATGGTGAGCCTCGAAATGGGCTCCGTTGCGGGCGGCCTGTCGATTGCACTGCCGATGTGGCTCACTTTCGTGATGTCGACGATGGCCATAAACCATCGCTTCCAGCAGTCATCCTGGTCCCACACCATCCTCGACGGTGGGCACTGGCTGGGCGTCTTCGCGATCCAGGCGGTCGTGATTGCGATAATCGCCGGCTAAAATCTAAGACGCGAACTCTACGCGGATTGCCGTGCCGTGCTCATCCAGTGCTGGTACCGGCCCGAGCTGCGGGTCGGTATCGTCGATCCGCGCCGGCGGCGCGATCATCACGACGGTTCCCTCAGGTGTTTCCACCTCGACCTTTTGTAGCTGCGGATGCGCGGCGAAGTCCGCGACGCTGTTGACGGCGCCATAGGCGATCTTCGCATCGAGAAGCCGCGCGACGATCTCGTCGCGTGTCAACGCGGTGAACACCGCGTCGATCTCCCGGTCGAGGGCCGGACGGTTGTCGACCCGGGCCACATTGTCATGAAAGTCGAGATGGTCCGCGAGACCGGGCTTCTGCAGAACGTCGTCGCAGAGCCGTCGCCATTCGCGCTGGTTCTGAATCGCGATCACCACTTCCTTGCCGTCGTCCGTGCCATACGCCCCGTAGGGTGCGATCGACGGATGGTGCAGGCCGGCCCGTTCGGGTGCCTTGCCGCCATAAACTTCCTGCAAATAGGGCACGTTCATCCAGTCGGCCATGCCCGCGAACAGAGATGCGTTGATCGCGCGGCCTTCGCCGCTGCGCTCGCGGTGATAGAGCGCCTCCAGGATGGCTGCGTGGGAAGCCATGCCGCAGGCGATGTCACAAACGGAAACGCCCACGCGCCCGGGGCCGTCAGGCGTGCCCGTGACTTCGCACAATCCGCTCTCGGCCTGCACCAGAAGGTCATAGGCACGCATGTCCCGGTAGGGGCCGCTGTCGCCGTAACCAGAGATGTCGCAGGTAATCAGTCGCGGATGTTTCTTTCTGAGTTCCGCCGAGCCGAACCCGGCGCGCGCCGCGGCACCGGGGGCGAGGTTCTGGATGAACACATCGGCTTGTCCGATCAAACGGTGCAACAGGTCCCGGTCGTCGGGGGCCTTGAAGTCCAGCGCGATGGATTCCTTGCCCCGGTTGAGCCAGACAAAATAGGCGCTCTGGTTTCGTGCGGTACGGTCGTAGCCGCGTGCGAAGTCACCTTCGGGGCGCTCGATCTTGATGACGCGGGCACCGGCATCAGCCAGGCGCGACGCGGCATAGGGTGCCGCGACCGCCTGCTCGATACTGACCACGAGTATTCCGTCGAGGGCGTTGTTCATGTTGATCTCTCCGGCGCACGCAACGGCGCTCTGACTAGGCAAGATTGTCCGTAATGTTATGATAGCTGCGAACCGAAGACCCTTGGGAAACTTGTCATGACTGAACACGCCATTGCAGATGTGGATGCCGTCTCCGTTGTAATCGGGGCGCTGGAGGAACTGCTCGGCGATCGCGTGACGACGTCGATGGCGGTGCGCGAGCATCACGGCCGCGGTGAGGATTATTTCAAACCTGTCCCGTCCGACGCCGTGTGTTTTCCGCACACGACCGAGGAGGTGGCCGAGATCGTCAAGATTTGCGCCGCCCACAAGGTGCCGGTCATCCCATTCGGCACCGGCACCTCGCTGGAGGGGCATGTCACCGCGCCACACGGCGGCATCACCATCGACCTGATGCAGATGAATGCCGTCCTCGAAGTCCATCCCGAGGATATGGATTGCCGGGTCCAGGCGGGTGTGACCCGCAAGCAGGTCAACGAGTATCTGCGCGACACGGGCATGTTCTTCCCGATCGATCCCGGCGCCGACGCGTCCATCGGCGGCATGGCTGCGACCCGCGCCAGCGGCACCAATGCGGTGCGCTATGGAACGATGAAGGAAAACGTGCTGGGCCTCACCGTGGTGACATCTGATGGCCGGATCATCAAGACCGGCGGCCGGGCCAAGAAGTCCGCCGCGGGTTACGACCTGACGCGTATTTTCGTGGGCTCCGAAGGCACACTCGGCGTCATCACCGAAGTCCATCTCAAGCTCTATGGTATTCCCGAGAAGATCGCTTCGGCGGTCTGCCAGTATTCGTCGCTCGAAGAGGCGGTGAACAGCGTCATCCTGACGATCCAGGCCGGTGTGCCAATCGCCCGGATCGAGCTGCTCGATGCCCTGATGATGGAACGCTCGATCGCCTATTCCGATCTCAAGGGCTATGAGAACAAGCCGACCCTGTTCTACGAGTTCCACGGCACCGAGGCCGGGGTCGAGGAGCAGGCGCAGCTGGTCCGGGAGATCGCCGACGACTTCGGCGGCTCGGCCTTCCAGTGGACGGTCGATACCGAAGAACGCAACCGTCTCTGGCAGGCGCGCCATGACGCCTATTACGCGGGGATCGCGGCCGAGCCCACCAAGCTGGGCATGTCGACCGACGTGTGTGTGCCGATCTCACGGCTGGCCGAATGCATCCTCGCGACAGAGCAGGACACCAAGGGCTCCGGTTTCGAATGCCCGATCGTCGGCCATGTCGGCGACGGCAATTTCCACGTCTTGTTCATGCTCGACCCCGATGATGAAGACGAGGTCCGCCGGGTCAAGGATTGCAACCGGCGCATCGTCGAGCGGGCCATCGCCATGGGCGGGACGTGTACCGGCGAGCATGGCATCGGCGTCGGCAAGATGGATTATCTCGAGGTCGAGCACGGCGAGGCGGTCGAACTGATGCGCACCTTGAAGCGGGCCTTCGATCCGGAGAATATTATGAACCCGGGCAAGATGGTCCGGATCTAGCCAGCAGGAGGCCGCAATGTCATCGAATGTGGTGCAGTTACGCGATGTCCCGTCGGTTCGCGATCAGGTCAGCCCGGAAGAGTGGCAGGCCCGCGTCGATCTCGCCGCCGCCTACCGCCTGGTGGACATCTACAATTGGGCCGACAGCATCTACAACCATGTCTCGATCCGGGTGCCGGGCGAGCCGGATTTCTTCCTGATCAAGGCCCATGAGCTTCTCTATGAAGAGATCACGGCCTCGAATTTGCTCAAGGTCGATTCCCGCGACGACGATGTCGATGAATCCCAGCATGTGAACAAGCCGGGCTTCACCCTCCATGGTGGCCTGATGGCGGCGCGCCCGGATATCAACGCGGCCTTTCACACCCATATCCCCGAATGCATTGCCGTGGCGAACCAGCCCGATGGGGTGCTGCCCCTGTCCCAGTCAGGCATGCAGTTCTGGAACAATGTCGCCTACTACGATTATCAGGGCATCACTGAGAATCTCGACGAGCGCGCGGCGATCGCGGCGGCATTTGGCGACAACCATACGCTGATGCTGCGCAACCACGGGCCGGTCACGGTCGGCAAGTCCATGCGCGACGCCTTCATGCTGATGCGCGAGCTTGAGGTGGCCTGCAAGCTGCAGCTCCGTCAGCAGGCGGCTGGGGGCGAGTTCACCATGCCGTCGAAAGAGGTGCTCGATCATTTCGCCGAACAGCGCAAGACCCACAACACGGGCCGCGGCACCGCCGACTGGCCGGCCTTCCTGCGCCGCCTCGACCGGATCGATCCATCTTACGCGCAGTAGTCACCGACCGGACCTGACCGCCGATGTTCCGCCTGATCCGGCTTGTGATCTTCGCCGCCATTGCCATCGCGGTGGCGTCCTGGATCAGCGAATCCCGCGGGGATAGTCCCGCGCCAAAGACCGTTACGCTTCAGTTTGCAGGAGAGAGTTCATGATCATCGACCATCGCACGTACTACACCCAGGCCGCGCGCACCGGCGATTTCCTCGCCCTGTGGGAGCGCATGGCGCTGCCCTACCAGATGAAATATCTGGGGAATTTCGTCGGCATGTTCACTTGTGACGTCGGAGACCTCAGCCAGGTTCTGCACATGTGGCAGTACGAGGATCAGGGCGACCGCGAGCGCCGCCGTGACGCCATGTATCAGGATCCGGGTTGGCTTGAGTATGTGGGTGAGCTGAAAGAATCCGGGCTGATGGTCCGGATGGAAAACAAGATTCTCCGGCCGGTTTCGTTCTCGCCGATGCAGTAGGGAGCGCGTGGCCGTTGGTTCGCGGCCTGACAGTGTTTCAACCTAACCCGTCATACGCGGGCCTGACCCGCGTATCTCAGCTCCGTGGTCGGGGAGATGCCCGGATCAAGTCCGGGCATGAAGCTGGAGCTGACCCGCCCACTGCTACTTCGCGGGCACCGACCGTCCGCGGGTCATCAGGTAAACCCCACCGACCACGGCAACCAGGCCGAACAGGTGGAACCCTTCGAAGGTCTCTCCCAGCAAGAGGATCGCGAGCACGGCGGTGAACAGCACCCGCATGTAGTTCGAGATACTGGCCTTGTTGGCGCCGAGTTTCCGGATCGCGGCGTTGGTCAGGCCGACGGCGACGGCCGTCACGATGATCCCGACCCAGAGCAGGGCGATGACGGTTTGCCCGGTGAACGGTACCGGGCGCACATAGACCGTCTCGATGATGTAGAGCGGGGTCGCCACGACCAGCCCGAACAACTGGATGATGACGAGCAGCTGGGGAATGTTGATTTCGCTCGGCACCTTGCGGACCAGCACATTATGCAGCGCCACGGCGCCGGTCGCGGCCAGCATCATCAGGTCACCGATATTGAATTGCAGCGCCAGGATCGTCGCCGGGTCGCCGCGCGCGATGATGGCCAGCACGCCGGTCGCGGCGATCAGGATGCCGATGCCCTGTTTGCCGTTGATCAGGTCGCGAAACAGGAGGGCGGACAATAAGACAGTGATCACCGGCTGGGCAGCGGACACGACGCCACCGTTCAGTGCCGTGGTGTAGGTGTAGGCGGCGTAGATGCCACCATTGCCCAGCGGCACGAACAAGAGCCCCATCAACGCGAACAGCTTCCAGTGTTTGCGGATCAGGTGACGGTGCGCGAGAAGTCCGGGGGCCGCGAAAGGCATCAGGACCGCGGCACCGATCACCATGCGCCAGAACACGAATCCCATGGGCGGAATAATGCCTTCGAGATAGCGTGCGATGATGTGGTTCGACGCAAATATCAGCGACGCGCCGGCGATGATCAGATAGGGCAAGGCCTCGGCGAGGCGGTTGTCGCCGGGATTTTTCGGCTGCACGGTCATGGAGCGTCGGGTTCGCTGTTGGCGTTCGTATTCGTCAGCATACGCCGTGAATTTGAACTCCTGCCCGTTGTGGCATTTGCGCCTGTCGGACACAATCAACCACCGCTGATGACAAACGTCACCACGAAGCCCCTTTTCCGGAGTGAGACATGATCCGTACGCGCGTTTGCGAGTTGTTCGATATCGACCATCCCGTCATGCTCGGCGGCATGGCCTCGATCACCGCACCCGAACTGGCCGTTGCGGTTTCGGAAGCCGGTGGGCTCGGCGGGGTCGGTGGCAGTTACCTCGATGCCGCACGGATGCATGAGGTCGCGGCGGACATGCGCGGGCGGACCGATAAGCCCTTCGCCATCAACTTCCTGCTGTTCGTGGACAATCAGGACGCGTTTGCTGCGGCGCTTGAGGCCGCGCCGGCGGTGATGGCCTTCGCCTGGCCGTCCGACGGGCAGGATCTGGCGCCATGGTTTGATCGCGCCCACGCGGCGGGCTGCAAGGTGATGTTCATGGCCGACAGCGTCGAGGGCGCGCGCCGGGGTGCCGATGCCGGGGCCGATCTCATCGTCGCCCAGGGCACCGAGGGCGGCGGCCACGTCGCATGGATGGCGGCCTCCGTGCTGGTCCCCATGATCGTCGATGCGGTCGCGCCCATTCCGGTGCTCGCGGCGGGCGGTATCGCCGACGGGCGCGGGCTCGCGGCATCCCTGGCCTTGGGAGCCGAAGGCGTTCTGCTTGGAACCCGGTTCCTGGCAACCGTGGAATCGGCGCTGCATCCGAACTTCAAGCAGGCGATCCTCGACAGCGACGGACATGACACGGTGCTGACCGAGATACCGGACGTCGCCGGCGGCCGGGTCTGGCCCGGCGCCATGGCGCGGGCACTGCGCAATCGCTTCATCGACCGATGGGCCGGCCGCGAATGGTCGTTGCGCCAGAATCAGAAGAGTGCCGCGGCGACATTGAAGGCGGCGCAGCAAGCCGGCGACGTGGACGAGGGCTCGCTGCTGATCGGGCAGGATGCGGGTTTGATCAACGATCTGCCCGCGGCGGGGGACCTCATCGCGCGCATGGTTGCGGAAGCCGAAGAGATCATGTCCGCGCGCCTGCCCGGGCTGCTTGGTTGAACGCTAGTCTGCCGGGTCCAGGCGCTTGCGCAGCAAATCGAGCAGGGTGATCACGGCGTAGGAGCGTATGCGGCTGAGCACGCCGGGCAGGGCAACGGTCTTTGCGTGGTCGCCGTCCGGCAGAGCCACAGCCGCGAACACGGTGCCAGGTGGGTGGGCGTCGGGATCGCTCGGGCCAATGACTGCAATCCCGATATCGGTGCCGATGGCGTCCCGGGCGGCCCGCGCCGCAATGGTGGCGCCGTCTTCACCATCAAGATCCCCGACCATCGACACGACGCCGCCCCGGAAGACCTCCATGTTCGGATCGAGTGCTGTGATCCGTGTCGCCAGAATACCACCGGTCAGGCTCTCGCCCGCCGCCATGGTCAGGCCGCGCTCACGCAGCATCCCCAGCACGACCGATTCCATTGTCTCGTCGTCATAACCGAAGATGTGATCGCCGATCTGCTCAGCGATCAGCTCGACCTCGGCGGCGATGATCTTCTCGGCGGCGGCGTGGCTTTCGGCCTTCGCCGTCACTCGGACCTTGATGCCCTCGATCCCGCTCGCCTGAAAGGCGATGGTCGCGTGGCCGCTCTCGTCGAGGGACTCCACATGGTCGGCCAGGGTCTCGGCCAGTGCGGATTCGCCGTAACCCCAGGTGCGGATCACCCGCGAGTGGATGATCGAGGTTTCGCCCGAGCGGCGGCGCAGATCGTCGAGTACCGTGCCCTCCATCATCTCGCGCATCTCGTGAGGCACACCGGGTACGGCGTAGACGACCTTGTCTTCGCCATCGATTGTCAGCGGGCAGACCAGTCCCGGCGCGGTGCCCGGCATCTGGGCGATGGTGGCGGCACCCACGGGCACATCGGCCTGGCGCAGATTGTTCTCCGGCATCGGGCGTCCGCGGCCCTCGAAGATGTCGCGGATATGCTCGGCGATCGTGTCGTCGCGGACCATCTCGACCCCCATGATGGCGGCGATCACGTCGCGGGTGATGTCGTCCTGGGTCGGGCCGAGCCCGCCGCAGCAGATCACGGCGTCGGAGCGTTCCAGCGCCTGGCGAATGGTTGCCTCCATGCGCCCGAAATTGTCCCCGACCTTCACCTGAAACAGGGAATCTATCCCGATCAGGGCGAGGTTCTCGCCGATCCAGGAGGAGTTGGTGTCCACGATTTGGCCGAGCAGCAACTCTGTGCCGACGGCGACGACTTCACAACGCATGGGAATACTCGCTCTAGAGAGTGAAACTTAAACCGACATCCTAGACCGGCATGGCGGGCAGGCCACCTTCGCGCAGCGCGCGCTCATAGACCGGGATGTCGATGGACGGCTGCTGGGCGCCCGCCTGGCCGAACATGTCGGAGATCCAGCCCCGGTGATAGGCGCCGTGCATGGCCAGATGGGTCAGGCACATGACCCGCGACATCGAGCCCGTGTTGCCGCCGAGCAATTCGTAATCGACGATCTCCTCCATCTCCTCGGCGGAGAGCCCGTCGACGTAGTCCTGCAGGGTCTTGTCCATCACCTTGCGCGCGGCCCAGAGGTCGTCGAACTCTTCGATCTTCACGTCCCGCAGGGTCTTGTAGTCGTGGGTTTGTCCCGTCATGTGGCCCATCCACATCACGTCGACATTCCACAGATGGTGCAGGCTGACATAGATCGAAACGAGCGGCGTCGGGCGCTCCTTCTTCACCTCCTCGGGCGGCAGTTCGGAGACCTTCTGGTACATCTCCTCATTGGCCCAGGCGTTGAAGTCGATCAGCGTGCGCAGATAGCTCTTGTCTTGCATTGGTGTTGCTCCCTTGGGGCTGAGAATACGCTGCGGTGCCCTGTCCCCACAATGCGTCATGCGCGGATTATACGGGCGGGTCGCAGACCCGCCCCTACAGGAAGAACGCCGTAGGGGCGGGTTTCAAACCCGCCCGCCCGCCTTCAGTTTCGCCTTGAACACCCGGTCCCGCTTGATCGCGGTCTCCCGGCGCAGCGCGTCGCCATGGGGCAGGGGGCCTTCGGTGTGGATTACCGCCCAGGGTCCGCGCCCGCGGGTGAATTTCGCGCCGTTGCCGTCATTGTGGGCGGCGAGCCGCGCATCCACGTCCTTGGCGATGCCGGTGTAGGTGGTGCCGGCATCGTTGCGCAGCACATAGACGAAGAAATCCGCCGGGAGGCTGTCGTCTGCCATGGGCCTAATAGTGCGGCGGTGGTGGTTCGTCCGGGGCTTCGCCGGGGGCCGTGTCCTCGACCCGCAGCATCCGGTCGGTCAGCCGCCGGACCTGCTCGCGAAACATGTCGATCATCCGCGATTGCTCCGCGACCACCCCGGACAGCTCATCGAGCGTGTGTTCCTGTTGGGCGAGGCGCGATTCCAGATCGGCGATTTTGTCAGCGTCGGACATGAGTTGAACTTATCAGGGGTTTGTGAGTCCCGTCGCGGGCGGGTCGGAGACCCACAAACAAACACCGTCATGCCCGGACTTGATCCGGGCATCTCCTTGACATCGCGCGAGAGATACGCGGATCAAGTCCGCGTATGACGGCTTTATTTTGCTACCGCCCGAGCACCGTCACCACGGTCGCCGCTTCCTCGATGCCGAAGAAGCCGCCGCCGTTTTCCGCCGCCGCGATGCGTGCGCCCTCGACCTGGCGCTTGCCGGCCTCGCCGCGCAGCTGGGTCACCAGCTCGTGGATCTGGATCGCACCCGTGGCCCCGATCGGGTGGCCTTTGGACAGCAGCCCGCCGGATGTGTTCACGGGGATCTTGCCGCCGAGCCTGGTCTCGCCGCTTTCCGCCAGCGCGCCGCCTTCGCCTCGCGGGCAGAAGCCCATGTTCTCGACCTGCACGATCTCGGCATAGGCCGATGCGTCATGCACCTCGGCCACGTCCACGTCGCCCGGGCCGACGCCTGCCTGTTCGTAGGCGCGTTCGGCAGCTACGCGGCCGATGTGATGCTCGAAATCATCCGGGTCCCGGTCCGAGCCGCTGACCACCGACGTGCCGAGCACCTTCACGGCGCGCGCCCTGTCGAACCGGTCGAGCGTGTCGCCGGTACAAAGCACCAGCGCGCCGGCGCCGTCGGACAGGGGCGCACACATGGAGCGGGTGAGTGGCCATGAGATCAGTCGGTCGGCCATCACCTCGTCGACCGAGAAGTCCTTCTGATACTGGGCCAGCGGGTTGAGGGTCGAGTGGAAGTGGCTCTTGGCCGCCGCCGCCGCGATCTGGCGCTGGGTCGTGCCGAAATGTTTCATGTGCTGGCGCGCGAGCGCGGCGTAGATATCCATGAACACGCTGCGCTCGCCGGAATCCTCACCCGCCTCGGGGGGCAGGGCGAGGCCTTCGCCCAGCGACAGCAGCCGTGCTTCGGTTTCGACCTGGGTATGGACATCCCAGCCGCCGCGAAACGCCTGGAACATCAGCTCTCGCTTCTCCGGGTAGAACATCTTCTCCGACCCCGCGACCAGCGCCACCTCGGCCATGCCTGCCTTGAGATAGGCGAAGGCCTGGTTGAGCCCGGTGGACGACGAACAGCAGGCGTTCTCGACATTCACGATCGGGATCGACTGGAAGCCCATGGAGCGCAGCGCGCATTGCCCGCGCACGGTGTTCTGGCCCTCCATCATCCCCTGGCGGGTGTTGGAGAACCAGGCGGCCTCGATGTCTTCCAGCTTCGCGCCGGCGTCGGTCAGCGCCGTCGACACCGCGTCGTCGGTGAGCTGCTTCACGCTCTTGTCGGGGAATTTGCCGAGCGGCGTCATGCCGATGCCGACGATGTAGATGTCCGTCATGGTCGCGATCCTTGTTGGGGGCGTGAATATTGCCCGGTTGGATGCGCGAACGCCACATTCAGTGTTGGTTTGCTCGCCCTGTAAGACCGGCATGGCCCCCTCTACCGCACGGTGATCGCAGCGCCTAAACTGACCTGAACAGGGGGAGAGTTTTTCATGCCAGTACGTATCGGGGCCGTATCGCCCATGGACAACGCGATGGAGGCCATCGGTGAGGCCTTCGCCGAGCTCTGGCCCGAGGCCGAGCTGTTCCATGTGCTCGATGAGTCCCTTTATCTCGACTTCGCGGGCGGCAAGCCCCAGACCGACGAGACCGGCGAGCGGGTCTCCAGGCTGCTGCACTACGCCGCCGACTGCAAAGCCGACGGCCTGCTGTTCACGGGCTCGGTCTTCGGCCGCTGGGTCGAGGCGGCGAGGGCGGACATGGATATCCCCTGCCTGACATCCCACGAGGCGATGATCGAGGAGGCGTTCACTCATGGCGCGCGCCTCGGCATCCTGACGACGGTGTCGGGTTCCCTCAAATGCCTGGTCGACGACATCGACCGTTATTCCAAGGAACACGACAAGCCGATCACGATCACCGACCATATCGAGGACGCCGCGCGGCCAATCATCCTGGCCGGCGATATCGAGACCCATGACCGGATGGTCGCGGACGCGGCGGACAAGATGACCGACTGCGACTGCCTGATGCTCGGTCAGTTCTCCATGGCCAACGCGATCAGCAAGTTCACCGACATGCCCGACCGGCCGGTGCTGACCTCGCCCCACACCGCGGTGCGCAAGCTCAAGCGGCTGCTGGGCTAGAGACGACGGCATGACCGGTGAAACCTTAGTGCTGTCGCCTCAAACACCAACGTCATGGCCGGGCTCGACCCGGCCATCTCCAGCCCGGTCCGCAGGCGAGATGCCCGGGTCAGCCCCGGGCATGACGTTTGATGGTATGGGGTAGGCCTGTGCGATTTCAGAACATGAGGCTTCTATGACAGCCATACGCATCGGGGTGATTTCGCCCATCGATTTGGCGTTCCCGACGGTGGGGGCGGCGTTCGCCGAGCTTTGGCCCGAAGCCGAGCCGATCAATCTGCTCGACGATTCTCTCTATGCCGACTTCATCAACGACGACATGACGATTCCCGATCCGATGCCGGCCGAGGCCTATGACCGGGTGGCGGCATTGCTGCGCTACAGCCGGGATTGCGGCGCGGACGGCGTCATCTTCTGCGGCTCGGTGTTCGGTCTGCTGGTGGAGGCGGGCCGCGAGGGGATCGATGTCCCGGTGCTGACCTCCTATGAGGGGATGATCGCGGCGGCGTTTGCGAATGGCCCGCGGCTCGGCATGCTGTCGACCACGCAGCCGACCATCGACTGCCTGTCGGCTGACGTGGCGCGCTATGCCGAGGCCCATGGGCTCGAATACACGGTGACGTCGAAGGTCGCGGACGGGGCCTTTCAGACGCTGCTCGACGGGGACCGCGACGGGCATGATGACATCGTCGTGGCGGCGGCCGAAACCATCACCGATTGCGACAGCCTGTTGCTCGGCCAGTTTTCCATGGGGCTGGTGCCCAGGAAGATCACACCGATCGCGTCTCGCCCGGTGCTGACCGCGCCGTTTACCGCCGTTGCGAAAATGCGTGCGCTGCTCGATGCCTGAGCGCGCTAGGGTTTCTCGATGACAACACCGACCAGCATGCGCATGACACCCGTCGAGTGGATATTGCTGTTCATCCTTGGTGGCGTCTGGGGTGGCACCTTCTTCTTCAACGCCATCGCCATCCCCGAAATTCCACCGCTCGTGGTCATCTTCTTCCGCGTCGCGATCGCCTCGATCATACTCTGGGTGGTCGTCCTGGCCGGTGGCATCAAGGTGCCGCGCGATGCGACGACATGGGTCGATTTGGTGATCATGGCGGCGCTGAACTCGGCGCTGCCTTTCTTTTTGATCGCCTGGGGCCAGGTCCATATTGCCAGCGGTCTGGCATCGATCATGATCGGGACGACGCCACTGTTTGCCGTCGTGACCGCACATTTCATGACCAGCGACGAGAAGATGAGCCCGGGAAAGGTGCTGGGCGTGCTCGCCGGCCTGGTTGGCGTCGTCGTGCTGATCGGGCCACAGTTCCTCGGCGATATCGGCAAGGATCTGATCGCTCAACTGTCGGTACTCGGGGCCGCGGTGTGTTACGCGGTTTCGGCGATCTACGGGCGGCGGTTCTCCCGGCGCGACACGCCTCCGATGATGGTCGCCACCGGCCAGATCACGATGGCCGCGGTCCTGTTGCTGCCGTTTGCGCTGATCATCGACCGTCCGTGGGAACTGGCGATTCCCAGCATGCAGGCAGGGGGTGCGGTCCTCGGACTCGCGGTCCTGTCCACGTCCTTCGCGTACCTGATCTTCTTCCGGATCCTGGCGCGGGCCGGGGCCGTCAACATCCTGTTGGTGAATTTCCTGGTGCCGGTCAGTGCGATCCTGCTCGGGGTGTTCATCCTCGGTGAGGTGCTCACCACCGAGCAGATTGTCGGCATGGCATTCATCGCGCTCGGCCTCGCGCTCATCGACGGCCGGCTGTTTCAGAGGCGCCGAGCGGCTTAGAGCAAGCCAAACCGCTCAAGCAAAGCCGTCATACGCGGGCTTGACCCGCGTATCTCGGCTCGGTCGGTGTGGAGATGCCCGGATCAAGTCCGGGCATGACGAGGATTGTTGCTCAGCCCTCGGCGATCCCGTTCACCAGCGTGCCGACATTCTCGATCCGGATCTCGCAGCTGTCGCCGATCTGCATGAACACCTGCGGCTCGCGCGACTGGCCCACACCGGCTGGCGTTCCGGAAGCGATGACGTCGCCCGGCTGCAGCTCGGAGATGTGCGAGACATAGGAAATGGTCGTCGCCACGTCGAAGATCATGTCTTTCGTGTTGGCGGACTGCAGGGTCTCGCCGTTCAGCACCGTTGAGATATCGAGGACCTGGGGGTCGGGGATCTCGTCGGCGGTTACCATCCACGGGCCGAACCCGCCGGTGCCCTGGAAATTCTTGCCCGGGACGACCTGCGCCGTGTGGTACTGCCAGTCCCGCGCGCTGCCCTCGTTGAAGCAGGAATAACCTGCCACATAGTCCAGCGCGTCCTCCTTTTTGATATAGCGCCCCGGCTTGCTGATGATGACCGCCAGCTCGCATTCATAGTCGAGTTTGTTGACCACGGGTGACTTGAGCATCGGCTGCTGGTGTCCGACAAGCGTGTCGGCGTAGCGACCGAAAATCATCGGATGTTCGGACTTGGACCGCGGCAGCCCGGCGTCGATCGCCTCCTGCAGATGGTCCATATAGTTCACGCCGACGCACCAGATGTGATCGGGGTCGGGGATGACGGGCAGATAGGTGACGCCGTCGAGCGGGTGATCCGGTGTTTCGCCGGCAAACTCCGCCATCTGATCGACGCGGCCCGCCGCGATGAGTTCGCGCAGAGACTTCACGCCGGCGCGGGTCGTCAGGTCGACGATGCCGTCATCCGTGGCGAGGCCGACATGGGCGCCGGAACCGGCGTCATAGGTGAGAAGCTTCATCTTGCTGTTCCTCTGGTGACTGAAGTTTAGGCCGCGAGGGTTTCGCGCGCCCGGGCCAGTATGCGTTCGGGCGTGACCCGATATTCGTTTTCCATGGGTTCGGCGTAGGGGACCGGCATGCGCGGTGCGCCAATCCGACGGACGTGGGTTTTCAGGGCGTCGAAGCAGTGCTCGGTCACGTCCGTTGCGACTTCTGCGGCAAAGCCGCCGGTCTGTACCGCTTCCTGGGCGACGAGCAGCCGGCCGGTCTTGCGCACGGAGGCATAGACCGCCGCGGTGTCCCATGGCCACAGGCTGCGCAGGTCGATCACCTCAACCGACACGCCGTCGCCAGCGAGTGTCTCGGCGACCTCCTCGCAAAGGCGTGCCATTTTCGACCATGACACGAGGGTCAGGTCGTTGCCTGTGCGGACCGTTTTCGCGACGCCGATCGGCACCACGCCTTCGTCATCGGGGACGTCGCCGGTCGCCACCCAAAGGTCCTTATGTTCCATGAAGACCACCGGGTCGTCCGCGCGGATCGCCGATTTCAGCAGGCCGCGACCGTCCGCCGGCGTGCCCGGCGCAACGACCACGAGGCCGGGCGTGTGCACGTACCATGCCTCGGTGGATTGGGAGTGCTGTGCCGCAGCGCCTTTGCGCACGCCGATGGCCTGACGGACCACAAGCGGCACCCGTGCCTGGCCGCCGAACATGTAGCGAATCTTTGCGGCCTGATTGACGAGTTCGTCGACCGCGCACATGCCGAAATCGGCCATGCGCAAGTCAGCGACGGGGCGGGTGCCGGCGACCGCTGCGCCGACGGCGGCGCCCATGATGGTGTTCTCCGAGATCGGGGTGTTGACGATGCGCTTCGGCCCAAACTCGTCGATCAGTCCGGTATATTGATTGGCACTGGTGCCGCCATGGGCGGTGGACAGGTCCTCGCCCAGGGCCCAGACCAGCGGGTCGCGACGCATTTCCTCCGCGAGGCCCTCGCGGACGGCATCGGCGAATGTCATTTCCGTCATGACGTGCTCCCGGACTGTGATCCGTCCTGGGGCCCATCCTGCGACCCGTCCTGCGCCCATGGTTCTGGCGGCCCGTAATCCTGAACATCGGCATAGGCGAGGCTGGCATCGGGGAAGGGAGCTTCCTTGGCCTCCGCGACCGCCGCGTCGATCCGGGCATAGGCTGCGTCGCGGGCCGCGTTGACCTCGTCCTCTGCGATACCGTTGGTGGCGAGCCATGCGGCGCAGCGGCCGATGGGCTCGTCTTTCCAGTGTTCTTCCGTCTCACCTTCTGCCCGATACAGCATCTTGTCGCGCGAGATGTGGCCCTTCACGCGATAGGTCCGGGCGTGGAGAAATTGCGGTCCACCGCCGCCGCGTATCCGCCCAATCAGGTCCGCCGCCAGCGTGTCCACCGCCGATACGTCGTTGCCGTCCACATCGAAGGCCGGCATGCCAAATGCCTTGGCGCGGGCAACCGGGCCTTCGCCCGCCGTGACGCTTCGGGTCATGGTCGAGGAGGCGTAGCTGTTGTTTTCACACACAAACATGATCGGCAGCGCATAGACCATGGCCCAGTTGAGGGCCTCGTAGAAGGGCCCCCGGTTGGTTGTCCCGTCGCCCACGAACACGGTGACGATCGCATCCTCGCCTTTCAGGCTGATCGCCTGGGCAGCCCCGACACCCATGGTCAGGCCATCCGCCAGTACGCCATTGGCGCCGAGCATTCCAACGGAGAAGTCGGCGATGTGCATGGATCCGCCCTTGGCCCCGCTGGTCCCGCCGACCCGGCCCATCAGTTCCTTCATCATCGCCTCAGGGTTGGCGCCTTTGGCGATCGAGTGGCCGTGACCACGGTGGTTCGACAGGATGTAGTCGCTGTCGCGAAGGTTTGCACAGACCCCGGTGCCGATGGCCTCCTCACCGATATACTGGTGGATCGAGCCGTTGACGAAGCCCGCATCGAACGCATCCTCGGCACGCTCCTCGAAGGCCCGGATCAGGCACATGGTCTTGAACAACTCGAACACGCGGGCGGGCTCGTTGGTGCGGACAGGCTCAGTGATCTTGCTCATGATCTATAGTTCCTCACTGTCGCCTCAGGCGATGCGATCGCCCTTCTTGATGGGGGCAGTGCGGTTGTCGACACCCGGCAGCATCTTGCCCGCGTCGCGTGTCACGACAATGTCGATGACGTTGGGTTTGTCGCGCTTCTCCAGTGCCGTGCGGAAGGCATCGGCCAACTGGTCGGGATGCTCGACACGGATACCGCGGCAGCCGAGATTTTCCGCGATGGCGGCATAGTTGAGATCGGACAGATCAGCGGACTGGTATTTGCCGTCGAACATCGCGTGCTGCAGCGCCTTGATGTAGCCCGACGCGGCGTTGTTGACGACCAGAACGGTAACAGGGACACCCAGCCGCGCGGCGGTCTCGAGATCGCCGAGGGTCATGTTCAGGCCGCCATCGCCGGTGAGCGTGAAGACCGGGCGGTCGGGTGCAGCCAGCTGCGCGCCGATGCCGCCGGAGACGCCATAGCCGATTGAGGCCATGCCCCGGTCGACGATGTAGCCGCGGCCGGCGCGCTTGGTGTCGTACAGAAGCCCGGTCCAGTGGGCGGCGAAGCCCCCGTCGGCGACCAGGATCGCATCCTCGGGGAGGATGTTGTTCAGCTCATGGACCATGCGGGCCATGTTGACCGGCACCTCGTCCGAGGTGAGCCGCGCATCGACATCCGCGCGCCACTTGGCCTTGCCCGCGTTGGCTTCGGCGATATAGTCCGCGCGCGCGCTGCGGCGCGCCTCGGCGCCATCGGTCAACGCATCGTGCAGATCCGCGATGCCCTCGCGGGCGTCACCGCACAGCGCGATGTCAGTCCGGGCCCAGCGGCCGATTTCCTCGGGCAGGATATCCAGATGAATGATGGGAATGCCGGGGCGCGGGATGGTGTAGCGCTTGGTCGCGATCTCACCCAGCTTGCAGCCGACGACCAGGATCGCGTCGGCCGTGTCCAGCAATGTGTTGGCCGTGCGGTCGTAGCGGCCGAACAGGCCGAGGGAGAGATCATGGGTGCACGCGATCGCGCCCTTGCCTGAAAGCGTATGTGCCACCGGAATCGCCTGATCCTCGGCAAACGATGTCAGGACATCCTGGGCACCGGAGATGTGGACACCACCGCCCGCCAGGATCACCGGGCGTTTGGCGTCGGCCAGCAACGCAGCGGCCCGGCCGACATCGGCGCGGGCGGGGCGGGTTCGCCGCGACGGGGCATGGGTGGTCGATGGGTCGGCATAGAGTTCATTGGCGGCGAATTCGAACATGCCGTGACTGATGTCCTCGGGCACGTCGATCAGGACCGGGCCGGGGCGCCCGGACGTGGCCACGGCATAGGCGCGGCGTACATGCTCGGGAATGCGCTCGCCGACCTCCACGCGGATCACTTCCTTGACCGCGGGGCGCAGCATTTCGACCTGTCGGGTCTCCTGGGTCATGTTCTTCCAGGCATGGGTGCGGTTCGCGTCGCCGGCAATGGCGATAATCGGGATGCCGGCGTTGAGGGATTCCGTCAGCGAAGTCAGCAAATTGGTGGCGCCGGGTCCCAGCGTCGCATCGCAAACACCGGGCCGGCCGGTCACGCGGGACCAGGCGTCGGCCATGAAGGCGCCGCTGCGCTCGTCGTTGATCAGCGTATGGGCGAGGCCCAGCTCGCGGATGGCGGCGTAGAAGGGCAGGAGCTGGAATCCGGCCATGCCGAACATCGGCCCGACCTCATGCAGCTGCAGCATCCTGGCGATGGCTTCGCCGCCCGACATTTCGACTGTGGCGTTGTCGCCCGGGTCGCCCATACCGGAATTGGTTGCGTTGTCACTCATGGTTCCCCCGAACTCGGCTTACGATTTGAAGCTTCTCTTGCCACATCTCGAACATGGCCTGTTGGCGGTTCGCGTGTGTGCTTGACGCCAATGTTCTTCATGCGTGACGGACAGTCAACGCCAAGCGCTGTTCTCATAAGGTGAGACAGAGTTGACCTGAAACAAATGCTTGGCCGATTGAACATCTAGATTTGGCATTGCACGTCAGAATCAAAACCAGAAGGCACATGTAATGGAACTCGGATTCTTCACGATGCCGCTGCACCCGGCGGACCGCCCTTTGACCGAAACCCTCAACGAGGACCGGGAGGCCTTCATCCTGGCGGACAAGCTCGGTTACTCCGAGGCCTATATGGGTGAACATGTGACCGACAGTTTCGAGCCGGTCCCGAACTCGATGATGTTCCTGTGTTGGGTGGCGCGCGAGATCAAGAAGATGACCCTGGCGACCGGTACGGTGAATCTCGGGCATCATCATCCCGCTGCGGTGGCCGCCGAAGCAGCGATGCTGGACCATATGCTCGAAGGACGTTTCATGCTCGGGGTCAGCCCGGGCAACCTGCCGACGGATTCCGAGGTCTTCGGTACCCTCGACATTGATCGAAACGAGAAGTTCATCGAGACCCTGAACCAGATCATCGAGATTTGGACGACCGACCCGCCCTACGACATCAAGGGCAAGTACAACTCGATCTCAACGGTGAAGCATTTTGACAAGGAGCTCGGTCAGGGCGTCATCATGAAGCCCTACCAGAAGCCCACCCCGCCGATCTTCGGAACGGTCGTGGCACCCTATTCCAAGGGCATCATCGGGCTCGGCGAGAGGGGCTGGATACCCGTCTCGGCCAACTTCCTGCAGGCGAAATGGGTGGCGACCCATTGGCCGAATTATGCCGAGGGTTGCAGCAATGTCGGCTGCGAAGCGGACCCCTCAGTATGGCGCGTCGCACGCTCGATCTTCGTCGCCGACGACGACAAGGTGGCAAAGGAATATGGCACGGGTCCGCAGTCGCCCTACCGCTTCTACTTCTACCAGCTCGGAAACAAGCTCCGGAACGGCGGCAAGCTTGGTCTTTTCAAGACCGACAGGGACCAGCCGGACGAAGAAATCACGGATGATTTCATGGTGGATTCGCTTGTCATCGCAGGCACCGTGGACAAGGTGGTCGACGAGATTCTGGCGTTCCGCGAGGAGGTCGGTGATTTCGGGACGCTGGTCTATGCGGGCCATGACTGGGTGGATGCCAAGCTCGGCAAACGCTCCATGGAGCTGATGGCCACGGAGGTCATGCCGCGCGTGAACAAGGCGATCGGCGCGTAAGCCTTTCGGGCTTCGAAACCTCCACGTCAACAGTGACGTTTGCCTGGCGCTTTACCGGGCACCGGCAGGCGGGCAATACTTCATGAAACAGGCGCGCGTTCGAATGCGCCGTCATGAGGTCTAGGGGGAAGTCCATGTCCAGCAATCTGGCCAATGAGCCGGCGCGTGTCGTCGCGATGTTTCGCAAGATGCTGTTGATCCGTGCCTTCGAGGAGGCGGCGGGTGAAGCCTTCCACGCCGGCAATGTGCGCGGCTCGGTGCATCAGTATATCGGTGAGGAATCGATCGCCGTTGGGATATGTGAAAATCTTCGCGACGACGATTTTCTGACGAGCAATCATCGCGGCCACGGTCATTCGATCGCGAAGGGCGCGGATCCGCGGGCAATGATGCTCGAGCTGTTCGGCCGGGTGGGCGGCACCAGCGATGGCAAGGGCGGGTCGATGCACATCGCCGATTTCTCGGTCGGCATGCTCGGCGCGAACGGCGTGATCGCCGACGGCTGCACGATCTCGGTCGGCGCGGCCCAGTCGATCCGGCTCCTGAAGCAAGACCGTATCGTGGTGAATTTCATCGGCGATGGCGGCATCAACCGAGGGCCATTCATGGAGGCCCTGAACTGGGCCAAGGTTTACGAGTTGCCGGTCTTGTTCGTGTGCGAGAACAACCAGATCGCTGCGACGACGACGACCCGGCTGGTCACCGCGGGCGAGGGGATCGCCAAGCGGGCCGAGAGTTTCGGTATTCCGGCGATCACCATCGATGGCAATGATTTGTTCGAAGTCGACAGCACCACAGCGCGTGTGGTCGCAGAAATCCGAAATGGCGGTGGTCCACAGCTGATCCAGGCAATGACCTACCGCCTGCGCGGACATTTTGCCCATGACCCCGCCGATTACCGGGACCCCAAGGAAGTTGAGGCTGCGCTGGGACGCGAGCCGATGGTCCGCACCGAGGCATGGCTTCTGGAGAATGGTGTGGGGGTTGATGAAATCGCGGCTCTCAAGGCCGAGGTGGATGCCGAGATCGCTGGTTATGTGGAAGAGGCGGTAAATGCGCCCTGGCCGGACGGCAGCCTCGCCTTCACCGACGTGCAGGATGTCGGTGCACCTGCCTACCCGGGAGAAGGTCGATGACCGAGATGACCTATGCGCAGGCCGCCCGGCTCGCCCTCCAGGAAGAAATGACGCGCGATCCCAAGGTTTGGGCGCTCGGCGAAGATCTCGGCTTCGAAGGCGGAATGGCCGGACAATATAGTGATCTGCAGGCCGAATTCGGACCGGACCGGATCGTCGATACGCCGATCTCTGAATCGACCATCATGGGGGCGGCGGTCGGCGCCGCGCTGGCGGGAACGCGGCCGATCGCGGAAATGCGTTTTTCCGACTTCGCCATGTGCGCTGTGTCTGAGTTGGTAAATCAGGGCGCGAAGGCGCGCTACATGTTCGGTGGACAGGCACGGGTTCCGATGGTCGCACGTATGCCGATAGGTATTCGCGGCGGTATCGCGGCGCAGCATTCTCAATCGCCTGAGGCATGGTACGCCCACACGCCGGGGCTGGTTGTGGTTACGCCAGCGACTCCGGCCGATAATCGTGGGCTTCTGAAGGCATCCATCCGGTGTGACGACCCCGTGGTCTACATGGAGCACAAGGGCCTCTGGGGAATGCTGGGAGAAGTTGACGAAAACGATCAGGAACCGATCCCGCTGGGGGTCGCGTCGACGGTTCGTAAGGGCGACGATATCACCATCGTGAGTTGGGCGGCCCAGGTCGGCATCGCGGCGGACGCTGCGGACGCGCTGTCGGCGGATGGAATTTCCGCGGAAGTCATCGATCTGCGCACGCTCTATCCCTGGGATCGGGATGCCGTGATGAACTCGGCCGCCCGGACCGGCAAATTGCTGGTCGTGCACGAAGCGGTGCGGGTCGGTGGATTTGGCGGTGAGATCGCGGCCGAGGTGGCTGAAACGCTGGGTGTGCCGGTTGCGCGTCTTGGCGGAGAGCGAATACCGATCCCGTTCTCGATCCCCCTGGAAGAAGCCTACAAGATCAAGGCGGACAGGATCGCCGCCCGCGTTAAGCAGATGCTCGCCTAGGGCTTCTTCGGGTCGGAAGTCCTGCCGGAGGCGGTCATCAAGTCGGTGAAGGCCAGGCACGATATTCCGGGGGTTGCCCCGAATTTTCGCGCGGTCTCGTTCACATGGGAGATGATTCCATCTTCGTATGTGGACATGGCGTCGCCGATCCGTGCGCTGTCTGCCGCAACGGTGGCGCCAGCAATGCCCCGTGTATCGAGATCGGGCAGGCGGGTCGGGAAATCAGATCCGGCATCGTTGAATACGGCCGCCAGAACATCGGGTCGCTTGCCCCAACTCGGCGCTTCCCGCAGGAGCTCGCCATGGGAGGCGGTGACAACGATATCGCCGGCATCGTCTGGGCCGACGAGCGAAACAGAGTCGCAGCCGATGACGCGCGGCGCGTCCGGCCGGTCACGAATGAGAAAGCGCGCTTCATCGAGGAGCGACGGCGTGCCGGTTCGGCCTTGTGCGGCCAGCATCGCGCGGGCGCACGCAATACTTGTCTGTCCGGGCTCGCAGCCGGCGGCGCGCGCGGTCTCGTTGACATGGCTGATGATGCCGGTCGCAGCCATAGAGGCTCCATCGCCGATTCGCGCGCTGAGGTGATCGACCATTGCGCCGGCGACTGTGTATTCGTCGAGATAGGGGAGCGAGTTGATGCCCGCCGCATCCCGGCCTATTCCCGCATCATGCAGGATGATGCCCCGAAGGCTTGCACGGGCCCCCAGATAGCCTGCGTAAATCGCACCATGGGAAGCCGCGATGGCGACTTTGCCATGCGAATCGGCCCCGAATTTGGTCGCCGAGTCCAAAATCAAAATTTCGGAATCGTTCATGTTCGTGTTGTCTCCGGCCCACCGACAGGCAGTAACTTCCTATTTACTATGGTTAACAGTTTGTTAACGAACCGGGTGTGACACTATCTGAACACGGCTGAGTAATCATATAAGTCGTGGATTTACGCCGATTTTGGTGTATTTCGGGGGTTCATACTCAGATGCTAAAAAATACTTCCATAAACACGTTCGTGCACATGTCTAAAACGTTGTAAAATATACGTATGTCTACTGTCTTGGTGATCGATGATCGGGTGACGAACAGACACGTCCTTAGTCGTCTGGCGAGTCAGGCCGACGAGGATGCGGTGGTGCACACGTTTGCCGACCCGCGCGATGCGATCGCATGGGCGACGGAGAATACACCCGACCTGGTCGTCACCGACTACAAGATGCCGGGCATGGATGGAGCGGAGTTTACGCGCCAATTCCGTGCGCAGCCGCTTTGCTACGATGTTCCGGTGATCGTGGTGACGATCTATGAGGATCGTTCCTTCCGCTATCGCGCACTTGACGCGGGCGCGACAGATTTTCTGATCAGTCCCGTTGATCATCAGGAATTCAAGGGGCGCGTTCGAAACCTGCTGCGCATGCGCAACCAGCAGAAAATCATTCATCGCCGGACCCGTTCGTTGGAGCGTCGTCTGGCCAACGACAATCTGTTGCATGAGGAAAAGCTGCGCGAATCCCGTGAATTACTGCGCCAGGTAATTGACGGTGTTCCGGCACTTGTTTGTGCGACAGATGAGAGCGGAAAAGTTCTTTTTGCAAATTCTGCTGCCGCGAACCGGCTCGGCATATCATCAGCCGATGCGGTCGGATTGGATCGTTCGGATGGTCTGGTCGCGGCGGATTCGAAACGGCACATGATGCTGGACAAGCGGCTCTATGCCGGGACGGATGAGGTTCTGACCTTTGAGGAAGAGCTGACCGCGCCCGATGGGGCAGTCGGTACTTACCTGACAGTGAAATCCGCCCTGCGCGGTGCAGATGACGACATTCAGGGGGTGGTTACGGTCGCGATCGACATCACCGACCGCAAGGAGGTTGAGCGGGTTGCACAGCGCCAGCGCAACCATTTGAATGTTGTCATAGACAATATTCCCGATTGGATTTACGCGACCGACGAAAACCACTGCATCACGCTGGCCAACCTGGCGTTTGCGCGGGCATTTCACACCACGCCCGATGAAATGGTGGGTAAAACGCTGTCTGACTTCGTGGACAATGGCGAACAGGTCGAGAATGACCGTCGCGCGAGCATCGATGTGTTGCGATCGGGCAAGCCGGAGCATTTGCCGGAGGTCTGCACTTCGGATGTGTTCGGCGAGCGCCAGTGGCTGCAGACAGTCAAGCTTCCGTTCGTCAGTTCAACTGGCGACATCGAGGTCTTGAATGTAACGACGGAAGTATCGGCGCATCGGAACGCAGCGGAAGTGTTGCGTGAAGCCAAGGAACAGGCGGAGTCCGCCAACCGAAACAAGACAGAGTTTCTCGCTAATCTGAGCCACGAGCTGCGCACGCCGCTCAATCACATCATGGGATTTGCACAGGTCATGGCGGAGGAAAGCTATGGCCCGCTCAACGACCAACGGTATCGTGAATATGCCAACAATATTCATGAGAGCGGCAAGCATTTGCTCGCCATTCTGAATGATATCCTGGATGTTTCCCGCCTCGAGACCGGCGTTTGGCAACTGGTTGAACGCGAGGTCGACTTCAATCGGGTCGTCGATTCCGTTGCTCGAATGGTGCTCGATCGTACGACGAAGGCTGGGCTCAGCCTGGAAATTTCATGCGACACGGATCTGGCTGAGGTGCTGGCGGATGAGCGTATGGTCCGTCAAATGCTTCTCAATTTGCTGTCCAATGCTGCGAAGTTCACGCCCGAGCAGGGAACGATTTCCGTGCAAAGCATGCGCAATGATGCAGGAGAGACGATCTTGCGTGTGAGCGATACCGGCGTTGGAATTGCGGAGGAAAATTTCGAGAAAATTCTGATGCCCTTTGGTCAGGTAGAGAATGCTTTGAGCCGGTCGACGAGCGGCACCGGGCTTGGACTATCACTGGTCAAATCGATGATCGAATTGCATGGCGGAGAAATCCGTATCGAGAGCGTCCCCGACGAAGGCACCTCCTTCTCCCTGGTGTTTCCGGCCTCACGCAGTGCTGCGTCGAGAGCCGACGGCCAGGCCGCTGAGTAGATCAAGGCACGTTCCGGATACATGACGGACGATTCCTCAAACGACGGACAGGCGTCTCCCGACACCGGATCCCAGACGAACAGCCGGCTCGCGCGCCGTTTTCGCTTGTCCGCATTGTTGGTTGTCATTTCGACCGCCATTACAGCTGGCGGGTTTGCCACCATCATATTGCCGTCGATCGAAGGCATCATCCCGGTTTGGTCGGCCTATGTCCTTTTGGGTGCGCTGCTGCTGGCACCGATCTGGCTTGCTGCCAATGTGACCGTGATTGGCCTGGAGCAGGCACGCGCGCGTCTCGCGGGCCGCTCGGATAGCGAGCATGAGCAAATCCTGCTTAGGGTCGCACTGGTTGCGATCATTCTTATCTATCTGTTCGCGCTGGAAGCATCCGTCCCCGAGACGGGAAACATTGCGCTGTCGGGTGTCGCGATGTCGGCGGGCATGGTGATTTCCTGGCTGTTTCTGGTCGCCATTTGGCATATGCCGACACCATCTGTCCCGCGGCGAATCCTGGCGAACATTGCCGATGTCAGCATTCTGTCCGCATTGCTCCATCTAAGCCCCCAGGTCATGGCGCCCTGGTATCTGATTTATCTCTGGGTCACCTTTGGTAACGGCTTTCGTTACGGCGAGCGCTATCTGTTTGTCTCGGCGGGGATTAGCGCGCTCGGTTTCTCTGCCGTTTTGGCGACAACGCCATTCTGGTCGGATAATCTCCTTCTCTCCATCGGGCTCCTGTTGGCGCTATTGGTTCTGCCAGCATATGTGTCGACGTTGATCACAAAGCTTCGGCTGGCGATCGAACAGGCCGAAGAAGCCAACCGGGCCAAAACCCGTTTTCTCGCGGCCATGAGCCACGAACTGCGCACACCACTGAATGCGATTATCGGAACCGGTGATCTCCTTCGTGAAACGCCGCTGGATGCCGAGCAATATGATATGGCGCGGACGGTCAGGACTGCTGCCCGCAGCCTCCTGTCCCAGGTCAACGAGATTCTGGATTTCTCGAAGATCGAGGCTGGCCGGGTCGATATCGATGACCGGACGTTCGATTTGTACGGTGCAGTGGCGGGGGTCGAGGCCATCATGCGGCCGCAGGCGGTCGCGAAGAATATCCGCCTCGATGTCACCGTCGCCCCGGCCATTACGCCGGACCTGATGGGCGACCCGGAGCACATCCAGGAAGTTCTGGTGAACCTGGTGGCGAATGCTGTGAAGTTTACCGAAACAGGAAGTGTCGGCCTCCGGGTTAGCCCGGTTGAAACAAACGCCGAGAGCCACCGTCTGCGCTTCGAGGTTGTCGATACCGGGATCGGCATTGAACAAGAGCAGGTTGCTTCGATTTTCGACAGTTTCACCCAGGCGGACAATTCGATAACCCGCCGGTATGGCGGCACCGGGCTTGGCCTGACGATCTCGCGCCAGTTGGTCGAGCACATGGGCAGCGACATCCATGTC
>Ga0209558_1000235_pt1 | contig 53448 bp, 53 predicted proteins | sample SaaInlV_150m_DNA_3_FD_184674 | JGI IMG/M metagenome (GOLD analysis project Ga0209558, IMG submission 184674) | Marine microbial communities from expanding oxygen minimum zones in the Saanich Inlet - Saanich Inlet SI074_LV_120m_DNA (SPAdes) (version 2) | ecosystem: Environmental > Aquatic >...
TTTCTTCAACAAGCTCAGGGCTGTTTTCTTCAACAAGCTCAGGGCTGTTTTCTTCAACAAGCTCAGGGCTGTTTTCTTCAACAAGCTCAGGGCTGTTTTCTTCAACAAGCTCAGGGCTGTTTTCTTCAACAAGCTCAGGGCTGTTTTCTTCGACAAGCTCAGGGCTGTTTTCTTCGACAAGCTCAGGGCTGTTTTCTTCAACAAGCTCAGGGCTGTTTTCTTCAACAAGCTCAGGGCTGTTTTCTTCGACAAGCTCAGGGCTGTTTTCTTCGACAAGCTCAGGGCTGTTTTCTTCGACAAGCTCAGGGCTGTTTTCTTCGACAAGCTCAGGGCTGTTTTCTTCGACAAGCTCAGGGCTGTCTACATTGGCAGTAACAATGATTTCTTCGAGCTCAAAGGATTCTTCTATTGCCTCAGGTTCCGATGCGTCAGTTGTCGGAATAGCTGAGGGTGTTCTACCTTCTGCTAGCGCATCAGCGAGAGCGGCCAGTTCGTCGGGCTTGAACCTGTTTTGCTGACCCTCCTTGAACGCTGTAACACCTTCAGGAATCCGTCCAACAGCTTCAGTAATAACGTCCATCACCGCCGGGTTCGCGGTCACCGTTTTCTCAATCACGCGGCTCAATAAATTTTCAATTGACCAAGCCAGTTCACCAACAACTGTGGCGCCGACCATTCGACCACTGCCCTTTAACGTATGGAACGCGCGCCGAATTTCAGTCAGGGCTTCTTCATTTGTGGGTTCGCTCTTCCAAATCGGTAAGAACTCTAAAATAGTCTCCAAAACCTCTTCAGCTTCGTCAACGAAGATCTCGAGGATTTCATCGTCAATTACGTCATCTTCGGTTTCCGATACGGGCGCGGTAACTTCAACGGGCTCTTCAAGAACTTCTTCTATTACCTCCTCGACTAAATCCGCTGCAACCGGCGCCGCTTCTTCTACAACCTCTGCCGCTTCTTCTACAACCTCTGCCGCTTCTTCTACAACCTCTGCCGCTTCTTCTACAACCTCTGCCGCTTCTTCTACAACCTCTGCCGCAGGCGCTTCCGCCCCAACCGCGTAGCCGAGCTTTTTGACCGCTGTTTCTGCGACCTCAAGCATCTGCAAATAAGGATCATTCGGGTTATCCAGGAGCCTTTCAAGATAGTAATCAACCGACGTAATCGCATCCGCCAGATCGTCCATCTGTTCTAGTTCGGGCGTCTGGCTGCCACTTAGCAGATCATTAGCAACATAGTTAGCCGCCGCTTTAAGAACATCGCCCGCTTGAAGCTGATTCACGATCATCAAGCCACCGCGAAGCGCATTCAAAGATTGCGGCAGCGCTTCGATTTTGGCGTGATCGAACTCTGATGCGATGAAATCTATAACGCTGTCTTTTCCAGCCGCGAGGCCAATTCTGGTTTCCCTGATCACGGCCGCCTGAGCTTCATCCAGATTAGCAAAGGAATCTCCTTCGCGTCCTTTTTCCGATCCCAGGACCAGCTGGCCCAGCTCCACACCGATTTCGATTAGAGCTTGCGCCATGTTGAGCAAGACATCTTCGGACGGCTCACCGCTTGTCTCCAGTTCCTTAATGATAGAGATCTGGCTCGCCACAGCGACCTGTTGTTCCGCATTGTCCAATACGATCATTGTGCTGGAAATCTGCTCGAGGGTTGGCAGCAGGGCAGTCAGATCATCTGTATTTCGATTCTGCGCGCGAACAAAAAGATCAAGCCTGTCCGTGACGGAGTTAAGCTCTTCAATCAGGATTGAAGCAACGGCGGACATGGTTTCATCGTCCGGACCAATGGCGAATTCTTCCGATTCCGGTGCCTCACTCGCATATCGCTGCCGTAACGCTGATATTCTTTTTGTTTCTTTCTTACTTCCATTAATTAACTTAATCAATCCGATAGCCAGTTCTTCGTCTACCGGCATCGACAAACCATGCTGTCCTGCCTGCGCGAGAGGCTTCAGGTGCTCATCAATTTGTTTCAGTCGTGTCGCTGTCCGGTTATCGAGTTTGATCCCGCCCTTCAGCACACCTTCCACTACCCCCAATCCAAGTTCAGCCAGATTCCCGGTCGGGGAATCACCACACAACCGCACCAGCATCGTAAAGAGCTTGGCAATCGTCGTCAGGTTTTTACGAACCTGGGTTTTCCTGAGAATTTCCCCCAGACACTGCTGGTAACGCGTCCTGATTTTGGGCAGATTAGCTTCGCCGCCTCCCTGGACGTAAGCGTTTACTAGCTTGCCCGACGCCGCCTGTGTCAGGGGAGCAAGATCAGGACCATCGCCTTCTTCCAGTTCTGCACCTGAACCCTGGATTCTTTCTTCGCCACGCACAGCCCGAAGGTTATTCACCATTGGCAGATAGTTTTTCTCGGAATCTTCTTGCTCTCTATGTAACCGGTCCAGATAGGCGGGTAACTGTAAAATTGCCTGCATCAGGGTTTCCTGAGCCAACCGAACCTCGGTAATACTGCTGTTCATGAGCGACTGGGCGACCTGTTCCATCTCCGCCGCCATCTGCGTCGGTCCTTCTAACTGGACCATTTTTAGGGTCCCATGAACCTGGTGGATAGCAGTCAGGCAGGTGCGCATGCTGGTCGCGGCATCGTCCGACTCAGAAACGGCCTCCAACCCTACTTGTGCATCGTGGAGCGTATTTTTCAGCTCACCTCGAATCCACTCCAGCGCTACATAACCCTGTGTTCCGCTCATCCCAACAACCTATCTATTCAGGTAACTTGAAAGTTACCGAAGACCTTAACTCGTTCGCCATTTCAGCAAGGTTACCTACTGCAGTGGCTGTTTCCTTTGTACCGTCCGTCGTTGCAGTGGTAGTTTCCTGAATACTGTTCATGGTATTCGATATTTTCCCGGCCGACGCTGCCTGCTGCCTCGCCGCGCCAGAGATGTTCTCAATTATTTCTGCAAGTGATTTTGAAACACCTTCAATTTCACCCAATGCAACGCCCGCATCCTGGGCAAGGCGTGTGCCCTGAACAACCTCAGCAGTTGTCTGTTCCATCGAAGTTACCGCTTCATTTGTATTGCTTTGAATTGTCTTGACCAGCGCGGAAATTTGTTTGGCAGCAGCACCGGATCTTTCAGCAAGTCGCTGTACCTCGTCAGCAACGACCGCAAAACCCTTACCTGCATCACCAGCCATGGATGCCTGAATAGCCGCATTCAAGGAAAGAATATTGGTCTGATCAGCGATATCATTAATCAACGCTACAATGTCGCCAATTTCCTGTGAACTCTCACCCAGGCGTTTGATCCGTTTCGCTGTCTCCTGAATCTGCCCACGAATATTGTCCATCCCATCAATCGTGTTCTGCACGACCACCGCACCCTTGCTGGCGATGTCTACCGAGCGCTCAGCAACAGAGGATGATTCCGCCGCGTTGGATGACACCATATCAATCGACACTGCCATTTCATTCACTGCTTCAGATACATCGGCAATTTCATCGGCCTGTCGCTGCGACGCTTCAGACAATGCGCTAACCGAACTCTGCGTTTGGTCAGCAGCATTTGATACTTTGGCGGATGTCTCATTAATCTTCGATACCAGTTCCCGCATCTGGTCAATAGAGAAATTGATGGAGTCTGCTATCGCCCCTGTAAAACTCTCCGTAACCGTTGCCTGGACTCTTAAGTCCCCATCCGCAAGATCCGCTAGCTCATCCAGCAGCTGGAGAATTGCAGCCTGGTTGTCTTCATTCTGTCGTGTACTTTCACTAACGCTGGAATTAGAGGCCCGATAGATGAGAACAATAATGATGACAAACACAACCAGTATGATCCCAAGAAGAGCAAACGCGATCTCCATAGACGCCAGCCCAGCACCGCCTTCCGTCCTTGCTAAAGACCCGGATAAAGCGCCAATAGCAGGTAATAAATCGGCTGAAGATTCATAGATGGCGGTGCCAGCGTCGCGCAGTTCAGCAACTTCGCCGGCCTGAATGAGGACCTCTTTTACGCCACTATCAGCAGATTTAAAGAGTTCATTAATTCTCTCAAGATTTGACCGAACGTCAGCATCGGAGACCGCCGCAATGACAAGTCCAGTATCACCATCCTGGATCTCGCTAAGAACATCTCGGAAGGTCCCACTGTCACGAGAATACTGATCTTGCAGTACCTGTTCAAAACCACGATCAATAACCTTATCGATCGTGTGACCCATTCTTTCTAAGAGCAACGCCTGCCTTTGTGCAACGACAATCTCGTTGCCTGCTGCGCTATTTCTCAGCAGCGCGCTGACAATCTTGTTGTTTTCCTGCTGAATTAATTGAAGATTAATGTGAATATCGGCACTGGTCTCGCGCTGCCCGTCAACTGCACCCTTTTTCTGGATGATCGTATCGATTTTTGTTGACAGGTCCGCCCATAACGCCGCCACCTGGGACACCGAGGCCTGAGCAGTAGCCGGTGCTGCTGGCAGTCCTGTTGCACCGTCGCCGTTTCTGAGAACATCGAGGAGACGGTCAAATTCATCTTTGTCGCGAGCAAGCGATGAAAAGGCTATGACGTTGCCACTACCCGCCGCAGAGGCGTAGTTGGCCAATCCTTGTGCAATGAGATGCATTTCGCTGGCATGTCGCGCATGCGGATTACTGCCGCCACCGGTGCCGCTCAGCACATATAGATTTACACTGAATCCCGCTATCAGCAACACAAGCAAACTGATCATGCTCAGTAGCACAGGGCTACGCAGCATATTTGTCGTGTTTGTATCCTCAGCCATCTCTTACTCCAGTTCTCCCGTTGTTTCACACAGCGCTAGTGTGAGACAGCCAGCTTTCCTAATCTTGGGTCATCAGAAAGCGCGGCGAGGCTCATTACCGGCCAGTGCACACCCGCTACCCCGTATGACCCTTGCACGAATTTCTCAAACATCTCCGGGACGTCCCCAGCATCCTCGGAGTAGGCATCCGAAGGAAAATGCTGCATTCCAAGTGAGTCATCAATAATGAAACCCAGTAAATGTTCTTCGTCCTCAACAGCCAGCACTCTACGCTGCGCTCTGGGCAATGTTGATGGTTGACCAAAAAACAGCGCCAGATCCACCACGACCATCAGCCTGCCCCTGACGTTGCCAACTCCAATAACAAAACTTTTGACACCTGGGACTCGAGTTGCCGGAGGAACTCTCATTAGTTCGCAGGTTTCTTTCATCGACGTGACAAATCTTTGTCCGAGCAGGTTGAACCCAAGACCAGTCGAGAGCGTTTGAGTCGCCTGCGCTGAAGGCAAAGCAATCGCACTGAGCCTTGCCTTGTCTGCCAGACTCGAAAGCATCGCAAATGGTGATAATTCACTCATCGCTACAGACACGCCCGCATGACGGAAATCAGCTCATTGGTATCCACTGGTTTCGTTATGTAACCTTTCGCACCCTGGCGCTGCCCCCAGACTTTGTCGGTTTCCTGATTCTTGCTACTCACAATAATGACCGGTATGTGTTTGGTATCTGTACCTCTGGCGATCTGCCTTGTTGCCTGGAACCCGTTCATGTCAGGCATGACTATATCCATCAGAATAACATCCGGTTGCTCTGCAATGGCCATAGTCACGCCGTCTCGTCCGTTTTCTGCAGTAATGACCTCGTGACCCATCAATTCAAGCATCGCTTTGAACTGATGGATTTCCGCTGGAGAATCATCAACTAACAATATCTTCGACATCTCTATCAAGCTCCCTGCCCTAGGTCTTCAATCCGTTTTAACGTGATCACGAATTGCGCTTAGTAGCTCATCCTTGCTGAACGGTTTTGTGAGATATTGGTCGGATCCCACAATCCGTCCTTTGGCACGATCGAATAAACCATCCTTACTCGACAACATGATGACCGGCGTGCTTTGGAAATCAACGTTGTTTTTAATCAGCGCGCAGGTTTGATAACCATCGAGGCGAGGCATCATTATGTCGACAAAAATGATGGCAGGTTGAGAGTCTGCGATCTTGGCTAACGCATCAAAACCATCAGTCGCTGTAATGACTTCACATCCTTCTTTGGACAGTAAGGTCTCGGCAGTTCTGCGGATGGTCTTTGAATCATCAATGACCATCACTTTCACGCCTTCAAAATTGTCGTCCATAGTTCCTACCTTAATACTGTGTCATAAGCCGCTTCGTGGAATCCGCCAATAGCTGAACATGCGGAAAGTGCATTGCTTCCCGTAAGGTACATCACATTTTGTAACACAGTTGTTAAACTCAATCCATAAGTGCCCGAGACATAAGGGAATTCTCTCACAAATCGAGGTGAGTTAGTTTACAATGTTGGCCGTTTCAGGAGACGGTACCAAACGCAATAACACCGAGTCTTGACAGTGGGTCCTGATACTCACAAAAATGTCGAGCTGAGCCAACGGGGAGACAACTTGACCTACCGTATCGGCGTCCTAATGGACCCCATCGACTCTATAAAACCCAAAAAGGACAGTACCCTGGCCATGATGCTCGCTGCACAAGCTCGCGGCTGGCATGTCAGCGTCTTTACCCAGGCTGACCTCTATATCGAAGACGGGGAGGTCTCTGTTTTCGTGTCCGACGTGAGCCTCTTTGACGATTCGGACAAATGGTTCGATGTGCTAGATCGCAGGACGGCAAAGGCAACCGAATTCGACTGCTTTCTAATGCGAAAGGACCCTCCATTCGACATGGAGTACATCTACTCAACCTACCTTCTTGAATTAATTGAGAATACTGGGGTTCCGGTACTCAATCGGCCCGCTAGTATCAGAGACTGTAACGAAAAACTGTTTGCATTGCAGTTCCCGCAATGCACCCCTTCTCACCTGGTCAGTCGGAATCAGGAAAAGCTTAAGTCATTCCACCAGAAGCATGGAGATGTTATCTACAAGCCTCTGGACGGGATGGGAGGCGCATCGATTTTTCGGGCCGTAGCAGATGAACATAACCTGTCTGTCATCATCGAAACGCTGACCCGGCATGGCGAGGTACAAACCATGGCTCAGCGCTATATTCCAGAGATCAAAGAAGGGGATACGAGAATTCTGCTGATAAATGGCGAGCCGGTACCCTTTGGGTTAGCGCGGGTACCCGCCAAGGGAGAAACCAGAGGCAATCTCGCGGCTGGCGGCAAAGCAGTAGGGCGAGAGCTGACCGACCGAGACCACTATATCTGCGAGCAGGTTGGGCCGGTCCTGAAGGAAAAAGGGCTATACTTTGTGGGCATCGACGTCATCGGGGACTATCTCACCGAGATCAACGTCACCTGCCCAACCTGTATCAGGGAACTAGACGCTGTCTTCGACCTGGACATTGCAGGCGACTACATGCGGTTCATCGAAAGTGAGATATTTGGAAAATCTGATTAAGACGATATTCCCCAGATAATGGCTGCAGTCATTCCAAGCCGGCTCGAAGCTACCGTCAGCCCGGGTGATCGACTCAGTTTTACAGTCTTTTTGGCGGTTGCCCTGCATGCCGCCCTGATACTCGGCGTCACTTTCACCTACGTCACCAGCAAGCCATCAACTCACACAATGGAAGTCACTCTTGCCCAGCAACGCGCCAAGCGCAGGCCCGACAAAGCCGACTTCCTCGCCCAGTTTAACCAGGTTGGCAGCGGTGCGCTGGAGGAGAAGGCACTCATGACCGCGCCAACAGAGGCTCAGTTTCAGGATACTGAAATCCACGAAACCAGCCAGAACGTCCCGCAAAGTGCTTCCTACAAGGCGGTTGAGCAAAAGCAAACAGCTATCACGACTACCGCCAAGACCGATCACAATGTCACTGTGGATAGTGAGGCGGCCGAAACGGCTCCGCAAAAAGCCGAATTCGAAAACAACAAGTCGCTCCAGGCACGAGCGCTTGAGATTGCGAGTCTCGAAGCCCGCATCGACCGTCAGCGCCAGATTTACGCTAAAAGACCCCGAATAAAAAGACTAACCAGCCTATCGACTGCATCCAGTGCAGATGCGTTCTACCTGAACTCCTGGCGCCGCAAGATCGAAAGTGTCGGTAACCTTAACTACCCGCAGAAAGCGAGAAAGAACAAACTGTATGGGTCACTGCGCCTAATGGTCGCTATCCTGCCGGACGGTTCTTTGAAAGAGGTAGAGCTCCTTGAGTCATCCGGGCATCAGGTTCTGGATGACGCAGCAGTCAGGATAGTTCGGCTATCAGCACCTTACGCCCCATTCCCGGATGAACTACGACGGTCAACCGATGTGCTTGAAATCATTCGAACCTGGCAGTTTAGGAAGAACTCTTCCCTGCGGAGCTACTAGATTGTCAGAATTCACTTCATTGTCAGGACAGTTACTGGTTTCTCTGCCGACAATGCAGGGTGACTATTTTTCTCACACCGTCACGCTGTTGATTGAGCACAACAGGAATGGCGCCTTTGGACTCGTGATAAACAAAACCCTGGATGCAGACCTGGCAGCGCTGCTAGGCAATCAAATAGCGCGGTGCCCACCAAACATCACAGTGCTTGAGAGTGGCCCTGTTGACCAGAACAGATTGTTCTTCCTGCATACAACAGAAGCCATGTTCGAGGGCTCTATCGGCATTGCTGACAACCTTGCCTTGACGACATCGTTAGATATTCTGGACGCTATCTCCGAACAAAGAGGGCCAGACAACATCCTCGCAGGGCTCGGTTACGCTGGCTGGTCCGGAGGCCAACTTGAGAACGAAATTCAAGCCGACGTATGGCTGGTGATACCTTACCTGCAGGACATCGTCTTCAATGTGCCCTTTGACGAACGACCTGAGGCAGCAGCTAAGTCAATCGGAGTCGACCTGAATCTGATATCTCCCACCCCGGGACACGGGTAACAAGATGATTAAGGAGGTGTCTGGATGACTGGGCTGGCGATGGCATTCGACTTTGGCACCACAAAAATCGGAGTTGCCGTTGGGCAGAAAATTACGGGCACCGCAACGCCTGTGGCCGTAGTGAAGGCAAGAGACGGCATTCCACAGTGGCTAGTGATAGACCGGCTCGTGGAAGAGTGGCAGCCAACCGTCCTGGTCGTCGGCTTACCCATCAACATGGATGGTACCGAGAGCGACATGTCAAAAGCCGCTACCCGGTTCTCAAGGCGCTTAAATGGGCGATATGGCATCAGCATCGAATTGATGGATGAAAGACTTACAACCTTCGAAGCAAGAGAGTTCGAGACCCCCGACCAGCTCGATGCAATAGCGGCCAAATTGATTCTTGAAACCTGGCTTGCAGATTCCACCTAGACGGCCCAGACAAATCCTAGTCTGTCTCTGAGCCCTCCAGTGAAAGTCCCTGGGTCGGATTGAAGCTCTCTGGTTCAACACCACCCGAGAGCTTGATAAGCAAGCGGAGATCGTTGGCAGAATCTGCCGATGCAAGCGCAGCCTCGTGTGTTATCTGACCTTCCTGGTACAGATTGAACAATGCCTGGTCGAAAGTCTGCATGCCTTGCTCTGTCGACTTCGCCATGACCGCTTTAAGTGCATGTACGTCGCCCTTCCGGATAAGGTCCGACACGAGAGGTGAATTGATCATGATCTCAATAGCCGCACGTCTACCCTTACCATCAATTGTCGGTACAAGCTGCTGAGCAACCATGCCACGCAGGTTCAGTGACAAATCCATCCACACCTGTTTATGCCTGTCCACCGGGAAGAAGTTAATAATGCGATCCAGCGCCTGGTTCGCATTATTTGCGTGAAGCGTCGCAAGACACAGGTGGCCGGTCTCTGCAAAGGCCACCGCGTAGTCCATGGTTTGCAGGGTTCTTATTTCCCCGATCATGATGACATCGGGTGCTTGTCTAAGCGTGTTTTTGAGCGCTATTTCAAAACTGGGCGTATCCACCCCGACTTCACGCTGCGTCACCATGCAGCCACTGTGTTCGTGTACAAATTCGATCGGGTCCTCAATCGTGATGATGTGGCCTTTCGAATTCTGGTTTCGATATCCAATCATCGAAGCAAGCGACGTGGATTTACCAGTACCTGTTGCACCAACGAAAATAATCAGTCCACGCTTAGCCATGGCGAGCTTTTTAATCGCTTCGGGGAGCATCAGGTCGTCTAGCGACGGAATCTCGGTCTCGATTCGGCGCAACACCATACCGGCAAAGTTTCTCTGGTAAAAAGCACTTATCCTGAATCGGCCAGCTATCGGTGAATGTATGGCGAAGTTGCATTCGCGCTCTGCTTCAAACTCCTGAATCTGAGCCTCGGTCATGGTCGCGTGAACCATTTCCTTTGCCTGCTCAGATGTCAGTGCCGTCTTGGACATCGGCATCATTTTGCCACTAACTTTTATTGACGGCGGTAGTCCCGCTGTAATAAACAGGTCAGAAGCACCTTGCTCTACTACGACTTTTAACAACTTATCAAAATCAATCATGTTCCTGCACCTTCCATTGTCCGACCGGAACCAAGTAAGACTATCTTACAACCCATCACCTTCGCTGCTTCTCCAAATTGAGGAAGAATACCTTTAAACCTGGAATAGCGACGCACCTGTTATGACTGGTTGGCACTTACTGGAAGTCGGCTGGCATCTTGGCTTTTTCCTGCGCCGCTTCCCTGGTGATGATATTTTTTTCAAGCAACTCCTTTAGGGCCTGATCCAGGGTTTTCATCCCCAGTTGCGCACCTGTCTGAATAGCTGAGTACATCTGCGCAACCTTGTCCTCTCGAATCAAGTTGCGAATCGCCGGTGTACATATCATGATTTCATGCGCGGCTACTCGACCACCGCCAATCCTTTTCAGCAGTGTCTGTGAAATTACAGCCGCAAGAGATTCTGAAAGCATCGACCTCACCATGGATTTTTCAGCCGCTGGAAACACGTCAATGACGCGGTCAATGGTCTTTGCAGCAGAAGATGTGTGCAAAGTACCGAACACCATGTGGCCCGTTTCTGCGGCTTCAAGAGCAAGTCGAATTGTCTCCAGATCTCTCATCTCACCGACCAAAATAATATCCGGGTCCTCACGCAACGCACTGCGAAGCGCCTCGTTAAACCCCAGGGTATCCCTGTGAACCTCACGCTGGTTTATCAGGCACTTTTTGCTTTCATGTACAAACTCGATCGGATCTTCGACGGTAAGGATATGCTGGTAGCGGGAGTTGTTAATATAGTCCAGCATCGCCGCCAGCGATGTACTCTTGCCGGAACCCGTTGGGCCAGTAACAGCCACCATGCCGCGTGGAGTCTCGGAGATATCACGAAAGATTTCCCCCATACCCAGATCTTCCATGGTGAGAACCTTCGATGGAATGGTCCTAAAGACACCACCAGCGCCCCGATTCTGATTGAATGCGTTTACCCTGAATCGTGCGACGCCCGGAACCTCAAAAGAAAAGTCACACTCAAAAAATTCTTCATAATCCTTGCGCTGCTTGTCATTCATGATTTCATAAATCAACCCATGAACTTCCTTATGATCCAGTGCGGGCAAGTTGATTCGACGGATATCACCGTCGACGCGAATCATGGGGGGCAATCCCGCCGACAAGTGTAAATCAGATGCTCCCTGCTTCTCGCTAAATGCCAGTAACTCAGTTATGTCCATCGCATCTTCCTATCGCGTTAATGCCACAGCGCGGCAATTAAAAGGCAGTATACCTCTGCAATGGACAATCTGCAGCCGCGGATAAAAGCCCTGACCGAATGACAATCAACTAAAGTCAGGGCTTTATGTCACCTTCAAAGTAACCAATACTGGCGGCTCACCCAATACATCCTCTTTTTATGACAGATATCCAATCACGAATCGCGGCCATCAGGGAAGAAATAGTCAAAACCTGTCAGATCGCGAACCGGAATCCGGTTAGTGTGAACCTGCTCGCCGTCAGCAAAACCATGGGTGTCGATGCAGTCGCGAGTGCCATCCATGCTGGTCAAGAGCACTTTGGCGAAAACTACCTGCAGGACGCACGACCAAAGGTTTCAGCATTTCCTGAGGCTATCTGGCATTTTGTCGGCGGAATCCAAAGTAATAAAACCCGCGACATCGCTAATACGTTCGGCTGGGTGCATGGCATTGCCACAGCAAAGGTTGCGAAGCGCCTATCCGAGCAGCGGGAGCCGACGCTAGGCCGCCTGAATTGCCTGATCCAGGTTAATCTTTCCAACGAAGACCAGAAGCTGGGTGTCAATCCCGATGAGGCGATAAGACTGGCTGGACAGATCGCGGCTTTTGACCAAATTTCAGTGCGGGGGCTAATGACAATACCCGCTCCCACCAACGACCACTCAGCGCAGGCTGCCACGTTCCGTGAGCTACGCGAGCTGAAAGATGAAATAGAATCACGATACGGGTTGCCCGAATTTAACCAACTGTCAATGGGTATGACCAATGACTTTGTTGAAGCCATCAAAGAAGGCGCAACATGGATTAGAATCGGCACTGCTATCTTTGGTCCCAGAAACAAACCGCCAACACCATCTACTCACACAATAAAAGGATAATTACCAACATGTCGACAATTGCATTCCTGGGGGCAGGCAACATTGCAAACGCAATCATGGGCGGCCTGATTTCTGATGGTCACTCGCTATTCGCCTTCGATCCCATCGAGCACTGCCGTGAGAGAGCTCGCGGTCAGGGTGTTGCAATCGCATCCAGTAACACCGACGCTATCTCCAAAGCAGACATCGTCATGTTGTGTGTTAAACCTGATGTCGTTCTTGATCTGCTCGATGAAATTTCAACCTCAAGCCAGGGGAAACTGTTTATCAGTGTCGCTGCCGGTATCACCACCGCTAACATGCTGAGCCGATTGCCTGAGGCCACGGCGCTGGTCAGGTGCATGCCCAATACGCCCGCCCTCGTCAAAACAGGTATGACCGCATTGTTCGCCTCCCCAGCGGTTACTGCAGAGCAAAGAGCATCAGCCACCTCAGTTCTGACATCGGTGGGCGAGTCACTCTGGGTGGATACTGAGGCTGAACTTGATATCGTCACGGCAGTATCTGGCAGTGGCCCCGCCTATTTCTTCCTGATGATGGAGTCAATGATTAATGCTGGTGTCGTGGAAGGGCTAAGCAGGGAAGTCTCGACACAACTGGTCCTCCAGACCGCACTTGGCGCAGCTGTGATGGCAAAGCAAAGTGAATCCGACGCTGGAACCTTAAGAAAACAGGTAACTTCGCCTGGTGGCACCACCCAGGCGGCGATAGAGCACTTCCAGTCAGTTAAGTTTGAAGAGGCAGTGAGAGGCGCGGTGAACGCGGCCAGAACCCGATCCGTTGAGCTATCAAAGAACTGAGAAAAATAGCCTATAATCTATATACAGCATCCAGGATTAATTGAATGACACAGAATTTATTAGGCGCCGGAGTATTTCTGATACAGACCGTTGCAGGGCTATATCTGATTCTGCTTCTATTACGGTTTCTTATGCAGCTTTCGCGTGTGGATTATTACAATCCTATCTGCCAAGCCATAGTCAAGGTCACCGACCCCCCGGTAAAGCCCTTAAAGAAAATACTCCCAACCATCCGTGGAGTAGACGTTTCAACATTGTTTGTCACACTGGTTGTGCAGCTGCTGGCGATATCACTTGTCATGTTCCTCAGCGGTGGATATGCCTTCCATCCGGTGTATATCGCCTGGTCACTGGTCGGACTGCTTTCAACAATTTTCAAAATTTATTACTTCTCACTTATCATTATGGTGATCGCAAGCTGGGTTGCACCTTACTCAAACCACCCGGCGATGGCGCTGGTTAACCAGCTGACCGAACCAGTATGCGCACCTGCAAGAAAACTACTGCCCCCGATGGGCGGCATGGATTTCTCAATTATTCTCGTATTCGTCGCGATAACTCTGATCGATTCCTATCTGATCATTCGTCCCCTCGCGTCTATGCTTGGTATACCCCAGGGCCTGATACTGGGGCTTTAATGCACCTCAAACTTCTACTGTTATTGTTCTGCTGCCTTGGCTCAACACCTGCCTTGGCGGCGCGATACCTCGATCACGGTGAACACAGAATTCACTTTACGACTTTCTCCAGTCTGATCATTCCGCCGGATGTCGCAAGCGCGCATGACATCGTCCGCTCAGAGAAAAGAATCGTTGTGAACCTTTCAGTGTTAAAGCAAGGTCTACCCGCTACGGCCTCTATATCCGGCCATGTCATCAACTTGTTGAACCAGCGATTTGAACTGGTATTCGATGAGGTCAATGAGGCCGACGCAATCTACTACCTGGCAAGTTATCTTGCTCTCGAACACGACATCCTGAGATTCAATCTTGACGTTCAATTGAATGCGATCGAGTCGGTACCTATCAACTTTGTCAGACGATACGACTAATGAAATTCGTTCTAGCGAGTGGCAACCAGCACAAGGCTGAGGAAATCGGAGTACTTCTGCCGGCGCATTTTGAACTCGTCCTACAGAAAGACCTTGGCGTGGAATCACCGATTGAAACGGGCACGACTTTCATAGAAAACGCGATTATCAAGGCCAAACATGCCAGCCTTGCTACCGGTCTTCCCGCCATTGCCGACGACTCAGGTCTTTGCGTTCCGTTTCTGTCGGGTGACCCGGGAATTTATTCAGCTCGATACGCAGGGCCGGAAGCAACTGATATCGATAACCTTTTGAAGCTCCGCTCAGCCCTTGAAGGGGCGTCTGATCGACGTGCTTTTTTTTACTGCGTGCTGGTTCATATGGAGGCGGCCGAGGACCCGACCCCGATCATTACTGAGGCCAGGTGGGAAGGAGAGATCGCACATGAACCCTCGGGCGACCACGGCTTCGGCTACGACCCAATCTTCCGGATACCATCTCTTGGTAAAACGGCAGCTGAACTGAGCAGTGAGCAGAAGAATTCGATTAGCCATCGCGGACAGGCGCTCGCAGCATTATCTGGACTACTCAGTGATCGATACGCCACTTAGCCTGTACATCCATTTCCCATGGTGCGCCCGAAAGTGCCCATACTGTGATTTCAATTCACACGAGGTAAAGGGCGAGATTCCCGAAACCCGATATGTTGAGACATTACTTCGCGATCTGGAGTTTGAGGTTGAGTCAGAGTCGCGCACGACCCTTCGATCAATCTTTATGGGGGGGGGAACACCAAGCCTGTTTTCACCCGAAGCCATTAGCAATCTATTCGTCGGTATTAAAGACCGTTTTGATATCAGCAAATCTGAGATCACCCTAGAAGCTAATCCAGGAACTTTTGACCAGGAGCACTTTGATGGCTATCACGAAGCAGGCGTTAATCGGCTGAGCATCGGAGCGCAGTCCTTTTCCGCTGACGCTCTCGCCCGGCTGGGCAGGATTCACGGCCCAGATGAAATCGAACTGGCGTACGATGGTGCAAGGCAAGCTGGGTTTAACCGAATCAATATAGACCTGATGCACGGTCTGCCCGGTCAAACCCTGGAGAATGCACTGAACGACCTGAAGCGGGCTATCGAACTCGAGCCTGAGCACATCTCCTGGTATCAACTGACGATCGAACCGAACACCCGGTTCTACAAGTACCCTCCCGTTTTACCAAAGGACTCTGTACTGGAAGATATATTTATTGCCGGTAACGATCTGCTCAAATCTGCTGGCTTCGTACAATACGAAGTCTCTGCATATTCTTTACCCTCGGAGGAATCGCGGCACAACCTGAACTATTGGCAGTTTGGGGATTACCTGGGGATCGGCGCAGGCGCCCACGGAAAAATCAGCAGGGCTAACCAGGTGTTTCGTACTACCAAGAACAGGATGCCGACAGAGTATCTTCAACATCCGAAAGGTAAATCAAAAATCGTGGATTCCAATGAGCTCAAACTCGAGTTTCTGCTAAATACACTTCGGTTGACCAATGGGTTTGATCTCTCACTGTTTGAGGAAACGACCGGCTTGAGTCCCGGTTTACTCGACTCTTTCCTTGAGCAGGCGATACCAAAGGGGTTTCTGGTTCGAAGCATTAATCAAATCATACCGACGGAAAAGGGTCGTCTTTTCCTGAATGATTTGTTGATGTTAGTCGACTAGCCGATAAGCGAGGTCGAATATAGTATGTCCGAGTTTCATGCCCCTTCGTTCAAATTTCGTCTGAGGCCTCAAAGGCGCAGCAACCCGATTAAACTGCGTAATCGAACCAAACAAGGATTCGATTTCTTCGGCGTAGGGCTGCCAGTCAGTCGCGATATGAACTAACCCGTTAGCGTTGAGCTTTGTTTCTATTAGATCTACAAAGTCGCGATTGAGAATTCGCCGCTTATGGTGCTTTTTCTTCGGCCAGGGGTCCGGGAAAAACACCTGAACAGCATCGAAACTTTTCGCCGGAATCACTGCCCTCAAGACATCTATGCTGTCTTCAGAATAAAGGCACAGGTTGTCCAGTTGGTAATCGTCAATCAGCATCAGGATATGCCCAACACCAGGACGGTGAACTTCTATGCCGACATAATTAACAGAAGGATTTGATCTTGCCTGCTCTGCAAGGGAGTCTCCCATGCCAAAACCAATTTCCAGGTGCAGTGGTCCCGCGTCCGAGAACTGGGTTCGGGGGTTGAGCATACCGTCGCTAATTGCCCTGCCGAACTTCGGCCAATGCAGTTTCAGCGCCCGGGTCTGACCGGGAGTCAGTCGGCCCCCTCGGAGCACAAAAGACTTAACCCCTCGCAATCGATCAGGCAATCTGGCGAAATCCGCCAACCAGCAATGCGAGCCAACCAACGATAAGACACAAACCACCTAGCGGTGTAACGGGACCCAGCCATTTCATTTCAGTAAGCACTAACCCATAGAGACTGCCGGAGAAAAGTATGATCCCTGCCATGAATGCATAGGCGCTAATCTCGAATGACAGACTTTGGCCCAGCCATCCCATCGTGAGCGACACCAGCAGCAACGCGAGTGCATGAATCAATTGATACTGAACGGCCGTTTGAAAGGTTTCAATTAACCTCGGCTCAATGCTCCCACGAAGCGCATGCGCACCAAATGCGCCAAGTACAACGCCAAGCGCTCCGGCAAAGGCTGCAAATAGAAATGCGATTTTTAGTGTCACGATGAAAAAAGCCTGGCGCCTGTTAGCTAAAACTGAGTTTCAGTTTCTTGAGTGCATTTTGTTCGAGCTGACGTACTCTTTCTGCAGAGATCCCAAATTGGTCAGCGAGCTCCTGGAGCGTCGTTTTGCTATCCGTTAACCATCGACGCTGAATGATTTCGCGTGACCGTTCATCGAGATCAATAAAACTCTTCGCCAGTTTTCGACTCTGGGCAGCTGCAAAACGCTCTTTTTCGGTGATCACCGCCGGATCAAGTGTCTCGTCTGTGAGGTAATGAGAGGGTGTAAAACCGTCATCTTCATCAGAATCCAGTTCAAAGGCTTCATCATGGGCTGAGAGTCTTGTTTCCATCTGGCGTACATCTTCAGGCGCGACACCAAGCTGCTCTGCTACATCACGGACCTCGGTATCGTTCATCCAACCAAGACGCTTCTTCGCACTCCTGAGATTGAAGAATAATTTCCGCTGGGGTTTTGTCGTCGCTATCTTGACGATTCTCCAGTTCTTCAAAATAAACTCGTGAATCTCTGCCTTGATCCAGTGAACAGCAAAGGAAACCAGCCGAACACCAAATTCCGGGTTAAAACGACGCACCGCCTTCATCAGCCCCACGTTTCCTTCCTGAATCAAGTCTGCTTCTGATAGGCCGTAACCTGAATATCCCTTTGCCACATATACCACAAACCGTAAGTGAGCCATCACTAACTGCCTGGCAGAGTCCAGATCACCGTCACCAAACAACTGTACTGCCAACTCACGCTCACGCTCGGAAGTCAGTATCGGAATGCCGTTTACAGCCTGCACATAAGCTTCCAGGCTGTCGCCCGGAGATAGTACTGGCATGGGGGTAAGTTCGTTCGACGCCTTCATATCAAATAATCGTCATTCCGAGTGATGGCAAATAGCCCTGGACGCAATGACTAAAGTTTTAGGGGTGCGAATTCTAGCACTCTGGTTTCCAGACTGCTAATCCCATATTGCGCTGTTCAGCTGCCTATCCGGGCTCAATATCGGCAAGATGCCTCGAGACCGCAAGCACAGACCCAATGATGCCAAGGATCGAGCCAGCAACCAGCAGCAGCAAGTTACCAAGAAAGCCCGGGCCCTGAAGTGCAAAGTCATCCCGGTAGCTCTGGGCCAGCATCTCGACAGGTGTAGAAAGAAAATAGAGGCTCGTCTGCAACAGAAAAAATGCTGTGACTGCGCCGCCCAACCCATACCAGAATCCCAGGTAGAGAAAGGGACGTCGCACAAATGCATCTGTGCCTCCGACAAGTTTGATGACTTCAATTTCCTGGCGCCGGTTCTCAATCGCTAGCCGAATCGTGTTGCCCATGATTAACATAACACCCAGACCAAGAACAATCGCGAGAGCAGTCACCAGCCTTTCGGCAAAAACCAACAGCGCGAACAATCGTTCAAGCCACTGGAGGTCAACCGAGACATTCCCTACCAACAAGTTTGCCTTCCAGACGCTAACCAACTTACCCAGATCAATGGGATCAGGGTTTGCAGGAACGACCTCTATAACGTGAGGAAGTGGGTTCCGATCGAGTGAGGACAAGACATCACCAAACCCTGACTTTCGCTGAAATTCCTGCAACGCGCTTGTCGATGACACAAACTCGGTTTCGTCTATATCAGCTCGTTGCTCAATTTCCTTTGCAAGCGCCTGTCCTGCCTCAAGGGTAACCTCCTGAGCCAGGTAAAGGGTAACCCTTGGCTTACCTCCCCAGTCACCGCTAATAGAAGAAACATTCTGCAGCACCACATAAAGAATCAAGGGCAGGCCAAGGGCAATGCCGATAGCCAGCCAGGTCATCAAGCTGGCAAATGGATTCCCAAGCAGCTCAGCTAACGTCGAGAGGCAGACACGCTGATGGTGTGACATCCAGGCAGCCAAACGATCTCGGCGACCCGTTTTGGCGACCGTTGCACCCGCTCCCGATCTCATGCGATCACGCTGCTAACGACTTTGCCTTGTCGCAAAACCAGTTCTCGTTTTGCCATTCGCTGAACAAGGTCCAGATCATGGGTCGCAATCAGAACACTGACGCCTACCTGGTTGAACTGACTGAACAGATCCATAATTTCCTGCGACAGCTCTGGGTCCAGGTTTCCCGTTGGCTCATCGGCTAATAATAGCGGCGGTTTGTTAACGACCGCGCGGGCTATGCCCACCCTTTGTTGTTCACCACCTGACAACGCAACCGGGTACCTTTTCTCTTTGTCAGATAACCCAACCTTGGAGAGGGCTGCCCGCACCCGTCTGCCAACCTCTTTGGGCGAAAATCCAGCGATTGTCAGTGGAAGTGCCACATTGTCATAAACGGTTCGATCAAACAAAAGTTGATGGTTCTGAAATACAACCCCCACATTTCGACGCACGGCGGGTACCTGGCGCCGGGATACCCGGTTGAGGTTAGTTCCGTTTACGATTACCTGGCCCTGACTCGCTCTTTCCATCAGGATAATCAGCTTCATCAGCGTGCTTTTACCGGCGCCAGAATGACCGGTAAGGAATGACATCTCCCCGTCAGCCAACTCAAAACTGACCCTGGATAGCGCTTCCGAACCACCGGCGTATCTCTTGCTGACTTCATCGAAACGTATCATCGTTACTCAAGCTCTACATTTATTCAAAGAGGGCTGTCACAAATTCTTCAGCCGAAAAGGGGCGCAGATCATCAATTTTCTCCCCCACACAGACATACCGGATTGGGATTTTCAATTGCTGCGCCAGCGCAAAAATCACTCCGCCCTTGGCCGTGCCATCGAGCTTGGTCAGAACAAGGCCGGATACATCAACGGCTTTCTGAAATTCTCGTGCCTGCGACAATGCATTCTGGCCTGTACCTGCATCCAGCACGAGAATTACTTCGTGAGGAGCAGTTGGATCAATCTTTTGAAGTACCCGCGTGATCTTTGTCAGCTCATCCATCAGGTTCTTCTTGTTTTGCAATCGACCAGCCGTGTCAGCGATCAACACATCAATGTTTCTTGCGCGTGCTGCGGCAACGGCGTCAAAAACAACTGACGCGCTGTCTGCGCCTGTATCCTGTGCGATAACAGGGACTTCATTGCGCTCTCCCCAAATCCGCAGCTGGTCAACCGCCGCAGCACGAAAAGTATCACCCGCGGCCAGCATGACTGACTTCCCCTCCGCTTGAAAAAGTTTCGCAAGCTTGCCAATGGTGGTTGTCTTACCTACCCCGTTTACCCCGACCATTAGAATGACAAAAGGATGATGCGAATCTGTCTTAAGGGCGAGTTCAACGGGTCTGAGCAGGTCCACCAGAGTTTCCTGCAGATGGCGATAGACCGCCGAAGTATCTGTTAATTCTTTGCGGCCCACTTTTTTTGTCAGATCGCCAATTATTTCCTGCGTAGCAGAAACCCCGACATCTGAGGTCAGGAGAATGGTTTCCAACTCTTCCAGCATCTCCTCATCCAGGGTTTTTTCACCCAGAAAGACACTTTGTATCCCCTCGGACAATTTGTTGCGGGTTTTCCCCAGGCCTGACTTTAGGCGCTTGAAAAAACCAACCTTGTCTTCACTCGTTTCATCTGCAACATTAGTTGGCATAGACTGCATAAATCCCTAGAAGTTGTATCCCATGACCCAGATTGATGAAGATCATCCGCAAGGCGGTGTAATTTCATGAAGCATCAAGATCGCACGCTTCGAATTATCGGCGGAAATTGGCGCGGTCGCAAAATTACTTTTCCTGAACACGATGGCATCCGACCAACGGGTGACCGTGTCAGGGAAACGCTCTTCAACTGGTTAATGCATGATATCAGGGGCGCGGACTGTCTGGACCTTTTTGCGGGAAGCGGTGTGTTATCGATCGAAGCCCTGTCTCGCGGTGCGAACCATGTCACCCTGATAGAAAGCAACGAGGCCGCTTCCTCAGGTATCTCACAGAACCTGGCTCTACTCGATGCCGATCCGAACAGGTTCGATAACATCAAATCGAACGCAATGACCTGGTTGGGCCAATGCGACACAGGTTTTGATCTTATTTTCATCGACCCACCTTTCGCGTCAAATGTGCTACCTGCTGTCCTGGAGCACGTCGCTGTTCGGCAGATTGCTCGTAAGTTTGTTTATTTGGAAACACCCGTAGCGCTGGAAACCAGAGATCTTCCCAATCAATGGAATTTATACCGACAAAAATACACGGGATCGGTGCACTATAGTCTTTGTATTACCAGTTGATATCGCGGTAAGCCCATCTGTATGATGTCGATCTCGCCAAATCACGATAAACTGACATGACTACAGTTCTTTACCCCGGCACATTCAACCCAATTCACAACGGTCACGCAGACCTCGTTGAACGGGCAGCAAATTTGTTTGATAACGTAGTACTCGGTATTGCTACCAGTCCTCACAAGTCACCCAGTGAACTGATAGTAAGGGTGAAACTCGCTCAAGAGGTACTATCACATATCAACAATGTGGAAGTGGTTGGGTTTAACTCTCTGACCGTAGATTTTGCCAATGAGATTGGCGCTTCTGTAATCCTCAAAGGTATTCGAACTGTCACAGACTTCGACTATGAGTTTCAGATGCTCAATATGAACCGGGCGTTGCAACCGAGAATAGAAACCATATTTCTTGCCCCATCTGAGGAAAATTCCTATATCTCATCATCTCTGGTACGCCAGATTGCCGGGTACGGTGGAGACATTACGCAATTCGTTCATCCCTCCGTCGCCACAGCGCTAAAGAACAACGAGATCGGTTAACGCTGGCATTTGGTACAGAACACCGTTGTTCGGTTACCGATCCTTACTTCCTGAAGCCCACGCCCGCAATTCAGACAAGGTTCGTTTCCACGGCCGTATACCAGCAGGCTCTGCTTAAAGTAGCCAGGAGTCCCGTCCTCCCTGACAAAGTCCCTTAAAGTCGTACCCCCGCTAGAGATGGCGCTTGTAAGCACGTCTTTGATTTCCTGGCTAAGCGTTACGTACCTGTCTCGTGAAACCCGCCCCGCGAGTCGGTCAGGCCTGATTCCAGCCGCGTGTAAGGCCTCGTTGGCATAGATATTACCAACGCCTACGACCACCTTGCTGTTCATGATAAACAGTTTGATCGCCAGCTTACGGCGCCTTGAAAGCTCGTAGAGATAGCTCCCATTGAATTCATCAGATAAGGGTTCCGGCCCTAGACTATCGATCAGTTCGTGACTGCTACCCTCAGGAATCCAGAACACCGAGCCAAATCGCCTCGGATCGTGATAGCGCAGAACTGTGCCATCATCGAAGACGATATCAATATGATCATGCTTTTTTAAGGCAGTTGAGCCATTAGTAATTCGCAGGCTACCGGACATGCCCAGGTGAACCATCATTCGCCCGGTGTTTGTACTGAACAGCAGATACTTGGCTCGACGGCTTATCCCGGTGACCCTGTTGCCGGTCATTACCTGGGAGAGTTCCGGAGAAACAGGCCAACGCAGACTCGGCTGGCGAACAACCACAGATTTGATCGCCTTGCCGACGATATGGGGTTCAATACCCCGACGTGTTGTTTCGACCTCTGGAAGCTCAGGCACAGAACCTGCCTAAAGCCATAAGGTGAGCAAATAACAGAAACAAAGGACGCTCGCAGCTGCGAGCATCACGATTACTTGATCTTGGATTCTTTGTAGATCACGTGCTTGCGGACAACGGGATCAAATTTTTTGATCTCCATTTTGTCAGGCATCGTTCGCTTATTCTTGTCGGTCGTATAGAAGTGACCCGTGCCTGCAGAAGAAACCAGTTTAATCTTTTCTCTCATGACTAGACCTTTTGTCCCTTGGCTCGAATATCGCTTACCACCTGGTCGATACCCAGCTTGTCAATAATACGCATACCCTTTGCCGATACCCGCAGTTTCACAAACCGATTTTCACTTTCCAGCCAAAAACGATGATCATGTATGTTTGGCAAAAAACGCCTTCGGGTTTTGTTATTTGCATGGGAAACATTGTTTCCGCTAACCGGACGTTTGCCTGTTACCTGACATTCTCTGGACATGTCAATTTACCTTTAAATTCAATGACTTGCTGCGAGGACGAAAATTTCATCCTAACGCTACGACGTGACAGCGGTGCTTTATACCAGAACGGCCTTTGGACGTCTAGTTTATGTTGATATCCGGCTACCTGAACAGAGCAGTCTATGGACGTCTACTGAGAAGGTTTACCCCGATATCCTCAACAGGTCCCATCAACATTTATCCAGGTAGCGCTCAGGGCTGTCAATAACGCTCAGGGCTGTCGATAACGCTCAGGGCTGTCAATAACGCTCAGGGCTGTTTCGTGATTTCGAGCAGCGAGGAGAGGCCTCAGCACTACTTGGTACGACCTAAATGGGATCCCTGTTCAAGGTCAGCGGGGTAAACCTGCCTGGTAGACGACAATAACAAAACCCGTCACAACAGCCCGCGTTCTGCAAAAGACGTGATCTCTGTATCCCCCACAACCAAATGATCAAGAACCCGGATCTCAACAAGTCCCAGCGCAGAGCATAGGCGCTCCGTGATTCTCTTATCTGCCTGGGAAGGTTCCGAAATTCCCGAGGGGTGATTATGCGCAAAAATAACTGCAGCGGCATTAAACTCCAGGGCTTTCTTAACGACTTCACGCGGATGCACGCTGGCTCCATCTATTGTCCCGAAGAAAAGTTCCTCGTATTTGATCAGCCGATGCTGGTTATCGAGGAAAAGGCAGGCAAACACCTCTCTGGTATAGCCGCGTAACTGGATCTGCAGAAACTGGCGGGTAATTTCTGGATCGCTAATGGATTCGCCCTTTTCCATGCCAGCTTGAAGAAAGCGGCGGGTCATCTCAAGCGCTGCAGACAACTGCGCGGATTTCGCTGGCCCAATACCGCGGCAGCTTGTCAGCTCGGTTTCATTCGCCTGCATCAGTCCCCTGAGCCCCTTAAATTCCGCAAGCAGCTGCTCAGCCAGAACAAGCACTCCCGACCCCGGCAATCCGGTTCGCAGAAAGATAGCAAGGAGCTCACTGTCGGAAAGAGATTCAACACCATTTTTAACGAGTTTCTCTCTAGGCATCATAACTTGACCCTCCTTTGTAAAACGCAAATAGTGAGTAACCACTTCGAAGCAAAGCTATGCTAACCTGTGTTGCCTCAAGGAAATTGTGGGATATAGATTGAATCTGGCCCCGTAATTACCCCCTTTGGCTACCAGCTATCAGCCATCACCTATAAGCACGGAAGAATTGTAGTGAATCGTCTTACGAACAAAAGAATTCTGCTGGGTGTTACCGGCGGAATTGCTGCGTACAAAAGCGCAGACCTTGTCAGGAGACTGCAGGACGACGGCGCCGACGTGCGTGTCGTCATGACACGATCCGCCCAGGAATTTATCACGCCACTCACCATGCAGGCGCTTTCTAATCATCCCGTCCATTTGGATCTACTGGATACCGAGACCGAATCGGTCATGGGGCATATTGAGCTGGCCCGCTGGGCTGACGTGGTGTTGATTGCACCGGCGACCGCTGACTTTATTGCACGGCTGACTGCAGGCCACGGCGATGACTTGCTAACCACCATCTGCCTTGCCGCAGAATGTGGCGTGATTATCGCACCGGCGATGAATCAGGCCATGTGGGCTAAGCCAAGTACACAACAGAACACGCAGTTACTAAAGCAAAGGGGGGTTTCCCTGCTTGAACCAGACGTTGGTCTGCAGGCTTGTGGCGAAACAGGCGCAGGTCGATTGATGGATGTTCCAGACATCGTCACCGCGCTTGCGTCCCGATTTAGAACTGCCAGCCTGGCCGGTCGCCATGTTGTCATTACGGCCGGTCCAACCCGGGAAGCAATTGACCCGGTTCGCTATATTAGCAACCACAGTTCCGGCAAACAGGGTTACGCTCTGGCACTTGCTGCGATAGAGGCAGGAGCGAGAGTAACGCTGATCTCAGGCCCAACCAATATAAATGCCCCAGACAGAGCAACGGTTGTCGCTGTCCAGTCTGCGGATGAAATGTTGGAGGCTGTTATGTCTTCAATACGCGATGCTGATATTTTCATCGGGGTTGCCGCAGTTGCCGACTACAAACCTGTCTCAGCCCTGAACCAGAAGATAAAAAAATCAGCAGGCAGCGCCCTGACACTGGACCTGGTACAGAATCAGGATATCCTGAAGACAGTTGCGAACCTCGAGAATCGCCCCTTTACCGTAGGGTTTGCCGCCGAGACGGAGAACGTCATCGAGAACGCACGCACCAAGCTGACCGCCAAGAACCTCGATATGATTATTGCTAACAACGTCGCTGATACATCGATTGGTTTTAACAGCGATCACAACGAGACGACAATTATCACCAGGACTATTACCGGAACTATTACCGGAACTATTACCGGAACTACAGAAGCGCAGCAGCCGAAAATGTCCAAAGAAAACCTGTCCAGGAAACTCATTGAGCTGATCGCCGAACAGATAGCGGAGGCCTAATGCAAAGCCTGCAGGTTAAAATCCTTAATTCAAGAATCGGCGACGATATTCCGTTACCGTCATATTCAACACCCGGCTCAGCAGGCATGGATCTGCGAGCCTGCCTTGATGAATCACTTAACCTGGCACCAACAGAGACCTCACTGATTCCTACCGGTATCGCGATCTTCGTTGCAGATCCTGGCTACGCAGCATTGATATTGCCTCGTTCCGGGCTCGGCCATAAGCACGGTATCGTTCTGGGGAATCTGGTAGGACTAATCGACTCAGACTATCAAGGTGAACTGATGATCTCAGCCTGGAATCGCGGCGCCAGCCATTTTACCATTGAGCCCGGGGACAGGATCGCTCAACTGGTCGTAGTACCAGTTCAGCAAGTCGAGTTTAGTGTCGTCAGCGAATTCTCATCAACCGACCGAGGTGCCGGGGGATTTGGGTCCTCAGGGCTAGGTTAGGGCGCCAAAGTGGCAAACAAACACCTAAAAGTTTTTGCCATGATTCCCGGCGTCGCGGTGATCGGTGGATTCGTTGTCACGAGTCTGTTGTCCGTCTTTGTACTTCAATCAGGCATCAATGGCTCACATCAGTCAACGCTTGGCCAGGCATTAGCCGATGAGATCGCACAGCAGGTTAATATCAAAGAAACCCAACTCATCGATCAGCTGGCTAAGATCGCATCTAGCGTTCTGGCCACAAACACGATTACCGGCTCCATCGCTGAGCTATCGGCAGCAGAGCTGACTATCGTGCAGATTCTACCCTTCGCTGAAAAAGTGCGGCTAATTCCTGCCGGGCAGGCCAGCATTGATCAGGGTATCCCACCATTTAATTTTATCGCGCTGGATATGGTCAAAGGCATTGAAGCAGGAGAACTGATTTCTCCCGAGGCGATCAGCTCTCAACCACAGCTCAAAGGAGAGAAATGGATCATCGTTGCTGCCCCAATCAAACGCGGTGATGGCAATATCCAGGGTACTTTGTTTGTCTATTTCAACGCCCTGTCCATCAGTGCAAACCTAACCGATGGTACAAAAGGTCAAGTTTGGGTTATTCAGGCAGTGGGCGGTGCTGACATGGCAATCGCGACTTCAGGAACGGCCGGTACAGGGCCCGCCATAACAAGCGCATTAAATAACCCGCACTGGACTCTACAATACTCACCATCGGCAGCTATATCAGGTAACTCACCCGCTGGCTTCCTGACATACCTGCTACCCGGAATCGCAATGCTGCTGATTGCTCTCGGGGGTACAGCCTTTGGTGCAGTGCAGACACGCACATTAATCCAGCAGAACCTCATACTGATCGGAAACCAGATCGGACGAGTAACCGGTGGAAACTACGACAACAAGGTTAGTTATACGTTGCCAGGGTTTGCCTACCTGGATAGTAAGCTGAAGAAGCTACGGAACTATCCCCCTGCGAAGACCGACGACAGCAAACCTGCGTCAGCAAAGAATCAATCTAAAAGGGTCCATCCCCCCAAAGGCGCAGTCACCGTCGACATCAAAATGACCGATGATGATCTGTTTGAGGAGGTCGAAGAATTTGAACTAGACGATTTCGATTCGACGGTTAAAAAGGCAAACAAAGCAAGCAACCACCTTGCCTCTATCAAACATATCTTTCGCGCCTCTGACATTCGCGGAATCGTCGGTAAATCAATCAACGAAGACATTGCTCGCCAGATAGGGCTCGCCATTGGCTCCGAAGCTGGTGACAGGGGCGAACAAAGTCTACTCGTCGGCTACGACGGCCGCGAGTATAGTCCGGCACTGGCTGAAGCACTAATTGAAGGGATTGCCTCCAGTGGCAGGGACGTTTTGAATATCGGCTCAGTCCCAACACCCGTCCTTTATTATGCGACCAGTAACTCGGATACGAAAAGCGGCGTGATGGTTACGGGCAGCCACAACGCGCCTGATCACAATGGATTTAAGGTGGTCCTTGAAGGCAAGAGTCTGGTTGACCATGAGATCAGCGGCCTTTTTCAAAGACTCCAGGAAAACAACTTCTCTACTGGAAGAGGCACTGTTTTTACAGCAGATTTCACGCAGGAATACATCGACGCCATATCCTACGATGTGGTTGTAGCCCAGCCGCTGAAAGTTGTAATTGACTGCGGCAATGGTATTGCCGGTGGTATCGCCCCGGAACTACTTGATATCCTGGGTTGCGAGACCGTTCCCCTGCACTGCGAGGTTGATGGCAGCTTCCCAAACCACTACCCTGACCCGACCAGGCCTGAGAACCTGAAGGACCTTATTGCAACGGTGCAGTCTCAGGGCGCGGATCTTGGTATTGCCCTGGATGGGGACGGAAATCGACTGGTAGCGGTCACAGCCGAAGGTCAAATAGTATGGCCTGACAGATTACTAATGCTCTTCGCCAAGGATATTGTCTCACGTAATCCCGGCTCAGGTGTGGTCTACGACGTTAAGTGTACGAGACACCTTAACAGCGTTATTAGTGGCTTAGGCGGCCGCCCTATTATCTGCAGAAGTGGCCATTCTTTTATTAAGCAGAAAATCGCAGACACAGATGCATTGTTGGGCGGAGGGCTATCGGGCCACATTTGTTTCTCTGAACGATGGTTTGGCTTTGACGATGGCCTTTACTCGGCTGCGCGCCTGCTTGAAATTGTTGGGTCCCAGGGAGATAGCCTGGCTGACCTATTGGCAAATTTCCCCCGCAGCGTAGCTACGCCAGAGATTCACGTTGCAGTTAAAGACCGTGAGAAGTTTTCGCTGATAGAAACCCTGGTCGAAACCGCTGATTTTGAAGATGCAGCGCTCACTACAATTGACGGATTGAGGGTAGATTTTGCGGATGGATGGGGATTGGTCAGGGCCTCAAATACGGAACCGGCATTGACACTTCGGTTCGAAGCAGACTCAGACGAATCTCTGGAAAATATAAAAAACGCCTTTCGGGAGTTACTCCAGGAAGTAAAATCAGACCTGAACTTCGAGTAACTGCCATGACCCTGACTAAAGATTCAGCAATGAACATTGCATCGGTACTGACCGAAGCACTCCCATATATTCAAAGGTTCACAGGTAAAACCATCGTGATCAAATACGGTGGCAACGCGATGACTGAGGACGAGCTAAAATTCGGGTTTGCAAGGGACGTTGTCCTCATGAAACTCGTTGGGATAAACCCGGTTGTTGTCCATGGTGGTGGCCCACAAATTGGGAGCCTGCTCGATGAACTCGGAATTGAGTCCAACTTCGTTGACGGTATGCGCGTCACCGACAGCAAAACGATGGACGTAGTCCAGATGGTTCTTGGGGGAGCAGTCAACCAGGAGATAGTGAGCCTGATCAACGGCAGCGGCGGCAAGGCCGTTGGCCTGACCGGCAAAGACGCTACATTGATTAAAGCAAAGAAGATGTTGATAGAACGTGGCGGTCCGGAAGTTAAAGCGCCGGAGATTATCGATATCGGGCATGTCGGCGAGGTGGTTGATATCAACAGAGATATTATCGATCTGCTAACAGCCAGTGACATCATTCCTGTGATTGCGCCAATCGGCGTCGGCGAAGATAACGAAACCTACAACATCAACGCGGATCTTGTAGCAGGGAAACTTGCAGAAAAACTAGGTGCAGAAAAACTGATTCTCCTGACTAACATCGCTGGACTAGAGGACAAGGAAGGAAATCTGTTAACAGGCCTAAACTCGAGTGAAGTTGATGGACTAATTGCGGACGGCACCGTCACAGGTGGCATGTTGCCAAAAATCAGTTGTGCACTTTCAGCAGTAAATGCTGGTGTTACCAGCGCGCATATCATCGATGGAAGGGTCGCTCATGCTGTCTTGCTGGAAGTTCTTACGGATGAAGGTGTTGGTACACTAATCACCAATTTTACTAAGGGGCGTTAAACTGATGAGTACTGAGCAGACCGTAACTAATGAGGTACAGAAAAAACCGTCTCGGAAAGAGCAGATACTTCAGTCGCTGGCGACTATCCTGGAACAAAGTCCTGGTGGGCGTATTACCACTGCTGGTCTTGCAAAACATGTTGGGGTTTCTGAAGCGGCCTTGTACCGGCATTTCCCAAGCAAGGCCAAAATGTTCGAAGCGCTCATTGAGTTCATAGAGAACACAATATTTCCCAGAATTAGCCAGATCATGAACGAGGAAGTGGACGCAGATAAACGCTGCGAAAAGATTCTGGGCCTTATTCTCACTTTCTGTGAGCGTAACCCCGGTATCACACGAATACTCACCGGTGATCCCCTGGCCGGAGAAACCGAAAGGCTACGACAAAGAGTCACCCAGCTATTCGATAGAATTGAAGCTCAACTTCGGCAGATCATCAGGGAAATGCCCATAAGAGGGCAGCAGAAAACGTCGACTGATCCCGTAGTCGCCGCTAACTTGTTGTTGTCACTTGCTGAAGGCCGGATAGGGCAGTATGTGCGTAGTGATTTTGAGCGCAAACCAACCACCGAATGGGATGCCCAGTGGCAGGTCGTGCGAGAGGGCTTGTTTTAGAAAAGTTGCTGCGGTAAGAATTGCTCAGTAAATGATGGTTCTGGTTAACGCTGATACATTTTTTTTACGCGCTTCAGGTCCTCAGCATAGGCTATGCTAAGTGTACCTTTTTCATCTTCTTTGTTTGCAATCTCAGACTCAACCTGGGCAATTCGATTTTCGAGGGAGCTGATCCGGGCTAACCTATCCTTGCCGATCACACCACCAGCGCGTTCGATATCAGCAAGCGCCGACTCCTGCTGTCGTTTCTGAAATTGCAGCCTCTTGATGGCCCCTTCCTGTGTCTCGATCAAGCTAGCGATGCTCGAGATTTTCGCGTCACGTGCTCTAATCACATCAATGGGAGCGCCGTAAAGCCGCATCAGGTTCTCGTCTGCGATTTCACGCTCTCGCTTTGCACTGGCAATGCTTTCTTCTGCCGCCAGGCTGCGATCACGTTCCCTGATCTCTCTGTCCGACAACGCCCGTGGTACGACTTCCAGTACCCGACCGCCCAAACTGAGAATAGCGTATCCGTTTTTTACATATCTTGCGGGAACATAGCTATCGAGAACAGTGACACTATCCTCGTTTTTATATCGATAAAGTTCAGCCGCTACCGTATTAAAATAGACGGTAGCACCCAGCCAAAATGTTAACAGCAGATACCGAAGCCAAGGTTTCATCAGGAAGATGCTATTCCATACCGCGCATGATAGGAACCTATTGCGATAAGTTCCTCTTGATAACCACCTTTTTCCTTAAGGTATTGGACGATATCGTCCAGAGTCACAACGCTAAGGACACTAAGGCCATAGTCTCGTTCAACTTCCTGTATGGCAGAAAGGTCTCCTTTACCTCGTTCCTGGCGATCGATGGCAACAATCACCGCGCTCGCCGTCGCTTTCTGGTTATCTTCAAAGAAAGACATAACTTCACGGATGGCAGTACCGGCGGTTATCACGTCATCGACAATGACTACCTTTCCCTCCAACCGTGCGCCAACGAGTGTTCCGCCTTCACCATGGCCCTTTGCCTCTTTGCGGTTGAATACGTAGGGGATATCAATTTGATGTAGGTTTGCCATCGCTATGGAAGTGGCCGCAACCAAGGGAATTCCCTTGTACGCAGGTCCAAACAGGCAATCCGCTGCTAGTCCACTCCCCACTAGTACTTCAGCATAATAAGAACCGAGACGGGCGAGGGCACCGCCCGTCTTAAATTCTCCAGCATTGAAAAAATACGGGCTCCTTCGACCTGATTTAAGATCGAACTCTCCAAATCGCAGGACATCATGGTCTAACGCGAACTCAATAAACCCCCTTTTGTAGTCAACCAGCATTAGAGTTCACCGGCAAGAGCCGCTCGCTGAATGTCCCGAAGCTCACTCGTGCCTTTTTCTGCCAGGCGGAGCATTTCCATGAGTTCTTCTCGATCAAAGGGTTCATCTTCAGCGGTACCCTGAATTTCTATAAATCGACCATCTTCAGCAATAACTACGTTCATATCGGTATCGGCCTTGGAGTCTTCCAGGTATTCCAGGTCCAGCACTGGAACTCCACCAACGATTCCAACAGAAACTGCCGAGATAAGCTGTGTGTTAGGCGTCGTACCCAGCGTTTTTATCGCATCTAAAAGTGCCACACAGGCGCCGGTAATCGAAGCCGTTCTGGTGCCTCCGTCCGCCTGAATAACATCGCAGTCAATACGAACGGTATATTCACCAAGATTTTTCAAATCCACCGCTGCCCTGAGCGATCGGCCAATCAGTCGCTGGATCTCTACGGTCCTGCCACCTTGCTTACCTTTAGCCGCCTCTCTACCCATCCTTGTATCTGTGGACCGCGGGAGCATCCCATATTCGGATGTGATCCAGCCCTGCCCACTACCTCGAAGAAAGGAGGGAACACCAGATTCGACCGACGCTGTGCAAATGACTTTGGTATCACCAAAACCAACGAGCACCGACCCTTCCGCGTGTTTATTGATATTCCTTTGCATCGTTACTTCTCGCATTTGATCAGGTTCACGAGATACCAGTCGTTTTGTGCTCATTATTACTCCGTTGTTTGAAAACTCCATTATACTTGCCGATCGCAATAGATAACGAGAAATCACATGATAAGAAGCATGACCGCGTTCTCCCGTCACGAACATGGGGCGGCAGTGTGGGAGATTCGCAGCGTGAATCATCGTTACCTTGATGTCAGTTTCCGCATGCCAGAGAAACTTCGGCATCTGGAAACCGAGCTAAAATCCCAGTTCAAGGACAAGGTCCAGCGCGGAAAAATCGAATGCTCCCTTAAAGTCAACCCAGGTGAACTCAAAACCCGGATCAGTATCAACCAGGATCTTGTACAGGATCTACACTTGGCGATGGGCCAGGTTGCAGAAATAACGGGGATGGAAGACCGTGGTGATATTCTGTCTTTACTGCGCTGGCCGGACGTTCTGACAACTGAAGAATCGGGCGATGAACTGATTATGGACGCACAACAGAGCTTCACACTAGCCGTGGACCAACTGGTCGAAATGCGGGAACGTGAAGGGAGGGAACTAGCGAGACTACTCGATCGCAGGCTAATCGATATTGAGACGACGGTCGAAAAACTACGAGAAGAAACACCGGCAATCATCACCCATCAACATGAGAGACTCCTGAAACGTTTGGGCGATATCGATGTTGAGGTCGAGCCTGGGCGCGTTGAACAGGAGTTGGTCATTCTTGCCCAAAAACTGGACGTGGCTGAGGAATTAGATAGGCTGGTCACACATGTCTTAGAGGTCAGAAGAAATCTCAAGGCGGATGAACCCGTCGGTCGGCGCCTGGATTTCCTGATGCAGGAACTCAACAGGGAAGCGAACACTTTGTCTTCGAAGGCAGCAGCGACGTCCACCACGATGCAGGCCGTCGATCTAAAAGTCTCAATTGAACAGATGCGGGAACAGATTCAGAACATTGAATGAGTGAACAAACCAGAAAAGAAAACAGAGGACAACTCTTTGTCATCTCTGCCCCATCCGGTGCTGGTAAAACAAGCCTGGTACGGGCACTGATGGAGCGTTCGAACACAATCGGAGTCGCCATCTCTCATACTACCAGAGCCAAGCGCCCGGAAGAGACGGATGGGATCAACTATCATTTCGTACCCGAAGTAGAATTTAACGCCCTGGTCGACCGCGATGAATTTTTGGAATCGGCGACCGTGTTTGGGCATCTATATGGCACGAGTACCAGTGCGGTGAACCTCATTCTGCACCAGGGTAAGCATCTTATTCTTGAAATCGACTGGCAGGGCGCGGCACAAGTACGGCAAAAACTACCGGGCACCCAGTCGATTTTCATCTTCCCTCCTTCTCTCAGCGCCCTCCGGGATCGACTCGAGAACCGCGCCCAGGACGACGTGGAAACCGTTGATAAACGAATGTCAGCGGCCTTTGAAGAGCTGTCACACTGGCATGAGTTCGACTACCTGATCGTGAACGACCAGTTCGATACAGCACTTGAGCAATTACAGGCCGTCGTAGCGGGCGAGGGGGCTGATTACCATAGAAATAGGCAGTTCAAGGCGCTAGGAGACCTGATTGAGAATTTATTGCCACAATAACGGCCATATATTGTTTAATAGTACTGATGTGGCTACAATGCGCGGTCCTTGAACGCCTAGCCCCTGTCTTTTGGGGAGAGCAACACTGAATTAAATGGAGTCACCCATGGCGCGAGTAACCGTAGAAGACTGTCTGGAAAACGTAGCAAACCGATTTGAACTGGTGATGGTTTCCAGCAAACGAGCCCGACAAATTGCAACTGGCGGCAAAGAAGCACTTGTGCCAATCGAAAATGACAAGCCAACTGTGCTGGCCCTGCGTGAAATTGCAGCGGGACTCGTTACCGCGGCGATACTTGTGGAGCCAACCCAGGAACAAACCGAAGCATTGGCACTGAGTGCAGTACAGGACGGATTTGAACAACACGAACAAGAGCTCAACAACCTCTAACGGAAACCAAGAATTTCCGGGACAGGAATTTGCCTATCCAAGTCTACTATTGGCTCTCTGCTACTTTGTAGTCCCCTCATCCGGGGTTAGTAGACTATGTTAACCGCCGATGAGCTCACCATCGACTCATTCGCCAACGATCTCAGCTCATATCTTGAGCCTGCACAAATAGACCAGGTTGTTAAGGCCTATCACTTCGCCGAGGGCGCCCACAAAGGGCAGAAACGGAAGTCCGGCGAACCCTATATAACGCATCCACTAGCAGTTGCTAATATCCTCTCTGACATGCACATGGACCACCAGTGTCTGATGGCGGCGTTACTTCACGATGTCATCGAAGACACCAGCATTCCCAAACACACCCTGGGCCAGGAATTTGACCACGAGGTCGCGGAACTGGTTGATGGTGTCAGTAAACTCAAGAGCATGTTCCATTCCAGGGCAGAAGCGCAGGCTGAAAACTTTCAGAAGATGACCCTGGCGATGGCGAAAGACATCAGGGTGATCCTGGTGAAGCTCGCGGACCGGCTTCACAATATGCGAACGCTTGGGCACCTTGACGGAGACAGGCGCCGACGTATCGCCAAAGAGACACTGGAGATCTACGCTCCCATTGCACTGCGCCTTGGTATGAACAACATTCGAATCGAATTCGAAGAACTCGGTTTTAAAGCTATGTATCCACTGCGATCCAGCATGATCGAGAAAGCGGTCAGGAAGGCCAGGGGTAACCGTAAAGAAGTCGTCAGCAACATCCAGGAATCGATAAACAACACACTGGAACGAGAAGGTATTACGGCGAAAGTGTTCGGCAGGGAAAAGCACCTTTACAGTATTTACGACAAGATGCGCAGCAAGCGGAAGTCATTCAACGAAATTATGGATGTATTCGCGTTCCGCATCCTGGTCGATTCTGCAGACAACTGTTACCGCGCACTGGGTACAGTACATAATTTATACAAACCTGTTGCCGGTCGCTTCAAGGACTATGTTGCCATCCCCAAAGCCAACGGATACCAGTCCCTGCACACAACACTATTTGGTATGCACGGGATTCCAATCGAGATACAGATCAGAACACACGAGATGGAGTCACTTGCCAATAATGGCATTGCCGGACACTACCTGTACAAAACCAAGGATGGATCTACCAGGGGCTCGCACGAGCGAGCCCGTGAATGGATGAAGGACCTTCTGGAGTTACAGCAGAGTGCCGGAAACTCTCTGGAATTTATTGAAAACGTTAAAATTGATCTGTTTCCCGATGAGGTCTATGTATTTTCACCGGTAGGTGAGATCTTCGACCTACCACAGGGTGCAACACCCGTAGACTTTGCATACGCACTACACACAGATATTGGGAACACCTGCGTCGCCTGCCGTATTGACCGAAGGCTGGCACCCTTGTCTGCAACTCTGGAATCAGGGCAAACCGTCGAGATTATCCGCGCACCCGGCGCGCAACCTAACCCCGCGTGGTTGGGATTTGTCGTGACCGGCAAGGCCAGAAGCAGTATCAGGCATACCCTTAAACAACAGCAGAAAAATGAATCAACGATCCTTGGCAAGCGGCTGATGGAACGTACCCTTGATCATCACGGATTAACCGTTGACGATATTGACCAGGCAAGGCTTAAGACGGTGCTTGAGGAACGAAAAATCAACTCCCTTGACGACCTTTTGTCCGAGATCGGTCTTGGAAACCAGATGGCCAGTATTGTCGTTAAGCGTTTACTCGGCAACGTTAAGGAACTGGAGAACTCCGAAGAGGGCGGCCCACTGGCGATCAAAGGAACCGAGGGACTGGTCGTCACCTACGCCCGCTGCTGTCACCCGATCCCGGGCGATCCAATCATCGGCCACGTTTCCGCGGGCCGGGGGATCGTCATCCACACAGATACCTGCAGGAACATGGTCGAACTCAGGAGCAAACCAGAAGAGATTATGGGTGTCAGATGGGAGCCTAAGGTGGCTCAGGAGTTCTCGGTAGAACTGAGAATCGAGCTTGAGCATCAACGCGGCATCATCGCAGTAGTGGCATCAACTGTCACCGAAGCAAACGCCAACATCGAACGTATCAATATGGTGGAAAAGGACGCGCATCTTGGCATAGTGAATATGGTGATCAATGTTCAGGACCGTATCCATCTTGCCAAAGTGATTAAACGGCTGAGAACAATCAAGGCAATCAGTAGAATTGTCAGGGTAAGAAACTGATGAAAAAGACGATTACAACAGATAGTGCTCCTGCGGCCATCGGCACCTATTCACAAGCCGTTCAACATGGCGGGCTACTCTATGTCAGCGGCCAGATCCCACTCATTCCAGCCACGATGGAACTCGTCAGCTCTGATATTGACCAACAGATCAACCAGGTGTTTGACAACCTTTCAGCTATCGCTGCCGCAGCGGGAACGACGCTCAATGACGCAGTCAAATTGACTGTGTACCTCACTGATCTCGGCCATTTTTCCAGCGTCAACGAGGTGATGTCGCAGCGATTAGCGCAGCCGTACCCTGCTCGCGTTGCCCTTGAAGTATCAGCTCTTCCCAGGTCAGCACTGGTCGAGATCGATGCCATCGTCGCGATCAGTTAGGAGACCCGGTCATGCCTGGCGACCTGGCCAACATTGATGTCACCAGCCTTAAAGGCGTCGGTCCAGCCCTGAGCAAGAAGCTGGCCAAGCTCGGAATCGAGACAGTCCAGGATGTCCTGTTTCATTTACCGTTTCGATACGAAGATCGAACCCGGATAACGCCGATTGGCGCGAGCCGTCCCGGAGAATCCTATGTCCTGCAAGGAGAAATAGTCGCCTGTGAGGTTGCTTTTGGCAGGCGACGTAGCCTGCTTGCCTACCTGCAGGACAACACAGGAAAGATTGGCCTGCGGTTCTATCACTTTTCTAAAGCCCAACAGCAAAACCTAAAAACAGCCGGTGCCATTCGGTGTTTCGGAGAAGTACGGGCAGGTGCTTCCGGCCTTGAGATCTATCACCCGGAGTATTCACAACTAAGCAGTGCAGTGGATATGGAGGAATCGCTGACACCAGTCTATCCCGCCACCGAAGGCGTCAGCCAATCTCGATACCGGGTACTCGTCACGCAGGCTTTAGACCGACTCGCACAAACCTCTATTGAGGAACTATTGCCGGACCGCTGGGATATCTCGCTAGCCCAGGCGATCACCTATCTCCACCACCCACCACCCGATACTGACGTTGCTCTGCTCATGGAAGGCAAACATCCGGCGCAAACAAGGCTAGCCTTCGAGGAACTAACCGCTCACCAGGTCAGTCTTCGAATCGTTAGAGAGCAGATCCAAAAACTACAGGCGCCTGTACTTGATTCACCCTCAAGCAATTATGCAGCGGTCAAACAATCATTTGGATTTACCCTGACAGGCGCACAGCAACGTGTTGCGGATGAAGTGGCCGTTGACTTGATGAAAAGCCAGCCTTCGCTCCGCCTGATTCAGGGAGATGTAGGTTCAGGTAAAACTGTCATCGCCGCCCTGGCGTCGGTGCATTCTTTCGAGAACAATTTTCAAACCGCCCTGATGGCACCAACGGAGCTTCTTGCAGAACAACATTTCATCAACATGTCTAACTGGCTAGCGCCACTCGGCATCAAACCCGCCTGGCTATCCGGCAGGGTGACCGGGAAAAAACGGGTCGAAGAACTCGCCAGAATCCTGGCGGGAGACGCGGCGGTCATCATCGGCACCCATGCGTTGTTCCAGAAGGATGTCGAGTTCAGAAACCTGGGGCTGGTCATTGTTGATGAGCAGCACCGGTTCGGTGTAAACCAGAGGCTGGCACTGCGAGCAAAGGGGAGTGCTGGAAACACATCACCCCACCAGCTTGTTATGACTGCGACGCCAATACCAAGAACGCTTTCGATGAGCATTTATGCAGATATGGACGTATCCGTCATTGATGAGTTGCCACCCGGGCGAACACCTGTGACAACAACCGTTATGTCGGATGAAAAACGAGACTCGGTCATTTCCCGTGTCGCGGAAGCCTGTACCGAAGGGCGTCAGATTTACTGGGTTTGCACCCTGATTGAAGAAAGTGAAGTATTACAATGCCAGGCGGCGGAGGTGACAGAGAAAGAACTCGCAAAGCTTCTGCCGGAGGCGAGGATCGGACTTGTACATGGCCGAATGGCTCCAGCGCTTAAAACAGATGTCATGAATCAATTTAAATCAAAGCAACTGGACCTACTGGTTGCGACAACTGTCATTGAGGTGGGGGTTGATGTACCCAACGCCAGTCTGATGGTCATCGAGAACTCAGAACGGCTTGGATTAGCCCAGTTACACCAGCTTAGAGGGCGCATTGGGCGTGGCACGACTGATTCTCACTGCGTTCTTTTGTATCGCAAACCACTTGGCAATCTGAGTAAAGAACGCCTGGAAGTGATGAGGCAAAGCAATGACGGTTTCTTCATTGCGGAGCGGGATCTGGAAATCCGTGGACCAGGCGAGCTGTTGGGTACACGGCAATCAGGCGCCATGCAGTTTCGGATTGCCGACCTTATGAGAGATCAGGAGATGTTACCGATGGTCCGGGAAGCTTCCCTCACAATGATGAGTGAACATCGAGACAAGGCCAGCATTCTGGTAAACAGATGGATCAAAGACCCGGAGAAACTAGGTCAGGTGTAGACCTTTTTGTAGGCTCAGGTCGTGGAGGAGAGGGTTTCGTCCTGGTAGAAGACCGACTCATCAAACTTGCCTTCACTTTTGGCAACGATAGTCGCCACAGCAGCATCTCCGCAGACATTCACTGCAGTTCTCATCATATCCAGGAGTCGATCAACGCCAATAATCAGCGCAATACCTTCTACCGGTAGACCAACCTGCTGTAATACCAGCGCGAGCGTAATCAAGCCAACACCCGGAACACCAGCCGTCCCGATCGATGCGAGTGTCGCTGTCAACACAACCATCAAGTAGCCCGTCATTGATATATCAATATTATAGGCCTGCGCAATAAACACAGTAGCTACGCCCTGCATGATCGCCGTGCCATCCATGTTGATGGTCGCGCCAAGTGGTACGGTAAAAGAAGCCACCTCGTTCTTGACCCCAAGACGGTGCTCTACGGTTTCGAGTGTTACCGGCAAAGTGGCGTTAGACGAACTGGTAGAAAAGGCGTAGGCCATCACTGGATAAAAGTTGCGATAAAACACAATGGGATTCAGGTTTGCAACAAAACGCACCATCATTGCGTAGGTCAGCAAGAAGTGAAGTACCAGGACACCGGCAACGGTGAGGAAATACCTGATGAGGTCTGTGATGGCTGAAAATCCCATGTTAGAAAACAACGCTAGCATCAGGCAAAAAACGCCAACCGGTGCGATGGCCATCAACATCATGATCATCCTCATGATAATATCGTTCCAGTCATTCAGCGTTTCACGAACACGCTGGCCACTCGAACCACTTTTCGCGATAGCAACCCCCACCAGAATTGCAAACACTATCACCTGTAGCATGTTTCCTTCGGCCATTGCTTTCACCGGATTCGTAGGAACAATTGCGACAATTACTTCTTTAAGCGGGGGACTTTCTTTAGCCACAAAAACAGCATCGGTCGTCAGCGCCATGCCCATTCCAGGGTCAACGATGTTGGCCACGGTCAACGCTAGCGTTATGGCAATGGCCGTGGTGAAAAGGTACAGACCTACCGTTTTAATGCCTATACGACCCAGACTGGATCCGTCAGACAAATTGCTGGCACCGCAGACAAGAGACACAAATACTAGAGGAACAACCAGCAACTTCAGGCTGGCGACAAATGCTTTACCGCCGATATCGAATAGGCCATTCACCCCATAAACCATGATCGGGTTGGTGTCGGCCAAATCAATGGCATGTATTAATGAACCGAGCAGCAACCCGCCGGCCATCCCAATCAGGATATTTCGGGTTAGTGTTGCTCGCTCAATCATTAATCCGCTTCCAGCATTTCAAAATCTGCTTTTCCTACACCACATTCAGGGCATACCCAATCCTCTGGAATATCATCCCAGAGAGTGCCTGGTGCAATACCTTCTTCTTCCAATCCTTCTGCTTCGTCATAAATAAAGCCGCACACAATACACTGCCATTTCTTCATCGAGTCGAGATTCTCCTAACCTTTCTTTTTGGATATTGCTTTTGAACAATAATTCACTTTACGGTCCTAGTCTGTTGTTGAAGGACCCGTCGAGCGACGTATACTACATCAATTGTCATCCCCTTGAAATAAAGTGACGCCACGCCTTAAGCAACTCAAGACCGCGATAAACAACCGTTTCCCGCCATTGAAACAGTTCGTTTCCCTAACCCGATTTGATCGTCCTATCGGTATCTATCTGCTGCTATGGCCAACGCTCACGGCCCTATGGATTGCCTCAGAGGGTTGGCCCGGATGGCACCTGCTTTTAGTGTTCGCACTGGGTACCGTTTTGACCCGTTCCGCCGGATGTATCATTAACGATCTTGCAGACATGAAGTTCGATGGGAGCGTCAAGCGTACACAGGACAGACCATTAATCTCGGGGAAAGTGGCCCCCCTGGAGGCATTGCTGCTCGCAGGTAGCATTGCTTTTTTCGCTTTACTGCTGGTGCTGACAACTAACATCTATACCGTCTACATGTCAGTGTTCGCGGTGATAATTGCTGTCATCTATCCTTTTATGAAGCGCTATACCTATCTGCCGCAGGCATTCCTTGGAATCGCATTCTCCTGGGGGATACCCATGACCTTCACCGCGGTTAGCAATGAGATCGCAAATGTTGCGTGGTTATTGCTGATCGCGAATCTCCTTTGGGTGGTTGCCTATGACACACAATACGCCATGGTCGACCGGGACGACGATATCAAACTGGGCCTCAAGTCCACAGCCATTCTATTCGCCGAACTGGACAGATCCATGATCGCGATCCTCCAGGTATCGTTTGTCGCTACGCTACTGCTGGTAGCCCGTTCGGTTGAGCTTTCTGTCTATTATTACTTGGGGCTTAGCGGCGCCATCGGGCTTTTCATCTACCAGCACTACCTCACATGGAACCGGTCCCGTGAAGGCTGCTTTAAGGCTTTTCTAAACAACCACTGGGTAGGACTTAGCGTCTTCCTCGGGATCGTTGCTCACTACTCTTTAAATTAAGACCTAATATCAATGGGTTATGATGATAGAGATCTGGATCTGACAATATCTTGTACCTAAACCTGTAAGGAAGCGGTCACTAACTACCTATGACCTCTACACTGCAGACGAGTGTTTCCTGACGGGTACCGGTGCCGAGCTGATCCCGGTAAAGGAAATATCCAGCAGGCAGATCCGCAACACGCCTGGTTTAACTAACCTCCACCTGTTAAAAATTGATTGAATGTCATGGGCAGGCATCTGCCTGTGCTAGTATTTCGCGCGGCCGAAGGGGGATTCGTTGATATCTCGATACCTACAAATCGCGACAACTGCGATAGACACAACCAACCAGATTACAGGGAAAGCAATAGCCTGGCTCACCCTGGTGATGGTAGTAGTCACCTGCGCGGTGGTGACCGCGCGATACCTTTTTAATTTCGGCTCAATCGGGTTGCAGGAAAGCGTCATCTATATGCATGGCGCTGTCTTCATGCTGGGAATCGCATTCACGCTAAAAGAACAGGGCCATGTTCGCGTTGACGTTCTTTATGAAAAGTTTCCACCACGGGTAAAGGTTTGCATAGATATCGCCGGTCATCTGTTATTTCTGATTCCATTTTCCATTTTCATTCTTTGGACAAGCCTGGAGTACGTGTCATTTTCCTGGTCACTGCGGGAATCTTCCGGACAGCCTGGCGGTTTACCCGGTGTCTATCTGATCAAAGGTTTGATACCCGCTATGGCATTTCTATTATTGCTGCAGGGAATATCCGAAATATTGAAAGGCTTTCTCTCATTGACACCCGGCCTTGGTAAATAACATTGGCGACCATTCTCCTTTTTCTTGCGATCTTTGTTGTACTAATTCTGGGTTATCCGGTGGCACTATCACTCGCCGGCACTGCGCTGATCGCCGCTGCCATCGGTATCGCCACCGGAAGTTTTGAACCCGCGTTTCTCACTGCAATGCCCAGCCGTCTGTTCGGCATCATCACAAACCAAACCCTGATCGCTGTACCCCTGTTCATCCTGATGGGCGTAACCCTGGAGAAAACCCGAATAGCGCAACACCTACTCGACAGCATGAGTCGAGTATTTGGCGGCTTGCCCGGAGGGCTGGGATTATCAGTCACTATCGTTGGGATGCTGATGGCAGCAAGTACAGGCATCGTTGGCGCTACAGTTGTGACGATGGGTCTGATGTCTCTGCCCGCCATGTTAAATGCTCGTTACAATGTGCCCCTGGCTACTGGCACCATCTGCGCCACAGGAACATTAGGACAGATTATTCCGCCCTCCATCGCGCTGGTTCTACTCGGGGATGTGCTGTCAAACGCCTATCAACAAGCCCAGCTATCAGTGGGTATCTTCAATCCGAAAACAGTCTCCGTGGGTCACCTGTTTGCCGGGGCAATCATTCCAGGTCTGGTGTTGGTTTTTCTTTACACCATTTATATCGTTTCCACAGCAACATTAAACCCTGAGAAGGCGCCTCCGGTGAAGACTGGCAATATTACCTTTACGCTAATGATGGGTAGCATATTCCCACCTCTGTTTTTAATCATCGCAGTGCTGGGGTCAATATTAGCTGGTATTGCTACGCCAACCGAGGCTGCCGGTGTTGGCGCCATGGGCGCGCTTACCCTGGCAGCAATTCGGCGCGAACTGTCACTCAGGCATCTACAGGAGATCGCCCTGTCCACCACAAAGACCACCGCCATGGTGTTCTTTATCCTGATCGGCGCTTCAATGTTCTCTCTGGTCTTTCGAGGCTATGGCGGGGATGAACTGGTACACGGCTGGTTATCCGGACTGCCTGGCGGCGTTATTGGCGCAACTGTCGTGGTGATGTTGGTTATCTTCCTGCTTGGATTCATCCTGGACTTCATTGAGATCACTTTTGTCGTGGTACCCATTGTTGGTCCAGTGCTAATGGTTCTGGGAATCGACCCCATCTGGCTGGGCATCATGATCGCGATAAACCTGCAGACCTCCTTCCTGACTCCACCGTTCGGGTTTGCGCTATTCTATCTTCGTGGCGTTGCGCCTCCTGAGGTCGCGACCAGTGATATTTACCGGGGAGTTATTCCATTCATTGCTATTCAATTGATGATGCTTGTCGTTCTGGCATTCCTGCCTGAACTGGCGACCTGGTTACCTTCCAGGATCTACGGTTAGTCAACAACACCGACACCTGCTACCTCGGTGAACTCAAACACTTGTTCGAATCGGTGCATTGCCTGCAACACTGAAAGATCATGGCGTTGCCTACCGATAATCTGCAGCGCGAGCGGCAATCCTGCATTGCTCTTGCCGATTGGTACCACGCCGGTCGGATTTCGCGTCATGTTAAGGCCTACGGTAAAGCCTACCCAGCCCGGCGTTTCCTGGCCATTAACCACGCCTTCATCTTCAACCGTCGGGGTATGACCGCAGACCGCGGGTGTCACTATCAACGGTGCTGCTTCAAATGCCTGCTCAAGTTTGTAGTTAAGATGATGACAGGCATCAATCGCCTGTGCGTAGGCGGCGCCCGTCATTTTTGTACCCATCTCAATCATCTTCCGAAGCTGCGGGTCGATTCGCTCCCACTCCTTGGTGCCCATCAGGTGCTGCTGTGCACGGGCTCTGGCACTTGTCCAGAACACCAGCCAGTCCTGGACTGGGTCTGTTTCCCAGATATTGTCATTCTCAATAATAGTAACGCCAGCCGCCTCCAGTTTCGAAATCGCCGCCTCACTGTGCGCCATAATTTCTTTATCAACCGTCGCGAACCCCATGGTCGGTGACCAGACTATTGATTCCGGTAAACCAGCGCTTTGCACCCCTTCCAGCCAGCTGTCAGATTTATCACATTGAGCAAAGATATCTGTGGCGAGATCGCCCACGGTAACATCAAGGGCCGCGGCGGTTTCCAGGCTCGTTCTTGCCATCGGTCCCTTGACGGTCAGTAAGCCGCTGCCAGGCGGCAACTTTCCACCATTGGGTATCCGCCCCTGTGAGGTCTTTATGCCACTCAGGCCACACAATGCGGCTGGAATACGAATAGAGCCGCCGCCATCCGACCCAGTGGCAAGCGGCACGAGACCCGCAGCTAGCGCTGCAGCTGTGCCTCCCGATGATCCACCCGGGGTATGACCGAGGCTCCAGGGGTTGCGCGTGATGCCAAAGGGCACATTGTCTGTCTTGCCACGATGTCCAAATTCTGGCGTATTGGTCTTTCCAACAACCACACAGCCCGCAGCCTTCAGCCTCCGAACGAGTTCGGAGTCCTGCTCGGCTTCCGGGTCACCGATGTGCAGATCAGACCCGAAAGACGTCACATATCCGGCAGCATCTTCCAGATCCTTAACACCGATAGGAATGCCAGCGAGCGGTAAGTTCTCACCCCTGCCCAGCGCAGTATCAATCGCTAATGCTTCTGCCAGTGCTCGTTCGGGGTTAACCGAACAAAAACTGTTTAGCTGTCCATCAACTTTCTCAATATTCTCAAGCGCAGCAGCAGTCACTTCGACCGCACTCATATCACCGCCACGAATTTGCCTGACCAGTTCAACTATACTTGTTTGACGAAAATCCATAGGGGCTCTCTTTTATCTAAAGATAGGCGGAAATTGCCTGTGCATATTGTTCAATAGTATCTTCACAAGCCGCCGTTTCATCGTTAGGCGCAGTGAGGATCATCCTTTCGACATCATGTTCAAGTAAATAATCGATATACTGCGGCGTAGGGGGTAAACCCATGGCAGAAATAATCGTCTTGGGTTTGCCCATTTCGGCTTCAAGACGACGCAGTGTCTGCTGATCTTCTCCCAGGGTTTCAAGCGGTGTCTGCTTACCCACCATCGAGTCATGCCACTGCATTGCAAAAACTGGCATCCAGCCACCCGCGATTTTTACTGCTCTGTTTAATATGTTCGGCCCCGCACCAGCCAAAGAAAGTTCAGGATAAGGTGATTGAACGGGCTTCGGCCACATCCAGCTAGGCTGTATATCAAAATGTTTTCCGTGAAACGTTGCTTCTTCTTCCGACCAAAACGCCTTCATCACTTCGACGGATTCCTGGGTCACAGAAAATCGATCGCTGAAGCGGACGCCATGATGTTCCATCTCAGGCGGATTCCAGCCCGCGCCGATGCCGAACACCACGCGTCCCCCGGAAATCTGGTCAATCGTTGCAAGTGATTTTGCGCAGTTAATAGGATTGTGTTGGGGCAAGATGCAAATCGCTGTGCCCAGCTTGATAGTGCTGGTCACTGAAGCGGCCGCGGCCATCGCTACAAAAGGGTCATACATACTCTTGTAGATCAGCGGGACTTCATCGCCAATGGGGAAGTCTGTCGATACGGGGATATGGGAATGTTCCGACACAAAAAAAGACTCAAAGCCCAACTGCTCCGCTTTCTGTGCAGCGAGATGCGGGGGCATTCCGGTAGCCGTGGAGAATATACTGATACCGAACTTCATAGATCTTCCCTCTGAATAACTTTCGCCGGTTACTACATCGAATAAATGCTGGGGTTTACCTATAAGGGATGAACCTGAACAGGAAGGTTAGTAATACCGCGGACAAAGCTGGACCGAAGACGCTCCGGCTCACCGACAACTTCTACCTTATGAAAGCGCTTCAGGATCTCTTCCCAGACAATTCTTAGCTGCATCTCTGCCAGCCTATTGCCCATACAACGGTGAATACCAAATCCAAACGATAGATGGTGTCGCGCATTGGGTCGGTCGATAATAAAGGCACTCGGATTATCGATAACCTCTTCGTCTCTATTACCTGAGATGTACCACATCAACAGCTGCTCGCCTTTCCTGATTTTCTTACCACGAAGCTCTACATCCTGGTTAGCCGTTCTTCGCATATAGGGCAGAGGTGTCTGCCAACGGATGATTTCTGCCACCATGTTGGGGATAAGTTCGGGATTGTTACGCAACTTGTCATACTCTTCAGGGTTCTGGTTCAGCGCCAATACACCACCGCTGATAGAGTTCCTGGTGGTATCGTTACCGCCAACAATCAACAGGATAAGATTACCCAGAAACTCATAGGGTGCCATATTTTTCGTATCTTCTCCGTGGGCCAACATGGAAATAAGGTCTGACCCGGGGTTATCCATCGCCGCCCGTTCATTCCAGAGTCGCGTAAAGTAAGCCAGACACTCCAACAGCTCGTCTCTTCTTTGCTCAGCTGTATCGACAATACCTGTACCCGGTGGGGCAGTGGCTACATCGGACCAGCGAGTCAGCATACGGCGATCTTCGAACGGGAAATCAAACAGGGTAGCGAGCATTTGAGTTGTCAGTTCAATGGAGACCAGATCAACCCAGTTAAAAGTTTCAGCGACTGGCAGGCCGTCAAGAATGGTGCCGGCTCGCTCTCTGATGAGAGATTGCATCTTCGCGAGATTCGGCGGGGCAACGACGCTACTGACTGTTGCCCGCTGCAGGTCGTGCTTAGGTGGATCCATAGCGATGAAATTGGAGAAATCAACACCAGCTGGGCCCGGTTCTAAATCAATTCTCGGCCCAAGGGTTATGCCACTGGCGGACGAGAACAGCTCATGATTCTTATCCACATACATAATGTCTTCAAATTTTGTAATCGACCAGTAGCGGCCGGTCATTGGTAATTCGTTCATATGAACCGGATCTTCTTCCCGAAGGCGCTTAAAGTGAGCCTCATGGATATCCATCTGGAACAGTCGTCCATCGATAGGATTAATCTCTTCAATCGGCACCGAGTACGGGTCTTCAATGACCGGAGGCGCATCGTGCCGCAGGAAAGGATTGTTGTAGATGGTAGATTCCGATTCCTTTTTCTGCTCACTCATCTTCGTTTGCTCATCTGTGGTAGGCGAGGCACTTATTCCTCATTGGGTATCCGATAGAAACGCTACCTGCCATTATTTAATTTTCGTCGATCTAACCCCAGCAAACTAAATAGACAACCCTATTCAGCCGCCCTGGCGTTGATATACGCTCGCTCCGAAATTTCGTGATACGACAAGGCGCCATCACGGTAGATCTGGTACGAATTATAGATTCTCTTCGCGAGCTCATCGTTCGGGTCAACAATTTCTTCTGTCATAGCGTATGAAATCTTGCGAATTCCCAAGAGTACATCCTCTGGCAATCGACGCAGCTCAACGCCATGTATGTCAACCAACTCACGAAGCGCCGCATTGTTTCGGGCTGTATATTCGGCCAGGAGGTCAGCGCTCACTGCCAATGATGCATTTTCAACAATGGCTTGAAGATCAAGTGGGAGCTCGTCCCACGCTTCCTTGTTTATAATCAGCTCAAGGTTCGGGCCGGGTTCCTGCCAGCCAGGGTAGTAATAATACTTCGCCACCTGGTGAAGCCCGAACGCAAGATCATTATAGGGCCCGACCCATTCCGTCGCATCGATTACGCCGGTTTGCATACTCGTAAATATCTCGCCGCCGGGCAGATTGATTGCTGTACCACCGGCGCGGCTAAACACCTCACCGCCAAGCCCAGGAATACGCATTTTCATACCCTTGAGATCGTCCAGGGAGTTGATCTCCTTGTTGAACCAGCCCGCCATCTGGACCCCAGTATTCCCGCCCGCGATGGGTACAAGGTTATATTTCGCATAAAGTTCACGCCACAGCTCCATACCACCACCATGGAACAACCACCCATTCATCTCCTGGGCAGTCAGCCCAAATGGCAACGTTGTGAAAAACTGAGCGATGGGCACTTTGCCTTTCCAGTAGTAGGCAGCGCCGTGGCCCATCTGGACCGTGCCCTGTGATACAGCCTCGAAGACCTCCAGTGCAGGAACGATCTCACCTGCACCATAGACTTTAATATCGAGCCGTCCATTGCTCATTGTCTTTATCTTCTTTGCCATCGTTTCAGGCGCAATACCCATGCCTGGAAGATTCTTTGGCCAGGTGGTTACCATTCGCCATTCATAGATCTTCTGCGGCGCAGTAGCACCATCGGTAGCGACTGGTTCTTGCGTCCCGCCACAAGAACCAAGCAAGACCAGCAATGAAAGCGTAAAATTTCTTAACATCATAAGTTTTTGTTCCGGGACTCTATGGTATGCATTGTACTGCTCGAATTAGGTGCTGCGTAGACTATCCGAGGGCCTCGAGGTTAGCATAACTCATCACCAGCCACTTGCTGCCTTCGGAAAAGTTAACCTGCACGCGGGCCGACGATCCCTCACCCTCATAATTCAGGATAACACCTTCGCCAAATTTCTGGTGAACCACTCGTTGACCGATTTTGAAACCCGTACCCACGACTTCATTGGCAATCCGGGAGGGCGCTGATCTTGGGTAAACCACTGATTTCTGAGGGCGTACTTCCTTTATAACTTCTTCTGGCATTTCACTGATAAAGCGGGAAGGTCGGTTAAACGTTTCGCTACCGTTAATACGACGAGATTCTGCGTAGGTCAGGTACAGCTGTCTCATCGCTCGGGTGACGCCGACATAACAGAGCCTTCTCTCTTCTTCCAGCCTTCCTGGTTCTTCCAAAGACATCATATGTGGAAAAAGTCCATCTTCGAGGCCCGAAAGAAATACCAGAGGGAACTCAAGACCTTTGGCACTATGCATGGTCATCAGTTGGACACAATCCTGGTCCGGGTCGCCCTGTCCTTCACCCGCTTCAAGCGCAGCGTGACTTAGGAATTCATCCAGCACGGAGAGATTAGGCACCTCCTGTTCGTCGGGATCGGTGTCAAAAATATAGTCTTCAGAGGGGTCAAAGGTTTTTGCCGCAGTCACCAGTTCAGCCATATTCTCGACCCGGGCCTGGCCACGCTCTCCACCTTCTTTAGCGTGGTAATCTTTCAGTCCCGACACTTCGACAACGACTTCAACCAGTTCACCAAGGTCGGCTTCAGCCGTTTGCTCGTCCAGCTTTTCAATCATCAAAAGAAAAGCAGAAATGGCTTTCCTGGCTCGTCCGGTCAATAGACCTTCGTCCAAAATTTTTGCTGCCGCTTGCCATAAAGGTATTTCGGCTGCCTTCGCGAGCACCCTGATTTCTGCAACACTTTTCCCGCCGATACCCCGCGGCGGTGTGTTGACCACTCGCTCAAACGCGGCGTCAGCATCCCGGTTACTGACCAATCTCATGTAAGCCAACACGTTGCGAATCTCTACCCGTTCAAAAAAACGTTGCCCACCGTAGATACGGTAGGGCATCTGGGCCCGCAACAAAGCTTCTTCCAATACCCGCGACTGTGCGTTAGATCGATAGAGAATGGCCGATTCCGAGTAAAGGTTACCACTATCCGACCAGGACTTTATCCGCTCGACGATATAACGCGCCTCATCAATTTCGTTATATCCCGCATATAGCTGTATGGGATCACCATCACCCATATCGGTCCAAAGTTCTTTCCCCAGACGACCCGTATTCTGGTCAATCAATCCATTGGCTGCCGTCAGAATGTTCGACGTAGACCGGTAGTTCTGTTCAAGTCTGACTGTCGAAGCATTCGAAAAATCTTTAGTGAACTGCTGGATGTTCTCAATTTTCGCACCCCGCCAACCGTAAATAGACTGGTCATCATCACCCACGACCATCAGGTTATCTCTGTTACCAGCAAGAACCCGGAGCCAGGCATATTGAATGGTGTTGGTATCCTGGAACTCGTCAACCAGCAGGGCAGCGAAGCGATCCTGGTAGTGCTTCAGGACCACTGGGTTTTTAAGCCAGAGTTCATGGGCTCGCAGCAAAAGTTCCGCAAAGTCGACCATGCCACCGCGCCGGCAGGCCTCTTCATACGCCCGGTAGATTCCCAGATGGGTTTTCAGGTATAGGTCACCATAATCCTCAATACTGGAGGGTCGAAGCCCTTCATCTTTCTGGCCATTGATCCACCATAGGGCTTGCCTGGCAGGCCACTTCTTCTCATCGACATCAAGACTGATCATCACCCGTTTGACCAGGCGAAGCTGGTCATCAGCATCCAGTATCTGGAAATTTTGAGGCAGGCCTGCCTCGCGGTGATGGGCTCTTAACAAGCGGTGCGCAATGCCATGAAAGGTCCCTACCCACATGCCTCTTGCTGGAATGGCGAGCAGTTGTTCGAGTCTGCCTCGCATTTCTGCCGCCGCCTTGTTGGTAAAGGTAACGGCAAGAATACTGTATGGAGACAGCTCTTCTCTCTGGATCAGCCAGGCGATTCTATGGATCAGCACACGTGTTTTGCCACTACCTGCGCCCGCAAGAATCAGGGAACTACCACGAGGTGCAGCGACAGCCTCGCGTTGTCGTTCATTCAGAGAATCCAGTAGATGGGAGACATCCATGGTTATTCGACAGTCACCGACTTGGCCAGGTTTCGTGGCTGGTCAACGTCCGTGCCTTTATAAACTGCAACATGATAGGCCAATAGTTGCACAGGGATTGTGTAAACGATGGGAGATATCAATGCGGAGCAAGAAGGAACTTTTAGTACCGTGACGCGTTCAGCCTCCCTCATGGTGACATGTTCGTCTGCAAATACAACAAGCTCAGCACCCCTGGCCCGGACCTCTTCAAGGTTTGATTTGAGTTTCTCGATCAGTTCATCCCCCGGTGCTACTGCGACCACCGGCATATCATCATCAACCAGGGCGAGCGGGCCATGCTTCAACTCGCCAGCGGGGTAACCCTCTGCATGTATATAGGAGATCTCTTTCAGCTTCAGCGCCCCTTCAAGCGCAATGGGATAATGGCTGCCGCGTCCCAGGAACAGTGCGTGGTCCTTATCAACAAATTTTTCAGCAATATGACGGATCTGGTCATCAAGTTTTAAGGTCGACTTCACAACATCCGGCAGGGTCCTTAACGCATCCACCAGTTCACGGTGCCCAGCATCATCAAGCTCATTGTACTGGCCTATTGCCCCTACAAGCAGCAATAAATCAACCAGCTGGTTGGTGAAGGCTTTCGTTGACGCCACGCAGATCTCTATGCCAGCTTCCAGCATTAGGGACAGATCGCTCTCTCTGACCAGGGTGCTGTTAGGGACATTACACAGACAAAGGCTGGCAATATAATTCTTGTCTTTGGCATTCCGCAGTGCCGCCAGCGTATCGGCGGTTTCACCGGACTGGGATATCGTCACCAGCAACGTCTTTGGAAGAACCACTGTTTTTCGATAACGAAGCTCGCTCGCTATCTCAACCTGGCAAGGAATACCGGCATACTCTTCGAACCAGTACTTCGCTACCAGTCCGGTGTAGTAACTGCTGCCGCAGGCAACAATCTGGACAGCTCCAACTTCCCGAAAGACTGATTCTGCTGCAATACCGAATGCATGCGTCAATACATGCTTATCACTCACGCGCCCAGCAAGGGTCCGCTCAATCGCAGCAGGTTGTTCGAAGATTTCCTTCTGCATGTAGTGACGGTAGTTACCCTTATCCGCCCCATCGTGGCGCTCGTCCAGCGTAACTGCGCGACTTTCAACAACATCCTTGTTATGCCCAAAGATGGAGACTTCAGCCGCCGTGATTTCGACGAGCTCTCCTTCTTCCAGAAAAATGAACCTGTCCGTAACCGGTCGCAGGGCCTGGGGATCAGAAGCGATATAGTTTTCACCAATGCCAAGGCCGACGACCAGCGGGCTACCCAGTCGGGCCGCCATCACTCTACCGGGATGATTCTCATCAATGACCGCAACAGCGTAGGCACCTTCCAGTTGATCAAGCAACCGGCCCATCGCATCTCGCAGACTGGACGCGGTCTTCAGTTCGTGATGCAACAGGTGTGCGATCACTTCAGTATCAGTCGCAGACTCAAACACATAACCTTCTTTGGTCAGGTTCTCTCTCAGCGATTCATGGTTTTCAATGATCCCGTTGTGAACGACCGCAATCCCCCCGGATGCGTGTGGGTGGGCATTTAGCTCACTAGGTTCACCGTGAGTAGCCCATCTTGTGTGAGCTATTCCAGACCTGCCAACGGGAGGAGTTTCACGGCAGGCGTCACTCAATTCTGAGACTTTTCCCTGCCTTCTGGTGCGCTGGAGTTTGCCGTCTTGGTTCAACAAGGCGATACCGGCTGAATCGTAACCCCGGTATTCAAGCCGTCTTAAGCCCTCGAGAAGAATCTCACTAACTTCACGTTGCGCAACAACGCCAACTATTCCACACATAGTATTTCCTACTTCTTCGTTGGTCGTTGCCAGTTGGCAATGGATTTCTGCTTGCCACGACCAAGGGCCAGCACATTCGCTTCAACATCCTTGGTGATGGTTGAACCAGCGCCAATAGTTGCTCCTGCACCAATACGCACCGGGGCAACCAACGATGAATTAGACCCAATAAACGCCCCATCACCAATATAGGTTTCGTATTTATTCACGCCATCGTAGTTGCAGGTGATTGTTCCGGCACCAATGTTAGCCCCGGCACCGATGCTGGAATCCCCAAGGTACGTAAGATGACTGGCCTTGCTGCCTTTGCCTAGTTTACTTTTCTTTATTTCGACGAAATTGCCAACAGCCACCTCATCTTCCAGTTCAGCCCCGGGCCGGAGTCGAGCAAAAGGCCCCACTGAACAAAGTTCTCCTACTATCGCCCGCTCAAGCACAGAATTCGCTTTTATGACCGAACCAGTACCAATCTGACTATCCGTGATCACGCAATTGGGGCCAATGGCGACATCGTCGCCTATGGTTACTTCACCTTCAAAAATAGTATTGACGTCTATCGAGACACCGCGACCAACCACCAAATTGCCGCGCACATCAATCCGTGCAGGATCCATCAGCTGAACGCCCTGGTCCATAAGTTGTTGCGCTGTTTTTTGCTGCAATGCTCTCTCCAGACCCGCTAGTTGAGAGAATGTATTGATACCAGTCACCTCAACCGGATCATTCGTTTTGTAGGCCTTCACGATCGACCCTCCGTCGTTTGCATAACGAACAATATCAGTGAGCAAAAACTCCTTCTGAGCATTGTCATCAGTTAACTGCTTAAGCCAGGACACCAGCTTTCTACCATCGGCGACCATGACACCTGAATTGATTTCCGTAATTGATCGCTGCTGCTTATTGGCGTCTTTTTCTTCAATGATCTCCATCACCCGTTCATCTTGTCTCAGGATACGCCCGTAGTTATAGGGCTCCACCATATCGACAGTGAGCACCGTAAGATCTGCGTGAACCGAGGTCAGCTCATCGAGGGTCGCCCTTTTAACAAGCGGTGCATCGCCTAAAAGGATCAATACCCGGGAATCCGGGTCAATACCGGGCGCCGCCTGTTGCATGGCATGCCCAGTGCCTTTTCGCTCGGCCTGGTACACCCACTTAATATCTGTTCGGTCGGCAAATTTGGCCTTAACTT
>Ga0209558_1000236_pt1 | contig 53436 bp, 49 predicted proteins | sample SaaInlV_150m_DNA_3_FD_184674 | JGI IMG/M metagenome (GOLD analysis project Ga0209558, IMG submission 184674) | Marine microbial communities from expanding oxygen minimum zones in the Saanich Inlet - Saanich Inlet SI074_LV_120m_DNA (SPAdes) (version 2) | ecosystem: Environmental > Aquatic >...
TCAGGAAGATGAACCTACACTGGTTCGGGTTCACTCGCAATGTTTGACGGGAGATGTTTTTGGTTCCTATCGCTGCGATTGCGGGGAACAATTACAAAAATCCATGGAGATGATTGAGGAGGACGGAAAAGGTGTCCTGCTTTATTTGTATCAGGAGGGACGAGGGATAGGAATCGTCAACAAGATGAAAGCCTATGCATTACAGGATGAAGGAAAAGATACCGTGCAGGCCAATGAAGAACTCGGATTCAAACCTGATTTGCGGGACTATGGTATCGGTGCCCAGATCCTGCGTAAGTTGGGCCTCGGAAAGATCAGGATCATGACGAACAATCCCCGTAAAATTGTCGGGCTGGAAGGTTATGGCCTGCACTTGGTGGAAAGGGTGCATATTGAAGTCCAGGCTAAAGATGACAATATCAAATACCTTCGGACCAAGCAGGAAAAGATGGGCCATATGTTTCAAAATATTAAATAAATCACTTGCATGGCTAAATATATAGAAGGGGACCACAATGCGAAGGGGCTCCGGTTTGGAATCGTAGTGAGTCGCTTTAATGACTTTGTGACTAGCAAGCTTCTCAACGGCGCGCTGTCAGCACTCAAAGAGCACGGGGCCGCTGAAGAGGACCTGGAAGTGGCCCGGGTTCCCGGAGCGTTCGAAATTCCACAGGCCGCGAAAAAACTTTGTTCCTCCAGAGAATTCAGTGCCATCATCTGCCTGGGAGCGGTGATTAAAGGCGATACCCCGCACTTCGATTTTATTTCGGCTGAAACCAGCCGTGGTGTCGGTCAGGTAGGACTCGAGTTCAACATTCCCGTTTTGTTCGGTGTGTTGACCACAAATAACCTTGAGCAGGCAGTAGCAAGGTCGGGGGACAACTCTTCCAATAAGGGGAGAGAAACGGCCCTGGCGGCTGTTGAAATGGCAAATTTGTTCAGGAAGGTTTGAGGAAACTTATGGGGAAGCGCCGCGCCGCAAGGGAATTGGCTTTAAAATTCCTGTATCAGACCGAATTCAATCCCGATGACCGTGAAGTTCAGATGGAGCAGTTTTGTGAAAGAGCAGATACCCATCTTGAAATCACCGAGTTCATGAAAGTGCTGGTCGATAAGGTTTTTGCCCATACTAAAGAGGTTGATACTCAGCTTGAAAAATTCAGTAACCACTGGGCACTGGATCGCATGTCCATGATTGACCGGAACATTTTGCGTCTGGGTATCAGCGAATTGTTGTTTGACGCTTCTACCCCGCCAAAGGTAGTGATTAACGAGGCTGTTGAGATTGCGAAAAAATTTGGATCCGCAGATTCACCGGATTTTATCAACGGCATTCTCGATAAAGTTTTTAAAGAAACCGGCCCGCCAATCGTAAAATAAACCGACCATGCGTTATATTATCTTCTCCGATTTGCACAGCAACCTCGAAGCCCTGAATCAATTCCAAAAAGAGATAGAGAGCATCGATTACGACAAACTGGTTTGTCTTGGGGATATTGTCGGTTATGGAGCCGATCCCAACCCTTGTGTTGAGTGGGTAAGGGAAAAGGTGGATTTTACTGTTGCGGGAAACCATGATTGGGCCGCTGTCGAAAAGACCGATACCACATATTTTAATGCTTACGCCTATGAATCGTGCCTGTGGACCCGGGAAAAACTGACAGAGGAAAATAAAAATTTCCTAAGAGCGCTTCCTCTGGATCACGAAGAGGGGGGAGTGTATTGGGTGCATGCGTCTCCTTTTGAGCCGGAGGCCTGGCATTATGTGACTTCAAAAATCGGGGCCAAACGATACTTCAGACATTTTGATGCACCCATCTGCTTTGTCGGTCATTCGCACAAGCCCGTTATTCTGGAACAAACAGCGGATGGAGAGGTGAACGACTATGTCTCGGAGTTATGGGATATCGAACCGGGACACCGTTATATTTTTAATGATGGTAGTTTGGGGCAACCCCGAGATGGGAACCCGAACCCCGCATTCATGGTTTATGACTCCGAAGAGAAAACGGTGAGAGTCTGCCGCTTTGAGTACGACGTGAGGGTTACTCAGGACAAAATTCGTGAAAACGGTCTGCCTCTTTACCTGGCCGAGCGTCTGGCGTGAGGCAGATGATTGATTATCTTATTGATAGACGATTGACCCTGTGCAGGGGAAATGGTATGCTTAATCGACAAAACTTCAATAAAATTAACTAGTTAAGGTGAGTAGGCGTTTTTGGGCCTTGCCATGTTTATGCATCGATTTCATTCAAAATTGAAAAATGCGGCCGTTGTTGCGGCGTTGGCATTTCTGTGTTTGCAGGTTCCTTCTGCCTGGGCTGGGACTAACCATTCCTCCAAGGACCTTTATTATCTGGCGCAGAAATCCTATTACCAACTCATGGGATCCCCAGATAAACAGAAATTCCGCCACCACTGGGATAAGGTCATTCATAAGTTTTCTCAAGTGGTGGAACGGTACCCCAAAAGTACGGAGGCTTATAAAGCCGTTTTCACCGTGGCCCGGTTGTACGAGGGATTAAACAAGATTTCCAAAAACGCAAAGGATCTGGATCAGGCTCTCCATTATTACAAAAAAGTTTCTCATGACTTTTCGCCGGGTACGCTGACCGATGACGCGCTGTTTGAGTCGGCTGAAATCTATCGTGATAAAAAGGATTTTTCCTCTGCCGCGAGGATTTTAAAAACGATTTATGAAAAGTATCCCAAGGGTGACCGGGCAAAGAAGGCCCGTCTGCAATATCAGCAACTCGCGTCAAGGGTTCATGAACTAAAAAAGCAGACTGCTCCTGTAAACAAAAAACCGGTTACAGTGAGGAAAGAAAAAAAGCTCGAGCCGGTAAAGGTTGCTTCGGCTGTGAAGCGAAAAAAAGAAGTGATTTCCAAGAGGAAATCGAAACAGCCCGAACCGATAAAGATCGCTTCAGCTGTGAAGCCGGGAAAAAAGAAAGAGGTGAAATCCTCGCCGGTCAGACTGAAAAAAAAGGTTGTAAAGCAGAAGTCTGAGAAAAAAGCGATTGTCGCGAGCAAAGCGAGGCCATCGGCCAAAGCGCCGGTTAAAAAAGCACTTTTCAAAAAAGGCAAAAAAGGCAAACGAGGTTATCTTTACGCGCCTTCTTCCAGTGAGGCAAGGCGTTCTGCACCGTTAGTTGTCGTGGATGCAGGCCACGGTGGCAAAGACCAGGGCGCAAAAAGTAAAAAGGGAGCCCATGAAAAAGATATCAACCTGACCATTGCCCGGCACGTCAAAACCATATTGGTGAACCGCTTTAAATACCGTGTGGTGATGACCCGAAAGGATGACACATTTATTCCGCTGAAAGAAAGAAGTGAGATTGCCAATAATAGGAACGCAGAGCTGTTCGTTTCCATTCATGCCAATGCCGCCAAAAGAAAGTCGGCGCATGGTATAGAAACGTATTTTCTCGGTACGACTAATAATGACCGGGCTTTAGCTACCGCCGCCCGGGAAAATGGCGAACTGGTTCATTCCGTCAAGGATGATCAGGTTCAGCAAATTCTGGCAAGCCTCATTACCACCACCAAGATTAATGACTCTTCGAGATTGGCGGGTACGGTACAGGATAATCTTTTTCGATCTTCCAGGAAAAAGTTTCGGGAACTGAAGAACCTTGGAGTCAAAGAAGGCCCTTTCTACGTTCTCCATGGTGCCGATATGCCCAGCATTCTGGTTGAGGTCGGTTTTTTGACCAACCGGAAAGAAGCGCGCATGCTCTCCAAACCCGACTACCTTTATAGACTGGCTTCGTCCATAGCGGAAGGTATCCATAAATATCTACAGGACAAAGGCCCATCTATTTAAGGGAAGAAGTATGACAGCTCCGATCATCGCTATCGTTGGCAGAGCCAATGTTGGCAAATCCACCTTATTCAACAAACTCACACAGAGCCGTTCGGCAATTGTTAATGACACGCCAGGGGTGACTCGGGACCGGATTTATGGTGCCGCAGAGCTTGAGAACCGTCCGGTTTTAATTGTTGATACAGGGGGAATTGATGTCAATACCGCAAACCAGATAGAACTGAAAGTGGTGACGCAGGCCTTGTGGGCTCGAGAAGAAGCGGACTTTGTGATCGTTGTTGTGGATAACCAGGCCGGACTGACCGGAACGGACAGGGAAGTGATTGACCAGGTTCGTAAAGCCGGGAAACCTTTTTTTCTTGCTGTTAACAAGGTAGACTCGGCGTCCCAACATTTTATTCTGCCAGAATTTTCCGAGTTGGGGTTGGATAACATCTTTGCGGTTTCAGCCGAGCATGGCAATGGTCTTTATGAGTTGATTGAAGCGATGGCCCAAGCCCTTCCTGAGGCAGAACCGGAGCCCGACTTCGGTGAGGATGATATTCGCATTGCGGTGATCGGAAAACCCAACGTGGGAAAATCTTCTCTGATCAATAGTTTGTTGAAATCCGAGCGTTGTATTGTTTCCGACGTGCCCGGAACCACTCGGGATGCGATTGATACGTTTCTTGAATGGAATGAGCGGCGTTTTGTTTTGATTGATACGGCGGGAATCCGGCGCAAGGGGAAAACCCATCAGGTTCTAGACAAATTCAGCGTGATCATGGCTCTTAAAGCGCTGGACCGTTGTGATGTTGCGGTGCTGGTGCTGGATAGTGCGGAGCAGGTCTCAGACCAAGATGCTACGATTGCTGGCTACGCGATGGATCGTGGCAAAGCGTGTTTGATTTTAGGTAATAAGTGGGACTTGTCGAAGGAAAATGAAACTTCCTTTGATGAGTTTGAAGAGCATGTGCGTTACAGGCTTAAATTCCTGGAGTACGCTCCTGTGGTGACGGTTTCGGCAAAAACGAGTTTGCGAATTGACAAGATTCTGCCGCAGGTGGAAAAGGTTTACGAAGAGTATTCCCGAAGAATACCTACCGCAACTCTGAATGAGTGTTTTGAACGTGCCATACAGAAAAATCCCATGTCGAGTTACCGGGGAAAATTCATGAAAATGTTTTATGCCACGCAGGTAAAAAAGCGACCGCCTACGTTTAAATGTTTTTTGAATTTCCCGCAAGGGATTCATTTTTCCTACCGTCGTTACCTGGTCAATTTTTTGAGAAAAACCTTCGGGTTTTCCGGGACTCCTGTCCGGCTCATTTTAGCCGGGAAAAGAAAAGGCGTAGATTCCTGAAAAATCTTTCATAGGATCATGTGGAACAAAAGTGTCAGTGTGAAATTTTAACTACCTTGATCTGAAAGGTCAAAGTCTTACCGGCCAGAGGGTGGTTCATATCCAGCGTAATGAATTCAGGTGTGACTTCAGTAATAAATGCTCGCATCTGTTGTTCTCCTGAGCCTCCAACGATGAGTCCCATGCCCACCTGAGGTTCTCTGTCTTGCGGGATTTCTTTCCTGGGGACTTTTTGAACCAGTTTAGGGTTGGCATCTCCATAGGCCTCGGCAGGGGGGAGTGTGAATTTCTTCTCCTCGCCTACCTTCATTCCTTTGACGGCCTTTTCGAATCCAGGAATCACACGTCCGGTTCCCAATTCAAACTCCATGGGGGTATCATGATTGCTGGAAGAGTCAAATACGGTTCCATCACTTAGCGTTCCGGTGTATTCGAGAGTCACCTTGTCGCCCTTTTTAGCCGGAGCCTGGTCAGCACCTGAAACCTGAACGGATACAACAGAAAACAAGATGAAAATAATCGCAAAAAATTTATGCCTTAGCATCGCATTACCCTTCTTTAATGGTGGGTGGCAAAAAAACGATCATCAGGAAGATGACCACAGCAATCAGTGTGTACCGGGTTTCCCCTATGAGCATCAAACTTTTGAAAGCAGAAGTTTTGTTTAATTTTCGCCCGGATTTTGGCATTTTCGAGTCCACCTGTCAATCCATGAAGCATTTAAATAAGGAGCCTGCAATCAACGGTCTTTTTGATGGAGGCGTGGATTTATAGGTGTTTAACTCATATTAAGTTTTGACATTTGCTACGAAATTTGGAATGTTTATAGCTCTAAATCACCAATACCAGCAGTTCATCGATAACGGCTCTTGTTTCATGGTCAGAGGAAGCGGAGTTAGTTTCCTGTGTCCCGGTTTTCGGGTGCTCTATTTACCAAGCGAGGTGATATGAAACACTATAAACTTCAAGATATCAGGAATATTGGACTAGTAGGCCATGGGGGGTCGGGCAAAACATCTTTGGCGGAAGCGATTTTGTATTTTTCCGGAGCCTCCGACCGGTTGGGTAAAGTGGGCGATGTTTCTTCGATTATGGATTTTGATCCGGATGAAATAAAATGTGGTCACTCCATAGATGCCTCGGTCGCCTTTTGTGAAGTGAACGCTACTAAATTAAATCTTGTAGATACACCGGGAAGCAGTAACTTTATTTCTGATACGCCTGCCTGCCTCAGGGTGGTCGATGGCTTGATTTTTGTAGTCGGTGCCGATGAGGGGGTTCAATTTTACACGGAAAAAATATGGAACTGGGCCGATCAACTGAATCTGCCTAGAATTATTTTCCTGAATAAGTTGGACCATGATCGGGCTAATGTCGCCCCGGTTCTGGAAGCCATTAAAAAGAAATTCAATAAAAACCTGGTTTTCATACAACTCCCCGATGCCACCGGGCCAGATTTTTCTGGAATCGTAGACCTTATCGACAATCATTATTTTTCCTACGACAAAGACGGAAAGGGCAGTGGAAAGACAGGAGAAACGCCTTCTGCGATTAAAGATGAAATGGAACTCAGTCACGCGGAATTGATGGAGGCTGTGGCGGAAGTCGATGACGACCTGATTGAAATATATCTTGAGCATGGCGAGTTGACCGAAGAGGAGTTTTCTAAAGGATTAAAAGAAGGTATTCGCAAGGGTCTATTGATACCTGTGGTTTGTGGGTCTGCTCTGCATAATATGGGTACAGACCTTCTGCTCAAGACGGCTATCAAATACCTTCCCTCTCCTGATATGAGAGCTCCGGAGCCTGCAAAACAGGGTGATGCGGAGGTCTCCCGTTCCGCCGATGATCCGACTTCGGGGCTGGTATTCAAAACCATTGCCGACCCCTATGCGGGAAAACTGACTTTGTTTAGAATGTTCTCGGGATCCCTTAAGGGAGACTCTGCTATTCATAATGCTACCCAGGACGCGAATGAACGTGTGGGGCAGTTGTATATGCTACAAGGCAAAAAGCAGGTTAAAGTTTCGGAAATCTCCGCAGGGGATATAGGAACCGTGGCCAAGCTGAAAGTAACGGTGACGGGTGATACATTTTCTGATGCCGAGGAAAAGGTGGTGTTCCCGCCCATTGCTTTCCCATCGCCGGTTTTTTCGCGTGCACTGGTACCCAAAACAAGGGGTGATGAAGAAAAAATCAGTAGTGCTCTGCACAGATTGTTGGAAGAGGACCCGACTCTGAAGATGGAAAGAAATGCCCAAACCGGACAATTGCTAATTTCCGGGCTGGGACAGGTCCACTTTGATGTGACGCTGGAAAGGTTGAAGCGTCGTTTTGGGGTGGAAGTGGATGTTAAGATCCCCAAGGTTCCTTATCGCGAAACAATTAAAGGCTCCACCAAGGTACAGGGAAAATATAAAAAGCAAACAGGTGGAAAAGGACAGTTTGGAGACACCTGGATAGAAATCTCCTCTTTGAAGAGAGGAGAAGGCTATATTTTTGAGGATAAAATTGTTGGGGGTGCCATCCCCAAGACTTATATTCCTGCGGTTGACAAGGGAATCCAGGAAGCAATGACCAGTGGCATCATTGCGCATTATCCTATGGTCGATGTAAAGGTGCGGCTGTATGACGGGTCTTACCACAATGTGGACTCATCGGAAATGGCATTTAAGATTGCCGGTTCACTCGGATTCAAAAAAGGAATTATGGATTGTAAACCGATTCTTATTGAACCGGTCATGAGTATGGAAATTGTCGTGCCAAGCGACCATGTAGGAGATATAATGGGCGATATCAATGCCAAACGCGGTAAGATTCAAGGTGTTGATCCCGCAGATGACACTCAGGTCATCAGGGCTCATGTGCCGATGGCGGAAGTCTTGAATTATGCCGCCGACCTGACCTCCTTGACAGGGGGGCGGGGCATGTTTGTCATGGAATTTGATCACTATGCGGATGTCCCGGAACATTTGATGCAAAAAATCATTGATGAGGCCAACAAGGACTTCGAAGAAAAGAAAAAGGAGTGAGCGAAGGTATAGGCGAAGACTATCATTTTTGAGGAAAAAATTTTGAATAAAGCTGATTCAAATGGAACCCTGGTGAAGGCAGAGATTGTCGATCAGGTTTATGAAAAGGTGGGGTTCACACGCCAGGAAGCTGTCCAGGCTGTGGAAATTTTATTTAACGAAATTAAATCCGAACTGGCCGGGGGGAATAATGTCCGGATCTCAAGGTTCGCCAGTTTTATTTTGCGCGATAAAAAAGCGCGTAATGCACGCAATCCCAAAACCGGAGAAACGATTCGTATTCGGTCCCGGACGGTATTGACCTTTAAACCCAGCAAGCAGTTACTGGATTCCACAAACCAATCTTCCCACGATGAAACCTCAAATTCCTGACAAATTATTTTTTAAAATTGGTGAGGTGGCTGAGCTCGCCGGTGTGGAACAGCATGTTTTGCGCTATTGGGAAGACGAAATCAATGCGCTGAAACCCTCGAAAAATAAATCGGGGCAGAGGCTGTACCAGAAAAACGATGTTGCATTGGTGTTAGAAATCAAACGACTGCTTTACGAAGAAAAATTCACAGTTGCCGGCGCCAAAAACAAACTCAAGAAATTTAAGAAAAAAGGGACTCAAATGGATTTTGCCTACGACCGCGAAGCTTTTCTGGAATGGAAGCAGGGGTTGAAGAAAGAATTGGAGTCTATTTTAAAATCCCTTGAAGACCCTGAACCCTGACCTGCGTGATACCCCATTATTGGTTGGAAAATAAAAAAACCTCCCGGTATCCACCCGGGAGGTTTTTTATTGCAGAACAGTCCCTTTTTCAGGAAAAAGCTTTTTTTGCCGCATCTACAAGGCCACCGATGGTTCTGCATCCCAGCAAGTCGGCATCTTCCCGAATCACTTGTTCACCATTTGCATCCACTGCGATGGCAGATCGGTTCAGATAACGGCTTTTTACTCCTTCCAAGGTCAGCTTATTGGCATTGCCAAACTCCTGGTTTACATCCTGAAGCAGGTTGGGGAGGCCTCTTCCTGCATTGCTCAGAATATCGGTTCCTACTACAACAATGACTTCATCTGCGCCTGCGGCTTTGAATTTGTCCATATTATCTTTAACGAGGTCAAATTCTTTGTTGCAGAAACCGCCAGCGCCCGGCAGGGTGATAATGAGTCTCTTACCCTTAAAATCATCGATAGACAGTTCCTGCTCTATTGGTGTTGAGGCGGCTTTTTCTACCGACCATTCCGGATTTAACCTGATTAACTTTGCATCACTGCCTGGCAACTTTGCCATAGAGAAACCTCCATATTTTATGTTTAAAAGACAACTTTAAGATGCCTGGGAGTGTGGAAAGATGCAAAATTTGCGTATAAAAAACTGCCATCACTATGCTTGAGCTAACATACTGATTTTAATAGATTGTTCCGGCTATGGATAAAACAGGTTTGTTCTGTTAATCTAGTGGTATTGATAAACCTTGGGGTTTCAAAATCAATGCGTAGATGGATTGCAACAGGTTGGGTTTTATTTTTTAGTTTTTTAGCGGCTGAAACCTTATCGGGCGAAGAGGCCAAAAGGCCTTTTTACGAACATCCTGGTGATTACCGGCAACAGATCGACCAGGGGAAAGCTGATTTTAAAACTCGCTTTGGTTATGAATTGCTGGATTTGGAAATGGGCTGGAAACCCGAGGAAATTAAAGAATTAACTTTGGCGTTTTCCCGTTTGCCGGAAACATTTCTACATATACCGGGGGTAAAGGGATTTTATCATTTCAGTAAACTTCGGGCGGCTCCAGAAGGGATGCCGGTGGATGATGTGCCTGCCGCCACTTTTCCCGGTTTCCAAACTGTGTACAGAAGTAGTCAATTGTCCTACCAGGTGGAGGTCGATGATCAGGAACCTCGTGTAGAGCTTTTCAATAGCTTGTTTTATGAAGACCGGGAGGTGTTACAGAATATTGTCCAGCATGAGATGGCGCATTTTTTTGATATATTCCAAGGTTACCTGTCATTTTCCCCGGAATGGCTGAAAATCTCTGACTTCAGTTTTATTCCTCTTCCCGCTCTGGACGGGCGAGTTGGGAATGATTATTTATTCGCGGCTGTAAATAATCCGGATGTGGATCATTACGCTCCGGTCTCCTCCCGCCAGCTTCCTACCTATTCGCGGCAGAACCCGCAGGAAGATTTCGCAAACTCTGCCGCCGCGTATATCAATTATCCCTACTTCCGTTACAGTCATCCTGAACGGTACCTTTTTTTGAAAAACAAAGTATTCGGAGGCAAAGAATATTTTCCCGCAACTGGAGCAAGCTATCGGGACCAGGTGGTTGCCGACTTTGAAAAAGTCCTGACCGATAAGGATTGGGATGGCGTGGTCCGTATTTCCCGGGAAGTGGGCAGGGACTACTCCCCTGAAATTGAATCTGAACTTGTCGAAAGACTGGAGAAAATTCTGGAAGCTTCTCCCGACTCGGTGCGTGATACCAGGTTAGGCGTGGCTACCTGTTATCTTTATAGCCCCAAGGCATTAAAAGTTCGCAGAAATTTGATCCGAAAAAAAAGAGTGGCGTTGCAAACGCTTCTTGAAGTCCGGCGTTGTGGTCTCATGTCCCGGCGTTCTTTTGAAAGAGAATTTGCTCTATGGTCCCTGCGGAACATCTATTTCTTCAAGACTAAAGGCCGGGCTCAAATTCAGTTTCTGGATCCGGCACTGCCGTTGGCCGGGGCCCGGGGATTTGAAACCCGTTACTTATGGAGAATTTATTATGAAGGAAGTAGCGTCCATATGGCGGAAGGCAGTTACCACGTAGACGGGGTGAGGCCCGGATCAATAAAAATCGACCTTGAGAAAAGCGCAGTGGGAACCCTGAACCTGCCAACTGGAAAACCTCTTATCTTTGAGTTGGGAGCCCAGCGGGTACACCCCAGGGAGTTCAAAAGGCTGAACAGCAAGATGGCAAAAATCAGGTTTGTCATCCACAAGGGCTTTAACTATGAAACTCCCCGTAGCCCGAGAATACAAGTCATTTACCCAGACCGACCAGAGTTTAAATCGTTAAAGTAAAACTATGAGATGGACCGGACCATGCGGTAGGCCATATTGAGGTTGGCATACTTTGAGGGCCACACTTTCATTCCATCCTCATATTGGATGATCAGGGCTGAGGAGTCCCGTTCTTCCAGGGTCCATGTGGTTCCCGCGCTACCCGGTTCAAAGATGGAGGAAAGGTAAATATCATCTCCATACTTGTCGGTATTCTTGTAGCTCAGGTCAAACAGGGACCAAGCTTCCTCCTGAGTCGGATACCGCCAGTCTTCGCACCCGGCGAACCTTTCCATGTTGGTGATTTCCACATAGTCCTGACCTTTAAACCAGTTGAGCCATTTATTGGTATCTTGGAAAGAGTCGGTTTTCTTCCACATTACTTTTATTTGGTTATCCGTGACGGTGCCATCTCCGTTGTCCGTGAATCGATCTTCTGCCATAAAATTTATTCTCTTAAGTTTGTTTTTTTCTATTTTCCCGCCGCGTATTTACGGGCATAAAAAAATAAGAAATTTACAGGTTAGCAACATTCTAGAACAAAAGTTTGCAGAATAAAAGGTGCGGGTCAAGATTGAGATGAGGTAATTTGATGTAATTTTCGCGCAGAAGAATCCCCAGTCTCCAGGGCAAGGGGGGAATACGGAAGATCTATGACAAAAACCGTTCCCTTGGGGTAATTATCCTTAACTTGAATGGAACCATTGTGGTCAATAATGATCCGGTTGACGATGGCCAATCCCAAACCTGTTCCGCGCTTTTTGGTGGTGAAATGAGGAAGAAACAGTTTTTCTCTGTCAGCGGGGCTGATACCTGCTCCATCGTCTGAAAACTCGATGCGGACGAGTTTTTCTTTTTGAAGAACCCGTGTGCTGATTTGTATTGCTCCTCCATCATCAATGGCATCTGTGGCATTTTCAAACAGGTTGATGAAGACCCTCCGGATCTGTTCCGGGTCAATATGTACCGCGCCAAGGTTTGGATCGAAATTCTTTTTGATCTTTAAATTTTTATCGTGCTCCGAATAGGAAATCAGGATTTCATCAATAATTTTATGCAGGGGGGTTGGTCTGGGATTTGAAGTCGGCATCCTTGAAAACCGCAGAAACTCATTGAGCAGTTCTTTCATCCCTTCAACTTCCTGAGTGATGATATGGATGCTTTCATCAAAAACCCGGTCAAAGTCTTCCCGGTTTTCATGGTATTTTTTCTTTAATCTTTGTGTATTGAGTTGGATCGGGGTCAGGGGGTTTTTTATTTCGTGGGCAATTCCCTGGGCCACCTCTTTCCATGCGGCAATTTTCTGGGTCTTTATCAGACGTGTTAAATCTTCAAAAACGATAACCAGTCCCCGATACTTTCCGGTGGTCCCCCGAAGAACCTGGATGTTGACCAGAAGGGTAAGGTTGTTTTCTCCTACACGCAGATCAATTTGTTCTTCTATGGACTCTTTATTTTGCGCGTTCATGCGCTTGCTGAGCTTTCGGATTGCCTGGTAAGAGGAAAAGTCAAAAGCGTCATGGTAGGAGGACCCGAAAATATTTTCACTTTTAAGGTCAAGAATTTTTTCTGCCGCCTTATTGAAGGTGGTGATAGTACCCTTTTTATCGACCGAAACCACACCTGCGCCTATATTATCTAAAATGGTTTCAATATAATTTCTTCTCCGGTCGAGTTCAATATTCGTTCTCTTGAGATCTTCGTGAGCATATTGAATATTGAGTCTGCTTTCATTTAGTTCCCGGGTCATGGTATTGAAGGAGTCAACAAGAATTGCTATTTCATCAGTGGCCTTTGCTCCAATTTTGAAGTCAAGGTCTCCTTCTGTGATGCGCCGTACACCTTCTGCCAATTGCTGAATGGGGACAGTGATGCCTCGTGCCATATAAAAACCCAGCCATATGGCAGAAAACAGGATTAACAGGGTAATGAGAAGAAAGGTCGTGTAGTAGTTTGCGCTGACCGGAAGCTTCAGGAAGCTTTGTTGCTGGTAGTCCTCAAAAGTGTTTCTGATGGTTTCAATTTTTCTCAATGAGCTTTTAAAAACAGGGTTGAGGGTGAGAATATAACCCCATATCGAAATTTTTCCTTCAAGTGTTTCTGTAAGGGGTACGACCACGATCATGAGGCTTCCCCCATGGGTCATCTGAATTTCTGTTACTCCCTCTCCATCAAAACTTTTTTGGATCAATTCAGAATAATTCAAGCGGGTTTGCGGCGAAAGCTTGGATGAATCTATTTCAGAAACGATGGGTTTTAAATCACTGTCATAGATGAGGATGCCGGTCAGATCATATTCAATCACTTTTTCCTGGACCAGAGTTAGCAGTCGCTCTCGTTTCAGCTTTAAGTACAGCTCCTCGTTGTTAATAAAACGTTCAATATTTTTGGCTTTGGAAAGGGCTCTTTTTTCAAGCCCCGAATAATAATCTCTTGCAATATCCATGGAATATTGCAGGGTCTGCTCGGTTTGCAAATTGAACCAGTTCCCGATGCTGAAAGTGAACAGCTTGCTGGCTACCGTGAAAAGCAGTATGGAAGGAACCAACGCCAGAATCAGAAAGGCAATGATCAATTTGGTCTGGAACTTGGACCCAATAATTTTACTTTTCCGCTCGTTATAAACCTTAACAAGATTCCGCGTAATCAGAATGATCAATAAAAATAGCAGGATCAAAATGATATTAAATACGGCAAGAACGGTGATATTGTTCCCAAATGTTGAAGCCGATTGTGCCTGGAGGAAATAGTTTTCCAGAAACGTCATGCCGATGAGGGCAATAAAAACTCCCAGGATGGTGATGGTCGTACGCCTTCGCTTATCGCGCAACTGCTCTTCGGTAGGCGGGATATAAATGTGGGGCTGGTTGAGTAGGGGATCGGATGGCATAGTGGCTTCCGAAATATCCAGTGGTTTTAAAAACAATAGTTTAACATACAAGTAAGGCAAACGGGTTGGGGATTTTTACCACCGAAAATTGCTGGTAAGACGCGGATTATCAATGTTGCTGGGAATAAGAATTGAGATTTTTTCAGGAAAATTCTTGCCCTGATAGGGCGGGGCTCGCATCGTGGAGGCATATTAAAGTTAAAAAACCTTGTCATTATCCTCAAAAAGGGATTAAAATCAATGCATTACCTCAAATTTCCATGGAAGAACTGTAAAGGGTAGCTGAAATGTCGCTACCTGATCTTAACTCTATAGGACATATCCTGCTTTGGAAGACTCTAAGGGAAAAAAAATTAATACGTTAGAAGGTTTTGCCGACCAGGTGGAGAATTCTCAGTTTAATGAGGATAGCCTCCTTTCGCTTACCAACAACCTGAAGCTGTTATTCAACTGTGAAGAGGCGACCCTTTTTGCTTTGGATGTGGCCAAGCGCGAACTTTTCACCAAAAACTTCCACAGCGAGGGTTTTCCTGAAATACGGCTGAATATATCCGTAAAAAATATAGCAGGATTTGTGGCCGCCACGGGAAAGCCACTTAATATAAAAAATGTAAACGACAGCCAGGAACTTTCTCAATTCCACCAACAGCTTACCTACGACTCCAGTTGGGATAAAAACCTGAATACACAAACCACCTCAATGATCGCGGTACCACTTCCATTTAAAAAGAAACTGGTGGGGGTGATGGAGATTATCAATAAGGACGGTGGGCAGGGGTTTGATCAAGAGGATTTTTTTAAGGCCAAAGCCATTTCACCGATTATGGGAATGGCAATCGCTAAGTTGGGAGAAAAAGAGGGCGCATCTTCAAATGGGGACAGTCCTTCTCATCAGCGTCAGCTTCATATTCTTTCGCAAATGATTCATTCCTCAGACAATTTTGAGGATATGCTGAAAAAATTGAAGCAACCCCTTTTGAAATATTTTGATGCCGAAGCGGTCACGATATACGCAGTGGATGAAAACCGAAAAGAGATTTACTCCAAAGTCACTTATGGAAACAAGCTCGGCAGGATTCGGGTTCCCATCTCCCCGAAAAGCGTTGCGGGTTATGTTGCCATGGTCAAGAAAACATTAAATATTCCGGACATCAAGGACCTTGGGAAAATTAAGATACTACATCCAAAGCTGGCTTTTGATGATTCGTGGGAGAAGGTGGCGGGTGTTTACACTAAATCCCTATTGACCCTGCCGTTGGTTCATGGTGGTCATTTGCTGGGGGTATTGCAACTGGTCAATAAGAAAGACATGACGCCATTCTCCAGTGCAGATGAAAAAAATGGGCTCCCGATTTCCCAGGCGCTGGCTCTTGCTCTTTATAATCACAAAAAAAGTGAACCCAGGGAAAGCTCGTTGCGAACTGCAGGGGCTTCAGTGGCTGCCGGTGAAGGGCGCCCCACCGTTAAAGAGAATCGTTTGCCCACTGCTAATATTCTGGTTCAGAGAGAAGACGATGAAACCACGATTCTTGTTCGTATCTTGAAGGATGGAAGCCGCTTGGTGTACCAGCAAATTGATCCTCCGCGGGATGTGATTAAACTGATCAAGGAGGTCGCTAATATCGACTTGGATCTTCCTGCCAACCCCACAGACTAACAGAAATTCAGCGTGTCTTTATCAGGGAAGAGGCCGTTTATTTATTAAACGATCGGATGACGTCTCTGGAGATAGCGCCCTTCTTTTTCTTGGAGCCGCTTGCCTGTTTCGACAATTCCAAGTCGGGGTCAATGGCGAGAGGGGAGGTTTGCGCCCATGAAGTTTCAAATGCGCTGAATGGGACAAAAAAGAAAATATAATTGAAAGGGAACCAGAACCGGTCTGTTTCCAAATCTGCTTTGACCCGGACGTAGTACTTTTCATCCGGGTCCAGCTTGTAGATTGGGGCAACAGGAATATCTTTCAAGGTGAGCATCAGTTTCTGATACCGGGATTCTTTTCGGGTGATTATATTCCTTCTGATATTTTTTCCGAATTCTGAGAACCGGTACGCTTTCTTGAGAGAATCAAACTGGACTCGATGCCTCACCTTATTAGAACTGACCAGACTATCTGCCCATAACGTATTGGCTTTACGGAGTTCAACCTCGAAGGTAAAACCCATCGGAACCCCATTTTCGATGGCTTCCAGTATTTTTTCGTCAAAACCATCCACCAGTCTGGCGTTCATCACCACATATTTGCCTTTAGTGCCTACACCAATGTTGACAACATCGGGGGACACCGCAGCAACAGGCGACACCAGCCCTGCGGTCAGCAGAAAAAAGGCGAAAACCAGTAAAGAAATCAGGTCAGGCCGTTTGTTTTTGGAAAAAATCGTACGTTTCAATTAATCCCTGCTCCAAAGAAACTTCGGGTTTCCAGCCAAAACTTTCATGAAACTTTTTATAGTCGATAACACTTCTGCGTTGTTCCCCATCTCGAGGCGAATCGTGCGCGGCAGAAATATTTTTCTTCGATATGCCCAGCAAGCTTTCGGTTAACAAGTTTACGCTGGTCTCTTTTCCCGTTCCCACATTGAATGTTCCCGTGCAGGTGGGGTCCAGTGCGATCAAGTTTGCCTGCGCAACATCCCGAACCGAAATAAAATCCCGCGTTTGCTCTCCATCGCCACATATAACTGGTTCTTGATCCTTCACCAGCTTTTCGCAGAATATCGCAACGACCCCCGCTTCTCCATGAGGATTCTGATGCGGACCAAAAACATTGCTATAACGAAGTACGGTTGTGCTCAATCCATACTGTTCGTTAAAAAATCCGAGATAGTTCTCCGCGCACAGTTTGGAAATGCCATACGGACTCAGTGGCCGGCACGGATGATCTTCGTTTGCCGGAAAATGAATCTGTTCTCCATACATGGCACCTCCGGTCGAAGCAAAAACGAATTTTTCAATATTAGAAGATACCGCACTTTGGATGAGTTGTAAAGTACCAATAATATTGGAGTTAGCGTCGAAGAGGGGGTCTGCCACAGAATCGGAAACGGATATTTGGGCGGCATGATGGTTAATTGCGTTAATTTTCTCGTTTTTTAGAACTTCGGGAACCTTGCTATCAAGGATATCCATTTTATAAAATTTTGCCTTCGGATTCAAAAATCGCAACTCTCCCGATGAAAGGTTGTCGATAACCGTGACCTGGTGTCCCGCCGCAATATAACCATTGACTATATGTGAGCCGATGAATCCGGCACCACCTGTAACTAAAATATTCATTTAGGGTCTTCCTTGAAGTGCTCAGTCAGCTCGAATAGAATTTCCAAAGCTTCTCTGGGAGATAGTTGATTAGGATCAATTTCTTTTATTTTCTGGATCAATGGATTTTCCGGCTCCGGGAAAAGGCCCAGTTGCCCTGGTGAGTGTTGGGTATCACAGTTTTCGGAGCGTGAGATCTTGGGGACACCGACTTCATCAAACTCGCTTTGTTCCAGGTTGAACAGAACTTCATGAGCACGATCCAGAACTTTTTTAGGCAATCCTGCCAGCCGAGCGACTTGAATGCCATAGCTTTTATCAGTACCTCCCGCAACAATTTTGCGGAGAAAGATAATCTCATCATTCCACTCCTTGACCTGGACATTAAAATTCTTGACTCCGGAAAGAACCCGGGATAAATCCGTCAATTCATGGTAATGGGTGGCAAAAAGCGTTTTAGGTCCTCCCCCCTGATCCGCTTTGTGGAGGAACTCGACAATGGCCCAGGCTATACTGATTCCATCAAAGGTGCTGGTTCCCCGGCCAATTTCATCTAAAATGATCAGGCTGTCTGGTGTGGCGTTATTGAGGATGTTGGCGGTTTCGTTCATTTCCACCATGAAAGTGGATTGCCCTTTCAATAAATGATCCTGCGCTCCTACCCGGGAAAAAATACGGTCCGTGATTCCCAGGCTTGTTTTGTCCGCAGGAACGAAACTTCCTATCTGCGCCATGAGAGCGATCAGGGCAACTTGTCGCAAGTAAGTGGACTTCCCTGCCATATTGGGGCCGGTGATGATCATGATCTGCTGTTCCACCGAATCCAGAAAAGTGTCGTTGGAAATGAAACGAACCGAGGGGTCCATTCGTTCTATGAGAGGGTGCCGACCATTTTCAATAACAAGGTTTCGATCCTCGGTGAATTCTGGCTGACAATAATTATATCGGTGCGCTGTTTCGGCGAAGGCAGATAACGCATCAACCTCACTGATGATCCGTGCCATCCCCTGTATCCGGGAGCCTGCAAGGGAAACTGCGGATCGAATTTCTTCGAACAGATTTTGTTCTAAAGCGAATATTTTTTCTTCCGCACCGGTGATTTCTTCTTCATACTCTTTCAGTTTAGGGGAAATATAACGCTCTGCATTGACAAGGGATTGTTTGCGAATATATTCGGCAGGTACGCGGTCGCTATGTTTTTTGGTGACCTCTATATAATATCCGTAAATTTTATTGAAGCCGACTTTTAAGACGGGTATGCCGGTTTTCTCTTTTTCTTCCGATTCCAGAGCGGCGATCCAACTTTTTCCCTGCCGGGTTATATTTTTAAGCCGGTCCAGTTCCTCGTTACAACCCGATTTGATCAGGTTGCCTTCCTTGAGCCCAAGAGGTGGATCATCGGCGATATTGCGCTCAATCAAGTCGCAAATATTTTCAAGGTTGTCCCAGCTCTCCAGGTAAGCCTGCACAGAAGCATAGCCTTTAAGAACTTTGAATAAGTCCGGAAAAACTTCCAGCGATGTCTTCAGTGCTACAAGATCTCTTGCGTTGCAGGCCGAAAGGGTGATTCGTCCCAGTAGCCTTTCCAGATCGAAGATTTGTTTCAACAGGTCGCGCAGTTCTTTTCGCCCAGCCGGATTGTTCTTGAAGTCTGCCACAATGCTCAGGCGTTGCCGGATTTTTTCTGCGTCTATCAGCGGTTTTAAAATCCATTCACGAATACGCCTTGCACCCATGGGGGTCAGAGAGAGATCGAGCAGGTCCAACAGGGAATTTTTTCTGCTTCCTTCGCTGGACTGGACCAGTTCCAAACTCATCAGGGTGCATTGGTCCAGGGCCATGTAGTTGTGGGTAGGAAAAGGGGTGAGGGCGGTGATATGTTCCAGAGGTGACTTCTGAGTTTCACGCAGATAATGGATCAATGCCCCGGCTGAAGAAATTGCGGCTTTCATATTTTCACAGCCGAATCCCTCTAAAGACTGGGTTTTAAAATGCTCCACCAGATTTCTATAAGCTTCACTGAAAGAAAAGGACGCGTCTTCCCAGGTATGCACAAATACCTCGCCAGTTGGAAGCCAGGGCCGGGGGTCATTTTTCAATGAATCGGGAATAATGATTTCCCGGGGGTCCAGTTTCTGCAGCTCATCTGCAAGAATGGAGGGGTCGCCATTAATCTGGGTAACTTTAAAAACCCCTGTCGATACATCCAGTACGGACAGGCCGATCTCGTTTTTTCCGAAGTACAGGGAAGCGATAAACTGATCACATTTAGGATCAAGAATATTGTCGTCCAGAATGGTTCCCGGGGTGATGACTCGAACTACTTCTCTTTTGACCAGTCCCTTGGCTTGTTTAGGGTCTTCCGTTTGTTCGCAGATGGCGACCTTCTTGCCCGCTTTAAGAAGTTTAGTGATGTAAAGAGTCGCTGAATGATGGGGGATTCCGCACATGGGTACGGGGTTGGACTTTTTATTTCTGGCGGTGAGTGCGATTTGCAAAATGCTGGATGCGGTTTTGGCATCGTCATTAAACATTTCGTAAAAATCGCCCATCCTGAAAAACAAAATGGAATCGGAGTATTCCTTCTTGATGCCCCGATACTGTTGCATCATGGGAGTATCGTCTGGTGTGACTTTAAGACTTTTAGCCAAAATGCCCATATTGTTTATGAATTACAGGTTTTTAAAATGAGGGAGAAGTTTATTGTAGGTGGCCTTCAGGTGTTCCGGGTGGACTTTGGTTTCCCCCAGAACGGGCATGAAATTAGTGTCGCCGGTCCATCGTGGAACGATGTGGCAATGAACGTGCTCGTCATAACCTGCTCCAGCCGCTTTCCCGATATTATACCCAATGTTAAAACCATCGGGATTGATTACGGCACGCAATATCTCGATACATTTGCGGGTCAGTAGGTTTGACTCGGTGGTCTCGCTGGTATCCTGCTCGGTCAAACAACCGACATGACGAAATGGAGATACCATCAAATGGGCGCAATTATAAGGGAAAATATTCATGATGATAAAAGCCGACTGGCCCCGATGAAGGATATAGTTTTTTGCGTCATCATCTTCCCTTGGAAGTGAACAGAAAATACATTCACCCGATTTCTCACTTTTGATATATTCCATCCTCCAGGGAGCCCAAAGTTGCTTCATGGTTTTTCCTAAATGGTTGTATCAGGTCAGAAGTTGCAGGTATCCGCAAGCTTTTTTCCGGGGTAAATCATCGCGAATAATTCCCGGGTCTTTTTTCGCATTCTCTCTTCCTCCTGATCGGAAATTTCATGATCATAACCCAGGAGGTGAAGGATACCGTGAATAAGCAGTAAAGTTAATTCTTCTCCCAAGGACAGGCCGTGATTTTTAGATTGCTGACGGGCTGTCTCAAGGGAAATAGCGATATCACCCAGGACAGGTGCCCCAGGGGGTTCGGCTTCACCCTCCGAAAGCTGGGGAAACGATAACACATCCGTTGGGCAATCCATACCCCTGAACTGATGGTTCAGGTCGCGGATGCCTGGGTCCCCGACAAATAATATGCTGATTTCATGCTCATTGCAATCCAGAGAGGTCAGGATTTTGCCAATTTGTTCTTTAATTTCCCGGGTATCCATTTTGATTCCAGGGCATTCATTGCTGATTAAAATTTCCATATTGGTATCAAACAGAGGGCAAAGATCAGTGGCTGTCAGGGTGATAGAACTATTCCTGTTCAGAATCAATCTTGGCGTAGGCCGTGATAATTTTTTTCACCAACTCATGGCGGACAACATCCTTGGCCGAAAAATAAACAAAGTCGATGCCTTGAACCTTGTTCAGCAGGTTTTGCACATGGATGAGCCCCGAATCAATGTGTGTGGGAAGGTCGACCTGGGTAATATCTCCGGTGACAACCATTTTCGACCGGAATCCCAAACGAGTCAGGAACATTTTCATCTGCTCTTTGGTTGCGTTCTGGGCTTCATCAAGAATGATGAATGAATCACTCAAAGTTCTTCCGCGCATATATGCCAACGGGACGATTTCTATAGCCCCATCATCCATAAGATGCCGCACATGATTTTCTTCCATCATATCATTTAAAGCATCATAGAGGGGCATCAGGTAGGGGTTGATTTTATCAGCGATATCGCCCGGCAAATAGCCCAGCTTTTCACCGGCCTCCACAGCCGGGCGCACGAGTACAATTCGTTTAAACTTTTTTTTGAGCAAGCCCTCTACTGCCATTGCTACCGCCAGGTAGGTCTTACCCGTTCCTGCCGGGCCAATGGAAAGAACGATGTCGTCTTTCCTGATAGATTGGATGAACTGGTGTTGCGCCGGGCCTTTAGGGGTGATGTAACCCTTTTTCGGGGAAACGGTAACGCGTTCCGAAAAGATTAGCTTGAGGTCGACTTTAGGGTCTTCCGCCATAAGCCGGATGGCAAACTTTACGTCTCCATTCTCAACCGGGAGGTTTGCCTCATGCAGTTTCTCCAATTGCATGAAAAGATTTTCTACTGTTTCGATATCTTTCGGGCTACCTTTGAGCCGGATATGGTTTTCGCGGGTGGTGATGCGGACGTTGAATTTTTTCTCAATCAGTTTGAGGTTGAGGTCCTGACTGCCAAACAGTTCCGGAATGAGTGCGTTGTTTTCGAGTACTAATTCTTTGGTATCCGGTTTCAAACAGGGTTCTCTCTATTCAGAAGATGAAAAATTGTGCAGGGCTCATCGCCGTGTTCCCTGTGGAGGAATCAGGTTCAAAAACTCACTGCGTGTCCTGGCATCTGCTTTGAAGGAGCCCAGCATGGCACTGGTGGTGGTGTAGGAATTCTGTTTTGCCACTCCCCGCATGCACATGCATAGATGAAGGGCTTCAATCACTACTCCCACACCCATGGGTTGAAGAATTTCATTCAGGCTGTCGGCGATTTGTTTGGTCAGTCGTTCCTGCACCTGTAGGCGGCGGCTGAATGCATCGACAATCCGGGGTACTTTGCTAAGGCCGATTATTCTTCCCTTTGGCAGATAGGCGACATGGCATTTACCAATGAAGGGGAGCAAATGATGTTCGCACATGCTGAACAAGTCAATATCTTTGACTATAACCATTTCATCATAGTCTTCCTGGAATAATGCGCCATTGACAAGCTCATCAATATTGACCCAGTAGCCGCTGGTTAGAAATTTCAGCGACTTCTCCACCCGCTCTGGGGTATTTTGAAGCCCCTCACGCGATGGGTCTTCACCCATCTGCATTAATATTTGTTTAATGAGGTCTTTCAAGTTCTGTTCCTCTGTAAATAACAAAATTGCGTTCCGACTCAAACAATTTTACCTCATGCAGAGTCCCGTTTTCAATTTTGGGTTCGATGATGTTCCAGAAATGGATGGCGATATTTTCCGCTGTAGGAATCACATTCTTCAAAAACTCTACATCCACATTGAGATTTTTATGATCGACCTTGTCGACGATTTCTTCGTTGATTAATTTTTTGAGGGCCTTGAGGTCCAGCACCATTCCGGTTTCCGGGTCCACTTCCCCTCTGACAGTAACCTCCAGAACATAATTGTGTCCATGCCCATTGGGGTTGTTGCATAAACCAAAGGTGGCCGCATTTTTCTCATCTGAAAAGGCAGGGTTGAACAATCTGTGGCTGGCACAAAATTCCAGGCGGCGGGTGATATAAATCATTAGAAATAGTGGAAGTTCATTTAAGGTATTTGCGTTTGTTGTCTGTTGAGTAGAAGCCAGGTCCGTACAAATGAAAGTTCATCTGATTGAACTGCTTGCTCAGTTTGCCGCCACATTTTTCACATTCCTCGACTGGCTCGTCACTGACTTTTTGCAGGACTTCCACAATCTCCTTGCACTTTTCACACTGATATTCATATATGGGCATGGGTTTCTCTATCTCCAGATCATTGAGTAATTATATTATACATGATCAGCTGAAGTTGTAGGCAAAACATCCACTGGAGCACCGAACCATATAATGAGGGCAGCTTTTGCAGGGCTCGTTCGGCTGGGCTTCAAACGCATGACTGAGAAACTGGGTGTGCATTTTGGTGATTGCAAGCTCGGTGATCTGCTTGAAGTCTTTGACATTACCGAGCTTTTTGTTGTGAAACGGAAAACAGTTAAAACAATCCCCTTTAGGGTCAATGTCCATAGGGCTGTCATCCGCACAGCCAAAATAAACATCTCTGTCCTGCCATAGCGTGATATCGGGAACCGACTGACCGCCATGGTAGATAAATCGCTCTACGAGCGGATATTCGTCTTCTTCTATTTCGTCCAAAAGACAGGGCGGGAACGAACAGTCAAAGCGAAAGCACAATTGTGGGAATTCTTTCATCATATCCAGTAACTTCCGCCCCATTTTCGGATAGTCTTTAATGGGCAAAGTCACATTATTTTCTTCCCCCACAATGGGAAAGGCTGGACTGACACGAATTTTATATTTTTGTCCCGGTGGTAATCCCATGTTCTGATAAATTTCATCGATTTCCCAGCACTGGGTCGATAAATCCTGCTCGGTGGAATACAGATTGAGACTGAACATGAGACCGAGTCCGTTTTTGCTGAGAATGGCTTCCGCGACTTCCCGGCAACGGGCATGGTTTTTTTCAGAAATATTTTCGAGAGTCTGCCAGTTTAGAAGAATGGAAAATTGAATCTGGCGTTCGATGCTTCCTCCACGGCCAACGGTATGCAAAAGAAGGTCGAGAACTTTGTCCGGCATCAAGCCATTAGTGAAAACTCCCAGAAAGGAAAAGGGCTGCATATTTTCCAGGGTTTGCGACAAGATATCGTTGAAGTGGGGATGCAGGGTGGGCTCACCCCCCATAAAATTGATGAGCGAGGCATTTTTTACCCGAGGCAACAATTCGTTCTGGAAAAATTCAAAATCCATTGACTTGTCATGGGTTTTGACATTTTCCTCCATATATTCATCTGCAAAGCAATAATTGCATTTCAGATTGCAATAGGTATTAAGAATGATGTTCATGACTTCTCAGCCCCTTGACGGTAAACCCGTCAACCGTCCTGGTATTCCAGTCTGACGCCGGGGATTGCTTCCACGAAAAATGTTCAATGTTTTCGGAATATTTTCTTTCATGGCTTCCATGCCATGCTGAGCGGAAGGTAAGGTCAAACCCCACTCGGGGTCATAGATACCCGCCAGCATTGCATCCTGCCCCAAAACCTGTATGACAATAAATTTTTCAATGGAATGTTTTTTTTGCACTTCCAGTGGCATCATCAGGGTTTCATTCTCATTCTTGGAGCCCCTGCGCATCACCGCCTTGCCCGACTCGACCGCATCAAAAGATATCGAGGCAATATAGTCGCCCAGTGATTTGAAAATGTATTTTTTGGGAAAAACAACGATGCCATAGTTTTCGCTGTTTTTGTAGAGCTGGTAGTCGTAACCGGACCCGGCCCGGGCTTGTAAGGGGGCAAGGAAAACCGTCAGGACTATGAGAGTTATGAAATGTTTCATAATATCGATAATACTCCACCCGCCCACTTCCGTGGGAGGAAATCAGCAATATCTACCCCTCCGGGGCACTAAGTTTAAGGGGGGATATCACGTACGTACTGGCCCCACGCCTTCGGCGGTCGCAGTAGCGTCACCGCCACATTGCCACCGGCGGCTCGCCGGCCACGCCTGGTGCTGCTGCCGCAGGGGCAACTGGGCAAGGGCTCATCAAGCCGAAATAACTCTTTGCTCGCCAGATAAAGCGATGGCACACTGGTCCCACGCCTGGTGGCTAGTGGATTTCGTCCGGGGTGAAGAAATAGGATATTTCAAATGCTGCAGTTTCCGGCGCATCTGAGCCATGTGAAGTATTTCTTTCAATGTTCTCGGCAAAATCCTTTCGGATGGTGCCCGCTTCGGCATCTGCCGGATTGGTGGCACCCATTAGCTTTCGCCAGTCGGGAATAGCATTTTCTTTTTCAAGGACGAGTAAGACAACAGGCCCTGAACTCATGGTGGTGGTCATGCCATCGAAAAAAGGCCGTTCCTTGTGGACAGCATAAAATCCTTCAGCCTGAGCCTTGCTGAGCAGAGTTCGTTTCATAGCAACGATTCTAAAGCCTGCCGATTCGATGCGTTCCAGAATTTTTCCGATGAGGTTGCGTTCCACGCCGTCAGGTTTGATGATAGCAAAAGTTCTTTCCATTTCAGGGCTTTCTTTTAAGGTTTATGAGTAAAATAAAAAAAAGGTATTTGAGCGGTGAAGCCCAAATACCTTTTAGTAAAGCAAGAATCTATCGAAGAACAATTCCAGATTTTTTAATGACAAATCCTTCGTCCAGTTCTTCAATCCATTTCATTTTAATGGCATCATTCTTAGCGATATCGGAACAGATGTAGACACAAATCTCACAAGCCTTGCACCGGTCTACGGAGACATAAGCCGACTTATCGGCTTCGCTGTAATTGATACAATTAGTTTCAGGGCAGTATTGCGTACAGAGATGGCAGTTCTTAGCCGAACATATCTCCTTGTTAACTTCAGCAATGTAGTACATGTTCTCTCCAGTCTTTAACGTTACGCGGTGGCTTTAGCAGGTTGTTCGGCCTCAGACCAGCCTTGATCGATGGCGTATTGAACAGCCGCATCCAAAACTTTCTGGTTTGCTTCCAGCAGTTTTTGTTTCTTAGCAAATTTTTTCTCAATAGCACTGTCCAAAGCAGCCGTACCACCGGACACTACGATACCTTTTCCGACGAACCGGTCTTTAACGGATGCCGCTAAAGATGCTGGGTCGGGGAGACCAAAAATCCCGGAAATAGCACCACACATGGCCATATTGGTAGCCAGGTCTGTTTTTGCCAGTTCATTGGCCATTTCCGTGGCAGGCAGATAGTAAATGCGCGCTTCTTTTTCTTCCAGCTCCCTTTGCTCATCCGGGGTGAACGGAATCAGTTTCTTGCTGTTGATGAGAATGATTCCATTCTGTTTCAGGCCGGTATAAAACGGCATGGTATAGGACTTGCCCAGCGTGATTACGGAAGGATGAAAAATCATGAGAACGTTCGGATAGATGATTTCTCCAATCTCATAAATCGTTTCGTTGGAGATGCGGACATAACTCTCAACAGGGGCATTCCGTTTTTCTGACCCGAAAAAAGGAACCAGGGAACTGAAACCACCGGAAATAACCACCCCGTTACTGATAATGTGGGATGCCGTGACCACACCCTGACCGCCAATTCCTGCCATACGAATGTTATAGCGCTTAGCTTCTGACATTTTTAGTTTCTCCTCTGATCAGTCTGATTTTTTCTTTTTCGGTTTTTTCTCAACTTCATCCAGATACGCTTTTGCCGCAGGTGAAATGATTTCTTCAAAACCATAGCGTTCTTTTTCTATCTCGAAGGCATCTTTCATTACATCCGGCGTTGGGATTGAGTACTCGATGTTGCAGGAGGTATAGGCCTGAATGTAGCTGTGTCCCACTTCCCGAGCAACCATGATAGCGCGACGAACGGTGCGAGCTACCCGCGCGGGGTTGGTCGGAGCAAGACGGGCGATATAGTCTACGCCAGCAACTTTAGCCAGACCCAAGGCATCGATCTTCTCACCGAATTTTCCACGCGGAGCCATTTTCATAACTTTGCCCTGATTGGTCATGCCGCTTTCCTGACCACCGGTGTTTCCGTAAACTTCATTGTCGAGCATGATGGTGGTGAATTTTTCTTTGCGGAACCAGCTATGCATCAATCCCTGGAATCCGATGTCGATCAGTCCGCCGTCACCGGCCATGACCACAACGTCTTTTTTCTGGTTGGGGAAACGTACTTCGAGTCCTCGTTTCAGACCAGAAGCCACGGCGTTGGTATCGCCGTAGTTGCCGTAGACAAATGGTACAGAAGCCTGGGAAATTGCCAGACGACCACAGCCAGCGGTGCCAACAACGATGGTGTGTTCAGGGTTGGGCATTCCAATATAAGTGAGACGGATGAACAGGGTCATCGCGCAGCCTGCACACATGGGATGTTCTTCAATAATTTCCTTGAATTTACCCATATCAGTAACTTTAACGGTTTGTCTGTCTGAATCACCGCGGTTATTGTAGGGGCCGTGTTCCACCAGATCCCTGTATTCGATGGGTAAAAAGTCTTTAAATGCCGGGGAAGGGCGTAAATTTTCAAGAGACATAGGATTTAATCCTTATATAGAAAAGTTTTTGAATTTATAGTTAACAGGCGGGCTTTCGCCTCAAAAAATTATACCTGTATTCAAAATGCCAAGCAACAAACGCAAAGAAGTTATTTAACTTCTTTGCGGAACTCTTCCAGCCACTCAAGAATCATCTCGGTCGGCATAGTCATGCCGCCGAAAACCCGAGGGCCGTCTTTAATGATTGCCTTACAGCGGCCATAGAGTACGGAACAGACTTCCTTGTGTAGCCAACCGGCCTGATTGAACTCAGGGATCAGGATGCGCTTGGCATCTTTAACCGCTTCAAGGATTTCTTCCGTCGGGAAAGGGCGAATGGTTTTGACTTTAACCAGACCCACTTTCCGGCCCTTTTCCCCTTCCTGCCGAACCGCTTCGCGGGCCTGAGAGACTGCACAGCCGGAGGCAATGATGAAATCGTCGGCGCCAGGATTAACCACTTCAACCAAGCCGCCAAGATATTTATCGAAGTATTTTGCGGAACGTCCTACTGCCGCAAAAACTTCCTGCTGCCAACTGGAGTGCATGTGGTAACTGATGAAATTACTTTTTTGAATTGGGGCATCCCGCGAGAGACGCGCTGGGGGATTTTCGTTGTCCATTGCTGGGACTGCCGAACGCCAACCGTCTCGCGGAGGCAGTTTATATTCCTCCGGTGTGATCGAAACCGGGCCGCGGGCATGGGTCACGAAAAATCCATCTGTTGAGACAACAGCGGGTAAGGTGACATCGACCTGTTCAGAGGCCATGATTGCCGCAAGCGGGTAATCGTAAAAGTCCTGCTGGTTTTCAGCGTGAAGCATAAGAATTCCGGTATTCAGCATGAATGACATTTCAATGTTATCCGGCTGAATGGCCAAAGGCGTGTTAATAACCCGGCACATATTGAGCATGATGATCGGGGTTCTCGCACCCGGCCAGGAACTGATAGCTTCCAAACCGCGCATCAGGCCAGGGCCTGAAGTTGCTGTCAAGCTACGTACTCCCGCGCGTGACGCACCAGAGATTGCAGAGAAGGTACCGATTTCTTCTTCGCCCCGGTAATACTCTTTGATATAGCCTTCATCGTAAAGGTAGCCAGCTTGTTGCATGGACTCACTCTGCGGAGTGATGGGGTAGGCAATTGCTATATCTATGTTTGCGCGTCTCATGGACTCTCTTGCCGCTTCACTTCCCGTGATAAACTGTTTCTCGCGGGGAAGCTCATGAAACATTTTCATGGGGTCTACTGCTGTTTGCCTTTCACTCCCAGGCACCCAATCAGCCGCTTTCCCTTCATCGACAGCATTTCTGTTGACTGCCGCGCCTTTCACATTTGCCATGACTTAACTCCTTTTATTTCAAAATATCAGTGCGCAGAATTTATAATAAATTCTGGTAAAAACTATAACAAATAACGATTAATTAGGCGGGCTTTATGGGGGTAACTTGCATTGACTAAAGCCACCTACCGATTTCTTTAAAAAAGAGACACATATTAGGAACAAACAGCCCTTCTGTCAAGACTAAAGCCTTATTATTGGGTACTTTTCTCCACTTTTTCTGATTCAGGTGGGGTCACGATTCCTGAGGTAGGATTTTTTCCAGAGAACCCAGCTCTTCAAAGTACTGAAAGGCCTTCTGCAAAAACTCGTTTAAGGACTTATCTGTGTAAAATTTAAGGGTTTTATCTGCTAATTCTGTGGAATGGCAAACCTCATATTCTGCAGTTTCAGGGTTTGAGAACTTGATGACCTCCACTTCCCAATGAATCATGGAAATTTCTTCCTGAGGCCCGGATATAGCAGATAGCCCATAGTTCTTCACCCGGTACAAAAACTGTGTTCCGCCTAGACCGCTGGGGTTGGAGCGGGTCAAAAATAAATTATCTTGAATAAGCATGGTATATCTCTAATATAATAGGTTTTCTGTTGAGCACGATGTGACAGAACTCTGTGCACTGATCAATATACCTTAAACGAGGGGACGATCCAAACTCGGGCTGTCCAAATTCGGTTTCGGATGTTATTTTATCAATCATTTATCCTCATATTTCTACCGAACTGACCATGCAAGCTATTGAAATGAGTAACCCTGCGGAGATAGAAACCTTTTTAAGCAAAATTCAGTTGACCGGCAAAGGCTTCACGACTGAATGCCTTCTGGTGGATGTTTATGATGCTGGTTTGGACTACACCGATTATTTGAAGGCCGAGGGTGAAGACCCGGATGCCAGCTATGAAGGCAAATCCCCGGCCTGGGCCAAATACCATATGCGCCAGGGAAAACGGGTTTTTATGGTTTATGGTGAGGCGGGTAAAGAGCGCCGCACGCATTTTTCTGAGACTCCCTGATCCCGTGGCTTTCGTTGAATCGATTTTAAAATTTTTCCATCTGATTTAGTAAGGCTGATTTTTTTTCAAGTGGTATCGTCGCTTATTTAATTTACTTATGGTTTCGCCATGCAATTTGATAAAGAAACACAGGTTCGCATATTAAGGGTTGCCTCAGATCGGCAGCAGGGCAGGGAGGTCGAAGAACTTGATGACAGGATATCTTATGTTATGGACCTGCACCCGGAGTTTGAAGAAATCTGGACGATGGGTGATATGGCGGCCTATCCTCAGGAGATCAACGGTCAGATCGTCAGTCCATTTGTGCACACGGTTCTCCACACCATTGTCGACAGTCAAATCAGAACTGAGCAACCCGAATTTGTGGTGAAGACCTTGAATAGGCTACTGGGCCAGGGGTTGGAGGAGCATGAAGCTCTTCATGCAATCATTGCTTCCTTCGCGGATATTCATTTCGCAAGTTTTCGGCAGGGAAAACCCTTCGATCAACTGGATTACCAAAGTCGACTGGGTTATCTCTCTTATGAGGATAAGGAAGAGAAGTAGTCCGGCGGTTCGCCCCTTGGCAGGGGAGGCCGATAGCAATGTCTCGTTAGGCCGAGAAAAAAGTTTGCTTGCTCAATGAGGCTATTGCTTACTGGGTCCAGCGTCACGCTGGCTAGAGGGCTTTTTGTATGGTCTTGCCCAGGTCGGCAGGACTTTTCACTACTTTGATTCCACACCGCTTCATGATCTTCATTTTTTCCTCAGCGGTTCCCTGGCCTCCTGAGATGATGGCTCCGGCGTGTCCCATGCGTCGGCCTGGAGGTGCGGTCTGACCGGCGATGAACCCGACTACCGGTTTGGTAACATTTTTCTTGATGTAGTAGGCCGCTTCATCTTCGGCGGTCCCACCGATTTCACCGATCATGCAAATGGCTTTGGTGCCCCGGTCTCGTTGGAACAGTTTCAGTACATCGATGAACCGTGTACCGATGATGGGGTCGCCGCCAATTCCGACACAGGTGGACTGACCGATTCCCAACGCGGTCAACTGACCAACGGCTTCATAGGTCAGAGTTCCACTACGGGAAATGATGCCGACGTTACCCTTTTTATGGATGTGGGCGGGCATGATTCCGATCTTTGCTTTACCTGGAGAAATGACACCTGGGCAATTGGGTCCGACCAACCGGCTTTCTGTGCCTTGCAGATATTTATAGACATTCACCATATCGCTGACAGGAATTCCCTCGGTGATGCAAATGATCAATTCGATACCGGCATCTGCCGCCTCTAAAATCGCATCGGCGGCAAAGGGTGGTGGAACAAAGACCATGGTTGCGTTGGCCTTGGTTTTGACTACCGCGTCTCGCACCGTATTGAAGACAGGTACCTTTCCCAATACGGTTTGTCCGCCTTTTCCCGGGGTCACACCACCTACGACCTTCGTTCCATATTTCATGGACTGTTCGGTATGGAACATACCTTCCCGGCCAGTGATGCCTTGCGTTATCAGTCTTGTGTTTTCATCAACGAGTATGCTCATTTTATTGCTTTGACCACTTTTTGGGCTCCATCCTTCATTCCCTTTCCGATGGCGAAGTTCAGGCCGGAGTCTTTAAGAATTTGATGACCTTCTTCCATATTGGTACCTTCCATGCGTACCACTACCGGGATTTTAATATGTAGTTTTTTTGTTGCGGCGACTACGCCCCGGGCAAGAATGTCACAGCGAAGAATGCCACCGAATATATTGATGAAGATTCCCTTTACAGCTGAATCGGAAAGGATGATGCGGAAGCCATTTTCAATCATCTCTTCATCGGCTCCACCGCCGACATCAAGGAAGTTAGCCGGTTCTCCGCCAGATAATTTAATAATATCCATCGTTCCCATTGCCAGACCCGCTCCGTTAACCATACAGCCAATATTTCCATCCAACTTGATATAGTTCAGGTTGAATTTGCTGGCATCCACTTCTGAAGGATCTTCTTCATCCAGGTCCCGAAACTCCTGAGTGTCTTTATGGCGATACATTGCGTTGTCGTCAATGTCGACCTTCGCGTCCAGAGCCAGAACCCTGTCATCAGAAGTGATGACAAGAGGATTGATCTCCAGCATGGAGCAGTCTTCTTTTACAAACGCGTCGTAGAGATTAATGATGAAAGGAATGACGGCCTTTAACGCCGCACCTTTTATGTTCAGGGCGAAGGCTATTTTACGGGCCAGATAAGGTTGAACTCCGATCACCGGGTCCACCGTTTCTTTAATGATTTTTTCAGGGGTGTCTGCGGCAACTTCCTCAATTTCCATTCCGCCCGCTTCACTGGCCATGATGAGAACCTGGCTGGTTTCCCGGTCGACAAGAATGCCCATATATAACTCTTTGGCGATGGACATGCCTTCTTCAATCAGCACTTTTTTTACCAGCCGACCTTCAGCACCGGTTTGGGGAGTGACGAGAGTCATGCCCAGAATATTGCCAGCATGTTTTTCGGCTTCTTGCGGACTTTTTGCCAGTTTGACACCGCCGCCTTTACCTCGTCCACCCGCATGAATCTGGGCTTTGACCACTACTACACTGGTGCCTATCTTTTTAGCGGCTTGAGCAGCCTCTGATTTTTTAGAAACCAGAATTCCGTTAGGCACAGGAACATTATATTTCCTCAAAATCTCTTTGGCTTGATACTCGTGAATCTTCATGGATTTCTTTTGATAAGTATTGAAAAAGTGTGCGCATTTTTAGCATAGGAAAAAGGCGCTTGTCAAAAAATAATAGAAAACCCGAAAACCTTGGTAAAGCGGCTTTCCCCTGAAAAATCGCATCGCGGATTAAATAAAAAAAGGGGTGGGGCGGGTTAAATCTCTAAACCGAATTAGAATGATATTATGTTGCCCCCTATTAGCTCTGAGACAAGCACGAGCCAAGGAAGAGCATATTGCGCAAAGAACTCACAAAGTTCTCACATCAAGTTTACGTCGCTTGTGGAATAATTGGACCTGATTTTTGTCTTTACTTAGAGTCGAGGCGAGAGTAGATAGAAGCTAGATGTAAATTGTTGTGCTTGATGGTTTTTGCCGGATTGGTCTATGAAAAAGAAGGAAAAGCATAAGACGCTACTTGCGCAAGTGGGGGACTATGTCGGCCGGTATCAGGGAGGGGAGGATATCAGTCATGAACTGTTATCTTTTCTGAAAAACTGGTTGATGAAACACATTCTCGGGGTGGATCAAAAATATGCTGATTACCTCAATAGCAAGATGGAGGGTTAGTTAGTTTCTCTGAGTTCTAGCATTTTGATGCGATATTTTTTGGGGGCTGGTGGTCGCCTTGCCCTGTATTGGTGGACGCGTTGTACAATTGCTCCCATGCTTCGCTAAGTGGGCCCAGTATATTTATGACAGTTTTCAGGGCTTGCTGGTCGGACTTGATATTCGCCAGTGTCAACTGGCTGAGTATAAATTGATATAAGGATTCCAGGCGCCCAGCCACTTCCCCCCCTTTTTTTAAATCCAGAGCCAGTGAGAGTTCGTTGATGATATCGTGCGTTTTGTTGATATATTTTCCCTGTCCGGCGATATCGCCCTTCTCAATGCTTTGCAAAGCCATGGTGGTAAATTTGATGGCTCCTTCATACATCATGAGAATGAGGCGACCTTGACTGGAGGTCGAGATTTCGTTTTTGCGGTATTGATTATGATATCTTGATGGACCCATGCTATTTTATTTCCCGGGTTGTTCAGATTGATTTTTATTAACCACCACCACTGAATAAGGCTCTGATGCCATCAATGGATTGATCAAAGGCGTCTCTTTGGGAGTTTAATCGCCCCAATAAAACTTCGAGATTGGTAAACTTTTCTCTCAGGTCTTCTTCAAACAATACCAGCCGTTCTTCCAAATCGATAATGGTCTCGTCATAGTCTGCAATGGTTTCTGTCGCGGTATCGATTTCTGCTTCCAGAGGACCATCCAGGGATGAGTCAGTCAGGTTGGCGAGAATACGATTGGTGAGTGCTGCCACGCCAAGGGTTAAAGTGATTGTTCCATAGTCGCCATCGGTGAGGCTGGAGACTCTAAAGTTCAACCCCTCTGCATCTGTTCCGTCCGCTCCTGCATAAAAGTTTCCTGACCCTGTAGCATCGACAAAAGTGGTGGAACCGGATGTGGCTAACTGTGGCACTCCACCAGAAACCTGGATATCGTAGCCACCTGATGCGGTTTCGGTGGTGAACCCGATAAAAGTCACTGCAGAACTTGAGGTGCTACCACTACTGGAAAATAATTCGCTAACGTTGGTAATATCTTCGGCCATGGCATCGGTCAAATCCCCATCGTCAATGGAGAGGGTGCCATCGCTTAGTGTGCGAACTCCGATTTGTGAGAGATACTGAAAATCTCCGCTCACTCCCAATATTTCCTGACTGGCAGTTTCGCGAAGCTTTTGTTGCAGGTTCTGAACCGCGAAGTTGGCAAACAAAACACTCGTTTCTCCGGTGTCCGTATTCAAAGATAACAGGTCATCCAAGTGCACCATCAATTCGTTGAAACCATCTACGTAAGCCTGGATTTTTCCTTTGATCGTGTCGGTGTCCGAACTCTGGGTAATGGTTCCGGAACCGGCGGACTCTAAAGTGATAATTGTCCCGGTTATGATATCGGTGACTGTGTTAGTGGATTTGGTAATAGCAACTCCATCGAGAACAAGGCTTGCGTCTTGAGCGGCCTGGGTTTCTGTAAAAGTGACAAGGGAGCCAGAGACACTGACAGCATTATCTGTTCCTGTCTGCGTTCCGGATAAAACAAGGCGAACAGGATTGGTGTCACTACCATCGTTAAGAAAGGTTGCCTGTGCATTTATCCCGGAATTGTTGATAGCAAGTCTCAGCCCATCGGCTGTATCATTCGTGGAGTCTATGGTAATGGTTGCGGAGGCTGCTCCTGCCACTATAGTGAATGTTCCCTGGGTAACGGCACCGCTGGTAGACGAAAAACCATCTGAAATCAGTTTTGTTTCGTTGGCCAGATTGTTGACTGTTAAGGAAAAAGTCCCTGATGTAGCTTCGCTACTCGTGCTTAAACTGGCTACCGAATTTGTATCGCTGGAATTATTGTTAGAAAAATTACTTTGAGTGGATAAAAATTTGGCTTCCGTGTTGAGAGTGTTGACCACGCTTTTGAAAGTTTGCAGTCGACCCTTCAGGTCCTGAAAGGTCAGAAGCTTTGCTTCTTCCAAAGCCCGCTTGGCTTCAACCAGATTAATCGGGGTACGCTGGAGGGATACCAGGTTGTCGATAATGCCCCCGGTATCGAGGTTGGAGTTGATTCCAAAAATTGCAGCTTGAGCCACTTGGGGGGACCTTTCTTTGGCAGTTAAATTCGAGGTTGCGCACGAATCCTATCTCTAGATTTATCGGCCTGTAAAAATATAAACTTTAATCATTTTAAGGGTCTAAATTTCATACCAAAGCAGGTGGATTTTCTGAACAAAGAGACTGATTAAACGGGGCTTAACTCCTTTAAATCTGTATGTTTATAAAAAAACGTTGATTTGGGAGGCGAGAATGCTAAATTAAGGACAATTTTCCATCAAAAATTGCGAGAAATATGTCGGAACAACTAGGACTTTTCGGAGAAACAGAGGATCAGGAGGCCCAAAAACCTGTGAAAGTGGCCTCAGGTCCGCGTGTGCAGTATTTCGACCTGGAAACCCAGAAAAGTGCTGAAGATGTGGGGGGCTGGGGCAATATCCATAAAATGGGCCTGGCTGTCGGAGTAGTTTGGGACAGCCTGGACCAGGAATTTTTCACTTATGAGGAAAAAGATGCCCGCCAATTGGTAGACAAACTCCGTACTGCTGACCTGGCAGTGGGATTCAACATCATTGGTTTTGACTACACGGTTCTTCAACCGTATTCCGATTTCGATCTGCAGGAAATAAACACCTTCGATATGCTTGTGGATGTCAAAAAGCAGTTGGGTTTTCGTCTGAGCCTCAACCATTTGGCACAGCACACGCTCAATGCTGAAAAATCCGCAGATGGATTGGTCTCCCTTCAATGGTACAAGGAAGGAAAGATCAGTAAAATTATCCAGTACTGCAAACAGGATGTAGAAATTACCCGGGATTTATTTCTGTTCGGCGAGAAAAATGGCTATGTGAATTATCAGAGTAGATCCGGAAACCCGCTCAAGCTTGAAGTCAACTGGAAAGCCACCCTCTAACGAGGGAGGCAGAGAGCAATGGTTCATCGAGTCCAGCGTCACGCTGGCCGGCGGCTACGCCGGAATTGTTTTGAGCAGTTTCTCGATCATATCTGCGACTTTAATATTCTCCGCCTCGGCCTTGAAGTTGAGAATGATACGGTGTTCCAGAACCTGACGGCAAACCGCCCGGACATCTTCAATGGTAGCGGCAAATCTATTGTCCATCAGAGCTTTGGCCTTGGCTCCCAGAATCAGATACTGTGAGGCACGCGGCCCGGCCCCCCAGTCAATCCATTCCCGAACGAAATCTGGCGTGCTTCCATTTTGATGCGGTCGGGTGCTTTGGACCAGTTCTACCGCATATTTCGCGACATGCTCGGAAACCGGGACTTGCGGTACCAGGTTTTGAAACGCTACGACCTGTTCAGCATTGAGTACGGCTTTTAAATCGGGCGACTGCCCGGAGGTCGTGGACAGGGCAACATTAATTTCATCTTCTTTGCTGGGGTAGGAAACATTGATGATGAACATGAACCGGTCAAGCTGGGCCTCGGGTAGGGGATAGGTCCCCTCGTGCTCTATGGGATTCTGCGTGGCGAAAACCAGAAAAGGTTGATCAAGGGTGTAGGTGTTTCCGCCAACCGTCACCTTTTTTTCCTGCATGGCTTGTAGCAGGGCCGCCTGGGTTTTGGGCGGGGTGCGGTTGATTTCATCTGCCAGGATAATATTGGAAAAGACCGGTCCCTTGATAAACTGGAATACTCTTTTCCCCGTTACGGGGTCTTCGTGCAAGATTTCGGTGCCGGTAATATCCGATGGCATCAGGTCGGGAGTAAACTGGATGCGGCTGAACCCCAGGCTGAGAGCCTGAGACAGGGTGTTGACTAAAAGGGTTTTGGCCAGGCCCGGTACGCCCACAAATAGACAGTGTCCTTTGCAGAATAAAGCGATCAAAAGATCCTCAATCACTTTGTCCTGACCCACAATGGTTTTATGGATTTCCTGAACGACTTCGTTCTTTGCCTTTAAAAGTTCCTGCACTAGTTGCAAATCTTTCATGAACAATCTCCCTGATCAATCTATATAGTTGAACTGCCGGGTTTGCAGTTCTTTTTCCCTGACCAACCCCAACTTACCATAAACATGGATCAGTCGCATATGCGCGAAAGGATTGAAAGGGTTGATATGCACCGCTTTTTCGAAATACACACGGGCTGTTTCATATTCTTGATTGGAAAAATGCAATTCTCCCATATTCGTGAGCGTCGTGTGAAAATCCGGGAAAAACGTCAGACTCTTCTTTAATAAAATTTCTGCTTCATGGTATTTGTGCGTTTGCAGGTAGGTTCCCGCAAGCTTGTTGAATAAAACCGGGGAATGGGTGGACGATTCAGCCAGTGCTTTTTTGTATTCAATGATGGCGGCTTTAAAATGGTCTCTTGATTTAAGAATATCGCCCAGGAATGTAAGGTTTCGGGCTTCCCGGGACTTCAGTTGTTTGTACTCCGGCTTTTCCGGTCCCTGCCTGTTTTTGAATTCTGGGGGCAGGGTTTCGATTCCAGGAATATTTTTAAGCTCCAGTTTTTTGGCCCAGCTTTCCCAGCTTTTTTGGAATTCTGCTAAATCCTGCCCAACATGTTTCATAAAGATGTTTTCAAACTCCGTACTTTTCATCCCCGCCCCTTCGGAAGCAAGGTCTTCCAATATACGAGGGAAAACGGTATTCCCTTTCAGCGATGCAAGGTACTCCATCATGGAAGACACTTCCGCATAAGCCAGTTGAACATCCTCGGCAGTTTTCAGTTTTGCGAGAGAGGGCATCATGGCTTCGAGCGGTACCCGGTAATCATTTTTTAAAGCATTGAAAAGTACTGTCTCCATGATGGGAGAAAGGTATTGATTCTCACCGCGCCATTGGGTCTCCAGATATTTCGCAATACCTTCATGCATCCAGAGGGGCAGGTGGTTGCGGCTTTTTTTAGTTAACAGATAATGAACGTATTCGTGGCTCAAGGTGTCCAGCCAATTGAATCCCCGTGCCAGCGAGCCGGGAGATATCATCATAATGCGGTTGTATTTGCAAAGTGCTACGGTTCCTGAAGTGAGAATGTCCTTGAGTGTCAACGGTGAAATTTTTGAGAACGGTCCTCGGTCCGAATAAAATTCCACCAGTACTTTTTCTTCCGGATAATAATTTAAAATTTTTCCCAGAACCTGATAGGAGGCCTCCATGGCTTTCTCTGCATAATGAATCAGGACTTCGTCAGGCCCTTCCTCGAAACGAAAGATGAAATGTTCGGTTTCCCGCGAGATGAAATTTCTGGAAGCCCTGCGGGTGGCATCGACATGGTTTTTGAATTCCTTGACCTCTTTAAAGTTGTCTCCAACCTGACGAAGAATATCCCAGGACCGCTCATAATTCCCTTTCATGAACTCAATCCGGGCTTGGAGAAAATGGGCGTCTCCGGAGTCAGGATATTTTTTTAAAAGTTGCTTTGAGAGTTTTTCTGCGGAGGCAATATCCCAATCCTGTACGAGTTGATAACCACGGTAAACTTCATCGGAAACCGGGAGCGAGGCAAAACTGTTTTGACTTCCCGCAAAGACCAGAACAAGTACTAATAGGATGTTGGAAATTTTTTTCACTGCACCAGCTCCTTGTAGTACTCGTTAACCAGGCGTTCGTAATTTTTTGGGGTTTGTTTCTTCATGGCATCCAGAATTTCTTCGCGGAAAGCGCGGGGAACTTTGTATTGGTCTTCGGATGGAAGAAGTACCTGTTCTTTTTGCATGCGGGGGGAGCCACCACGCCGGGGGTCCCTCCGGCTTCCCGTCCCCAGTCTGAGTGGGGTCCCTTTGTTGCCCTGCTTAGACTGACTGCCAGAATTTTTGATTTCGTTTAAAAGTTTCTTGGTTGCCTGAAGGGACTTCAAAGCCTTGTTCTCGGAGTCGATACCCCGTTGCACCTGTTGGGCCTGCAACCGATCCTGGGCGTTTTTAAGGTTTCTTTTTGCATCGCCCATGTTCTGCGACAGGGCGGGTGGTAGCAGAGGGTTTTCTTTATTCATTTTATTAAACAAATCCCTCATCTCTTTGGCCTGCTTGCTCATTTCTTTTTCCTGGCTAGCCAGTTTGCTCAGTTTACTTTTCTCCTTGTCGGTAAGGAGTGACTGGCTGTTTTTTTCAATAGAGCGTTTCAGGGAACCCAGTTTTTTCGAAATCTCCGCGTTCAGCCGGGTGACTTCTCTCAGGTCCTGACTCAGTCGGTCACCGATATCTGCCCTCTGGTTTCGGGTGCTCCGCATATTTCCCTGCCAGCGGAATATTTCAGGATATGTGTTTTTGAAAAGTACGTTGAACTCGTTCAAATCGTTTAGTTCGGTCAACTCGTTCAAGGTCTCATATTTTTTCTCAATGAGAGGAAGGTTTTGCTTGAACTCCTGAAAGCCTCGGGTTCGCAGGTTGTCTATTTCACCGACAGTTTTGGATAATTCCCTGCGGGTTTCATTCAACGCCTTGAAGTTGTTTCCCAAATCATCATTCAGACTGGAGTCGATGGTTTTTTGGCCAAGAGATTTTATCTTCTGCCTGATTTTTGTTTCTTCTTGCACCAGTTCGCGCATCTTGATCATGGCTTTGTGCTCATCAAGATATTTTGAATCTTCTTCCAGGAGGTTTTGGATGGCTTGCACATCTTTTTTTAATTCATCAAAGAAATTCTTAATTAAGGAATCAAATTGCCGGGCCTGATTTGCGCGCAGTTTCTGATTGATTTCCGAGGTCTCCTGAAGAACCTCTTTTTGTCTTTTCTCCAGGCTTTCAAGTTTCGCCACGGATTCATTGATTTGCTCGAGCATCTGGTTGTCTACCATGGACTCCATGGATGATTTTGCTTGATCCAACTGGTTCGCGAACTTTCTCATATCCTCAAGAACCTTTTTGAGTTCTTCCATCGCTTCATCCATTTTCCCCTGGCTGGCAAGATCCTTGATTTTCTCCAGCGAAGCCAGGGTGTCTTCCATGTTCAGGTTTTTATAGGCCTTGGAATTGAGGAATTCATCCGGCATGGCTTGATTCTGCTGAGAAAGCTTATCCATCATTTGTTGCAGGGTTTGTTGGATTTTATCCAGTTGAGCCCGGAGTTTGTCGGGGGTCAGCGGAGATTTTTTATTGCGGATATTCTCAAACTCTTCCTGTAGGGCTTCGGTTAATTTGGACAATTGGTTTTCAAGGTCCATGACCTGGTCCATTTTCTGACGATTGGTCATCTTGATCAGGTAAAGGATGCTCTGCTCCAAACTGGCGACCATTTTGTCGTTGAGCATTTCGACAGAATCCATACCGAAGCTCACCGGGGTGGGTTTCAATATCGTCTTCTGTATTTTATTGATGGCGTCAATCTGTTCTTCGCGGATAGTGGCCAATCCGCTAATGATACTGTTTAAAAGGGTGAGGTAAGGGCGGGGAAAATAATCAAAATCCCTGGCTTGCTCTTTGATGCGCTGGGCAAGACCAATAATGTCAATCAGCGCATCTGCGTGTGAGGCAAGAATCTTTTTTCCATACATCGTGTCGGAGGTTTTCAGGACCTCTCCTTCAACGAGGCCATTTGCCAGCAGGGCAATCATTTTTTCTGACAACTCTTCCTGCAGACGCACCAGGTTTTCACGCTCTTTTCTGCTGTCGAATATAGTGAAACGGTAAATTTCTGACTGTCCGGAGTTCGGGCCGGTAACGTTATCGTTGTCCTTAACCTCTAAAAAATACTGGACTTCATCTCCCTGTTGAAGGTTTTCCAGGGAGAGGCTCCAGTTGAAATTCCCCGTTGAATCCTTTGCCGACTGCTTGAAGCTTTTGATACTTTTTTTCAGGGTGGTTTTGTTGATCTGGGCAATCAGGTCAATTTGCCGGATGCCAAAATCATCGTGAGCTTCATAAAACATTTGTACCGTGTCGGTTTCATAATAGACCGGCTTGGGATTGACCGGAAACAGTATCACTTGTGGTGACTTGTCCTGCTCAAGCTCAATGGGATATTTTTCTGGCAGAAGGATCTTTTGCCCATCCTGCTTCATTTTGAATTGGTAATGGCCTTTTTCGCGCAGTATCAAAGAGCCTTCCAGATTTTTGGAGTCTCTCAGTTCCATCATAAAGGTGTCACGGTTATTCACCACCAGTTCCACTCCATCGGCAGGATGGTTGCTTGTGCCTTTGATTTTAACTTCGGTTCCGGGCAAAGCTTTGATGGAGCCATCTGAAGGGAAAACGGTTTTCTTCTTTAATTGGGTGTATGCGGGAAACGCCAACGTCAGGGAGAGGTCTTCAATATGATATTCGAGTTGGCGGTTGGCCTGTTTGGGGTCCCCCTGCTTTTTATCTGCGATAGCCTGGGTTTGGGCCAGCTCTTCTGTCTGTTGCCAGAAACTGGGCAATGCCCAGCTAGTGGTGGCGAACACTAGTAGCGCAACGAGAAACAAGTTACGTGCCGGAACAACTCTTTGACAGTCGACTACCGAATCCGGGTCGAGGTTCTGGATGGCGGATTGGGTGCGCTCAAGATGTTTGCGGATGAAAGCAAGGGAGAACAGCGGTTTGTTTCCCTGATCGTCGGTTAAGTGGTGTTCCAGTTGTGCGGCATTGATCAGGGAATTGTTCAACTCCGGGTATTTTTTTTCAGCCAGAAGCGCGGCCTGGTCCCGGTTTATTCTGGAAAACCCACGAGTGGAGTAGAGGCCCCAGCCCAGCAACAGGATGATCAATCCAGATAAGCCGTAGCTCAATGCCGGGTGTGAGGTTCGAAAATGAAAATACAGATCTGTTGCCAGGGCGCACCCGGCTAAAACCGTTGCACCTGCATAGGCGACCTGAATGATAAGAACCCGGTTCCATTTGGCCTGAATCCGGTTTAGAAAGCTGTGGATTTTTGAATTGGGTTCCATATATATATGGGGAAAATTTGTCTATCTTCTATTTTATTACACCCGTGCTGTGAATCCCAATGAATAAATGCCTATAAGCAGGGCAAAAAAAGGTGGTTAATAAATATTGCAATTTATGCCAAACCCAAGCAGAATTTATAGGGAATATAATTAAAACCCCTTCTAGACTGGGCTTTTTTATCATGAATAAAGCAATTTCATGTTGGCTGATTTTTATTTATTTTGTTTTGGCAATTCCCGCTACTGCAAAAGACCTTTCCTGGACAGGATGTGGCATTACGAAACATGCCTTCATGAATGAGGTGGCAGATGCTTTTGAGAAGAAGACGGGGATGAAAATCAGGCTGTCAGGAGGAGGGGCAACCAAAGGAATTCGTTCGGTATCCGCAGGGACTACCGATTTGGGAGGCAGTTGCAGGCCATGGTTGATTTTGCCAAATGGTAATATCCACCCTCAGGAAATTAATGCCAGATTCGTCCATGTAGGGTGGGATGCTTTGGTTCCCGTTGTTAATCAGAATAACCCGATAAAGACTCTTTCTGTAAAGAACGCTAAAGCAATTTTGAATGGCGAGCTAAAGAGTTGGGAAGATGTTGGGTGGGCAGGTTCAGGAAAAATTATCCTTTGCACACGAGAAGGCAATGAATCTGGAGTAGGGGTCATGGCAAGAAGACTTTTGTTTAATGATCCGAACTACAAATTTAAAGGGCGTTCGTTGTTGTTCAAGTCGACAGGTTCGCTTGAACGAAAAATTGAAGCCTCACTCCGTTCTTTTGGCTTGAGCGGAATAAGTTCCGCTAAAAGGAGGGACTTGAAAATTTTATCTATAGACGGTATTTACCCTTCCAAAGAAAATATAGCATCAGGAAAGTTCCCTCTGTTCCGACCATTATTTATAACGACTTCAAAGGTTGAGCCCAAACCTGAAGTGAAAATGTTCATAGATTTTATCAGGGGGGTGGAGGGACAAGAAATAATATCAAGGCAGGGAACAGTGAACCTTGAAGAAGGGAAAGCGCTGGTTCCTCTGTGGAAAAAAATATTCCCGGAATTCAAAATCCCATAAATACATGGTTTTCCTTTTATGACTATCTGGAAAAAAATTGTTTTCAGTGGCGCATTCCTGATTCTTCTCCTGTTATCAGTTCAGGGGTGGATGTTTGGAAGCCTGGTGAATGATGAAATCAGGTCCGGGTTGGACCTCAGGCTGAAAAATAATACCGTCAATTACTTGCAAATGGTTGACGGTTTTCTGCTGGACATCCATGAAGACCTTGCCGTTATAAGCTCTCATAAGGCACTGGAGGACTATTTCACATCAAGATACTTTGATGATGGTGATGGGATGCTGGAGGCAGAATCCGCGCTTGAAAAGTTTTTCGTCAGGATACAGCAGGCAAAACCTCAATACCGTGAAAGTTTTCTTGCCACTATTCAGAACGATATTGTTCTTCGAGTAGTAAAAGGGAAGCGTGTTGAAAAGTTTGATTTTTTGCTCCAGGGAATATCTCCTTCTGATACACAGGAAACAATGTTTAGGCTGGCTGAGTCCGAGTCAGGAGAGTGGATATTGCAATCGATAAAAATTTTGCGATATTCTGGTCGGATTGAAGGTTTTGTTTGCCTGTATACGCCCATTGATCATTTGCTCAGGCATGTATTTGATCGCCCGAACGATTTTAAAATGCTTTATTTGATGATGGCGGGTGGGAAGAAAACCGTTGCTGGATCAGAAAGTATTAGTCCGGATATGCAAAAAAAACTGCTCGACAAAAATATGCCTGGTTGGGTTGTTTTTACTTCCCCCATCCAGAAACTGGGCTCAAACCTTACTCTGGCTGTTGAAGAGAAAAGTGTTTATTCAATAGTTGATCGTTTGCAAAAATATGAAATATGGTTTTTGGTTCTAGCTCTAGGTTTTTCGTTGGTTTTTTTGGGACAGGTTGCAAAGAAAATTACTGGCCCAATCCATAAGCTTTCAGAGTGGACCCGTCAAATTCAAAAAGAAAAACTGGATCAAATAGAAGTTAATATGCCAGAAGTAATTGGCTCAGATGACGAGACTGGAATATTAGCGGAGTCGTTCCAAATCTTGATTCAAAGGATCGTTCAACAAAATAGCTCTTTAGAGGTTCTAGTCGAGAAGCGAACCTCAGAGCTGAGGGAATCCAAAGAAGAGGCCGAAGATGCCAATCGTGCCAAATCCGAATTTTTGTCTAGAATGAGTCATGAACTCCGTACACCCATGAATGCAGTACTCGGTTTTGCTCAGTTGCTGGAGCTGGGTCAGGAGGGAAACTTGACTCAGTTGCAAAGAGACAATGTCAAGCGCATCCTGGGCGCGGGAGAACATTTGTTGAATTTGATTAATGAAGTTCTGGACTTGGCGGCAATTGAAGAAGGCGAAGCAAAAATAAAAAAAGAAAAATTATCTCTGAAACCTCTGGTGAATGACCTGATAATGTCAATATCCCCTTCGGCTCAGCAAAGAGGAATTACCATAGAAAGTAAGATGCCCCTTAAAGAAGATTTTTCATTTGTTGCTGATAAGCTTCGTTTTCATCAGGTAATGTTGAACCTACTTTCAAACGCTATCAAATATAACAAAGAAAATGGTTCTGTTTTTATTGGCTGTGAGACCAATGGGGGTTCTGAATTGAAGATAAGTGTTAGGGATACGGGGTACGGTATTCCACCTGACAAGTATGAATTGATTTTTGACCCCTTCAGTAGATTGGAAAACCCCGACCCGACTATTGAGGGAACCGGAATTGGTTTGTCGATTACCAAAAGCCTGGTGGAAGCCATGAATGGGACCATTACCTTAGAATCAGAAGTGGGAAAGGGGACCACTTTTTTTGTTAGTTTTCCCACCGAGGCATAATCGAGATGCAAAAATTGGAGGCCTTTATAGACAAAGCATGCAAAAAGGCTTATATTTGAGTGTATGCAACCGATGAGACTATTATGAAAGCTTTTTCACACAACAATAAGAAGCGCTTGCTGATTGCCGTTTTGCTGGCTGTGGGCTTTTTATTCACATCTTCCGCCTCCATTGCCATGCCGCTCCAAATGGACGAATGCAATGCCCAGACGGTTTGTGAAAAATGTTGCCTCATCAGTGTGCCTGAACTTTCAGGTGTGCAGGCTGAGTATTTCTTCTCCGCTTGCCCGGATGGAGTTCCAGCGTCTATGCCCATTCCGGTCCCCTTACCTTTTGATCATCCCCCGCAATAACTTTTCCAATTTGTTTTAGTTGCTCCATCCCCTTGTTAGCCCAATTTGGCTAATATTGAGCCTTTGCTTGGTTTGAGGTTGGAGAAAGATCAACTCCATATAATTGGAAGAGGCGGTCATGAAATCCATTCGGATCCTTATATTCATGGGAACGCTGATGCTGGTGTTTCCCGGTTTAGTTGGCGCACAAGAAAATACATTTAAATCTGTTCTTCAGGGCTTTATTGAGACAGCTCTGAAAAATAACCCTGCGATCAAAGCGTTTCAACATCGAATCAAGGCGGCTCAGGAAGTTCCTTCCCAAGTGAGTTCCCTGGACGATCCGATTCTGCAATTTCAGTTGATGAATTTGCCGGTTGATACGTTTGATTTATCTCAGGAGGCTGTGACGCAAAAACAGTTCTCTCTCTCGCAAAAACTGCCTTATCCCGGAAAGCTGGGACTCAAGGCGGAAATCGCGGAAAAAAATATAGCCATCACCCAACAGGATCTGGAGGAAGCCAGGTTGTCCATCACCCGTGATGTGAAACTGGCTTTTTATGAGCTGTGTTTTGTTTTGGCGGCGACGAACATCACCCGGGAAAACAAAACGCTCCTGGAACAGTTTGTCACCATTGCCGAGTCAAAATATTCGGTGGGCAAAGGTCTGCAACAGGATGTGCTCAAGGCCCAGGTGGAACTGACCAAAATTATGGAACAACTGATTGAGTTTCAAAAATTAGCGGGGATCGAAAAGGCGCGGTTGAATTCCCTGATGAACCTCCTGCCCCAAGAGACCTTGACGATTCCACATGGTATTGCCAAGACGGATTTTATTTTTACTGTACCGGGACTCCAGGTCATCGCGGAGAAGCATCGTCCTTTGCTATCTAAAATCCGTTCCCTCAAAGAGCGTTATGGGACATCTAAAAAGCTGGCGGAGAAGGAATACTATCCTAACTTCAATGTCGGACTTAAATACGGCCAAAGGCAGGAGGCCCGTAATATAGATCGTCCGGATTTTGTTTCGGCCTGGGTCGGGATCAATATTCCTATCTGGTACAAGACCAAACAGTCTCGCCGTGTTTTGGAAACGACTTACAAGGTGGAGATGGCTGGTGAAACCTATAACAAAGCCAAAAACCAGATCTTCCTGAAAATCAAGGAACTGGTTGACAAGGAACGGCAGGGTGGCAAAACGCTGGCGTTGATTGAGCAGGGAATTCTTCCTCAGGCCCGGCAGTCTCTTGAGTCTGCGCTCGCCGGTTACAGTGTGGACAAAGTGGATTTCCTGACTCTTCTGAATAATCAGGTGACGTTGTTCAAATGGCAGATCCGGTATCACCGTGAGTTGACGGATTATGAAAAAAACCTGGCGGTCATTGAGCAGAGTGCCGGGAAGAATTTGTTTTAACGCAAACCGATTGTTGAAATGGAAATCGAGTGATGAGCGATACAGATAACAAAAATGAAGACCAGCGTCCGGACCCGGAAGAAGCTACAGGGCCGGGAGATCCGTTGAGCGATGCCGTCGTTGAGAAAATTTCTCAGGCTTCAGAATTGCGTGCGGACAGCGAACGAAGGCCAGAAAGTTCCGGTGCTTTGATCCCGAAAGATGTGAGCACAGAGGAAATCCTGTTCTCGTTAGAGCCTGCGGCCATGCTGAGAAAGAAAACCGGGTTGAGCATCCTGCGTGTCCTTTTGTTTTGCGCCTTATTGGCAGGAGTATTCCTGCTGGGATTCGGAACCCGACCGGAAGTGATGTCGCAATGGATCGATGAGGGCAAAAAATGGATGCAGGTAGGAATGGAAAAGATGGAACCCATTGCCAACAGGATGTATGGAAAAACCGTGGAAATGGTAGACAAGATTCATGCTCCATCAGCCAAACCTGCTATGCCAGCTGGCACGGCTATGAAAAAGAAACCGGGGAGAAAAATCAAATACTGGAAAGCTCCCATGACTCCGGGTTTTACCTCCGACAAACCGGGCAAAAGTCCGATGGGAATGGATTTGGTTCCTGTCTATGAAGATGAAGCGGGTGCCGGCGTATCTATTAACCCGACCATGGTGCAAAACATTGGGGTCAAAACCCAGATTGTGGAAGAGCGATCCCTGAGCCGAGAAATAAGAACCGTCGGCCGCCTGACTTATGATGAGCGACTGGTGACTCATATTCATACCAAATTTGGCGGCTGGATAGACAAGCTCTATGCAGACTTCACTGGCCAGGAAGTGAAGGAGAACGATCCTCTTCTGGAAATTTATAGTCCCGAACTGGTCACTACCCAGGAAGAATTGATTCTGGCTTTGAAGTATCAGGAATCTCTCAAAGACAGTTCGTTTCAGGAAATCAGCCGTGGAGCGAAAAGTCTGGTCGATTCCACCTTAAGGCGATTGGAGTTGTTCGATGTGCCGGAGCACCAGATTGCGGACTTAATTAAAAATCAAAAAGTCAGCAAAACCATGCATATCCATTCGCCGGTAAATGGTTTTGTTATTAAGAAGCATGTTCTTCAGGGAATGCACGTCAAACCCGGAATGAATTTATACATGATTGCCGATCTCTCGAATATCTGGCTCATTGCGGATATCTACGAATACGAGATTCCCTGGATGAAGCTGGGTCAGGAAGCGGAGATGAACCTTTCCTATTTTCCGGGAAAAAAATTCAAGGGCAAAGTGACCTTTATTGATCCGATACTGGATTCCAAATCACGCACTTTAAAAGTGCGTATGGAGTTCCCCAATCCCGGCGGTGAACTAAAACCGGAAATGTACGCCGATGTGATTTTGAAGTCTGCAGTGATGAAGAAAGGGGTTGCGATTCCCGAAGAAGCTGTGATTTATACCGGCGAGAAAACGATGGCGGTCATTCAGAATTCCTCAGGAGGATTTGAATCCAGAGAGTTGACGCTGGGAGTGAAGACGCAGGGTTATATTCAGGTTCTTAAAGGATTAAAGAAAGGGGAGCGCGTTGTCACTTCATCGACTTTCCTGATCGATTCCGAAAGTCGGCTCAAAGAGGCATTAAGTAAAATGGGAAGTAAGAGCATGGATGTGAAAATGCCCGATAAAAAAAGCGACAAGATGAAACTGCATTTGAAAGAAAAACGCTAAAAGGCGGCTTTAAAGCGAGAGAACATTATGATTAAACATATTATCGGTTTTTCTTTAAAGAATCGTTTTCTGGTGCTTTTGGCAACTGTTTTCGTGATTGCGTGGGGCAGTTACTCCATCAGCCGCACGCCGTTGGATGCCATCCCGGACTTGAGTGATGTGCAGGTCATCATTTTCACTGAGTTTCCCGGTCAGGCACCGCAGATTATAGAAGATCAGGTCACTTACCCTTTGACGACCGCAATGCTCTCGGTTCCTTTCGCAAAAGTGGTGCGAGGATATTCTTTTTTCGGCCTTTCATTCGTTTATATTATTTTTGAAGATGGTACAGACATGTACTGGGCCAGAAGCCGCGTTCTGGAGCAGTTAAATTTTGTGTCCGGGCGTTTGCCGCCGAACGTCAATCCAACATTGGGACCGGATGCCACAGGTGTGGGCTGGGTGTATGAATATGCGCTAGTGGATAAAACAGGTCAGCACGATTTGTCCGAACTGCGGTCCATGCAGGATTGGTATCTCCGCTATGAATTGCAAACCGTTCCGGGAGTCTCGGAAGTTGCCAGCATCGGCGGCTATGTCAAACAATATCAGGTTGAGGTGGACCCTAATAAGCTGATTGCTTTCAATCTCCCTCTACACAAAGTTATTAAAGCGATCAAGAGAAGCAACAACGATGTCGGGGGGCGCCTGCTGGAAATGGCTGAAACCGAGTTCATGGTTAGGGGGCTCGGTTACATCCAGTCATTGGAGGACTTGGAAAGTGTGCCTCTTGGCGTGGACAAGCGGGGAACGCCGATATTGCTCAAGGACGTGGCACGAATCCAGTTTGGGCCTGAATTACGGCGTGGTTTAGTGGATTTGAATGGAGAGGGGGAGGTAGTCGGTGGCATCGTGATACAGCGTTACGGGGAAAACGCTTTGGAAGTCATTCGCAATGTAAAAAAGAAACTGGAAACTTTAAAGGCCGGGTTGCCTGAAGGTGTGGAAATTGTTCCGGTCTATGACAGGTCCGGTCTGATTGAACGTGCGGTTGACAATTTAAAACAGAAATTGATTGAAGAGGGAGTGGCTGTTTCTGTCATCTGCATTTTGTTCCTGTTGCATCTGCGGTCCGCACTGGTCGCTATTCTGGTCATTCCTTTGAGCGTTTTAATTGCTTTTATTGTCATGAACCAGCAGGGATTGAACGCGAACATCATGTCTCTGGGCGGAATCGCCATTGCCATCGGTGCGCTGATCGATGGTGCGATTGTCATGATCGAAAATGCACACAAACATTTGGCCCGGGACCGGGGCAAGAAGAATCACTGGCAGATTATTTATGAGGCGGCGACGGAAGTGGGGCCGGCCCTGTTTTTCAGTTTGCTCATCATGACAACGGCGTTTCTTCCGGTGTTCACGCTTCAGGCTCAGGAGGGCCGCCTTTTCGCACCCATGGCCTTCACCTGGACGTATTCCCTGATTGCGGCGGCTTTACTGGCTGTTACGCTTGTCCCGGTTTTGATGGGATATTTTATTCGCGGTCATATTTTGCCGGAACGCTACAACCCGCTCAATCTTTTATTTACCGGAATATTCAAGCCGATCATATGGCTGGCTCTCAGGATGAAGCTTCCAGTCATTGCTGTCGCTCTTGTGTTGACTGCGGCAACATGGATTCCCCTGGAACGCCTGGGTTCGGAGTTCATGCCTCCTTTGAACGAAGGAGACGTGTTGTACATGCCAAGCACTTTGCCGGGGATTTCGATCACCAAGGCCAGGGAGTTGCTCCAGCAAACGGACAAAATCATCAAGACCTTTCCCGAAGTGCACCATGTTTTCGGAAAAATAGGACGTGCGGAGACGGCCACCGATACGGCTCCTCTTAGTATGGTGGAAACGAGCATCACCATGAAGCCGAAATCGGAATGGCGGGAAGGCATAACCCAAAAAATGTTGATTGAGGAGATGGACGCGGCGTTAAAGATTCCCGGTGTGACCAATGTCTGGACCATGCCAATCAAGAACCGCATTGACATGTTATCCACCGGCATTAAAACTCCAGTCGGTATCAAGATTGCGGGAGATGATTTGAACACGCTCGAACGATTGGGAAAGGAAGTGGAGTCCTTGTTAAGGAATGTTCCCGGAACTGCGAGTGTGTTTTCTGAACGAGTGGTGGGGGGCAATTATTTTGATTTCGAAATCAACCGGGCCGAAGCCGCACGCTATGGCCTTACCGTTGGTGATATTCAGGATGTTATCCAGTCTGCCATCGGCGGGATGAATGTCAGTACTACCGTTCAGGGGCTGGAACGCTATCCGATAAATGTCCGCTACCCTCGTGGACTTAGGGACGATTTGGATAAATTGCAGAGGGTGCTGATCCCTACTCCACGTGGGGAACATATTCCCATGGCCCAGGTTGCAACCCTGTCCATTAAGAAAGGGCCGCCTGTTATTAAAAGTGAAAATGCCCGGCTCAATGCCTGGGTATACATCGACCTGAAAGATATTGACGTGGGCACTTATGTGGAACAGGCGAGAAAAATTATTGACGAGGGTCTGGAACTTCCTGCCGGGTACAGCCTGGTATGGAGCGGCCAGTATGAATATATGGAGCGCGCCAAGGAGCGCTTGAAATTAGTGGTGCCCCTGACACTGGTGATTATTTTTGTGTTGCTGTACCTCAATTTCCAGCGCGTTGCGGAAGCAACTATTGTGATGCTCTCATTGCCACTTGCCTTGATAGGAGGTGTTTGGGTTCTCTATTACCTTCAATATGAGCTGAGTGTTGCGGTTGCTGTCGGATTCATTGCGCTTGCGGGAGTGGCGGCGGAAATTGGTGTTTTGGTTTTAGTTTACTCCAATCAGGTATTTGAACAGCGGTTGAAAAACGAAGAAATCCAAAATAGCGGAGATGTCCTGAAAGCGGTTTTTGATGGAACGTCTTCCAGAATCCGACCGATCATGATGACCGTGATTTCTACTATCGGGGGTCTGGTTCCCATCATGATGGGATCGGGGACCGGCTCTGAAGTGATGAAGCGTATTGCGGCTCCGATGATCGGCGGAATGGTGTCTGCAACACTATTAAACCTGATTGTTCTTCCCGCACTCTATACCCTGGTCTTGCAATTCCGCTTTTCCCGAAGAAGGCAACCCCACAAAAGTGGTTATTCCGAAAAACGGGAATTAACTCCTACCCATTAAACCGGCTCACGACATTTCGGATGTCCTGTTGAACGGATTGGCGGTATTTTACAGCTTATTCTTCAAGTAGTAAGGTTGGAGATTGAGGAAGTAGCAAGGTTTGGCGTGCCAGTCCGGGTCAATCCATGCTCAGGTTTTAAGAGTGGCTCTATATACAACTAAGATAGCGTCAAGTTTCCCTGTGCGGCGTTTTGGATATCTGCTATTGAACTGGGCAGTCTGATTTTTTTGCTGATTGAGTCAACGATGGCGGGGTTGCATTTTTTGAGCAAAGCTTTTGCATCATTTAAATGCGAAATAGTGTGGAACTCTTTTTCAGGTGAAAAATATACGACAGCCTGTTTGTTATGCTTTAACAGTTCAAATACATTGTTGATTGCACCTGAACTCTTGCCATCCCACAAAACAAACCCGTAATCTGCTTTCGAGGCCATTTCTTTGTCTTTTGCGGTATAGAAATCGCGCCCTTTAAGTTTAGGGTCTACATAGACCTGTGTCACATCCCAATTACCAATATTATTTCGGCAAGCTTCCCCGGAACAAAAAATTTTAACATTCGAGTAGTGAGTATCAGTGAGGTATTGTTGCATTGCTTTGTCTGCACCATTTGCGTCACCGACAAGAATGAGAAAGCTTTTCTCGATCATATTATTGACCCGAGCCTTTATAGCTTCATTAAGTCGGTTCAATTGCCGTGAACCAGATAGAAATACTGTTGTCATCTGTTGCTCTTGGTTTTTGTCATCGTAAGAACACTCACATCGCTTACTTTTGCTTGTTTATATAAAATGTCGGTTGATACGGATAGAGTGGCTCCCGACCTATATAAATCATCTAATAATAGCACCTTTTGGCCTGAAATATTTCTTTCAGAAGAAATGAAAATGGCTTTTTTGAGTTCCTGAATGCGCTCCTCGGGGTCTGTAATATTCTTAAGTTCTTTGCTGTCTTCTTTTTTCTCAAGAAACCCAATTAAAACATTAACACCCATTCGTTTCCCCAATTCAAGAGCAATTTCATCAGCGGGTTGATATGACCTGCTTTTGTTTGAGGAAGGTGCTGGAATTATGGCATCGAATTTGCCAATACCTTTGTATTTACTAAGTAAATCAACAATTTCTTTTGTGACGGATTTATCATTTCTATACTTTAGCTTATAGACCAGTCCGCCCATTTCGGTTCGGGTAGTGTCATAGCGTTTGTGCCCAAACTCATCTAGTCCCTGGTAAACACTGCCAAGCGTGTGAACATCATAGGCGAAGCCTTTAGCCCAGTTTCCCTCAAGCTTTACGGTCACTCTTTCCCTTTGTTGCGAAAAGAATCGAACAGCTCAATGGGGATGGGGATATAGGTATGTGTCCCGTCACTTGAAGAAAGATCCAGCAGGGTTTGAAAAAAGCGCAATTGCAGGGCAGGGGGGTGCGCCCCAATAAGGTCTGCGGCATCACAGGTTTTCTGTGCCGCTTCAAACTCACCCTGGGCATTGATGACTTTGGCCCGTCTCTCGCGCTCGGCTTCTGCCTGTTTCGCCAGAGCGCGTTGCATTTCCTGTGGCAGGTCGACATTTTTGACTTCTACATTGGCGACCTTAACTCCCCAAGGCTCGGTTTGTTCATCAATGACCCTTTGCAGATGGGAGTTGATTTCTTCCCGGTTGGATAACAGGTCGTCAAGTGTGCTCTGGCCTAAAATACTTCGCAGGGTCGTTTGCGAAAGTTGAGACGTCGCATACAGATAGTCTTCCACTTCGATAATGGCTCTTTGGGAATCGAGAACACGAAAATAAATTACGGCATTGACCTTTACCGTTACATTGTCCTTGGTGATGATATCCTGAGGAGGAACATCCATGACCACGGTGCGCAAGCTGACCTTGACCATTTTCTGGAC
>Ga0209558_1000237_pt1 | contig 53344 bp, 21 predicted proteins | sample SaaInlV_150m_DNA_3_FD_184674 | JGI IMG/M metagenome (GOLD analysis project Ga0209558, IMG submission 184674) | Marine microbial communities from expanding oxygen minimum zones in the Saanich Inlet - Saanich Inlet SI074_LV_120m_DNA (SPAdes) (version 2) | ecosystem: Environmental > Aquatic >...
GGCCTATATTACCCGACTACCGGTGATATTCTTGTCGACGGCAGCCGGCTTGAGAGAAGTGATTATCCGCAATATCGACAGAGTTTTTCGGCAATATTCACCGATTTCTTCCTGTTTGACAGGCTGTATGGCGTCTCCCCAGCTGTGTACGACAGGGCTAATGAGCTTTTAAAGTGGTTAGATATCTCGAAAAAAACTACATTTGATAATGGCGGCTTTACTAACCGAAATCTCTCTACCGGCCAACGAAAAAGACTCGCACTTGTTGCAGCACTCCTAGAGGAGCGAGCGGTTTATGTTTTCGATGAGATTGCGGCCGATCAAGATCCGGAATTTCGACGACGTTTTTACGAGGAGATCCTGCCAACAGTTCGAGATCAGGGGGCGACTGTAATCGCTGTTACCCACGACGATCGATATTTTAAATGTGCGGACCGGGTGGTAGTAATGGAGGAGGGTCAACTTCGACCTTTTAATTCATAGCTGGATGAATATTTTTGCTATCCCGTACGCTGGGGGAAATTGCTATTGCTACCGCGACCTAGCCAAGGCGATTAGTCTCGGGTGCGCATGGGAAACACTCGAATTACCCGGCCGCGGCAAACGCCCTAAAGAACCCCTGCTCGAAAGCATCGACACAATGGCATCGGACGTAGTTAAGCAGATCAATAGTCGGGGTTGTGAGGTGTTCAGGATCTTTGGACACAGTATGGGCGGACTCGTGGCACACCGCGCCGTCCAGATGATTGAGCAGCAGCACCAGAATCATCTGTCAATTGACCACCTCTTTGTCAGTGGTTGCAGAGCGCCCGGACTTAAAAGACTGAAAGCGGTAAGATCGCCTCTCTCCCGTGCGGAACTGATATCAGCGATTGATAGTCTGGGTGGGCTGCCTCGGGAAATTAAGGAAGATGCGGATTTAATGGGATTTTTCGAGCCAGTATTGCGTGCTGATTTCAGTGCTGTAGACCGATACAGGCCGTCTCAGGTTGAACGTATTCATACGCCCATTACAGTGTTCTCCGGTGAAAACGATTCGGAAGTTAATGCAGCAGAGGTCGAGGCCTGGCGCGAGACTGGGAACCAAAAAGCTCGATTCTTCTCCTTTCCCGGGAACCATTTCTTTTTCCTAGATCACATTTCGCATATAGCGAATGTCATTAGCGGAATACAAGGGGGAGGAGAGTCGTCTGGGACGTACGGCGCCAATGACTAAGTCTTTTAAACTAATTAGCGCGGCACTCGTGTCTTTTGGAGTCTTTGGTTTAATCAACCACGCATCTTTCGCGTCGCCTGAAAACCAAGTGGTAAAGGCGCCCTTCTGGCACTACCCGCCTGGCCTTAGTAACTGTTGTGGCGTGGCCGAAGAGTACGCCTCTAACTGGGTGAGCGGGCCTGAGCTTGACTTTGTTTTCTCTGGCCCGTGGCGAGATTTAATCCAGAATATATTTAAGCAGCTCGGTCAGGATGTCAAATGGAAAAGAATCCCTTTTGGCAAGGCATTGACTGCTGTTACGAAAGGGGATATTGATGTTATTCCTAGTCTCTTCTTTACTGAGGCCCGCAGTCAACGCGTGTGGTTCGTTGGGCCTGTAGAAGTTGAGGATGGCCATGTAAACTTCCTTTTAAATAAGAAAATCCATGGGGACATAACGAAGTTGGAAGATCTTTTTGACCTGATCTTGGCAAACGAGAATAATTCTGCGAGTGACCCTGGGATTGACGATAACCCAAAAATTAGAATCGACCGGTTTGGATCTCGACTTGAGGCGTTAACTGCTGTAAAAAGTGGAACAGCCGATGTTTTGATAGATACAAACCTCGAACGGCTTCTTGATATGAAGGATATTAATGGAGCTTCAAGTTTGACTCCGGCTACCTACCGTTATTCCTTTACTATTAAGAGTTATCTCGGGCTATCAAAAAAACGCTTTACAAAAGCCGACGCCATCGAAATTGACAAGATAGTCGAAAATATGTTCGACGACGGCACAGTGAAACTAATCTATAAAAGTTATGACTTGAAGATTCCGACGTATAAGAGGGAATTTTCCCGCATTGGTCATGTGACGACTACAACGCAGATTAGCACTAAGGACTGATCGATTTAGGCGCTTCATTTCGCCGTGTTACTAGCAATAAAATGAACCCGATAATAGGGGTCAATAGAATAGAAGCAAAAAATAGACCCCAGAATCCCATTGTTTGATGCCGCCCAAAATAGCCCAGTATCAAGCTGAGAACTAGGTCTATCGTAATAATTGTGTGTGCCATAAAAATTGTCTCAATTAAAAGTCTAAAGTAACGATCTCGAGCTCCCCTTTAGTTTCCTTAAATTGCCTAAAGATTAAGCTTCCCCCTTGGTTAGAGAACGCCTGATCAAAATTATAAACGCCAGTGGCTCCGTGCCATTTGGGGAGATTGTATCTCATGGTTAGCGCGACCGAGCCAGGTTTTGTGGTCCCCGCACAGAGCAGTGCCTGATAAAGTAGGCGTATGTGGTCGTAGCCCAGCGCCGCATAGTTCGTTAGCCTAAGGTCGGGATAGCGCGTTTTGAAGGATTGGGAAAATCGCTGAGCGAGAAAGGACCGGTCTTCTGAGTAGATATCCAGGTACGTGAAGCCAGGATACATATTTTTATTGTGCTCCTCAAAAATATTCATACGACTCGCAGCAAGCATTGGCGGAGTGAGCTTCAGGACTGATAATTGCTTGAAGATAAGGCCTGCTAGGTTATGTTCAACCAATAGCAATAATCCCACATTGGGCCCCGCGGTCCCCATTTTGGTAACGAGTTCTTGGGTTATTTTTGCGACTGTTTTTGTATTGTTGTTTGAGCTCTTGAATGAGACAACGTCAACTTGATCAATAGAATTGGCTGCCAGTTGTTTTCTGAACCCCGGGATTGGGTCCTCCTGGGTCTGATACATCCCGCGCTGATGGATAATAACCAGGCGATCAATTTTCGCCTTTGTACCAAATTCGGCCACACGCGTAGCAATAACATCAAGGTTGGGGAAAAGCTGGAACGCAAGCGGCGCCCTTAAACTAGAGAATCTTTTATCCACCGATGCAGATGACAAGAAGAGGATACCTTTGCGTTCGTATTTCAACAAGGCGCTCGTCGCGGTATTTTCTCCAAAAGCATGACCGATCACAGCGACGTTATTGGGGTTCTCTAACACATCTTCCGCAAGTGCAGCGGCCGCAATCTGAGAGGCATTACGGAAGCGTCCGTCCGCATTTTTAGCCACGCCATACCGTTTCAAGTAGGGTGCGGAGTCGACCCGATTTATTTTCAACTTGGGAAAAGAGGGATTCTGGACGCTGTTGATTTCCTCGACCGCGAGATCCGCGCCTTCCCAAAAACTGGTCCCCGCCATTGCGACGGAGTTCCAGACGACCGCAACCTCTATAGGCTTGCCAGTCTTAGTATAGTGATGGAGCGGAGCACCGCGCCCGCTACCATGTGCATCATCGCCGGCGCCATACATAGAAAACTGATCGCCGCGGTGTTTAGAGGTCGCCTCATCAGAGCAGCCACCCAAAAGTACGCCAGCAAGGAGAAGCATTGTAAGCGAGAGCAAGATACGTATTCTGAACTGATTAGCTCTCTTAAAAACGAAGGGTGACACGATAGGAGTTACCGAGCCCTTTACTGGTTCCCTAATATGACGGGAAGACCTTCCTTGCCAGATCCGATGATCACTACCTTCGCGTTGTCGGAGGCGGCCAGCTGTTGGGTTGCTTGGACTGCTTGCCAACGGACAAGCGTTTCATTCAAAGTGGCCGAAATAATGTCTTGATAGACCATTATTCCGAGAGCTTCGATTCGTTTTCTTTCAGCCTCTCGCGTTTCTAATTCGATTCGGAACTTATATGAGAGGCTTTCCTGCTCGTAGACCAATTTTTGTTCGATTGCAGAGCTAACGGACTCCGGCAGGCTCAACGAGCGGATAATGATGTCCTCAACGTTAACAAAGCGTCTGCCGACTTCTTCAATTGCAAGGGTTATGATGTTGCTCAGAACGCCCGCCTTGTTAGTATAAATATCCTCAGGTGAGTGTTGGCCAATCTGTCGGCGAAGGACCGATTCTATCTGGGGGAGAATTACTCGTTCAGGGTATTCTGGCCCCACTTGTTGATGCAGGAGTCCAACAAATTCGTAGATAGGGTGATAGCGAATAGCAAGATTCAGATCAATGGGTAAGCCACGATCCGTTAGTACAGTGAACTCGTGTAATAAAATTTGCGTACGTGTGCTGTATCGGGCCAACTGATTGAAAGGCCAAATGATGTGCAATCCTTCAGAATAAACCACATCTGTTTCGGTGCCGGTGGTAAATGTTCGATACATCACCCCAGCTTCGCCCGGACGAACGATAATGAAAATCCTGCTCCAAAGAAACACTACAAGTATTGCCAGCACCAAGGTTGAGACAATAAAGATCGGCAGATTGTCTTTGAACCAGTAGGCAAATTTATTGAGTGCGTGTTTCATTTTCATTTTAAAGACAACGGCTAGTCTGCTGCACTTCGGCACATATTTGGTTATCGGAGCATATCAGGTTGCGATTCAATGAGGCCGCTAAGCGCCCAAGGAAAATTCAATTAGTCGATCCAGAAAAGTGGTTTGGCCATATGCTACTTTATAAGGTAACAGATGCGTGATATCCTTCGGTTTTGGCTATCCTATCAAAAAGTCTGCTTTGTCGCAGTACTTTTTACCCATCGTGTCGCGAACTCGGTGTTGGCCGCCTGTAGAGTTTTGAAGAAAATTGAATTTTATCCTAGAGGCAGGCCGGCTTGAGCGGCAAGACACCGTAGCGTTTGCGCAAATTGATGGCCGTGGCGAGGTTCACCGCCAATTAAGTCGCCGTGAACTGGACGCCTACGTTGAGCAGATCGCGCAGTCCCTTCGTTCCGAAACAACAACTGATGATTCCGCACTTTTAGTTTACCCACCCGGCGTCGACTTCCTGGCGGCCTTCCTAGCGTGCCTCAAGGCTGGCGTGACTGCTATCCCTGTTCCAGCCTTGGATCCATCTAGGCTTAAGCGTTCAATACCAAGACTTCGGGCGATCATCGCAGATTCGAAGGCTCGTCTGATTCTGACGAGTGATTGCCAGAAAAGTCTCATCGCGAAAGCTTTTAGTTCCTACTCGATCGAGGCCTTTTCTTCAGTTTCTGTAATTTCAACCTCCTCTATCTCAATTCCCCCACCTCGGGGGTCGACTGCGGAAGGTAATTTGTCACTTCGGACGGCCAAAGTGGCTTATTTGCAATATACCTCAGGCTCGACGGGTAGCCCGAAAGGTGTGGAAATTACGCATGACTGCTTAATCCATCATTGCAAGGCTTTGACGGATGCGTGGGGATATACTGAAAATAGTATCAGTGTTACCTGGATGCCGCACTTCCATGATTACGGACTGATTGATGGACTGTTGATGCCTTTCTTTAATAGAACGCCATGTTACATCCTCTCCCCCGTCGGATTTATCAAACGCCCACATAGATGGCTACAGGCCCTTTCGGGACTTGGTGGAACCCATACCCAGGCGCCCAATTTCGCGTATGCCTATTGTTCAAACAAGATTAAGCCCGGACAAGTGGCGGGTCTTGACCTTTCGAAGGTTGAGGTGTTTAGCAATGGGGCTGAACCGGTCCGGGACACGACTCTAAGAGTGTTTTTTGAGACATTTAAAGATTCTGGCTTACGTCGCACAGCATTGTTTCCGGCCTATGGATTAGCGGAGGCGACCTTGGTAGTAAGTACCAAACGTCGCCTGCAGAATCCAAGGGCGATATCAGTAGACAAAGCGACCTTTGATCGAGATGGCCAGATCAACATTGTCAAGTCTGGAAAAGGCAAAAATATCGTAAGTTGCGGGAAACCTCTATCTGGTACAGAGGTAAAGATTGTCGAACCTCAGGCACTGCTAGAACTAAAAGCCGGTGAGATCGGGGAAATTTGGGTAAGGAGTAACGCAAATGCGATCGGTTATTGGAACCGACCTGAAGAGACCCGGGAGATTTTTCAGGCGCGCATCAGTGGGACTGCGGGCTCAGACGAATACCTCCGAACAGGCGACTTAGGCTTTCTCCTGGACGGGGAACTGTATCCAACTGGAAGAATTAAAGACTTATTGATTTTGAATGGGGCGAATATCTATCCCCAAGATATTGAGGAATTGATATCTACATCGATCTCTGAGGTTCGGTTTGGCGCCACGGCGGCTTTTACCAATGGTGGGGAGGATACAGATGAACTGGTATTTATGGCTGAAGTTTCTCGACCGGAACATGCGCACAATGAGACCGCAGCCAAGATTTGCTCGTTAATTTCCCAGGAACTGCAGTTTCCACCAGCAACTATTGTGTTGATTGCAAAAGGTGGAATTCAGAAAACTTCGAGTGGGAAAATTCAGCGTAGCTTATGTCGGCAGATGTGGTTGGATGGCAGAGTGCGTGTTTTATTTGAGTGGAATAAAGAGTCGACTAACCAGGACGTTTTGTTGGTGGGGACTCCAACTCTTGTTGAGGAAAGCCTCGAATTATGGATAAAGAACAAGGTTGCTGAGTTAATTAAAAAGCCAGTTGGCTCAATCGATCCTGACGCCAATTTCAATGAGCTCGGCTTAGGTTCGAAAGAAGCCACCGGCCTTATTGGGGAGCTTGAGGATGTTCTGGGAGCGAGTATTGAGCTTCCGATTTCAATACTATGGGAGCATTCGACTCCCAATAAAATGTCGAAGGCAGTTCGCGAGTTCCTTAAAGGCTCATCTGGGAATCAGGAAAAAGAGTCTATTTCTCAAGATGTGCTTCAAAACGAGGTGGCGATTGTTGGCCTAAGTTGCCGATTCCCTGGGGCTGACAGTCCCGAAGATTTTTGGCAATTGCTACAAAGTGGCTCGGACGCGATCAGCGCGACACCAGGAGAAAGACAAGTTCTGCAGTCACAACTCGGGCTTGGTTCCGGTGAAAAACGACCTCCGACTGATAAGGCGGGGTTTATCGACAGGGTGGAGTATTTCGATGCAGAGTTTTTCGGTATTACTGCACGAGAGGCTAGAATCATGGACCCCCAGCAGCGCCTGATCCTCGAAGCCGTACGCAATGCTCTGGAATGCGCTGCGATCCCTCCAGAGGAGTGGAGGGGCCGCCGAGTAGGTGTTTTTCTTGGTGTTGCGACCAGTGACTATGGCCGGGTGCTTCTGGGACACCCTGACGCAGTGGAGGCCTATACTGGTCCGGGACAAGCCTCAAGCATTGTAGCCAATAGGGTTTCTTATCTGTTCGATTTTCGTGGGCCGAGCATGACAATCGATACGGCGTGCTCCTCGTCATTGGTGTCGGTTCATCAAGCAGTTCTTGCGCTGCAGGCTGGAGAGTGTGACATGGCTATTGCGGGAGGAGTAAACCTGCTTTTGGATCCAACTTTGGGTCTCGCCCTCCATGCGGGAGGAATGCTGTCACAAACCGGAGTGCCTCGAGTCTTTGACGAGGATGCGGATGGCTATGTACGCGGTGAGGGGGTCGGTATTGTCGTTTTAAAGAGACTGGCAGATGCTGAGGCTGCTGGTGATCCAATCAGAACACACTTGGTGGGCAGTAGTGTTAATCAGGATGGCCGAAGTAATGGACTGACTGCCCCAAATCCAAGTGCACAGATTAGTGTGATGCGCGAGGCGGTAAAGAAAGCTGGAATCAACGCCGGTCAGGTTAATTATGTTGAAGCCCATGGGACAGGTACGCCACTGGGAGATCCGATCGAGATGAGTTCAATTGACGAGGTTTATGGTACCAGTGGTGCATGTTTCGTCGGATCGGTCAAGAGTACAATCGGCCACCTTGAGGGGGCAGCGGGGATAGCTGGGCTCATCAAATCTATTTTAGTGGTTGAGAAAAGAGTGGTTCCACCTCAAGCCAATCTTACCCGCTTAAACCCGAGAGTCATTAGGGCTGGGGCCAGAGTCAAGATTGCATCCCACCAAGCGACTTTATCTCAGTCCACCCCCGTTTTGGCTGCGGTGAGTTCTTTCGGGTTTGGAGGAACCAATGCCCATGTGATCATCAAATCGGCGCCTGAAAGCGCTGCTAATGACGCCACTGGCAAGTATCTGCCGTCGATGCCAGGCCGGCTAGTTTTGCCGTTGTCTGCGCATAATGAGATTGCGCTGACCTCAATGCTGCGCTCTTATCAGGATCGTCTAGCTTGTGATGAAATTAATGTGCAGCAACTCTGTTATTCCGCGGCCTTGGGTCGTTCCCAGCTTCCGTGCCGTGCAACGGCGACTGGCGACAGCCGTGAAACGTTACTTCATGATGTGAATCGTGTTCTTTTGGCGAGGAAAGGTAATCCAGATTCCAGCGCAAGAAAAGGGGTGTCATGGCTTTTTTCTGGGCAAGGGGCGCAATACCCTGGAATGGCTCTTCCATTGATGCGGCACAGCGCCTTTGCTGGAGCGTTTGAGCGTTGTGCAAACCTTGTCCGCGAAGCAAATGGGGTAGATCTCTATGCCGTTATCAGCGGTACAGACGACGCACTTCGTCAGACCGCCCTGGCCCAACCTTCATTATTTGCGGTTGAATTTTCATTGGCACAACTTTACCTGGATTGGGGGATGCAGCCGGTGGCTGTAGCCGGTCATAGCCTTGGGGAAGTGACTGCCGCGTGTATTGCTGGAGCACTCGACCTTGAGGAAGCCCTTCCTTACGTTTGTCGACGAGCGAGTTTGATGGGGGAGATTGAATCTGGTGGAGCTATGCTGGCAGCACGAACATCTTACGAAGATGCACTTTCTTTGATTCGGCAATTTCCAAGACTTGAAATTGCGGCTGTTAATGGCATTGTCTCAATAGTTTTTTCGGGCAATGAAACTGATATCGAATCTGCGGCTGCATTTTTTAAAAAAGCAAATATTCGGAACCGCCGCCTGAACGTATCCCACGCATTCCATAGCGCGGCTATAGATCCAATATTGCCTGAATTAAGATCGGCTGCGCAGTCATTTCGCCCGGGTGATTTACGGTTCCCGCTTTACTCCAACCTTACAGGCAGATCGATTGCAGGCGAGGAGCTTACGGCCGATTATTGGGTCAAGCACGCGCGTAATCCAGTGTTATTTGGCAAGTGTGTCGAAGCGATGCTGAAGTCGAGCGGGGGATTTCTTGAAGTAGGGCCTGGCTCAACGCTAAGCATATTAGCTGAATCAGCGCTCGACGATAGTGACGATAAGAGTTCGTTGCAATGTGTTCCGGGTCTGCCTCGTCAAGGAGATACCGATCACGTAACCAGTCAAGCGCTGGCGCTTCACTTCGAGCAAGGCTCTCCTATCGTCTGGGAAAAAATTTTTGGCGAAGGCTGCCATAAGCGATGCGTATTACCAGGCTATTCTTTTACGCGAACACCTTTTTGGTTTACTCAGAATCGCCTTGATGGTGTAACGCATACTTCTACGGCGTTCCAATTGCGGTATCGGACGATCGCCCCATCATCCAGAATTCAAATATTTTGGTCGCAATTCTCAGAAAGACTTACGCCATTACTTCGCGAGCATAAAGTATTTGAGCAGGCGGTAGTGCCAGGTGCTGGACTTCTCGCGCTGGTGGGGCGACTTCCTGAGCTATCACGTAGCCACGGTTATTTTTTACACCTCGAGGACGTTACATTTCTCCAGCCACTTATTTTTGAACGAAATGAGAGTCGGGATGTACAGTTAACGCTTCCGCTAGGCGAAAGTTCGAGCCAGTCTGATTTTGAATTATCTAGTTTCGAAACGAGTCATCAGGGCGAGTCGTTCGTTGTGCACATGCGTGGCACCCGTGTTCGAGATCCCCTTAAGTTGAAACTTGCAACGGATTCGATCGAGGATTTACTCCAACGATGCAACGTGAGGGAACAGGCAGACTTTTACGGCGAGATATGGCAATCAGCAATTGAGTTGGGGAAGGGGTTTCAATGGATTCATTCCGTATTTCATGGCGAAAATGAATTATTGGTCAAATTGAAGCGGCCCCAGCCCAGTGACAATGAGCTTACAACGTTACCAGGACTGGTCGACTCTATATTGCAGGGTATTGTCGCTGGCGTCTCCCTCCAAGCAGAGGATGCACTGGTACCTTTTGCTATCGACAAGATATTTTTCGATCTCGACAACATTGCAGATTTGTATTGGGTAAAAATTCGAATAGAAGACGTACCGATTCGAGAGGCAGACGCGCGCGCGGATTTTCAGATATTCGATGAAAACGGCCGCGTTGTGGGGCAGATTCTCGGGTTTCGTGCTAAACGTGTGAACAGCAAAAAATTGCTTGGCACCAAAGCAACTACATTGGGTAAAGGACTCTATGGTCAGGAATGGGTTCAAATCGACGGTTCGGGTGAGGGCAAGAATCAATTTAATAAATTTGTTGTTGTTTCGGACGACGAGAAGTTGGGTGTTTCTCTGGTTAATCGTCTTCGGCTAGATGGGGCTCCAACTGACACGGCTGCGTATTACTCGTCGATACATGAGTTTTGCGAGACGGGCTACAAGAGCGATCTCGACGGGTTGCCTGTCGAACTGCCAAATTTTCTCCCCGATGGGGGGCGTGTTGCCTTGATAGTCTTGGTGGATCCAACGCCAGATGAGGTCTCCCCGGCCGTGATTACTGACCGCACCTTAGACTTTCTAAGTGCACTTGATAAGCTTTTTCGATGCACCCAAACCAACCCCTCTATAGCTGTGACTCTGGTGACTGCTGGCGCGCTTTGGGTCGAAAATGGACTACCAATTAGCTCTACAGCATCCTACGGTGCTGCGGTGGGATATGCGAGAAGCGCGAGAAAAGAGTCAACGAGTGGCGGATGGCGCATTATTGATACTGATCCACGTTGGACCCGGGACCAAATAACCGATCAACTGAGCCAGCTGGTATTGGTAGACCTGATGGCAGATGTTGAGATCGCGTGTCGCCAAGATCGCAGGTACCGTAGGGAAATCGTAAAGATTGCAACCGACCAGGCTTTGCCTGAGCCTTTCAAGGGAGAGGCGAGCTGCCTGATAACAGGCGGCCTTGGAGGCCTTGGACTTGCGGTTGCCGGTCAACTGGCCGATAGAGGTGTGAAGGATATCTGGCTGATAGGCAGGAGCAAGCCAGATGCTGATACGCGAGCGCTAATTTCTGGAATCGAAGCGTCTGGTGCAAATGTCTTTGTACGCCAGGCCAACATTGAAGAGCCTGCCGCAGTTGCCTCACTGATCAAGGAGATCCATCAAACTGGCGTTCCCCTCAGGGGTGTTTATCATTGTGCGGGTGTTCTTGAAGATCGCGCTGCAGGTCATTACTCCCGGTCTGCATTGAGCGCTACGCTCCGGCCTAAATTGCTAGGCGCGCTGCTGCTAGATCAAATGACAATCAACGAGCCGATAACTGAATTTGTAATATTTTCTTCGATTACTGCGGTCTTCGGTAACATTGGGCAGGCGGGCTACGGAGCAGCGAACGAGTCCATGGCGTCGGTGGCCGTGAGCCGCGTTCGGCGAGGAGTTCCAGCGCTGGTGATGGAGTGGGGCCCTTGGAGAGACATAGGAATGGCCGCACGACAGGGCCAGGTGCTATTAGATCAGCTTGCCAAGCAAGGCTACCAAGCGCTTTCAACCGCCGAAGGCAGCGAACTGCTTGGGAAAGCATTAGTAGGTAACAGGATTGAAGTAATAGCTGCGTCCTTGGGAGAGGGGTTTGCTGTGAAAGGCGCAAACGGGAGCAGGGCGGGGCTTAGTGAAGTCAGTCAACATGAACAGGAGAAAGGTTCGCCTTTTCTGAAAGAATTAGCTGGCCTTTCAACCAGTGACAGGGCTCAGAAGCTCAGTGAGTATCTTTATACAGAAATAAATGCCGCGCTTGAGGGAAGCGGTAAAGACCAGATTGGGGAATATACGCCACTTTTTGACATTGGTCTGGATTCGCTCGGTGCAGTCGAATTACGGAACAGGGTCGCCAGTGCGCTCGGCCTCAAACTTAGGAGCACGGTACTTTTTGACTACCCTAACATTAATGCCCTTTCAAACTATTTGGCGGAACGCTTCACTATATCGGACGATGTGAAGACGGTCTCGGATGATCGACGGCAAGACAACGGGGTGGGTGAGCCAGGTTGGAGCTCTGAGCTGCCGCCAGACACCTCGAATGAAAAGTCTCAAAGTAGCAAAGTAGATGATGATATCGAGGAATTGCTGAGAAAGGAGCTCAGCAGTTTTGACTAACCCCGAAGAGGCGAATGAGGAATCGAGTCGGCGTGAACTACTGTCCCGCGCCTTGGAAGAGATCAGGCGCCTGCGCAAGGAGGTTGGACAGCTCCGTAGTCGGCAAGTTGAACCTGTTGCAGTTATAGGCGTGGGTTGTCGTTTTCCCGGTGGGGCGGACGACGTGGACCAACTGTGGCAATTGCTGCGTGATGGCCGTGATGGATTAACAGAAACCCCCGCGCATCGTTGGGATAAGCGCCGCCTGTTTGATTCTAATCTTGAAGCGCCCGGGAAGATCTGTAGTTCTCGGGGGGGGTTTATCGCCGATGGCCTGAGTTTCGACGCAGGGTTTTTTGGAATCGCCCCAGTAGAGGCGCAGAGTCTCGATCCCCAGCAGGCTCTCCTATTGGAAGTGGTTTGGCAGGCGTTTGAACAGGCGAACATTGACCCAAGTACAGCCTACAATACCAAGACGGGTGTGTTTATTGGTGCGAGCAGTCCAGATAATGCTGTGCGGCTGATGGGCGGGCCTTTAGATCGTGTCGATGCTTATCATGGAAGTGGCTGCGCATTCGCACCACTCGCCGGCAGGGTTTCTTATCAATATGGCCTACTTGGCCCAAGTTTTGTGGTCGATACGGCCTGTTCATCTTCGTTGGTTTCGCTTCATTTGGCCCTTGATAGCCTTCAGAAAGGCGAGTCCGATATCGCGCTTGCCGGTGGCGTACAACTTAATTCACACCCCGGTTTTTCAGTTACGTTCTCGAAAGCAAAAATGTTGTCCCCGGATGGACGTTGCAAAACGTTTGATAAGGAGGCAAATGGGTATGTTCGCGGCGAGGGATGTGGCGTAATTATTCTCAAAAGAGTAAGTGATGCCCGAGCGGATGGGGACACAATAATGGCGCTCATGCGGGGTTCCGCAGTAAATCAGGATGGGCCCAGTGGAGGGCTGACCGTTCCTAGTGGACCAGCGCAGGTGAGAGTCATCCGTGATTCGCTGAAAAGTGCAGGACTTTCACCTAACGATATATCATATATAGAGGCTCATGGGACAGGTACCGCCCTAGGAGACCCTATTGAGGTTGGCGCCCTTGGTGAAGTATTTGGGGGTGGGCGGCCCGAAGATCATCCATTGATTATTGGCTCGCTGAAGACTAATTTTGGCCACCTCGAGGCGGCCGCCGGTATTGCTGGGGCCATCAAAACGATCCTCACACTTCAAAAGCGAGAGATACCGCCTCACCTGAACTTGGTCACACCGAATCCATTGATCAGCTGGGATGAATTACCTATCAGAGTGGCCAAGGGAAAGCCGATAGAACTTCCTGAAAGTGGACGGGTCAATGCAGGGGTTAGCTCATTCGGGTTTAGCGGCACAAACGCCCATGTAGTTTTCTCAACATGCGATGACGATCCTGTTTCATCAAAAAGTCCCCCATCGACTGGTCCAGTTGTTCTACCCATTTCTGCGCGAAGCGACTTTGCACTGACCTCATTAGCGAGGCGGTACGAAGAAGTTTTCACTGATGGTTCAGTTGATCCGGGGGCTATTGCCGCAGCAGCGTGGCATTCACGAGCAAAGCACGACCATCGGATAGCAGTCGTTGAAGATGATAGAGAGAAACTATCTGCAAAGCTCGGCTCTGTTGTCAATGGAGTTCAGGAACCAGGCGTCGTAAAAGGTGTAACAGGAAGTGGGCCCGACAAGGTTGTTTTCGTTTTTTCAGGCCAAGGCTCCCAGTATTCGGGAATGGCGCTAGGCCTTTATGAAAGTAATGTGGAATTTCGGAACGCTGCCGATCACTGTGCGCAACTCATTGGCGACCTCAGTGGTCTGTCTATTCTTGATGTGATACGAGATGATGAAGGGAAGATAGATAAAACTCAATATGCGCAGCCAGCGATTTTCCTTGTCCAATACGCACTATCCCAGTTATGGAAATCGCACGGCGTGGTTCCGGCAATGGTGGTAGGCCATAGCGTTGGAGAGATTGCAGCTGCGTGTGCGGCAGGGGTTCTAAGCCTCCACAACGCAGTGAGACTGGTTTTGTGTCGGGCCAGGCTCATGGGAGAGGTCAGCGAGCACGGAGGATTATTGGCCGTGTCTTTAGCAGAAGATGTTGCAGTTCGGTTACTGGATGACAATGATCTAACCGTGGCGGCGATAAATGGTCCGAGTTCAACGGTTATAGCGGGGCCGTTGCCTAATTTGACCAGGCTTGAGGCGAAATTGCGAGACATGGGTGCCAAAGCCCGACGGCTGAAGGTCTCCCATGCGTTTCATTCGCCCATATTTTCAACTGCAGCCAAAAGCCTGGCTTCAGAGCTTCACGATCTTGAGTTTGACAAGCCTAGTTGTCCCATCGCTCTCAACGTCCTGGGTGAATACCGACCGGGTTTCGCCATAAGCCCCGGATATTGGGCTCAACAGATGATTTCGCCCGTCCGTTTCTACGACTGTGTCAATAGTCTTTTAGCGATGTCCCCTGGGCCCTGGGTAGAAATAGGCCCGCATCCAACTCTATTACCAATGGTTCGGGAGAGTGTCGAGGGTAAGGATCCGGAAGATCTGGAGATTGATAATAGTTTGATACCAAGCTTAAAGCACCAATCACCGGATTCAAGAACCTTCTCTGAAGCATGCGCGCGACTTTGGGTAAGGGGTAACAAAATCGACTTGAGATACAACTTAAAAAGGGACGTCGATTTACCGAAGTACCCCTTTCAAAGAAAGCGGTACCAGGTAGAGTCGGTCGGCGTGGTCTCGGGATATTCCCCGCCCGGACTCACCGCTCAGAGTTGGGTAAAGCAGCTCGCTTCCCCTTTAGTCAATTGGGAAGTTTTTCAAAGCGAAGTCTCAATGCGGCGATACCCGGAGTTGGATGATCATCGGGTCTTTGGTCGTCGAGTGGTTGCCGGCGCGTTTCATTTAGCAATTCTGGCGGAATGTATTTACGCGAATCTAGGCAGAACAGAATTCAAATTGAGTAACGTTAACTTTCCCCTTGCAATGAGCCTGCCCGGAGATGCGAGCCGGCACATTCAGGTTGGGTTCGAGAAAGAAGGCGCAGAAAGCCGGCGCTTCCAACTTATCAGCTTTGTTGATACTGATTCCCCAGAGCGCCAGCACGTCAGTGGGGAGCTTGAGAATTTCCAGCGGAGTATTCGACAACCAGCATTAGGCGCTGATTGGCATGCGTCCCTGGAGCCTGCGTCGCCAGACGCCATCTATTTAGCACAGCGGGCAAGAAATATAGACGTTGGACCAAGTTATCACTGGTTGAAAGAGGTCGAAGTGGGAGCATGGCAGGCCCGGACCGTGTTGCAGCGACCAGAAATCGTGGAAGAAGGCCCGGGCTGGTTTCTGCCTCCTGGCCTAGTCGATTCATGTTTTGGAATATTTGTTTTTCTCTCAGGAGCAGCGGAAAACGAGACTTTCGTACCTGTAGGTTTTGACAGCATCGAGCATCGTAAGACTTCTTCGACGGTATCCTTCAGTGCCGATATCGCTCTAACTCATGTGGACCTTGAAGCAGGGGAGTTGGGCGGTAAAATTATAATTAAGGATCAAGATGGAGGTGTGGTATTGGTTCTGCAAGGAATCAAGGCGCGACGCACCACTAGGGAAGCGTTACTGGGCGAGGAACTCGTCAGTGGCGAAGATTTTCTGAAAATGGAATGGCCCGAAATCAGGGCCGCTACCAAATCATTGCCGAATGGCGCGTGGCTTGTATTTACCGACCCTTTCGGCGTGGGTGAGTCGATCGCGGAGTTTCTTCGAGAAAAGGGCAACGTGGTTCATTGTGAACCTTTTGATCAAGTCGACCCAGGATACCAGGGATCGGAGAGAGTCGATCAGGTTGTCGAAAAGTCACTTTGGCGAAATTTGCCGTCACATGCAAAGAGCTGGGCAGGAATCGTCAACTGTTGGCCCCTTGGTGTTATTAATTCCATCGAATGGGGAACCGAAAAAGCTCAGCGTGTTATCTGCGGAAGCATTCTGGCAACTGTGCAAGCGTTGCGGGCTCGATCCAGCAGTTCATCGTACTATGTTCTTACCCAGGGGGCCGTGAGCACGAAATCAAAAGACCTGGTATTGCACCCTCACCAAGCGTCAGCATGGGGTTTGGTGCGCACTATTGTCCGAGAGCTTCCTGACTTCCCGATACAGATTGTAGATTTGGAAGGGGGCAGCGAGTCTGATCCAGTAGAGACGATTTCTTCCGCGCTGTTGTGCTCAGCAACAGAGCGTCAGATTGGCATACGAGGGGGTAAGGTTTTGACTCCTCGGCTTACTGCGGTGTCACGCCCTGAGGGCCGCGGCCTTTTGATTAGACCGGACCGGGCGTACATGGTGGTTGGTGCGCATGGGGGGCTAGGGGCCTCGGTGTTGAAATGGCTCGTAAATCAAGGCGCACAGGAGTTGGTAATGGTTGGGAGGCGTCCTCATACCGATTCTCTCGCGGTCAAATTCCTGACCAGTATTGGAGAAAAGCGGTTGAAGATCCATAACTTAATTTTCTCAGAAAATGTTGATTTTGATGTGTCAACTCTACAACTCGATACCCTCGAGCGCCCGCTTGGCGGAGTCTTTCATCTTGCTGGAACCTTATCGGATCAGAATATCGAAACTATGGCATGGAGTGAGTTCTTCAGCCCGTTCCCTGCTAAGGTCGACGTAGCCGTTAACTTAGTTAAATATATTTCGAGAATTCCCGACGTCCCATTGGTGATGTTTTCTTCCCTCGCTTCTTTAATCGGAAGCCCAGGTCAGTCAAACTACGCAGCGGCGAATGCCTTTCTTGACGGGTTAGCTGCCTCAGGGAAACCCAATGTTTTTTCAATCAATTGGGGTCCCTGGGATGGGCCAGGAATGGCGGATCGAATTCCACCGAATTTAAAAGCAACATTGATGGACGGCGGTGTTGGCTTTTTGGCTCCCGAAGCGGCTCTTGCGGTTCTTGGCGACATTGAGTTGGATTCCGGGGGGCACTGCGCTGTTGCTACGGTTGATTGGGCCCGATGGCCTGACAAAGGAGAGGTATTCGACCGCCTTGTCCAAGGTCCGCCGGATACAACAACAACCGGTGGGGCATTGCGGACTCAATTGCAGCAACGACCAAAAGCTCAGCGCCGAAGTTTGCTCCTCAAAAAACTTACCGAGATGGTCGCGGGTGCACTGCATCTTGACCGGGAATCGATTAGCCCTCGAGCTCGATTATTTGATCTTGGAATAGATTCGCTAACCGCCATGCAACTGCGTAGCGCACTGCAATTGGATCTTTCGACTAAGCTTGAATCGACTCTGCTATTTGATTACCCCACGCTTGAAAAGCTTGCAGCCCATATTTTGGATCACTATGTCAATGAAGATGTTGCCGCAACAAGTCAAAAGAAAAAAGAGGATAGTAATCCTGAGGAAAAGATTAATACAGCTGAGCTTACGGCGGCCCTTGAACAACTCAAGGCGAGCCTCAATTAGGCTGGAAAACAACTTTTATGGCTGTTGATCCACAGATTGTCGCCAGAGCAATCGAAGAAATTGAAGGTCTGAGACGACAGGTAGACAGCCTCAAAGATGGGCCTGTTGAACCGGTCGCTGTCATCGGAGTCGGGTGCCGATTTCCCGGTGACGTTCGAACTCCAGATCAATACTGGGACTTTTTAGAGCAAGGCAGCGATGGTATCGCGCCAATCCCGCCCGAGCGCTGGGATTCGGCTAAATATTTCGATCCTCGAGCAGGAATACGGGGAAAGATGACGACCGACCAAGCCGGTTTTCTCTCCGATGTTAAAGACTTTGATTCGGGGTTTTTCGGCATTTCGCCGAAAGAAGCTGCCAGTATCGATCCGCAACACAGGATATTGCTTGAGGTCGCTTGGGAGACCTTTGAAAACGCTTCGATTGCTCCTTCTTCATTAGAAGGGGGGCGTGTCGGGGTGTACGTCGGAATCTCCAATTTCGAATATGGAGCCCGCTTGCTATGGCCTTCGGATCCTAAAGATATTACACAGCACTCGGGTATTGGTGGAATGCTCTGTGCAGCTGCGGGACGCTTGTCTTATACGTTTGGTTTCTGTGGCCCGAGCATGAGTATTGACACCGCCTGTTCTTCATCGTTGGTCAGCACCCATCTTGCCTGCCAAGCGATCCGAGCGGGGGAGTGCGATATGGCTCTCAGTGCGGGTGTAAATCTATTTTTCGGCCCGCAGACCCACATCAACTTTAGCCAGGCACGCATGCTCTCCCGCGATGGTCGTTGCAAGACCTTTGATGCCAGGGCGGATGGGTATGGGAGGGGTGAGGGCTGTGGAGTAGTCTTGCTTAAGCGTCTCTCGGCGGCCCTTGAAGACCAGGATCATATACTCGCAATGATTTCTGGTAGCGCGATCAATCAGGACGGCCCAAGTGGGGGGATCACAGTTCCAAATGGGCCTGCTCAAGAGCGGGTAATCAAATCGGCAATCGCTCAATCCAGGATCGATCCTGAGGAAATTGGTTATGTCGAGGCGCATGGGACCGGCACGCCATTAGGAGATCCGATTGAAGTAGCCGCGTTAGCTCGCACCTTTAAAAAGCGCGAAACTCCGCTTTTTGTAGGTTCAGTTAAAGCCAATGTGGGTCATCTTGAGTCAGCCGCAGGAATTGCGGGACTAATCAAGGTAATTCTGATGGTCGTAAATCAGAGAATTCCAAAGCAGTGCAATTTTGAAACACCGAGCGACAAGATTGACTGGGATTTCGCGTCAATGCTTTCGATCCCCAAAGTTACCCGATCTTGGAACTCCATGCAGCCGCATGCGGGCGTGAGCTCCTTCAGTTTCTGTGGTACCAACGCCCACGTAGTGGTGTCGCCGTCACCACAGAATACTGATCCGGCCCCCACCGACCCTTTATCGGATTCGGGGGTCATTCTTTTTTCAGCTCAGAGCGAGGCGGCCCTGGTTGAGTTGGAGGGTAAGCTCGGATCGCATTTCGATCGGACAACTCTTGAAAACAGGAAAAGAATGCTTGCTACTTTGGCGCGGGGTCGTAGTCATCTCAGATTTCGGCGGGCATTAAACTGGCGGGAGGAGAATGACCGTACACCATTTTTGCCAAACCGGACTGGATATAGCGGCCGTGTAATCGAAGCAGGATTCACGAACATCAACTACCTTTTTACCGGACAGGGGTCTCAGTATCCGGGGATGGGCTTATCTCTTTATAACCGGTTCGAAACGTTTAGATCTTCTCTTCAAGAGTTAGACGAGGTGGGAAAAGCGATTACGGGCTGGAGCATTATTGCCCAGCTCCGTGAAGCTGATGATAAACAGCCACTAAATTTCTTAAGAGATACATCAATCGCGCAGCCGATTCTGTTTGCATTGCAGATTAGCCTATTCAGGTTATGGGAAAACTTCGGCCTTCGTCCATCGCAAGTTCTGGGTCATAGTGTCGGTGAATTTGCAGCGGCAGGCATCGCAGGTGTCTTCGATTTGCACGAGGCTTTGGGAATCGTTATAGAACGAGGGCGCTTGATGCAGGAAGTCTGCTCACCTGGGGCAATGATCGCGGTACGGTCTACCTACCAATTTCTGGACCCGATTTTGGAAAACCATGTTGATATTGAGCTATCTGCCGTAAACGGGGCGGAAAGGCTCGTTTTCGGTGGTCCGGTGGATGCGATTGACGCTTTCGCCGAGGAGTTAACAACCCAGGAGATCGGCCACAGATTGCTGCCGGTCGACCGGGCCTTCCATACAACCGCTATGCATCCTGTGGTTGAACCATTTAAATCCTTTCTTTCGACTCAGGAGTTTCGAGCGCCCCACATCCCAATAGCGCTTAATGTATCTGGCGACTGGGCGGGTCACGATCAGCCAAATGCGGCCTATTGGGTCAAACAGCTCACAGCTCCCGTAAGGTTCGACCTGTGTATGTCGACACTTCTGCAGCAGACCCCCGCACTATTTCTGGAAATTGGGCCGCGTCCCGTTTTGATAACCCATGGTAAAGAGATCGCTGCCGTGCAAGAAAGAGCAAGTGATTCGGTCTGGGCGTGCAGTTTGCATCCCAAACGGTCAGAGACAGAAGAAATATTCAACGTGGTAGGGAGTCTTTTTTGCGCCGGCGTCGATTTTGACTGGTCAACGATATGCCCCGGCCCACTATCTGCCAAGAGACTGTTACCAAATTATCCGTTCCAACGGAAAACCTACTGGATTGCCGAGACGGACCGAAAGACCGTCAATGAAGCCGGGGCTCACCCTTTACTTGGTATGGAGTTTCTGTCGCCGGCACTTGACCTGCAGACTCGTGTTTTTTCTCGGTCATTGAGTGTTTCAGAGATGCCATGGCTTGCCCACCATCAGGTTTTTGGGACACCTATCCTGCCTGCAGCTGCATTTCTTGAGATCATGATGGCTGCTTCTCAGGTTATTGGACGTCCCCTGAGCATTGGAGATTTTCATATATCACAGGCGTTAGAGGTTCCCCTCAAAGAGGCCGTTGAACTTCAAACAGTGATAGAGCTTGTTAGCGGGTCAAAAGAGGCTGTCAGGGTCTACAGTCACTCAATAACCACGGGCTGGCGGCTCCATGCTTCCGCCAGTTTGCTTGACTCTGGCCTTGAGGAAACCCCGAACCCCGATTTGTCAGATCGGTCAGACGCAAAAGCCATTGATCCGGATAAATTTTACAACCGAATGCGTCTGGCCGGCGTATTGCATGATGAAGAATTCCGCGCAATTAAACAAATTTGGGAGATGCCTAATGAAATCATCGCTAAATTGCATACGCAAGAGTCCGCTAACGAAGCCACGGAATTCTTAATACATCCGGCTTCGTTGGATGCGGCGATACAGGTCGCAGCGGTAGCGTTGCGTCATCAAGAGATGGCTTTCCTGCCTGTCGCAGCAAGACGAATAGAATTTACCGGGATCGGAATGAGTCCCGATACCGTACGCGTCAAATTAAACAGCGCACTCCAGTTGGGGGATCGTGAGTTGATCGCTTCGGTAGATATCTTCAGTGGTGGACGATGTGCAGCGAAAATTGTGGATTTGGTTTTTACCCGTGCTGACCTAACTAAAATGCGTCAGCACCACAATCCTTCGGCATGGTGTTATGGCACAACCTGGATAGAGACATACCCCCCAAGAATTCGGTTGGACAAGGCGCTTAATTTGGATGTGCTTTCTGGACGAGGTGAGCGAGAGGCGCGAAAGTTTGCCGAGATTGCCGACCATTACGCCAGTTTGCTGCCAGATCTGGATGTACTGGCCAGACGTTATGCAGTTGTTGCGATTATGAGCTTGGGTGATTTTTCCAGTAACTTATCTGGGGCGACCCTTTCGGATATCCAACCTTGCACCCAATTGCCTCAAGAGCAACGACAGCAGTTCTACCGATGCCTACAGATGCTCTTGAAAGAAGATGCTCTTGCCAATTCCACATTGGCTGCAGATCAGAATAAAACCGGCAAAGCCGCTGCGATTAAGGACGAGTTGAAGAAGCTCTCGAGTGAGGCAAGGGAATTGTCAGATCGAACTTCATTTGTTTGCCCGGAGATTGACATTGTTGCTCGCTTTGGGTCGCAGTTGAGCGAGATCCTGCTGACCAAAGTAAACCCTTTGGATTTGCTCTTTCCAAAAGGAAATTTGTCTGATGGCCTTAAGTTTTATCAAGAGTCTCCCGCAGCCAAAGCGTTAAATCAAGTCGTGTGCCGATTGATGGCAGAGGTCATCGAGATAACGCAAACGAGAGGGAAATTACGTGTACTTGAAGTGGGAGCCGGCACCGGTGCGACCACGGCAAGCGCATTGGAGGGTCTTAATGGCAACTACGCCGAATATTGTTTTTCTGATATTTCTCCGTTGTTCACCCGACAAGCTGAAGAACGGTTTGGTTCGCAAGATGGATTTTCAACCCGCATTTTGGATATCAGTGCTCGGTCTGAAGAGTTCGGTGCAGTTGCGGGCGAGTTCGATATTGTCATTGCGGCCAACGTAGTTCATGCCACCGAATCGGTGCAGGCAAGTCTAACAAATATCCAATCCCTTCTTGCTCCCGGGGGGGTGCTAGTCCTCTTGGAGGCCCAGCCAGGTCAGGATTGGCTTGAACTCGTATTCGGAAACATAACTGGTTGGTGGAGTTTCTCGGATGAGAGGCTTGGGCGAAGCACGCCGTTACTAGATGCTCCGGAATGGTACGAGACCCTGAAGGCCGCCGGATTCGACCGGGTCAAGCAAGTAGCGGGCGATGGTGGGACTTTGAACATCGCAAATCAAACCATTCTGTTAGCCCAGAAAGACCAGTCTGTTTCAAAGTTGGTGACCCCCTTAGAGCGCATCCTGGTGATTGCGACTGAACGGAAAAGCATAGAACAAATGGAGGCTATCACTGGAATCGAACGAGGAGTATTTCAGTATGTGGCGCCAGTATTGCTTGAAAGCGTGTTACCTGTTTGGGAGCAAAGTGCTACGCCTTCACCGAGAAAAATTATTGTAATACCGGACCAAATTGAACTATCGGCGTTGGGCAAACCGGACCCGGTCACTCAGGTGCTTGCCAATACTAAGACAATGCTGGGCACGCTCCAGCAAATTGGTGCAGCAACGAACGAAAGCCCAATCCAGTTGACCGTGATCACTGTCGCCGCAGTCTCTGCCGGTGGGGCGAACAACATTGCAATCAACCGACTGAATCAGGCAGTCCTAGCGATGGCACGAACTGCCGAGATAGAGTATCCATTGTTATCAGTCCAATGTATTGATCTCGATCCAGTCGGAGTAAGCCAACCTTCGATAGGTATGAAGGAGTCGCTGAGGCGCATGGTTCTGGGTCCAGAGCAATTGGAACAAGCCTGGGTACGTTCCGACGGTGCGATCTTGGAACCCCGTCTAGGTCGTTTTAGTCGCGATGTAGAAACTTCTGTGCTCCCCATCCATGAGAAAGGTGTTTACCTCATTACTGGAGGGCTCGGCGGGTTAGGTCGTTCCGTTACAGAGTGGCTTTTGACGAAGGCAACCGCCTTGCATATTGTGTTATTGGGTCGCTCAGACCCAAATGAGGAAGAGCGCCACTGGCTTTCGCAATGTAGCACCTCTTCTGCGGCTGTCGAATACCGACGAGTCGATGTGACCGATCTGGATTCATTGCGAACAGTAATTCCGTTGGACACCGTTTCAAGTCTTTCAGGTGTAGTGCATGCGGCAGGGGTTCTGAATGATCAGCTACTTTGTGAGGCGGACTGGACCACATTTGAAGCAACACTTAGCCCGAAAATAAGGGGTGTTTGGAATCTTGATCAATTGTTATCTAAGGCAAAGCTTGACTTTTTTGTGACCTTTGGCTCGATCGCCAGCGTCTTTTCTCCTAAGGGGCAAGCAAGCCATGCGGCAGCCAACGCATTCTTGGATGGAATGTTTTATTACAAATCAGCGATTGACCAGCCGTTGACACATTTCCAATGGGGCCCGTGGGATCAGGTCGGCGCAGCCTCTGAGAGAGAGATGCAAGAAGGCCTGTTGAAACTGGGTATAACACCCTTCAAACCCTCTGAAGGGGTTGATGTTCTAGAAAGACTGCTGGGGCTTGGCCCTAATTGCATCTCGATTATCAATGTCGATTGGGGGAGGTTCATTGCTCATTGGCCGCGCCGGAGATTATTGGATGAGATTGCAGTTAGTGAAGCATCAGCTAGAGGTGGAGATCTTTCGCAACCGGAAAACTCAGCCTCTTCTGTTTCGGACCCATTTGACTCCAGCCTAGCCGAACGCATTCAGCGCCTCCCCTCCCGTCAGGCGGAAAATCTGATGATTGGGAAATTAACTGAACTTGTCGCTCCTGTTCTTGGAATTAATGACCAAGACCAAGTTGATGTGGACCTCGGGTTCTTTGATCTCGGATTGGATTCACTAACATCTGTCGAGCTTCGAGAGGCGATTGAAAATAAGTTATTGTTGCCACTCGACTCCACCAGCATCTTTAAGTACCCTACGATCCGCTCTCTTTCCGGTTATCTTGTGACACTTGTAAGAGTAGATCATGGTCTGGATTCTGAGTTAAAACAAGAGAGCGGTGATGAAAAGACTTTGTCCGGCGACGTTCAGCATGAATCTATGTTCGACCAAGACGATATTACCAACATGACGGACGCGGAACTATCTGAGTATTTTGACAGCCACCTTGACGGGTGAGCGTGACAAGTCGCTGAAGCAATCTCTTTAAGTAATAAGGCAATATCCGGCGATGACTGATAACGTTTCTGCAGCAGAAAAAATATCCGTAAAACGTGAAGGTCTCTCACCTTTGCAGAAGGCGGCGCTTGCGTTGCGGAATGCAGAAAAACGAATTCGAGCGCTTGAGCATGCAAAAACTGAACCGATTGCGATAGTCGGTATGTCATGCCGTTTCCCCGGCGCACCATCTGTTGACGACTATTACCAACTCCTGTGCGATGGTACCGATGCCATCACAGAAGCACCCAAAGAACGATGGGATCTCGACGAACTTTATGATGTCAATCCAAACGCGGCTGGCAAGATAAATACCCGTTATGGTGGATTTATCAGTGATGTCGACAAGTTTGATGCACGTTTCTTTGGACTCTCTCCGCTTGAAGCGCGATTGATGGACCCGCAGCACCGCTTGAGTCTCGAACTCGTCTGGCATGCACTGGAAGATAGCGGGCTAAGACCAAGTGGCCTGCGTGGTTCACGAACCGGTGTTTTTGTAGGAGTGACGCAAAACGATTACGGGGTTGCCCAGTTTGCTGGGCCAAGAAATGACATTAGGGCTTTTTCCGGGACGGGGAATGGCTTTTGCTTCACTGCTGGCCGTATAGCTTTTCAGTTTGGCTTTAATGGCCCAGCGGTGGCGGTTGATACCGCTTGTTCATCTTCGCTGGTAGCGCTGCATCAGGCTTGCGGCGCTCTTCGCGCCCGTGAATGTGATTTTGCTGTGGTAATTGGAACGCAACTTAACTTAACACCGCCAATGCAGATCTTTCTTTCCAGGACCCAAAGCTTCTCGCCGACCGGCCGATGTCGTGCGTTCGATGCAGATTCAGACGGTTTTATCCTGGGTGAGGGTGTGGGCGTGCTTGTTTTACGTCGGGAATCTGACGATTCGATTGGTGGAAGCCCACCTCGGGCTATGTTGCTAAATTGCGGGGTTAATCATGATGGCCCAGCAAGCGGTCTGACAGTTCCCAATCAGAAAGCGCAGGAAGACCTTATTCGCGGATTGCTCGAACTGTCGCAGGTATCGCCTAACATGATCGGTTATATCGAGACGCATGGCACTGGGACCCCGCTCGGGGATCCTATCGAAATTGGGGCATTACGTAATGTGTTTGCTTCGCGAGATATAGATCGACCTTTACTTATCGGTTCAGTGAAAAGCAACATTGGTCATCTTAGTGCTGCTGCCGGCATGGCTTCAATTATCAAGTCTGTGCTGATGCTTGAGACAGATCAGGTTTTTCCACAAATTCATTTTCGCCGCCCGAATTCTAAAATTCCATGGGATGGGTTTAACGTCGAGGTTCCAACCTCAATCGCAAAATTTTCATCGGGAGGCGAAACACCAGTAGTGGGTGTTAGCAGCTTTGGCCTGAGTGGCACAAATGCTCATGCTCTGTTTAAACGAGCCACGGCAACTGTTTCCTGCTCTAAGGACTCAACACAGAGCCAACCTGCATTTCTCGCGATTTCGGCAAGAGATTCTCGTGCTTTTGGTTTGTTAGTGAGTAAGCATTCGGAGTTAATTAACGCTATAGGTGATGGGGAGAGTTTTCGCAGGTATTGCGACACAAACAATCTGGCCCGAGATCATTTGGAAATTCGTCGCTTGATTATGGCGGTGGATAAGAGTGATGCCTTAGTACAATTAGAAAAATGTGCAACCTGGAGCCTCACCCCTGAGTGCCTGGCGCCTCGGAAACCGAAATCCACTGCATTTGTGCTTACCGGCGAACCCGAATTTTCCGAGCATCTGTACAAATATCATGGCCAATACCGGGATGCCTGGAATCAGTGTTGTGAGGCGATTGGCTTTGACGCATCAAAGGCGGTGGTCGATCCAAAGACCTGTCTTGGACGGCAGGCTGATTTAGTTTCTTGGTACGCCCTGGCCGGTCTTTGGAAAAGTTGGGGCGTTAGTCCTGATCTGTGCGTCGCATCAGCACATGCCCGAACGATAGCGTCGGTGATTCTCGAAAGCCTACCCCTTAACGAAATTGTTAGGTCGGACGGGAAATCATCCAATAACCAGGCACCCGATGTATTGATCGATTCAGAGTTAGTGCTGGCATGGGAGCAGTATTGCCCAGAGTCGAGCCAACATAAAACCAGGGGATTGACCTTGGCGGAACAATTGAAAAGTCAAGGAGTTGAGAACGTGGTGATGCTTTCTGGTAGTGGAGAATTTTCAGAATATTTTGAAAAACTCAACGTGATTTCCGCCCCGTCAGGGACAGACCCGTGGGTGAGTCTGTCGACATCGATTGCGAATTTATACGAGAAGGGTTTTGAACTATCTTGGTCGAAGATACAGGTATCGAACCCGTCTCGAGTTCGCTTGCCACTATATCCATTCAGTCGGGAATCATATTGGGTCGATCTAAATCAGATATCTGAGAAACGCTCACGAACGCCTCAGGACTCAGATAAGTCTGTGGCAGAAAACCTGGATGTAAAACACATTTTCTCTAAACAATGGGCTGATCTTACCGAGAAAACCCTCTCACTTGCCCACTCTCAACTAGGCAATTATTCAAAAACAAGAATAAAGAACGTAAGAGTGAACGAGTACCCAGCCGAGATCTCCTGTGGAGATTGGCGACTTAGAGTAGTGACCGCATCCGACTCCAATCTTCTGGCTAAAAAGACCGCTAACCCTCATGACAATTCCTTGAGAGCCCCTCTTAGCCCAGCGGAGGCTGAAGGGTCGGGACCCAGCTTTGGGGACACCGTCGGCACAGTTCTTGTTTGGAATCATGAGAAACCCCAGACACCCCGAGCGGAGCTTAATGATCAAAAACCGGGGCCTCGGGTGCTGAACCTGAAATCGAGGGCCTCTTTAACCATGATGCTTGCGGGAGTCGGAGATCAGTATCTGAATATGGGTAGTGGTCTTTATCGCAGCCAAACGGATTTTAGGCAGGCGTTTGACCTTTGTGCCGAGCATCTTCAATCGCTTCTGACTCGGGACATTCGTCAAGACCTATTCCGTGAGCAAGCGGACGGATCTACCAGCAACTCCTCAAGTGCACCAGACTTTCGCGCAATGTTGCGACGCGGGAGCCTGAAGTCTACGCAACCAGAGGTCGAGGGTTTGGAGGCAACCGAGATTGTTCAGCCCTTAATGTTTTCGTTTGTTTACTCCCTTGCCACTATGTGGCAGAAAGTTGGTCTGAAACCTGATGCGCTGATTGGCTACAGCGTTGGCGAATATGTAGCCGCGTGCCTTGCCGGTGTATTTTCCTTGCCCGATGCGCTCGCCATAGTTGCAACGCGTGCCAAATTAATTGCAAAAATGCCCCGAGGCGGGTTGATGGCTGTACCGTTGAGTGAAAAAGACTGTCAACCACTGCTTGGGGAATCGGTGCATGTTGCGATAACAAGCAGCCCAAAACAGACAATTCTGGCAGGGACGCCAACGTCGCTAGAGGAAGTGCAGTTAAGTTTAAAGGCGAGAGGGATTGTGGCTCGTGCCTTGCCAGGTTCGCACGCTTATCACTCCCCTATGCTCTCACCAGTATCTGAGCACCTTGTGCGGCATTTAAATTTAGTTAAACTTAAGAAGGCATCTATTCCTGTCATTTCAAACCTGACCGGAAAGCCCCTTTTGGAATCCGAAGCAACCAGGCCTGATTATTGGTCGCAGCACACTTGCTCCACCGTTCGATTCTATGAAGGTCTCAGTTTCCTTTTGCAGTCAGGTGACATGGATCTGCTTGAGGTAGGCCCGGGTAGAAGTTTAGGTAGTTTTGCAATGCAGCACCCACTTTATAATAAGACAGGAATTCACAATATGCTGAGCACAATTAGTGGAAAATGGGAAAACTTGAGCGACGAAAGGGTATTCCTCGATAGCCGGGGCGTTTTCCATCTTCTTGGCCATAACAGCGTTCCAGGGGAGTCTTAGGTCATGAGCCGAATAGGAAGATTAGGTGTGATCGGGGCTGGAGTTATGGGTGCCGGTCTCGCAGAGAATGCGGCAGCGAAAGGGCTAGAGGTTGTACTGGTTGACATCAGCGAGGAAATTCTAAAGTCCTGCAAAACCGGTATTCAGCAAAGTCTGAGATTTAAAGGCATGTTTAATAAGCAATCAGAGTCGAAATCTGCCAGCCCACCGGACGAGATTATCGAGAAAATCCTCTTTACTACAGATTACGCCGAGATAAGTAAAGTGGATTTTCTAGTGGAGAACGCAACCGAGAAAATTGAAATTAAAAAGGAGGTCTATCGTTGCGTGGGGGAAAATCTGGCGGCTACAACTGTGATCGCAGCGAATACCTCTTGTTTCTCGATTACGAGACTGGGCTCATTAATCCCAGTGCCAGAGCGATTACTAGGAATACACTTCATGAATCCAGTTCCTATGAAAAAAACGGTAGAAATGATTCGGGGACACTGGACGACTGAACAAACTATCACTACGGCCCGGGAGTTTCTCGCACAACTCGGCAAACAGGGTATTTTGGTTAACGATTCTCCTGGGTTTGTATCTAATCGGGTACTCATGCTGACTATCAACGAGGCAGTGCTGGTCTTGCAAGATGGGGTGTCAACTGCTGGGGATGTGGACGAGATATTTAAGAGTTGCTTTGGCCATAAGATGGGCCCGCTTGAAACCGCGGACCTTATTGGTTTAGACACAATCCTTTATTCAATAGAAGTGTTGCACGAATCATTCGCTGATAGTAAGTATCGACCCGCTCCCTTATTGAAACGAATGGTTGATGCGGGTCTTCTAGGAAGAAAGAGCAATGCAGGTTTTTATAACTATGGTAGAAAAGTAAATTGATAAATCAAGAGAACGTTGTTTCCGATATAAGGGAGTTTTTAGGTCAGTTTGTTTCAGATTCCGATGTGCCGGTCGATCAAGATTTATTTGGATCGGGCTTGGTAAATTCGTTATTTGCTATGCAGTTGGTCCTCCACATTGAGTCCGAATATGGGCTATCCATCTCCAATGAGGATCTTGATTTCGATAATTTCAAATCGCTCGAAGCGATCGCGGGATTCATTGAGCGGAAAAATGGGGAATCGAGTGTTTGATCCATTAGATGACGGGCAAAGAGCTGTCGTCGATCAATTTCGGGATTTTGTCCGCATTAATGTCAGGCCGAATGCTGTTGCTTGGGACGAGAGTCAAGCAATGGACAGGGGAGTGATAGCCGAACTGGCGGACAAAGGCTGGTTGGGTGCGCTCGCACCGAGGGAGTACGGCGGGCAGAATATGGATCCATTCCTTTGGGGGGCCTTCTGCGAAGAGATTGGTTCGGCCAGCAGTTCGTTGCTAGGCCTGCCGACGGTGCATGGAATGGCGATCCAGTCTGTGGCCCGGTGGGGAACTTCGGAGCAGAAAACTCAGCTATTGCCAGGCTTGGCCTCTGGCCAAACATTAGGGGCATTTGCACTTACAGAACCTGAGGTCGGTAGCGATGCTGGAAGTATCCAGTGTCAGGCCGTACAGTCGGGAACTAATATAAGAATCAATGGTCAGAAACAGTGGATTACTTATGGCCAGATCGCAGATCTTTTTGTGGTAGTTGCACGCCTAGAGGATAAGCCGACCGCTTTTTTAGTACCGCGTAACACTCGTGGCCTGCAAATTCGGCCAGTCAAGGATATGCTGGGGTTTCGCGCGGCGGAACTCGCCAATTTGCATTTCGATGATTGCGAGGTTCCGATTGAACGCATGTTGGGGCAGCCAGGTTTTGGCTTTTCGCATGTAGCTGGAACTGCGTTGGATCATGGACGGTTTTGTATTGCGTGGGGCTGTGTTGGTCTGGCAGAAGGATGTCTGCAGATTGCGATGAAGCATTCTTTAGAACGCAAGCAGTTCGGGAAGACTCTGAGCGAGCACCAATTGATCCAGCAAATGCTAGCGAACATGCTTGTGGGCAATCGAGCAGCTCGGGGACTGTGTCTTCAGGCGGCGGACTTGAAACAAAAGCAGGATCCACAAGTCATCATGGAGACCTCTATTGCAAAGTATTTCGCGTCTCAACATGCCGCAAGCGCATCACGTGATGCGGTTCAGATTCTCGGCGGCCTCGGCTGCTCAAGCAGCGGACACGTTGAACGATTTTTCCGTGATGCAAAGGTCATGGAGATCATTGAGGGATCTAATCAGATTCAACAGATAATCATCGCGCGACATGCGACTATGCAATATCGGAAGAATTCCCGCACCAACATCAAATAGACGTCCAAGACGGATTCGAAAAACCAAAGCCTTCAAGTGAGATCGTTTGGTTGCCAATACGGAGAAAAGTAGGTTGAAGAATGTGGTGAAGTGTGTGGTCTGGGATCTGGATGATACGGTCTGGGATGGAACCCTACTGGAGGATTCAAGCGTCGCAGTTAGACCTGAAATAAAGGCGGCGATTATTGAATTGGATCAAGTGGGCATATTGCATTCGATTGCCAGCCGTAATTCTTTTGAAATGGCGATGGATCGCTTGAAAGCGTCAGGACTTGAAGAATACTTTTTGTATCCTCAGATTGGGTGGGGTGCTAAATCTGATGCCCTGGGTGTTATCGCTGAGAAGCTGAATATCGGCTTGGATGCACTTGCGTTTGTTGATGATCAGGAATTCGAAAGAGATGAGGTGAAATTTAACTGTCCGGATGTTACGTGTGTGGATTCACGTGACAAAAAGTCCATTGAGAGCCTGAGGGCAATTCGTCCGCGTTTTATTACCGAAGACTCTGCGGCGCGCCGCCAGATGTACATGAGTGATGCGAAGAGGAACGAAAACGAAGAAAGATTTGAGGGCCCGAAAGAGGAATTTCTAGCCTCACTTCGAATGCGTTTGCGGGTTGCAAATGCGACTGTTGGTGATCTCCAGCGGGCAGAAGAGCTTACCGTTCGAACTAATCAGTTGAATACCACCGGCCTGACCTTTTCTTACGGGGAATTAAGTCAACTTTTAGACTCAGACAATCATCTCTTGTGGATAGCGGGCCTCGAGGACCGCTATGGTAGTTATGGAAAAATCGGCTTGGTCTTGATTGAATTTACGGACGAGGTCTGGCAAATAAAGCTCCTGTTAATGTCCTGTCGTGTCATGGCCCGTGGAATTGGTAATGTGTTGATAAATTTAGTACGGGATTATGCAAAACAGGCGGGAGTTCGTCTTCAGGCGGGGTTCGTTGAAACCGACCGCAATCGGATGATGTACATGACATATAAGTTCAGCCGTTTTGTCGAAATTTCAAAGGAGGGCAACCTTCTTACCTTGGAAAACGATCTTCGTGATGTGAACCCGCCACCGGGTTATCTGGAATTGGATATTTCTAACCTTGCGCTCCCGGTTTCCGTGCCCCTCGAACAAGCTATCAAGCTCTGAAAAGGTGGCTGAAGAATGTCGATTGAAGTTTTCGATCTTGAGGGCATTAAGAACGGTGCCCGTGGTTATTCATCCGTGGTTTCCGACGGTAACTATCTTTATTTGATACCCCTAAATAATGATAGTTTCTTTGGCGAAGTTGCACGGTTTGATCTCAAAAAAGACTTTTGCGACCCAGGCAGCTGGAGTTTTTTCGATACCCAAGCACTAGATCCCAGAAGTGGGGGGTATATTGGTGCTCTCTTTGATGGACGATGCTTGTATTTAATTCCGCACTGCAATCGTGATTTTCACGGGGTCGTTGCAAGGTACGATACAACCAGTGCATTCACAGATCCTAGTTCTTGGGATTTCCAAGATACACAACAGTTTAACGGTGGCAGTAGGGGTTTCGTTAGTGGAGCCTTCGACGGGAAGTATCTTTACTTTGCTCCCTACCGCACCGCCTTAGACGACTACAGTGGACTGGTTACGAGATATGACGTAGCCGGTGGATTTTCCGAGCCAGGGTCCTGGGAATTTTTTGACGTGTCTGAACTTGGGTCGTCTTTACGAGGATTTCATGGTGCAATCTTTCATAAAGGCTTTATAATTTTTGTACCCTACGCAAGGGAAGACCGGACTTTTCATGGCAATTTGGTTCGATATCAAACCTCTGGGTTGTTTGCTGACTCTGATTCATGGAGCTTTATTGATCTAGAAGGAATTAATCCTCGCGCCCGCGGTTTTGTCGGCGGTACATCATTGGGCGATTCGATATACCTGGCACCATATTTTGATGGCCGCGATCGTTCGGGTCTGGTCGCTATTGGCCATGCTTTCTCTGGCGGCGATGTAGCGAATAGTGACTGGCACTTCGTAGATGCAGAAGTGTTTCATCCTCAAAGCCGCGGATTCTTTGGTGCTATAGCCGTGGGTGAAGCTGTTTATTTCATCCCCCACTGTTTGGATGGGGAGGTTTATCATGGTCTGCTTACCAAAATGGATAGTGAAATAGATTCGATTTCTTCCCGCGCTTGGTCCTTTCGGGATATTCGGGAAATAGACAGGTTAACTGGTGGATTCATGGGTGGCGTCTTTGCAGAGGGCTGGATTTACTTGGCACCCTTTGAAAATTCACCAGGCTCGAGACATGGACGCGTTGCTCGCGTTCAGCCATGGTAACCACTCACTTACAGGTACCTTGAGGCGATGAGTATTACAAGTCAACCGGGCTCGCAGGAGCGAGATAAAATCATTCATCAGCTAAGCGCTCTCATAGAGGAGGTGCTACCCAATGTGCCTGAGCATGATGCGTTGACAAGACCTTTCCTCGAGATGGGGGCCAACTCACTGGTTCTCATGGAACTTCAAAAGACAGTTGAGGAGAAATGGGGTCTTCAGCTGAAACTTCCAATGTTTTTTGAGGAACTGACCAATCTGGGCTCGCTCGTTGACCACATTGAGAAAAGCATACTTAGTCCCTCGCCGGAGTCGAAGAGACTGTCGCCATCTCTTGATTTAACCACGGCTAGCGAACAAAAGAAGAATGGGCTTGGTGTTGCGTTACCGCCACTGGATGGGGTGGGCATTTCAGAAGAGCTAAAAGAACTTTTAAGTGCTCAGATTGACGGCGCCTCTCAAGTCATTACAACCCTTCTCGAGAAACAACTTGCCTTTCTTGCTGCAATGGCGCCCGGGGATCTCCAGGCGGTAACAGTCAATACATCGCCTACCAGATCGACTGCGGTTGAAAAGGTGAATCACACCCAATCTCTCGATAGCGACATTTCTAAGGTTGAGCCACAAAGTTCTGGTTCGACCCGACCGCAAATGATGTTACAGCCCCTTGAGATCAGAGCTCGTGGTTTGACTGAAAAGCAGCACGCGCATCTTGAGGCATTGATCGAGCGTTATACCCGCCGGACTGCCCAGTCAAAGAATCTTGCAGCCAAATCAAGGAAAACTCTAGCCGATAGCCGGGCGTCTGTGGGGTTCCGTTTTACGACAAAGGAAATGCTCTATCCCATCGTAGGGGCACGCGCATCAGGTTCGCGTATTTGGGATATTGACGACAATGAGTATATAGACATCACCATGGGTCAAGGGGTTACTCTGTTTGGTCATCATCCACCCTTCATTGATGAGGTAATTCGTAAAAGGTTCCCCGATGCTATGGAACTTGGGCCACGGCCACCGGAAGTAACTGAGGTCGCCACCCTTTTAGCGGAACTTACCGGGATGGAGCGATTTACATTCACCAACAGTGGAACTGAGGCCGTTATGGCCGCAATCCGTCTGGCACGCGCTGCGACGGGGCGGGGAAAGATTGTTATGTTCCAGGGGTCGTATCATGGGCATGCCGATAATGTGATGGGTGTGGCCTATGCAACGGCGGGATCGAACGCGACTCGACCCGCTTCGGCTGGCATTCCGACGGCTGCCGTTCAAGATCTCATCATTTTGGAATACGGCGAGGAAGGTAGCTTGGAGGAGATCCGTAAGTTTGGCAGCGATATTGCTGCTGTACTGGTAGAGCCAGTCCAAAGTCGACGGCCTGATTTGCAGCCTCGAAAATTTTTACAGGAACTGCGAACCCTCACTCGCGAGGTCGGAGCATTACTGGTATTTGATGAGATGATCACTGGATTTCGGGTTCATCAGCAAGGAGCGCAAGGCTGGTTTGGGGTTGAAGCCGATATCGCGACCTATGGAAAAGTGATCGGTGGCGGGCTGCCAATCGGCGTAGTCGCTGGACGGAACGGGTTGATGGACCCGATCGATGGAGGTGCGTGGTCCTACGAAGATAGCTCTTACCCCGCTGTTGAGCGAATTATTTTCGGCGGTACGTTTTGCCAGCATCCTCTGGTAATGGCGACGACTCTTGCTACCCTCAAACATCTAAAAAAGAGTGGTCCAAAATTGCAGGAGGATTTAAACAATAGAACACAATACCTAAAAACCCAGCTGAATCAGTTTTTTGAAACCGAACAGATGCCAATTTCGGTGGTCAACTTTGGATCGCTGTTCCGCTTTGAATTTAAAGAGAACCTCGAACTCCTTTTTTATCATCTGATGGAAAAAGGTGTATTTATCTGGGAGTGGCGAAACTACTTTTTGTCAACGGCGCATTCGGATCAGGACATTAGTGAAATAATCGATCGTGTGTCCGACAGTGCGACTGAACTGAGAAATGGTGGTTTTCTCAGAAAAACGGGAAAAGAAAACGTAAAAAATGAGCAAATGATTAGCCGGGCTTCGATGACGATGATGAGCGCGGCCCAACGACAACTACAAACCCTTACCAAAATTAGTGCGACGGGAAGTAAGGCCTACCAAGTTGGAGGGGCAGTCGAGCTTACAGGACCAATATGTCAGGAACGGCTGAAAATCGCTTTTCTAGAGACAGTGGCAGCGCATGATGCCCTGACGTTAGTACCGGGAGCAGAAAATGGTGAGTTGAGTAATAAAGGGGAGACTCCAAAATTTGAGATGGTGGGTGAGCTTTCGAATACTGACAATAATGAAGAATTCATTAAGTGGCTTGACCAGCCACTGGATATTGAGTTTGACCTTAAGAAGGGCCCCTTGCTTTTTGGTTTTCTGGCAATAATCGAAAATAACAAAGCTGTCTTGCGGTTAGTCGGCCATCACTTTGCGCTGGATGGCATCTCTTTAAACCTCCTGTTTAGAGAGATCCTTGAGCGATACCAGCAATCAGATCGCTTCCCCACGCGCGATCCTATGCAGTTTTCTGAATATCTCCAGCATATTAAATCCCAAGACTTTTCTTCGGAAAAGGAGTTTTGGGCGGCGAAATTGGCTAATGCTCGAACGCCGGTTTCTGTTCCAGCAGATTTGCCCGTACCGGCCAAGCCTAGTTATATAGCTCGGCGTTTTATCGAGAAATTTACCGAGGCCGAGGTTAAAAAAATCAAGAGGCAGGCCGTGGAGGTCGGATGCACTGAGTTTATGTACGTTTTTGCGCTTTTCAGTTTTTGGTTGGGCAAGTTGGTTGGTGAAAGTGAACTCACTGTGGGAGTTCCAGTTGCTGGTCGGCCAACAAAGGAGTCGATGGGAGTAGTAGGTTACTGCACCCATCTGCTTCCAATTCTTATCGGCAACTGTCAAGGAAACAATCTAAGCGACCACATCGCTAGCGTTCGTCGAGTCCTTCTTGAGTCCTATGAACACCAGGCGTTACCTTACGCTGAAATAATGGATATCTTAGGTAGTCGGTCGCGAGCCTTCGAGAAAGATCCGTTAGTGTCGGTCATTTTTAATTTTGATGAGCCTGGTGAACTTAAAGGTCTGACCGAAACGAAAGTACGCTGGCTGCCGGCCCAGGTGGGATATACGGCATATGAACTTACCTGTAATTTTACTGTCGCAGACGGAGGATACTATCTGGAATTCATCTTTCAGTCTGATCGCACCAGTGCCGACCTGGCAAAAAGCCTTGGAGAAGGCTTCGCTTCGATGATCAGAGCAACTTTTGATTCCAGGCAGGGGAGTGCAATATGCCTTCCTACGGCATCGCCAGCCGATATCTTTCGTCAGGCTGAAGACTTTATCGAGGGAGATGTGAAACCTTTTCCAGAGACTATCCTCGATAAGATCGAAGAAGTCTTCAAGGCAAGCCCCCAGCGTGTAGCGATTGAGCACGCCGGAAATTTCTTCAAATATTGCGAGCTGGATGTAAAATCGGCTCAGATTGCAGGCAACCTGAAAATGATGGCGATGGAGCCATCCGCAAGGATTATCGTATGTGCCGCGCATTCGATGGAACTGGTTGCCGCGATGGTTGGGGTGTTGCGTGCTGGGATGGTGTTTATTCCTGTCGATCCGGTAATACCAGCGCAACGAGCGCAGTGGATACAGGAAGACAGTAACGCGCATGTCATTCTGGTAGATGAATCCATCAGAAAAGAGTTTTTTTCGGAATCAACAAATTCCCGAATACACCTGATCTCGGATCTGACCAAACCACTTAAGGAGGGTAGTTCAAGCTCCTATCCAACCACTTGTAAGGGAGTCGACCCAGCATACCTCTTGTATACGTCAGGCTCTACAGGCAAGCCGAAGGGTGTTGTTATTAGCCATAGGGCGTTCGCAAATTACTCGTTTTGGGCTTCAGATTTCTACAAGTTAAACGAAGGTACTGGAGTGGTTCTGCATGGGAGTATCAGTTTCGATGCGACTTTGACTAGCATTTTTCCGCCGTTGCTCAGTGCGCAAAGTATTATCGTGGCTGACCAGACAGGCGATCCTGTTAAGAGCCTTGCAGATCTGATTGGCCAGCGGCGAGATTTGACGATGATCAAACTCACGCCAGCACACCTGGAACTACTTAATTCTGCGCTATCTAACAACATACCCCGGCAGAGTGTCCGGGTGCTGATCCTTGGGGGCGAAGCCTTAAAATCGACTTCTGTGACACCTTGGATTCAGGCAGGAGTTAAGACTAGAGTGATCAACGAATATGGTCCAACGGAAACGGTCGTTGGTTGCTGTGTTTACGAAATGCCATTGACTGAGGTTGATGAGAAGGCTGTCCCAATCGGTCGACCAATCCAAAATACCGCGTTGCGGGTGGTCGATTCAGTAGGAAACCTTTTACCAATCGGAGTTCCCGGAGAGCTATTTGTTTCTGGAGCAGGAGTCGCAGAGGGGTATCTCAATCAGCCAGACCTTACGGAGGAGCGCTTTGTTTCATTCCCCGATTACAGGACAGGCCAAACAGAGGATGCACCTTTAGTCAGGGGCTACCTCACGGGAGACCGCGTCCGTTGGGGAGTGAGCGGCATTCTCCATTACCTCGGCCGGGAAGATGATCAGATTCAATTGAGGGGGTTCCGGATCGAGCCTGAAGAAATTGAAAATGCGATCAATCAGTTGCCGGGTGTCTGTCAATCGGCCGTAACCGTCCACAATTTCAGTGCAGAAGACGCGCGACTAATTGCCTACCTGGTTACAGAATTGAATTTGCCAATCGATGCCTCGGAGATTCGTCGTGGTTTAATGGGTTTGCTACCAGCTTATATGGTTCCGGCAATATTTCGTCAATTGGAGAGTTTGCCCATCAATACTAATGGCAAACTCGACAGGCGAGCCTTGGGAGCGATTTGTGAGGATCAGGACGATAGGCAAGAACCCTCCCAAGCAGTGAGTTCTATAGAACAGGCGCTGCTGGAAGTGTGGGCAAGTTTACTGCGGACTAAGTTTGTTCCTGTTAATACTAATTTCTTTGATTTGGGTGGTCATTCGCTGCTCGTAATTAAGATGGTGGAATGCATCGAGACAAAACTGTCTGTACAGATTAACCCAATAGACATCTATCAGTCCCCGACGATCTCGCTGCTCGCAGATTTGATCAAGAGCAAAATGGCGCTAACAGGGGCCGTTGAGAAAAATCCAGGACACTCTAGGCGAGGAGAGGCATCAAGGATAAGGCGTAATCGGGGTCTGGGCTCAACTCCCCGACGGCCAGTGAAATGACAGCGACAGATGAGGAGGATCAAAGTGGTACCCGTATCGCCATTGTCGGTATGGCGGTGCGAATCCCGAACGCTGATAGTCTTGAAAAATTTTGGAGCATTCTGGAGGCTGGGAGAGAGCAAATCAGCCGTTTTACAGAGGAGCAACTTCGGGCTGCAGGTGTTGCCCCCGACAGCGTAACGAACGGGTCTAGGGTAGCTGCCTTTGGTGCACTTGAGAACGCGGATCTTTTCGATGCTGATTTTTTCGGATTCACGCCCCGGGAGGCCGAAATTTTGGACCCGCAGCACCGGATTTTTTTAGAAACCGCATGGAGTGCTCTTGAGGACAGCGGAACTGATCCCGGCCAGTTTGAAGGGAGAATAGGTGTTTTTGGTGGGGTTGGACTTAACGCCTATTTAATCCACAACCTTCTCGGGAATCAGGATCTAATTGACACTGTTGGAGCCTGGTCGATCAATCTGGGTAACGACAAGGATTTTGTTCCTAGTCGGGTGGCGTACAAGCTGGATCTGCAGGGACCCGCGGTTGCAGTGAATACTGCTTGCTCCACCTCGTTAGTGTCGATTGTTCTGGGGTCCCAGAGTCTGCAATCCTATCAGTCCGACATGGCTATTTGTGGAGGGTGTTCTATACATCTGCCACAGGACCAGGGATATGACTATCACCAGGGCGGAATTCTCTCGCCTGATGGTCGGTGCCGGCCTTTTGATCGCCAAGCAGCCGGGACCTACGATGCGAACGGTGCTGCCGTTGTGGCTTTGAAACGGTTAGATGATGCGTTGTCCGAAGGCGATAGGATTTACTCGATTATTTCCGGGTATGGGGTTAACAATGATGGCTCACTCAAAGCCGGTTTTACAGCGCCAAGCGTTGATGGCCAGTCAGAAGTGATCCGAGATGCACTTGAGATGGCACAAATAACGCCTGAGGATATTGGATTTGTTGAGGCTCATGGTACCGGAACGCAGTTGGGAGATGAGATAGAGCTTAAGGCTTTGAATGATGTATTTGGCGGGGCATCCAATGATAGTCGCCGTTATCTCGGTTCCTTGAAGAGCAATTTCGGTCATCTTGATACCGCAGCCGGCGGCGCGGGTGTGATTAAGGCATCTCTGGCGCTTAGTTCTGGAACCATTCCTCCAACAGCATCAGTGACTGATCCAGTTGAGTCTCTTATATTGGGGAAGCCACCGTTTATTGTTAATTCAAGCCCTGTTCCATTTCCTACTCCTCCGGGAAAGCCAAGACGCGCCGGGGTCAGCTCATTCGGCATTGGCGGCACCAATGCACACCTCATACTTGAGGAGCCCCCATTCGGTGGGGGACATAAAACGACCCGATCAAATTTTATCGTACCAGTGTCGGCGGTCGATAAAGATCGTTTGGACACCCTTCGGGGTCAATTCGAACTCCAGTTAGGGGCAAACCTATCGGAGGCGGCAAATATTGCCTACACCGCACAGCGAGGCCGTAAGGGGTTCTCTCAACGTGGATTTTTTATCATCTCACCCAGTGGAGCTGAAAATCCACGTCATCGCTGGCGCCAAGTTGAATCACCGGTTCTTGATGATTTTCGACCCAACGTCGTTTTTCTGTTAGGTGGGCAAGACACTTTTGATTCACAGGTTATTGAGGCACTGTTTAGTACTGAGCCTGAGTTCCAAAGCCAATACCTGAAAGTCACACAAAGACTCAAACAACTAGGCCTAGATGATGCCAGTTTGGTGGTGGATCCGCTAGAGTTCAAGAAAGCGACAAACCCGGGCTCGGGTACGTTAGCACTATTTTGTGCGCAATATGCGATTTGCCGTATGTGGGAGGCCTGGGGAATTACTCCATCGGCTATGCTTGGGGTGAGCTTGGGGGAATATGTCGCCGCTGTTTTAACCGGTGTGATTTCTCTTGATGATGGTTTGCGCATTGTCGCCCAGGCCGATCGCTTCGCGGTGAATTATCCGATGGGCCAAACGGCGGCAGTAGGTTGTGGCGCAGAGTCGCTTCGTAAACGACTCCCCTCGAACGTCTATCTTGCGGTATCGGCATCGCCGGCTCAATCAATCCTATCTGGGTCACCCCAGGTCCTTGAAGGTTTTTGCAATCAACTGAAATCAGAGGGGCTGGCTGTTCATCCAAACGGGGCTAATGTGCCCTTTCATTCGCCTCTGATGAGAGAGTGGGTCGATAGTTTGGCACCGATGTTGGACAACATTGGTTTTGATGTCGCCCGGACCCCTTACGTGTCGTGCGTAACTGGAAACTGGGTTACCGATTCCGACGTTGCCGATCCGGCTCATTATCGAAAGATATTTGAAACAGAGGCGCGACTGGAAGATAGCATTGTAGCCTTAAAAAATCGCTTTCCGGTCGAGCGTACTATATTCCTTGAAGCAGGAATTGGCTCGTCAATAGGGTCATTTATTCGACAGGCGCCAAGTACGGAAGAACGTCTCGGCATGTTCTCAACCGCACCTGAAACGTGGCGGCTGGATGCTGGTCGATATCCTCAAGCCCTCAGTGATCATCTGCTTTCAACGCTTGGAGATTTGTGGGCTCTTAATGCAGGTGTAGATTGGCTGGGTTTTTCCCGAGCCGAAAGACTCACTAAGGTATCAATTCCACACCACCCGTTCAGTAAAGAAAGTTACTGGGTATCGTCCCGTGAGGTCCAGGCAAATCATGCAATCCGGGATGACGCGACAAAAAAACTACCTATTGAGCGATGGTTTCATGTGCCGTATTGGAAGCCCAATGTTGTCAAGCACCATGAACCGAATAAAAAACAGTTCTGGGTTCTTTTTGGAGATTCCCCTCTTTTGGAGGTCATCTCTAGTTTCTTAACGGATAAAGGAGTTCGATGGGAGAATATTTCTGACCCTGGTTCCAAGTTGCTGGATGGAAAAGTGGATACGTTCGACCTAGACAGTTCTGATGCATGGGATCAACTTTTTTCGGTAATGGGGGTAAAGATTCCGAAACCGGATTATTTTGTTTATTGCCCAGCACTGAACAGTATGGAGAAGGCCTCCTCCTTTGATGGAAGGGACCTACGACCGTTGATTTTTCTAGGACGTCAGTTGGGAGCGAATTATTTCCAGGAGGAGGTTACTCTGGCAGTTGCGTTTGAGTCGGGTGATGATCGGGTTTCTGGGGCAGTCGGCGATGTGTTTCTTGGACCTGTGCGGGTTTTGCCTCAGGAATTCCGAAATATCAGCACTGGTCTGATACAAGTTGACGAACCGATTGGAGTGCCTGTCCCTGACCTGGGTAGTTTTCTGGTTTCAGACATTATTGGTCTGAGCGGTTCCGCCCGTTACCTGCGCACAGGTCGAGTACGATTTGACGAGGCATATTCCCCAATTTCTTTGCCCCCCCCAGATGGCCTGCCTTCGCTATTGCGGCAAAAGGGGTCCTATTTGATCACCGGTGGCCTGGGCCATATCGGTATGACAATTGCTCGGCATCTTCTTTCGACAGCTGATGCGAACATCGTGCTGACGACACGTGGGCGGGATCTTCCGCAGGGCCAGTCAGATTTAGTAAATCAGTATCCCGGGAAGGTATTAATAGTCCGTGCCCGAGCAGAAAACTCCGCTGAAATGGCACAGGCGGTAGCAGTTCTTGAAGAAAAATTCGGGCGACTCGATGGCGTAATCCATGCAGCCGGACTGGTAGGGGATCAATCTTTCCTAACGATCGGCGAGGCGCCGGTCGGGTCCCACCTTGATCAGTTCCCAGGCAAGGTAGGTGGTGTCGAAGTAATTGAGCGCCTTTTGGAAACTCGTAATCCGGATTTCGTTTTCCTTTGTTCGTCTCTTTCTCCCGCGCTCGGAGGCCTAGGGTTTGCGGCTTATGCTTCGGCTAATGCAATGCTTGACCGTTATGCAGACCAACACGCTGCCCAAAACGCTCCAATCTGGGTGGGCATTAACTGGGAGGGTTGGCAGAGTCCTGACGCTATTGATTCTGGCCTTGGAGATTCAGATATTTTGGAAAAAGAGTTGACACCGGAAGAAGGTTGCGCAGTTTTTGATCGAATAGCCAATCAAGCTAATTTCCCTCGGATTCTTGTATCGACCTCCGACTTTGAGCAAAGACGAAGTACATGGGTGCATGCGGCCACACTGCCATCGGCCTCTTTCGAGGATGTTCAGATGCACCCTCGCCCGGAAATTCTTGGTCGGGCGGTTGCTGGAGATAGTGACACCGAGAAAAGGCTGATAGGTATCTGGGAGCGCCTGCTTGGGATTGCTCCTCTGGGAACGACCGATAATTTCTTTGAACTGGGTGGGAATTCACTGATTCTCACCCAGTTTGTGGCCAGTGCGAGGCAGGAGTTTTCCGTGGACCTCCCGTTGGTAGCGCTTTTTGAGAGTCCCAGAATTGACGTCATTGCGACGACGATTGATCACGCGTCGCCTGAGCGCGCGCCTGTTTCGGGCTCACGGCAGCGCGGTGTTATCTAAGTCGCTAATGCTAGCCACTCGGCCACTCGTATGAGCAGTACAGCGACACTCCTCGCGATGCTCAAGCAGCGCGACATTCGTCTTTCATTAGTGGAGGATCAACTCCAATATGATGCGCCAGACGGCGCCATGTCGGAGTCTTTGATCGAAGAAGTCCGAAAACGCAAAAGTGAACTTATTGAACACCTGTCGGGGAACATAGACCAGGCTCCTTTTAGCCAATCTCCATTGGTCTGTCGAGCAAGCGGTGCGACTGTTCCACTCTCAAGTGATCAACGTCGATTGTGGTTTCTTGACTTGCTCGAGCGTGGAAATTCCTATGCCTACAACATGCCACCTGTAGTTTTAAAGCTAACCGGTGTTCTTGATACTAAGGCTTTGGAAAATGCATTCTCCGAAATGGTTCGCAGGCATGAAGTATTGCGAACTTCATTCGACAGTGACGACACGGGGCCGTTTCAAGTTGTACATCCACATTATCAGGTGCGGATACCAATAGAAGACACTGTGGGCAAGGACTACGAGACAAAGGTACATGATGAAGCCTCTTACCCTTTTTCACTTGCGAGCGGGGAACCACTTTTTCGTGTCCGTTTGTTCCGAGTCGACGTTGAGGAGTATGTATTCTGCTTGACGATCCATCACATCGTATGTGACGGCTGGAGCATCGGTATTCTCGTCAGAGAGTTATCGAACCTCTATTCTGCAATGGTCGTTGGTAAGGTACTGGTCTTACCTGAGTTGCCGGTTCAATACGGTGACTTTTCGATTTGGCAGGAGTCGCAACTTAAGCCACCTGGTTTCGATGCGGCACGTAGGTTCTGGCGTGATGCGCTTAGAGAACTGCCAAGGTCTCTTGACCTTCCAACAGACCTTGTTCGGCAAGGCGCGCCTGATTTCCGTGGGGTAACGGAGTATCACCTTCTGCCTGGTTCGTTGACAAATAGGATCAAACAATATTGTACGTCGCACCATCTTACAGAATTCATGCTTCTCTTGACGGCATTTTATTTGCTTCTGGTGAGATTCACTGGAAACAGGGATATCGTTGTTGGCACACCGGTATCAGTAAGGCCCGATCCATTACTGGAACAACTTATTGGGCTTTTCCTTAATACCGTACCGATACGGATAGATATCTCCAACCAGGAGTCGACAAGCTCGATTACACAGATCGTAAAACAAGCCTTTCTAAACGCATTTGAGTACCGAGAGCTTCCGCTCGAGGAGATCATCCGAGAGGCAACCATTGATAGAGGTATTGGCCAGTCAACATTATTTCGCACATTGTTTGCTCTGCAGAACGCACCACTAAATGAGGTTCAACTTGAGAAGCTCAAAATCTCGCCACTGCCTACCGTTAATGTCAATTCAGTTCTCGATTTAGTGATGTCCATTGAGGAGAATGGCAATGGATTTGAGATCAAACTTCGTGGGGCAAGCCAGCTATTTGAGCGAGTAACCCTGAAAATGCTTGTTCAGCAATACGAACAGATAGTTGAGGGACTTCTTGGCGGGTCGACGTTGGTAGATAACCTTGGGGTCAAGCCATCCGCCTTTCCTGCAAACGCAGCGGTAGGACAGCAGCATTTTTATATCGACGAATCTATCTTTGGTAGGTTAAGAACAATAGCGGGGAAAGACCCTGACAAGGTAGCGCTAATTTCGGGAGATGTTCGACTATCATATCGAAAGCTCCTTAGCCAAGTTGAGCATCTCAGCCACACGATAGCCCCCTATGTAGCAGAACCCGGGACGCCTATCGCTATTTTTGCCTCTCGCACGGCTGACCTAGTCGTATCAATTCTAGCTGTCCTAAGAGCAGGTGGTGCCTATGTTCCGCTCGACCCGGACAGTCCATCTGATCGAATCGGGTTTATTCTTAAAGATTCTGGGGCCACGGCAGTTGTGATCGACCGTCATGCAGGCGCCTTGCCAGACGTACCTCAAGATATCCACCAAATTGATCTAGTTAATGTGTCAATCAATGCCTGTGAGACAGCGATCAAAAAATTGCCGCCTCAGCCTGAAGATATTGCATATGTAATTTATACATCTGGCTCAACTGGAGAGCCAAAAGGGGTGCGGGTTAGTCACTCGAATGTGTTGCGGTTAATCGACTCGACGTCGGGCTTGTTCGACTTTAACTCTAAAGATGTTTGGACTTTGTTTCATTCGCCAGCGTTTGATTTTTCAGTTTGGGAGATTTTTGGCGCCTTACTAAACGGTGCCTGCCTGCTCGTTGTTCCTTGGGCCACTAGTCGAGATCCAGCTCGCTTCTATCGTTTTGTATTAGATAATCAAGTGACAGTCCTTAATCAAACGCCATCTGCATTTAAGTTATTCGAAAACCAGGATACTAGATCCACGGCAGACCTCGCACTCAGATGGATTATTTTCGGTGGGGAGGCGCTAAATTTCAATTCAGTCTTGGGATGGTCAAAACGCCATGGATTGAATTCGCCTGGGCTCGTCAATATGTATGGCATTACCGAGACTACAGTCCACACGACCTATCGGCGTATTGTTTCCGATGACTTGGACAGTCCTCGCAAAAGCCGAATAGGTAGACCGCTTCCCGATTTAGGCATCGTGATCGTTGATCGGCAAATGAACCCCGTCAGCCGTGGTGCAATTGGCGAGATCGTAGTCAGTGGGGCAGGGGTTTCCCATGGCTATCATGCTCGGCCCGAGCTCAATGCTGAAAAATTTCCCCTAGCATCGGAATTTCCCTCTTTAGTTGGGTTGGGTATTTCGGGGCGGATTTACCGCTCAGGAGACTTAGGCCGATGGACCGCGGCCGATGACCTTGAGTACTGTGGTCGGTTGGATGACCAGATCAAGATACATGGATACCGGCTCGAACCTGGCGAGATAGAGGCAGTGATCAAAACCAATCCGGAAGTAAAAGATGTACTGGTCACGACTTTCGAAGATCGGCAGGAAATCAGTTCCTTAGTAGCCTACTTAGTCTGGCAAGGGGATGCGGAAGGGGATCTCGGTCAGATTAAACGCTTACTACTTTCTAAATTGCCAAGATATATGTGCCCGAGTAAATTCCTCGTTCTAAAGGAATTTCCTTTGAATATCAATGGCAAAATTGATCGAGGCGCCCTTCCTTTTCCGGATGAGGCTGCCCCTCAGGTCGAAACCGGCGAAGAGTTGCTGCCGAACGAGTTGGATCATCAGCGAATCGTGCGCAAGGCGTGGATCGATGTGATCGGTATAGATGCCATTAATTCGGGAGATAACTTTTTTGAGCTTGGCGGGGACTCCGTTCGTGCAGCTCTGGTGGTGAATATTTTGCAAGAAGCGTTTGAGGAGGTTTTATATGTTGCGGGCATATTCGAGCACCCGGTCTTGCAAGACTATTGTGAACACCTTGAGACCGAATATGAAATCGCGAAGCCGAAGCCTAGAAAAAGTGTTGGTGTTCAAAGTAAAGATTTTGAGAAGTTCGACAAGATTGCCAGATCCGTATGCTCAAGTGTTGCAGTCGGATCTACGAAGAATCCGCGCGCGATCTTCATTTTATCGCCGCCGCGGTCGGGGTCAACACTTCTGCGAGTTCTCCTCGGCGGGCATCCAGGGTTATTTTCGCCGCCCGAACTCGAACTGCTTCGCTTTGGGACCATAAAGGAACGTGCCAATGAATTTTCGGGACCCATATCGTTTTATCTTGAGGGCTTGATTCGCGCCCTTATGGAGTTGAATCATTGGTCAGTCGAACAGGCTACTGAAAGGGTTAAACAACTCGAGGCAGACGGGTGCAGTGCGCAGCAAATGTTCCAACACTTGCAGGAAATGGCCAAAGGCCGAATTCTGGTAGATAAAACCCCCTCCTACAGTTTAGATATCAACGCTCTGATGCGGATAGAGCAGATGTTTGAACAACCGCTGTACATTCATTTGTATCGGCACCCCTGTGGAATGATTCGGTCTTTCGTAAACGCACACCTAGATCAAATATTTTTCCGTCACGACCATTGTCTTGAGGCTTCCGCATTAGGTGAACTTATTTGGAACCGGAGCCATCAAAATATACGCAAGACGCTTCATAATATTCCGAGCACTCGGAAGATTTTGGTTAATTTTGAGGCTTTGACTCGACAAACCAGGCATGAGCTTGAGCGGGTTTGTGAGTTTCTTGATCTACCCTTTGATCAGAGAATGCTCGACCTTTACAGCGATTCCTCGGGCCGCATGACCGATGGAGTAAGGCAAGAATCACGCATGATCGGTGATGTACGTTTCCATCAGCATAAGAAGATAGAAGAAGATGTCGGCAGCGCTTGGCAAGACCAGATGCGTTTCGAGGAGTTGTCAGAAGATACTCAGCATGTTTGGTCTAATCTGAGGTCTTCGGAAGGGGAGAAGCTTCCAGATTCTAATGAGGATCTTGGCGGATGCTCCCAAACTAGCTGGCATCCGTCGTTATCTCAAGAGCGAATATGGTTTCTCGATCAGCTAGACGACTCTTCGCGGGCCTATACGATTCCTGGCGCGATGATGCTCGATGGGGCTCTGAATGAAACAGCATTCAACAATGCTGTACTCAGACTTACAGAGCGGCATGTTGTTCTAAATAGTAGGTTCATGAAAGTTGAGGGAGAGGTGCGTGTCGATGTGAGTCAAAGCCATCAGGGTGTTACCTGGGGTGATGTTTCTAAAGTAGAACGCACAGACCGGGAGGAGGCGATCTCAGCGTTTGTGTCAGAGAACGCAAAGCATCAATTCGACCTCAGCCAAGGTGGGTTGTTTAGGGTTGAAATAGTCAGAGTTGATGAACGTAGATTTTTGTTGTTAGTAAACCTCCACCACATCGTTTGTGATGGATGGTCCTTAGATATTCTGTTTTCAGAGTTGAGCGCTCTTTACAATGCCGAAGTCGACGGGTGTCGGGATGGACTGAGCCCGTTATCCGTGTCTTTTGGAGATTACGCTAACTGGCAAAGAGAGCAGGCGACCAATAACAGGGTTAAAAAGCAGCTTACCTATTGGCGCGAGCAGTTATCGGGCCTTCCCCCAGCGCTAGAACTGCCAACAGACTTCCTAAGAAAATCAGTCCAGACTTTTAACGGCGACCGGGTGCAAGTTTCTCTTGATACAGAGGTTTCAAACAATATCCGCAAGTACTGCAATGATCGAGGTTGTACGGTGTTTATGTATTTGCTTGCTAACTTTGCCCTGTTACTTGGCAGGATCACTGGATCGGAAGACATCCCGATAGGGACACCCACATCGGCCCGACCAAGAAAGGAATTTGAAGGTTTAGTTGGATTTTTTGCGAATACGCTGGTTCTTCGATTGCGGCTTGGGCAGGTTGGTTTTGATGAGGTTCTCGCTGCAACACGCCAGACCTGCCTCGACGCATTGTCTAACCAGGACATCTCCTTTGAGCAATTGGTTTCTGCAGTCCAGCCAGATCGCAATCTCAGTGTTTCTCCGATTTTCCAAGTGATGTTTTCTTTGCAACGCAAGTCATCAACTACATTGAGATTCTCAACAATAAAAGCGACCCCTATCGAAACCTCTATTGATTCAACGAAATATGATCTTAGCCTCCTTCTTGAAGACCACGACTCTACGATAAAGGGCTGCTTCGAGTTTAATCGGGATCTTTTTGCTAACCAACGGATAGAGTTTCTTAGCGATCAGTTTGTCAACTTGGTCAAAAGAAATCTTTGCCACGAATCCACGATTAGCACGTCGGTGAATTATTACGGGGCTGCTGAGAATGCCTTCCTAGCGCGATTTGGACAAGGCAAAGTGACTACGATGCCTGTTCCGCAGCTTGTAGGGCAATGGATAGATATTGGAATAAAACGGAGTCCTGGGGATGCGGTCGCGGTTCGATTCCAGGGGCAGAGCCTAACTTATACAGAGCTCGGGCTCGAAGTTGAAACTGCAGCCTTGTGTCTGAGGAATCTTGGTATCGGTGCTGGAGATCGTGTCGGCGTATGTTACCGAAGAGATCTGCACCTAGTTCCCTGGTTGCTTGGTATTTTGAATATTGGGGCATGTTACGTTCCGCTTGATCCCGCGCTGCCAGATGAGCGGTTGGATTTTATCTTGGTCGATTCGGACCTTTCCAAGGTACTATGCAGTGAAGAATATGCAGGGCGAAGCTGTTTCAAGGAGATAACAACTTTCCATCGCGAACTGAGCGGAGCCCAGGACAAGGCATCAAGAAGCGTTGCTACGGATGTATCAGAGCAAAGTGCGGCCTATATTTGCTACACCTCGGGCTCTACTGGGATACCAAAGGGAGTGCCGGTTAGCCATCGATCAGTTGTTAATCTTCTCACTGCAATGCAGAAGCTGCTGCGCTTGACGCCCAGTGATAAATGGGTTGCGATTACGACACTCTCGTTTGACATCCATGTGCCAGAATTACTGTTGCCTTTGGGCGTTGGTGGGCAGGTCTGCCTCGCGAGTGAATCGGAAGCCCGTGACCCGAGGCAATTGATAAATCTCCTCGCGACCCATAAGGCTACAGTGCTCCAGGCAACGCCCTCCACTTGGCACAGTATTGAGGTCGCAGGTTGGGAGGGAGAACCAGGACTTAGGGCATTATCCGGCGGGGAGGCCTTGTCCCGGGACCTCGCAACAAGTCTCCTGCCCAAAGTGGACTCCCTCTGGAATATGTATGGTCCAACCGAGACGACCGTCTGGTCAAGTGCGCAACAGGTGACAAAAGAAGAACTTTTGATACGAAATTCGGTCGCGATTGGTCGCCCCCTTTTAAATACCACATTCTATGTCGTCGACAAGACCCGGCGGGCGCTACCAGTCGGTGCTTGGGGGGAGTTGGCGATAGGTGGAGAGGGAGTCTGCGATGGGTATCTTAACCGCCCGGATCTCGCCGTAGGCCGTTTTGTGACTCTGCCTGATTTTGATAGTCAATCGCGTGCTTATCTAACGGGGGACCGCGTGCGGCTGACCGAGTCAGGTATCTTTGAAGTCTCCGGCCGTTTTGACAACCAGATCAAAGTTCGTGGTGTGCGGGTCGAGCCCGAGGAGATAGAGGCCGTATTGGAAAAACACCCGGAAGTTCTTCGGGCTGTTGTCGTGCTGAAAGAACTAACCCAAAACGAGAAAATCTTGATTGGCGTGATAGCAGTGGAACCGCCTCATCGAAAAAGTGTAACTCAAGAGGTCCTTCGATTTGCTGAGAAAATTCTGCCGGCCACAATGGTTCCTGGTCGGTTGGTATGCCTAGAGGAACTCCCAATAACGCCTAACGGCAAAGTAGATCGTGGACGTATCCTGCCGATCCTCGATCAGGATGAGGCGGATCTTATCGACGATCCTTCGATAGAGACGAACATCGCAACTGTGGGAAGAGATGTTATTGAGTTAAAACTCGTAAGCCTATGGCGCAAATACCTTGGTGTTCCGAATATCCGTGTGGATGACAATTTTTTCAGTGTTGGGGGGCATTCTCTTCTCGCGGTGCGACTCATTGCGGCTGTTGAAAAAGAATTTAAGCAACAGTTACCTCTTGCGGCACTGTTTGAAATGCCGACAGTCAGACTTATGGCGGAGAAATTGCGGGCCGATGGTGGTATGAGTGAATTGTGGTCCAGACCAATTGAGCTACGCACGGGATCGGAACACCTAACATTGTTTTTGGTGCCCGGTGCGGGTGGCAATGTGCTTTACTTTCAGGAATTGGCGAAAAATTGCCCGGTAGGAGTTCGGGTAGTTGCGCTGCAACCTCCCGGGCTAGATGGTGTACACCCCCCAGTTGGTACTATAGAAGGCCTAGCCGATCTATTTCTCGACCAGATCCAAGAACAACTCCATGAAGAGATGGATAAAGTGGTCGTGATAGGCCATTCCTTTGGCGGCTTGGTTGCCTACGAGATGGCGTGTCGTGCACACACTAAATCTATGGTGATCGATTCTCTATTCATTATAGATACAGCAGCCCCGAATTTAGCCGAATCTACTGGTCGGGATTGGTCTCACGAGGAGTGGATTTGCCATTTAAGTCAAATTGCGGGCTACATGTTTGATGTGGATGTAGAAGTATTTCAACAGGAGGTTGCAGGGCTTAATGACATTTCGCAGATAGAAGTGTTCCATCATAAGTTGGTTGATGCAGGGGTAATCGCTGTTGGGGTGAGCGCACAATTTGTATCAGGCCTTGTCAACGTTTACCGATCGAATCTATGCGCCGAACCACCTCAGGGCCTTTTGCCGAATGAGGATATGGCTCCAACAATCATTAGGTCACTACAAGAGCAACCCGGTCATTTGAGTGACGAGACCAGCCGACGAAATAGATTGCACGGTGATCTTGGTTGGGAGGAATATCTAGGCTATCCTGTAAAGGTAATAGATGCACCCGGTGATCACTTGACTATGCTGCAGGACAGTAATGCCGGAGTATTAGCTAAGATAATTTGTGGTAAAGTATTCTAAATTTAAAATTTCTTATAGGACTAAAATGATGCGAAACTACGCGCTCTCCCTTCTTTTCACGTTGCTCGGATTATTCTCGGCAGTAGTTCAGGCCGCTCAGGTCGCCGATAAGAATTTTCATCCTCAAGTTGCAACTCCTGCATTTTCGAAAGGGAGTGGGCCTGTCGTTGCGGTCGATGCCGCTCATGCGAATTTCCATACGTGCGAGGGTCGCTACATTGCATTTTGTGAGTTACTGGGCAATGACGGTTATCGCATCAAAACAAACAACGACTCATTTTCAATGGAAAACCTGAATACTATCGATTTACTGGTTATTGCCAATGCATTAAACAAGAAGAATATCGATCCTAAACAGAATTGGGCCACGCCCATTCTCCCGGCATTTACCGAAAAGGAGACACAGAATCTAGTAAAATGGGTTAAGTCGGGGGGCGCACTGCTTGTTATTGCTGATCACATGCCCTTTCCCGGTGCGGTAAGTGATCTTGGCCTCAAGTTTGGGGTTAACTGGGGTAACAGTTACGCTTTTGCGGCCGACACGCAGATTGTCGAGGCAGCTAAGAAGAATACCCTGTCAGTGATTAAGGGTCCGGATGCCAACATGATGACCTTCGATTTGAAAGGTCTTAACTCAACCGGGGTGCAGGCATACCCCCATCCAATTTTTCATGGCCGTAACCCAACAGAGAACGTCCCATTTATCACCACGTTCACCGGCTCGGCATTTACACTTCTTCCGGGTTCTCAAGTGAACCCCCTAATGGGTCTTGGCGAGGGCACGTTGCTTATGTTTCCGCTTAAATCTCAAGAGCAGTCGCTGATGACGCCACGAGGTCCCGGGGCCGGCACACTCCAAGGAGGCGTGTTGGAATTTGGTAAAGGCCGGGTAGCGATAATGGGGGAGGCGTCCATGTTCTCAGCCCAGATCGCAGACTACATCTCCCCAGGCTTCAAAATGGGCATGAATAATACTGAGCACGCACCTCACAATGTCCAGTTCGCGTTAAACCTGACCCACTGGCTAACGAAGATAAATAATTGATTGATACATTTGTTAAGGAGCTTAAGACATAGTGGAAAAAGAGCCGAGTGTAAATGAGAGCGAAAACAAGTCGGTTGTCGAACGTATTCAGCGCCTCGAGAAGACTACCAAGATAATGCTTGGCTTGGCTGTGGGAGCTGTAGCTATCAGTGTAGTGGGTGCTGCGTTGTTACCGCTGAAGCTCAAGGTGGCACTGCCGAAATTGGGGATAAAGGTTCTCTCTTAGGCTCACATCGTTGTGTGCAGGTTGTTTGGCCGCGGGCCCGTCAAGGTAAATGATGATTAACTGCCTGGGCTAGTGGCCTAGCCTGGCGAGTGAGGACGGCCAGCGCCTTGTAATGAAGTAAAGCGGGAGAGGGTTTTTCGCCTTTAGTGTATTGCAGAACTACTGAAAGCTGATTTTTCCTGGCGGAAAAAACAAGTGTCATCCGCAGCGTTCGAATATTTAAAAATATTCTGTCTTTGGCGCGACTGCCCCCGCGGAAGTTGAAGTTAATCTGACATTCCACTTCACCAGACCGACTGCCTACAGTGGAGTCGATTTTAGCGTCGAGTTCAATTGGGACCAAAGAAGTAAACGCAGCTTTTACAGATGTTGGTTCGACCGCTATCTTTTGAAGACGTATAAATTTCGGCAGATCAGGCGTGAAAGCCTTAATAAACTTGTCAGGACAGCTGAAAAGGGTTACGACATCTGAGCTTTTTGGCTGCTTTGATAGTTGATAGGTTTTTTGCGCTATTTTTATCAAATTTCGGTCACACCCTTATAACATCAGGCGGCTGTTGCTGTGAACGTAGCGTCTAGTTTGGCAAAGCCTTGCAACTGGAAAACAAATTTAGATGAAACTGTATTGCTACATATTACTGTAACTCGGCCCACCGCCGCCCTCGGGAGTTACCCAGGTGATGTTCTGGCTGGGATCCTTGATATCGCAGGTCTTGCAGTGGATACAGTTCTGGGCGTTTATCTGGAAGCGCTGGTCTAGGCCTTCGTTGACGATTTCGTAGACCCCCGCCGGGCAGTAGCGTTGGGCCGGCTCGGCCCAACGAGGCAGATTAACTTTAAGCGGAAGATCGGCATCGGCAAGATGCAGGTGCACCGGTTGATCTTCTTCGTGG
>Ga0209558_1000243_pt1 | contig 52960 bp, 37 predicted proteins | sample SaaInlV_150m_DNA_3_FD_184674 | JGI IMG/M metagenome (GOLD analysis project Ga0209558, IMG submission 184674) | Marine microbial communities from expanding oxygen minimum zones in the Saanich Inlet - Saanich Inlet SI074_LV_120m_DNA (SPAdes) (version 2) | ecosystem: Environmental > Aquatic >...
GGTTGGTAATCAGATGAGTCCACATCTGCAGTCCTGCCCTGTGCCCATAATGTATGTGTAGGAACCATATCCTTGTTATCATCAGCATCATCGTGGGTTTCTACGGCCGCATTAAAGATGGGTCTATTATCCCCTCGGGTGATCCAAATATCACTTTTGATCCTGTCCTGGTTGTCTTCCATGCTCCAATCTGCATAATCTTCTTTCTCAAAATAAACTACACCTTCAGATAAGTCTTCTAAATCTATAGTTCCACTAATAATAGTTTCTTCAGGGCTCAGTCCTTTGATCCAGATCGATCTGTCAATAATTTCCGAACCTATAACCACATACTCCCCTGGTTCTGTGATAAATATTGTGGACTGATTTGGTACACTGTCAATTGCGGTGGCAAGATCATTATAATCACATCCTTCAGAACAAACAGTATACTCTGGAAAATCAGGCGTTGTCCTAGAATTAGGGACTAAATCAGAGAATAAATTCTCAATACTGAGTCTACCGTCTTTTAATTCATTGACACGGCTGACATTGTCACCGTCTTTAGCGGAATGGTCTCTAAGTTTATCATCAGAACGGCGCTCATCTCTTTCAATATCTTTTTGGGATTTAACACGGGCGGGTTTCTCCTTCCCTGATTTTCTTGGATTATCATTGGTACTAATTGCAAAAATAATATTAATTCCCATAATAAATATAAATATATATCGTAGTATGCACATTAGGAGACCTCTCTTCTCTTTTATGTATTTAAGTAGCATATTACCGCTTTTACACCTACACGTCTATCAAGCTCCGCGGTAATTGTGTCTAACATATTATAATAGTTAGCCTATATGTTCCAAGGATTAATAATGTTTTTTTATTGTTTTTAGGTTGGGTGGAATGGCTGGCTTTATAGTGTTCTTATGCAGAATTTCTAGACGCATTGATGTTTCCAAATAAAGTTCGAATTATGATTTTTTCTAACGTTTGTTTTTGTTTTTCATTTAAATCATTTTCTCTTAACCTCATGAGAGCGTATTGCTGAATAACCAAAAGAGGTAAAACGGTTTCTTCTCTTAGGGCGATGGATTCTTTAATGTTTTGGTTGTTCTGTAATAATTCTTTTTGACCTGAAATTGTTAATATTAATCTTTCGGTTAGGTCGTATTCTTCTTTCAGCCTAGACCAAAATTCACCATAGGTCCGGTCGTGCTTCATATAGTCTGTTAATGGAAAATATGTTTTACACATACTTTGCATAGAATTTCCAATAAGGGCGCGGAAAAACCGAGACTCAGAATAAAGTTGTATTATATCATTTAGTTTCCCGGAATCTTCCATCTCCTTTAGCGCTGTCCCTAAACCATAAAAACCGGGAATGTTTTGTTTTATTTGTGACCACGCGCCTACAAACGGTATGGCTCTTAATTGTTGAAATTCCACTTTGTTGGATTCGTTTCTTTTATCTGGTCGAGACCCAATATTGGTTCGACTATAATATTTTAATGGAGACATATCAACCAAGAAAGACGTAAACAGTGGGTGGTCTTTTAAATCTGTATATGTCCTTAAGGCTGTTGTGCTCATGTGTTCTAATAGGGCATGATTTTCGCTTGTAAGTTTTTTATGTTTATCTTCAAACAAAAGATTGTCTAGCCCGGCTGTCAGTAACTGTTCTAGATTTAGTTTTGCAGATTCTTTTGTTCCGAATTTGCTGGAAATGGTTTGACCCTGAACGGTGAGTTGGATTTCGGTTGAAGCAATTTTTGACCCCAGGGATGCATAATAGTTGTGGGTATTTCCTCCACCGCGAGCAGGAGGCCCTCCACGCCCATCAAAAAAGATAATTTTTATTCCTCCTTTTTTTGATAAATCTGATAGTTGTTCTCTTACTTTATATATATTCCAATTTGCGCTTAAATAACCGCCGTCTTTGGTGCCATCAGAAAACCCCAACATAACGGTTTGCTTATTTCCGCGTTGCGATAAATGGTCTAAATAATCTTCATTACATAAAAGAGTTGTCATGATTTGTTCCGCATTATTTAAATCATTTATTGTTTCAAATAGCGGGATAAAGTCGACCGGAATTGGTTCGTTTTGAAAGGTGGTCTGTTTTGCTATATAGAATACGCTCGCCACGTCTTTATCGCTTTGGCAATTTGAAATAATGTATCGATGGCTTCCTTTTTCTCCGTTTGTTTCTTGAATATTTTTCATGGTTTTGAATGACTGGAGCGTGTCGTCAATGCGATCATTTGGTGCTTTGGGTATGCTGGTTAATAAATTAGATGAGAAGAGTGCTTCGGCTGTGCTTTTTTCATCACTGTCTGGTAGTAAATATTTTATAGTTTCCCTTATTATGCTACTGTCCTGCCTAAAATCCAGTGTGGCAAAATGAAAGCCAAATAGAGATACTCGATCAATATAATCTTCAATGATCTCTTTAAATACACCGTTATGATGTGTGTTGATATCATTTAGAATAGAGTGCAATTCAATCAATAGTTCTGGGGCAGACCAAGAATCGTAACCTCGGATACATTTTAAGATTTTTTTTTCAATCTTAAGTAGGTGTTCATAAATGCCAGAAAACGAAATACGACGACGAATTGCCCGGATGTCCGTATAATAACATTTTAAAATTGTTTCTTTCAATCGGCGAGCAACATCGAGTGTGATTGTTGTATTCACAAAAGGATTGCCGTCTCTATCTCCGCCAGGCCAGAACCCAAGTTGTATTGATTGTATGGCGCCCGGTTCTTTTAATAAATATTTTCTGAGAGACGTGACAATGTTTCCGGCAGAACTATAAAAAATGTTTTGTAAATACCATGTAAGATTTACCGCTTCGTCATAGGGTGATGGTTTTTTCTTTTTAAAGAAAGGGGTCATGCCTAGTTGCATTAAATAAGTATGAATTAAGTCAACATCGTTATTAGCAATCGCATCAGTTAAATCTGTTATAATGGCTAATACGCGACCCGGGTAAAATTGTGTTGGGTGGGCGGTTAAGACGGGGCGGATAGAAAATTGATTTAAACTTTTTTCAAGTATATCTTTTTTGTTTTCCCCGTTGGTTCGGAAAAATAAATCTGCAAGAGATCCATCCCCATCAAGGTTGTTTAGCGCTTCGAAAGTTGCGTCTTCTAAGGCGTCAATAAGAACGACTTGTCGTTCTATAAATTGAATAACGCGAAATAAATAATCAAAATGGTCGGCTTCATTTTTATTTATAAACTGTTCCTTTAAAAATGTTTCTACAATCTGTTTTGGCGATTCTCCGCGGGATAATTTATCTCGACAAATATCTGTTAGTATTGGAATAAGAACACCGACATCCTTGATGCCGCCTAAAGGAAGTTTAAGAAATATTGAATTATAAAGTTGATATTTTAAGCCGACTGTTTGTTGGTAGTCAGATAGTGACTTATGTTTTGATGAATTCAATCTGTATCACCTTCACTCCCATTGGCGCGCTTTTTAATTTCGTCGGCAAGCTCTAAAACCGCCATTACATAATTGTCTGAGTGGTTATAGGCTCGAATAGATTTATAAATACTTCCTGTTTTAGAATAATCATTACTGTCTTTTTTATATCCGTGACGAACCAAGTAATTTGCAATACTTCCTAATACGTCTGGCCAATCATAAGGGCGGCGTACACCATCCTCGTCAAAGTCGACTGAGTAAGCCACAAAACTTGATGGAATAAATTGACCAAACCCAAATGCTCCAGCGTAAGACCCTTCAATGGAGTGAGGATCTACATGGTCTTTATAGCAATAATTTAAATAGGATGCTAATTCTTTAGATGCCCACTTTGCTCGTTTAGGCATTTCATGAATTTGTGTATAGAGAGAATTAAAAACCGTAAACCCTTTGTGGTGTGTTCCATAATTACTTTCAATTCCTGCAATGCTACACACAATAAAAGGATCAATATTATAACGCTCAGTTACTTGGTTGAATAATGCTTTGTTTTCGTTATAGAATTTGGCGCCAGAGATAATGCGAGATTCTTTGACAAATATTTTGCGATATTGTTCCCATGTTTTCTTTTCCCATGGGCGGGCAAATCGTTCGGGAATTTCTTGATGTGCGGTAATAAGACTATTGGAAAATGCTTTTTCAATAAAAGCTAAAGGAATATCTTTCCCTTGTAAACGATCCTTAACCATTCGATAGGCCAGGTCAGCTTCTATGTCATCCACCGCTAATAATCCAGTTGTTAAGCTGGTGAGTATAATTAGTATTTTTTTCATGAACGCCTAAATTAGTTTGGGGAATTTATTATACTGCTGAAAAGATTAGAAGCGCTATTGATGTTATTTTTTACTTATTATATAAAAATCCTTATGGGTAAGGTATTGTTCCAAAAAAGGGGGGCGCCTAAACATCAAACCCCACGGATGTGGGGTTTGATGCCGGAGAAAGGTTCGGGCTATTTAAGCAATATCATTTTTTGTGTTTGAGAAAAAGAACCGCTTTCAATTCTTAAAATGTAAACACCGCTCGGCTGGTGTTTACCATTCCACTTTATTATATGTTGGCCTGGTTCTAGTTTTTTATTCAAAATAGATTCTACCATTCGCCCCGAAAGATCGAAAACTTGTAATGATGTGTTTTGGTTTGATTTTCCGGTTGGGATATTAAAGCGTACCGTCGCGGTTGGATTAAAAGGGTTGGGGTAAACGGGATACAACCTATAGTCGTTGATAATAATGTTTACATTATCATTGTTTGAGGCTGTACCAACCCAACTCGCGGACCTTTCTGAGTAAACTCGAAATCCTTCCACATCCGTAAAGTTATCTAAAAACATAAAATCTGCGTCATAGAAACATTCTTCATATGAGTTATAATCTTCTTCACAGGGATAAAAATACCCTCCAGCAAAAAGCGTGTCGTTTATAATAGCATATTCTAGTTCTATCTCTTCTTCGTCTTCGTACATTAAATATAACGTATCGGGTGTTGCGCTCCATTCGAAATAACTCGTATCAGACCATGTTTCGTGGGATTCTTCATCAAATTCAACATAAAGTTCCATCCCTGTTGAGTCACTATAAAAATAGGTATATATATCTGTATTGTCGTCATCTGTTCCTTCGTCGAACAATTCGTCGGGGAATTCAATTAATGTTTCCACTCCCGCTAAATATTCTACCATTTCTGGGCCAAACGTTCCGGACAGCGCCATAGAAAGTTCGTCTGTTTCATCCACAAGAACTAAGTCTGAAAAAGTAATGGTGTGGTTCGTTGTATCAATGGACGTGAGAGAGAGTGCTGTTTCTGTGTCAGCGCTAAATTCTATCATTTCATTATCAATGAGAGTTATGCCTTCCACCATGTCAATTTGCTCATTATCTGTAGAAGAGCCAAATGCAATTATCGTTGGGTTCTCCACCAGCGTTTCTTCCCCAAATAAGAACATAAAAAATTCCATAAAATTCATATTCATAATAAATCCATAGGGAGCGCCTTCTTCTTCGCCTGTGTCTTCTAGTTCAAAAGATATTCCGTCATTTGCGCCTCCGTCGGCAATAGTTTCATAGTTGGAGTCATATAATGTCCACGAAATTTCATCATCTGTGTCTGTTCCGGTTCCAATACAATTGAAAGTATAATACCCGGGTTCTAAGCAAATATCAACATCGCCGAAACATGCGTCGTCCCACAGTGAGCCATTTTCCACGATGTCGCCACTTCCGTCTACAACAGTCCAGTAAGCATCACCCCATCCGTCGCATTCAGAGTCAAACATTTCAAGATAAAAACAGATATCATCGTCATTTCCGCCTCCAGCCCAATCGCCTTCTAGCTCTTCAGCAACAAATCCGTATGTTTGATCAGAATAGTAATCGAAAAAGCACCCTACGCTTCCTCCTTCATAAATGACATATTCAGAAACAAAGGAATAAACGGCGGCTTTATAGGGGTCTGTGGGCCAATTTATTTCACAATTATCGGGATTGTTTCCTCCAAGCCCACCTGAAACATTCTCGCCATCTACTGTTAAGTTAAATTCACCTGTTAAATCAAAAATGCTTTGGCCTTGGTTTTCTGCGTTATCGTTCACATAATTTTGCGCGTACTCTAGAGCATAAACATTTCTATTGTTTCTTGCGGCTTCATCTTCAAAAATATAACCATCTAAAAAATATGTTAAGTCCGCTTCGAAAAATTCAGTTGATACATGAATACTTCCTTCGCCTTCTTCTAGGGCCATCATTTGAGATACATTCGGGTGGGATTGGTCTGTTGCAACCGTGATATACATATCTTGCGATTCATCTTCTACAAGCCATTCCCCCACGATATCGCTCATGTCTCGGTTTGACCTTTGGTTTGGATTCATTACCTGACTCTCTATGCTTTCTTGGGTAATGTTTGGATATTTGCTTTTAATTTGCTTCGCGGCTTTTTTTAAGCGCTGCGTTACTGTTAAGTCACCGGCAAATAGTGCGCTTAACATAACAATAACTAATAAGCTGATAGCGGTTGGTTTTCTCATGGTCTTTCCTCTCTTTTCTTTTTTTTATTAACACAGGAACCCCTTTCTGTGTTTTGTTTGTCCTAATTTTCTATGCTATTTAAAATTAATTCATCTCGCTGTCTTGACCCAAAAATGCGTCAATTGGTTTGCATACGACATCCACTTGATCTTTTTCGACATCCACATACCAAACCATACTCAATAATATATATTCGCCAGTCATGCCATGCTTCCAGCGTTGAATGGTGCTGAATTTCGTTTCTCTAATCCCCTCAGAGTAACGAATGGTATTTTGATGTTTTTTCGTTTTTTCAAATTCTTCCGGGTGAATTAAATCTTCCCGATCGTACCGATGGCCTACTAATTGATCTTTGTTATACCCCATAAACTCAAACCACTTTCCATCAATACTTGTTATCATACCATCGGAAGCCCTTCCAGAAATTAATAAAGACTCAGATACAATTTTATCAATTAAGTGGCCTTTTTTGATATTTTGTTTCTCGTGTACTTTTGTCGATTTAAGAGATTGTAATTCTTTTTTTAATGCTACATTTTCTCGCATTAGATAATTAATAACTGTTTGTGTTTCTTCCGATGTTTCGGGTGTTGCGGTTTGGTTTACGGGATGCTCGTTTTCTTCTCTCGTAAATTTTAATACATGTTTTGCGGGAATATCGCCTTTGGAAAGCCAAATACTTAACGCTTGCGGGGATACGCCAAAATATTCCGCCACCTCTCTTTTTCGGCGAAACCCCTTTGTATCCATTATAGAGTTTATTATTTCTAAAGCTTTTGTCATTTCTTTAATTTTTAGTTTATTATTTTCTTGTTTTTTAAGTATTGCCTAATCTAAATTAAGCTTATCTTAATTCAGATGCAAGTCAAACAGAGAGGGTTTACTGGTTTGTCAAAAAATTATTCATTTTATTTTTTACAGTTCTTAATCGCAAGGTGGGGGGTTAAGATAAAAATGGTTAATAAAATAATAAGTTACTCTTAGGGGGTGTGTTTTGGGTGCTTCTGGTATATTTTCTATTCTAATTAATTAATACATAAGGACAATCGCTATGACAATAACTAGATACATTACAATTATTCTTTTATCTGTTTTTCTCTTTGCTCAAGACGGGACCATTCTTCCTGGGCAGAAATCAGCCATCCAATCCCTGTCTGCGACTGCAGGATTCACTGATGCTGATCTGAGTGCATACTTAGTTCAGATGTACGGAAAGTCCATTGACAATCTTAGTCAAGCAGATGGAGTTGGTGTTATCAAGGCTTTTCAGGCTGGGACTGTCGTAAAACAACAGTCTGTCGAAACAAAAATAGAATTGCGGGAGGCGGACTTGCTTGAGCCGGGCATGAAGAAGCTTTTTCATTTTCTTGATGGTACTGTTCGGCAGGGCGAAATACTATCTATTGAAGGTGGTGATATTGTTCTAAAAACGGGTAGCGGTACTTTTAATATCCCTTCTGATCAATTTCTATCAGAGACCGCAGAAATCACAAACAAAAAAGGCGAGTTGTTTAAGGGGGTTGTACTTGGTGAAACATCTGAAGAATTTATACTTCGCACAACCTTTGGTGACGCTGTCATTCAAAAACGAGATATTCGTACCATGAAGCGGTACCATGGTGGCGTCTTAGATCGTCAATACGAGGATCTGAAAAAATTCTATCAAGGCGAGGCACAACTTATAGGGGTTTTTATGGATCCAACCGCGTTCCCTTTAGCCGGAAACACATTTTATTTAAGTGGCCTGTCTGTGGGGTATGGTCTTACTGACAGGTTTATGATAACAACAAAATTTGGGTCAAATTTCAGCGGTGATTTAAACTTTCATCCTCGAATGCGGTTTTATCATCGCAAATCGGCAGAAAAAGAAGTTGCCGCAACCTGGGGAATTGGCTTACACCGCGCCGCCAGTATTGAAAGTGTTGTTGGAAGGTATTCCCACGCCGTCAATATTACCACGGGAGATAGTACAAAATCTTTAAACCAACTCGATGATATTCGCGTAGCTGATTTGGTGAAAGAGAGCCAGGATGATTTTCTCTACGCTGAAGCGTATCTTGTTTTTTCATCTCGTAGGGTGAACCCAACCGGTCGGGGGAAAGTGGGTTGGTCTGCTGGGGTTAAGGCCAACAACGCCTTTATCAACCGCGACGATTGGCTTAAGTCTAGTTTTTCCGCTGAACTTGATACAGCAGCGCAGGTAAGCTGGAGCAACGATAAAAAGTATTCGGTTCCGTTTAGGTGTTGGTTGTCTCTAGAATACGACCTAAGGAAAAATTTGAAATTTGTAGGTTCAGCTTGGATTGATAACGGTTACAAAACAATGGATCTTGCAGCTACTGTGGATGATTATTTTGGTGATGATGGTTCTGACAGCTTTTCTCTAGATTCACCAAGGGGAGACGTCAGTATGATCGATTTTGATTTTGGTCTTCTCTATGCTGTAAATGAGTCTTTCCGCATAGGGATACACTTCCAGCAACCCTACATTGATTTTTATTGGGAATTTTTTGAATTCTAATTTTAGCGAATCTAATGAATAAGTTGATCTTGAGTCTTTTGCTGGGTTGTGCGGTACTACAGGCACAGCCCGGGATAAACACCCGGGCTGTTAGGGATATTCGACTTGAAAATCTTAAGCACGACTATTCTGGAACGATAATTCGTTTTGTGGATTCAAACTCTAGGTCTTGCCGGGGTGTGTTGCTGGATGTCACGGAGAAAAATATAATCGTTTCCGAGCTTGGGTCTCCTGTTTCATATGAACATTCCGGGATTAATTACGTTTTTGTTGATCCTGGATTCAAAGATCTAATTGTGGTGTTTGGCTTGTGTGTCTTGGGGGGCGCTTCGGGATATCTTGGGGTAATCGTTGGCCGATCAAACCCCGACGCCAGCATGAAGGGTGTGGCTTTATCGCTTGGTTTGGCTTTGGGAGGAAGCATAGGGTTTAAGACATTTTATAAACCAATTAAAATTGATATATCAGGAGTGGCGCGTAAATAAACCCGGCACCTTGCTTGTATTAATGATTGATTAACTCAAGGATGTTAATATTAAAATATTCAAAATAATTATTATTGTTTTTTGGGTTCTTATTCCCGTCAGGATAGTTAGTCAAAACTTCGATCCTGAGACCGGTAAGACCGTTTACTCTTCAAATAAATATATTTCTGTTTATATGGGCTACGGTTTGGGGAAATTAGAGAATTTTTATGCCGAAAGTGCCTTCTCGTCCCCAGAGAATCCATCTGAACGGTTATGGACAGCAAATGTGCTTGATGTTACAACGAAAAACAGCCTTCCTCAGTTGGGGTTTAAGTTTGGAGGGTGGAAAGGGTGGTTTGGATGCGAATTAGAGATGTCTTTTTTGAGGCACAAAACACCCAGCCAAATCATTTATTTAACATCTTAATCTTGTGGTGGGCCAACGAAATTCTATCATGAACAGAAATATGCGCCACAGTCAAATAATTTTACTTTGCTCTATCCTGCTTGTGCTGGTTGGCTGCCACAACAATGCTCACCTGCGCACACAGAAAATATTGAAGCCCGGTGAAAAGGCCTACTCTGCAAGCGGCGTGCTGGCCTTGGGCGGTGAGCCACGCGACATCGATTTGGATTATACTGGTGTACCCGGAGTGAGGGGAGAGATTTCCATGCTCACGGGAAGTAAAGATTCTGAATCTGGCCCTTATTTGGGTTTTGGTTCTCATGAAGATGATTGGGGAAGTTTCATCGTGGGTTATGATTACAAAAAATATGTTGGGCTGGAGAGTGGCCTGCCAAAAAAACTCGGAATTCAGGGTGAATTAAATTATACCCCAAAAGAAGGCGGATACCGTGGTTTTGGATCCACATTTCATTTCAGGCCATCCTTTACCACCACAACCACTAAAGAAGAATATTTTTACAGCGGTATTCACGGTGTGTTGGCTGTGGGTAGATTGAATCACACATCTGAGCGGGATGATTATATTGCTTATAATTTTAACAGTTTAGGTTTGGGTGTCACGGCGGGTGTGGAATTTTTGTTACCGTCATCGTCATCAATCCAGATTCAAATTGATGCTTCCCTGCTTCAAAATGCTTACGCCTGGGATATCCCTTCTTTTGGTTATTATAAACATTATGATGAGAAAGATGCGCAATCGACTTTTTTACTAACCGGAAGCGGGGGGATAAGTTTTTTTAAGCCCGACCCCGCCAGCAAAGAGCCTTTTGAGCCTTTGCCCACTCCCAGTTATAGTACAACCCAGACACAGCCCATCTTTGATCCGAAAACAGGTGAAAAAATATCTGGCAATATGCGTTTTGATCCAGAAACAGGAAAAGAAATTCAATCTAATGATCAAATTATTTTCGATCCAGAAACAGGAAAAGTTGTTGATGAAAAATTGTCAAGTGCAATTATTGAAGATGCTGGCAAGCCCACACCAGTTGCTCTGGATGTTGCTGATACTCTTACGCCCTTTACACATCAAGAAATAGTCTTTATGGCAAAACGGCTCGCAAAAAATAATCACTCTCCTCTTGGGTGGGCTCTAAGCGGAGGGGTTGCTTCTTTAGGATGTGGGTTTGTGGGAAGTATGGTGGGGCTCGCGGTGAACGATTCGGAATTTTTACCTTTTCTGGTTGGTGGGGGCCTCGGACTTGTGGTTGGCCCACCCTTACTAGTAAACTTGGCGAGCACCAAGGTTGTTTATCCTAAAGAATTAAATAATGCTAATTTTGAGAATACGTCACATTATGCTAGTATATATAAAAAGGAAGTTCGTTCTCTCCGAAGTAGGGATTCATATTTAATAATAAAAACCGCCGGTGTCTGTAGCGCTTTAATGTTCCTTTCTATAGTTTTTAGTTTATAAAAAACAATTATATTATGAACAGAAATATGCGCCATAGTCAAATAATTTTACTTTGCTCTATCCTACTTGTGCTGGTTGGTTGCCACAACAATGCTCACCTGCGCACACAGAAAATATTAAAACCCGGGGAAAAGGTCTATTCCGGAAGCGGTGTGCTGGCTATAGGTGGCGCAGAGGAAGATTGGGACAATATAGGCAATACGGGCGTGATGGGTCTTCGCGGTGAAGTATCTATGCTTAAGGGCAGTAAAGACTCAGAAGCTGGGCCTTATTTTGGCGTAGGTATTGGAGACGATGGTCTGGGCTTAATTCTTGGCTATGATTACAGAAAATATACTGGTCAAAATAGCGGCTCACTAAAAAAACTGGGAGCACAGTTTGAAGTCAATATTGGCGAAGCAGGCCAAGCGTTTCACCTTCGCCCATCTCTAACAAGCACAACTAAAAGAGGAAAGCCATATTATGGCGGGATACATGGACTTTTGGCCGCGGGAAACTTAGAGGGTCGTCTTGAATGGGAAGCTTATGCTAGTAGTGAATATGGGTATGTATATTATGAAGAATGGATTGATTACCGTTTTAAAAGCCTTGGTGCCGGCCTTACCGCCGGGGCAGAGTTTCTAACATTCAACAATAATTCGATACAGTTACAGGTGGATGTGTCCCTGGTAAAAAATTCTTTTAGCGCTGATGATGAGCCGCCCGATATTGATATGGAAAACGTTAACTGGACATCGTGGCATGAGTTAGAAAATTGGGGAACCCATGATGATGAATTAATGCCTATGGTAACCGGCAGTATTGGTGTGAGTTTTTTTAAGCCCGACCCCACCAGCAAAGAATCTTTCGAGCCTTTGCCCACTCCTGGTTACAATACAGGCCAGACACAAACACAACCCATCTTTGATCCTGAAACAGGTGAAAAAATATCTGGCACTATCCGTTTTGATCCAGACACGGGTGAAAGAACATCAAGCGCTGTGCGGTTCGATCCAGAAACGGGTTTACAGGCCGATGCTGTACCATCAAAAAAAGAGTTGACCTATGGTGAAATTGTGCATGAAGCAAAAGGTGCAGCGGGGCGCGCACACAATATAAACAACCATCAGTATTGTGGCGCAGGGTCATGTTTGTTTAGTTGGGTTGGAGTTCCTGCTGCCTTTTTATATGTGGAGAGCGGGGTATTGTCAACTTTAAACCCTTACGACCCTTTTTATGCTGAGCTGAACCCTAATCAAAAAGCTGTATATAGGGGCGCTTATAAAAAAGAGGAAAAAAAGCTTCGCCGAAAAGGGGTTTACGGTTCTCAGTTGTTTTGTGTGGGTGTGTTCTTTTTGGGTAGTATGTTTGGCGGTGCTTTGTGATGAGCCTATCTATAAAAAATGAAAGATGTGTACATTGAAAAATTTTCTATTTTTATTATTAATCATATTTTCGGGGTGCAGTCAAAACATTGCAAACTTTGCATTGGTCAGCACAAAAACATCAAGTTTGAATAATGAGTATGAGTCTCTTGGACAAATCGAGGGTGTTGATATTGTTTATATAGTCATTGTTGTCCCTCTTGGGACCCCCAGAATAGACAGGGCAGTAAATAATGCCCTTTTGACCAACAATGCAGACTATATAACAAACACAACCATAAATATTGAATCGTTTTATTTTCCCTATATTGGAGGGTATTCTAGGTATAAAGTTAAAGGTGAGGGGTGGAGAGTTGTTAGTGGTGGCGTATCCCCGGAAAATAAATTCCAAAAAAAGATTAAGGGGTATAAACCTGAAACGGGCGAACCCATTTATGAGTAGATATTAAAAGCGTTTGCTGTTTGGGTTATTAATCTTTTTTTGATGATATGAATAAAATGACATTTATACTATGTTACAAAAAATACTAGTTTGGTTTATCGGCTTCTCCCCTTTCACAAAACGCTGGTTTTGGAAAAAGTGGTATAATGTTTTTGCTGACCGGGCAAAAAACTCTGATTTTAAGTTCATGAATTATGGCTTTGATGAAAACGGGTTTTTTCCAGACCTAAAAACTGAAGACAAACAAGAAAGATATCCTATTCAATTATACCATCATGTGGCGTCCCAAACAGATTTGAGCGGTAAGGTTGTGTTGGAGGTTGGGTCTGGTCGTGGCGGCGGCGCATCCTATGTGTCTCGCTACCTTCGTCCGTCTTCTGTTCTTGGGGTAGATATATCTGAATCTGCTGTAGAATTATGTAACTCAATTCACGCTGTTGATAATCTGTCTTTTACGGTTGGTGATTCTGAAGATCTGCCTTTTGATGCTGGCTCATTCGATGTGGTGTTGAATGTTGAATCATCCCATTGTTATGGAAGTGTAGACCAATTTTTAAAAGAAGTAAATCGCGTATTAAAGCCCGGCGGTCATTTCCTTTGGTGTGATTTGCGACCACCCGGTAATATTAATGACACTTATAGTCGATTTGAAAAAGCGGGTTTTAATATTGTTCAAAAACGCGATATAACAAAAAATATTTTATCCGCCTTAAGTAAAATGACAGCTTCAAGAAAAAAAGCTATACAGGAAAGAGTTCCCGGTCTCTTCCAAAAAGTATTTGAGTCATATGCGGGCGTTGAAGGAAGTAAGGTATATGATTCGTTTGAAGATGGGTCTCTTGTTTATATTAGCGCCGCTTTAATAAAAAATTAAGTGTCTCATTGTATTTAATAAGTGTGTATATCCGGTGAGAATAAAATAATCCCTTTGTAAATTTTACTTATTAAATAATAATTATTTTACTCCACTAAGCTCGGAACTCACATGAATAACGAACACTTAAAAAACTACTTAAATAATTTTTGGGACAACAATATTACCCCCACTCTTATTGATTATATTAAAATACCCAATAAGTCGCCAGCCTTCGATTCCAACTGGGAAGCTAATGGTCATATGGATCGCGTATTAGACCTAGCTGTTTCGTGGACAAAAGAACATATGCCGATGGGTGGAAAATTGACCATAAAACACACTGTAGGAAGAACTCCACTTATTCTTGTGGATATCCCAGGAGAAAAAGATGGAAATGTTCTTATGTATGGTCATTTGGACAAACAACCTGAAATGGAAGGCTGGGATGAAGGTTTGGGGCCGTGGAAACCTGTATTAAAAGATGAAAAACTATATGGTCGTGGTGGAGCAGATGATGGTTATGCGCTTTTTGCATCTATTGGGGTGGTTAATGCGCTTCAAGAGCAGAATATTCCTTTACCGAGAATTTTGATTTTGATTGAGTTTTGCGAAGAAAGTGGCTCTCCAGATTTGCCTCATTATATTGATTTGTGTTCTGAAACAATTGGTTCGCCTAACTTGGTTGTTTGTCTCGATTCGGGCGCAGGGGATTATGAGCGTTTTTGGACCACTACATCCTTACGAGGTTTAGTTGGGTGTACAATGCGGGTTGATGTATTAAGCGAGGGTGTCCATTCTGGGTCCGCAAGCGGTTTGGTGCCATCTTCATTTCGCGTGGCAAGAGAATTATTATCTAAAATTGAAGACCCAAAAACGGGTTCTGTGCTGGTGGATACTCTCCATACAGAAATCCCCGAACATCGCATTAAAGAAGTTGAAAAAATGGTATCCATTTTAGGAAGTAGTGTCGTTGAAGATTTTCCCTTTGTTGATAGTATGAAGCCGTCAACGGGTGATTTAGTAGAAGCTGTGCTCCGAAGTACATGGCGCCCCGCCCTTTCCGTTGTTGGCGCAGACGGGTTACCTGAAGGAGAAAAAGCGGGAAATGTGCTAAGGCCTTATACATCATTAAAATTATCCATGAGGATTCCTCCGATGGTGGATGCGCCAAAAGCTCAAGATGCTTTGGTAAAAGTTCTTACTGATGCCCCCCCCTACGATGCTAAGGTAAAGATAGAAACAGAAGAGGCCGCTTTAGGTTGGAATGCACCAAAAACAGAATTGTGGCTAGAATCAGCCATCGAAAAAGCTTCTACTGAGTTTTATGGTCATAGCGCAAGCGCATTAGGAGAGGGCGGAACTATTCCGTTTATGGCTATGTTGGGTGAAAAATTTCCGGATGCGCAGTTTATTATCACGGGTGTCTTGGGCCCCGCTTCAAACGCCCATGGCCCGAATGAGTTTTTACATATTCCTTATGCAAAAAAACTATCTTGTTGTGTTGCTTCTGTATTAGCTGAACATCCATAAGGCGTGCCTGTTAGAATAATTTTTTTGGTGGTGGTTGCGCTTTTTTCTGTAAGCACGTCATCTCTTGTTGTTCGCCATTTGGCGGATGTGCCTGCGGTTGTTATTGCCTTTTGGAGAATGGCGATTGCTTCTGGACTTTTGTGGATATACAGTTTTTCCCATAAAAAGGCTCTTTCATCATTAAATCGAAAAAGAGTTTTTTATTCTGGTGTTTTTTTGGGGTTTCATTTTGCCTTATTCTTTGGTGCTGTAAAATTAACATCGATTGCGAATGCAACGGTATTAGGTACGCTGGCTCCTGTTTTTACCTTATTTGTAGAAAAATTCATTTATCGCCGATCTTTCAACGGGGTTCTTGTTCTTGGTTTGCTCATCAGTCTTCTTGGCGCTTTGGTTATAAATGGAAATCAATTTTCTTTTAATAATGAACCTTTTATCGGAAATCTTATGGCTATTTTATGTTCGCTGTGTATAGCGCTTTCTTGGATGGTTGCTGAAAAAGTAAGAGAGTCGTCTGGTGCCATTACTTATAGCCGAAGTGTATTCTTTGTGGCGGCGTTCGTTTTATTTCTGATTTCAATTTTTCGTGGCGAATCTATCTTTTTTGTTAGCCTGGGGCATATGGGTTGGTTTGTTTTTTTAGGGGTAGTTCCAACTATTTTTGGACACGTAGTTTTAAGTTTTATTCTCAAGTTTGTTTCGCCGACAATGGTGGCTTCTATTCCGTTAGGTGAGCCTATTGTTGCCTCTGGGTTGGCGTTGATTCTTTTTAATGAATCCTTGTCTTCTGTTACGTTGGTTGGTGGGGCTTTAACGCTTATTGGTTTATATTTTATTATTCGGGAACAGGTAAATCATATTTCTTCCTAATATCAGAAATGCGTTTGTCGCCGAAAAAAACACCATGCCTGTCGTCTGGTAGTGATGCTGCAATTTGGTGCATAATCTCTTTCCCTATCAATTCAATTCTTCGTTTCTTTTCTTCTTTTTCTCTTGGTAATTCAAACGGCCCAAAAGGTTTGCCTATTCGTATTTCTATATCTGGGCGTAACCCTTTTTTAAGACCCGAGAGAGCTGTTTCGGCGCCCCAAATAGATACAGGAACAATGGGAGCGTTTGTTAGGGTGGATAAAATAACCACACCACTTCTCGCCGGCCTTAAAACCCGTTCTCCAAGATGACCTTCTGGATAAATACATAATATTTCTCCATTCTTGAGGGCCTTTGATGCCGTTTTTATGGTGGATGGGGCAACGTTTTTTCTGTTGACTGGAATAAACCCGTATAAAATAGGAACCCACATATAATACCATTTAATAACTTGGTCGCTAGCGCCAATAAAATTAATTACTTTACACATAGCATAAACAATCATCGGGGGGTCAATATAACTAAAATGGTTTGATGCTATTATAAAAGGGCCTTCTTTTGGAAGGTTGTGTTTCCCTCTGATCCTGACTTTAGCCGCCATAGCCCCTATGAGCATTCCAAGGAAAGTTGATAAATACCGTATGGCGTGCGGTTGAGGTGAAAATTTATTTAACTTGTTCGGGTCAGCCATAGGATAGAATGTGGAGGGCGGAAAAGCCGCCCTCCATTTTTTGTTTTATTTAAAAGGGGAGATCGTCATCTGTGGGTGCGTCTGATTTTGGTGTACCTTGAGATGTCCCTCCTGTATCTCCTTTTTTTCCTAGCATTGTGAAATTGTCTACAAGTATTTCTGTAGAATATTTTTTCACACCATTATTATCTTCCCAGGAACGTGTTTGTAAACGCCCCTCTACATAAACGAGACTACCTTTTTTCATATACTCGTTTGCTGTTTCAGCCATTTTCCCAAACATAACAGCGCGATGCCATTCCGTTTTTTCTTGGATTTCGCCATCTTTTCCTCTCCAAGATTCGCTTGTAGCGATACTTAGGTTGGAAACAGCTGTTCCTTGTGGGGTAAATCGTCCATCTGGGTCTTGTCCTAATCGACCAACAATAATGACTTTATTGACACTGCTTTTTTGCATAGTTCAACTCCTTATTTACTTTGATTACATATTAGTTAATGCCATGTTTTTACATGCGCATTATTATTTACACATAAATATTAAAACAGCGCAAGAACTTTTTTTCTTAAAACAAAACAGGGGCCCATAGGGCCCCTGCTTTTTTTGTTTTTTTGTTTACTTCTGGATTATTTCATAAATATCAGCTTCTTCACATTCGTGAAGTTGTTTGCTGATATTTTATAAATATACATACCTGAAGCTAATCCAACACCAGCATCGTTTGTTCCGTTCCACATTATTTTATGGAAACCAGCATCTATGTTTTGGTTAACAAGCGTTTTAACACGCTGACCTGTAACGCTATAGATTTCAACCAATACATCTGATTGTTCTGGAACATCAAATGCAATAGTTGTAACTGGGTTAAATGGGTTTGGATAGTTTTGGTGTAACGCAAACTCTTCTGGAATACCGAACTCATCAATGGACAGCATTGCGCTAATATCCCAAGTAATGTTCATATATTCTGGAGTTGAGACTGTCGTGTCCACACCGTCAGATGCTTGCACAAGCCACCACCAAGTACCTTCGGTATCGCCGTGAGAAGTGATTTGCTCATAAACATAAGAATAAGGCATTATGAGAGAGTTTGATGTTGTAACTGAATCATCACCATACCATGCTTCTGGCTGTACCCACTCAAAGGTGTATTCTACCACATCCCCATCTGCGTCTGCGGATGGTGTCCACATAAACATTGCTTCTCCTGTTGTGACGTTGTCTGGAGTGATTGAAATCACCGCATTGTCTGCTGGAGAAATAAGGTTAAATGCTGTTGGGGGAGTATTTTCCAACGTAACGCTAACTGTGTTTGTTGGGCCTGATTCGCCTTCGTCATATACAGCCGTAACATAATACTCATATGGTGTGTTGTATTCTAAGCCCGAATCTTCAAAGCTAGTCGTTTCCATATCAACAGACTGAACTAATCCTTCGTTTCTATATACATTGTATCCAGTCATGTCGCGACTGTTGTTGGATGTCGCTCTCACGAGGCTTAGGATTGGTTCTGTGTCGCTGTCGGCGTTTCTGCCTCCAATACAATCTACCATTGCCGTTTGTGGTTGTGATGAAGTTCCATCATCAAAGTCCATTACGAAAGTGTCTTCAGTCCCTGGGTCAAACCCATAGAAGTAGAAACCATCTACAAAGCCATAACTTGAGATGTCCATGCCGTCGGGAGCGCCACTAAAATAGATCATAGTTGCTATACAGCCTCCGTCCCAACTAAACCAAAAATAACCAGTGCCGTCTTCATAACAATCTCCGACTTCTGGGTCTGATCCTAAGACAAGAAATGAGCCGTCGCAAGGACCTCCAGGTCCGCCTCCGCCTCCTGCTGGATCCCAAGATAGAAAGACTGTTGTGCCAACCGCTTCAGCCACTAAGTTGGTAGGTGGAGATAAAACAAACATCACTTCAACATCAACTGTGTTGCTTGGTTCAGATTCACCATATACGGCATAAGTCGCAGTCACGGAGTATGAGTGTGTGCCAACTAACTCTTCGCCCACATAATCGGTGAAACTAACGGCATCTCCTGGAGCATTCCCAACCGCTTCTCCGTCTCTATAAACAGTGTATCCTAAGAGCGGGCTTGGCACGGTAATGCTAATTTCATATTCACCAGCGCCACCACCATATCCATCAACTACGATATAATATGTATTACCGGCCGTCATGTATACGCCACCTAGAAAACTCAAATAATTTGTTGTTGAGTTTGAGCAATCATCATCATTACACGCATCAAAACCATCCGCAGTTTGCGCAAGCGTTCCTGCGGTATTTTCGTAAACGTATACTTTTGTATCATAGCTTGTGCCCTCGCCACAAAGACTTATGTCCATTGTGCCGTTTTCTGTTGCAGTATAACTATAGACAACGTCAGGTGATGTGCTTCCAGTGTAAGGACACGCCTCATCATAATCATCAGTATATCCTACGGTTGTTCCTGTGTTAGAATAAGGAAGTGACTCAATCATGGTTGCGTCATCAACTGTATCGCCACCTTGACGGCTTCTGTCTGGATAGTCTGATTTATTATAAATCGGATAATCTGCAGGGTTGTCTATCTTTTCTGCTGTGACAGCATTGTTGTTCGTGTTTGTGCTCGAGAGTCCTAAACCGCTTAGGTCTGGAGCTGTCCAACTTAACATTACTTCCCAGTTTGCATATTCTCCAGCTAAATCTGTTGGTGGAGGTAGGTATACTGCAGTAATTGGAGTTGCGCATGCTGTGTTGGACTCAGTGGATTCTGATGCACCCGGTGTGTTTACCTGTGTAACATAGTAGCAATATTCAACTTCGCCTGTTACGCTTTCATCAACAAAGCTCATAGCGTCAACACCATCGCCTACAGATACAAAGTCAGCGCCCGCATCTGAACGATAAACATTCCATGTAACTGCTTCAAATGGATCTTGAATTTCAAAGTTTATTGAAATCGTATTATCAGTTTCGTCGGTTTCATCCACCGTACATCCCCAATCTATAAACATACCTATATCAAAGGATCCATAACCAAGGTAGTATGATGCAGGTTCAAGTATGGTATAAGTGAACGATGTGCCTGGATTTAGATATTCAGCCATATCCAGACCATCATATAGGTCGTTCTCACACTCGCCAGATGTTGGATTAGTGCCATAAACAGCTACGTAAAAACCATATGCGGTTGTACCGCCTGTGTTGTTTATTGTTACCATAATGGCATCCGTACCAGCGTCATAGTGAAGGTCGCTAATATTTAGGTTGGCTAGTTCTGGAGGCGTATCGCTCATGGTAAACTCTGTGGTTGCAAAGTCGCCTTCTGTTAGGGTAAAGCTGAGCCATGGTGCCCCATCTGCTGCTCCAGTCACAGTTAAAACATTACCGTTCCAGCCGTCCCCATAAGAGTCAAAACCGTTGACAGTATATACGCCATTATCTAGTGATGCTGTTAACTCGCCACTAGGGGCGCCACCAGACGCAACAACACTACCTGCCGCATCTAAAATTTCCCAAGAGACTTCTTCCTGCCAGGATCCGCCATCGCACTCAATTATAACATCTGTAGATCTTGAGTTTGATATATAGTCTGGGCTGACAACACCAAAAATATGTGTTTCTGATGTTTCGCTTCCTTTTAGTAGTGTCGTTTTGGTAAGCATTTCTTCGTTAATTTGCTCAAGCGTTCTTCCAAAATCATTATTACCTCTGCTTGATGCGCTTCGGCCGGTTTCTGGATTTGCACCCACCCAGTTTAGGGTGACTGATTCCACGCCAGCGTAAGCTACAAGTTCTGATGGTCCGGTTGGGTCTTGCCATCCTGTAATCGATAATGTGTAGTTACCAAAATTTACACTATACCCAAGTACTTTTGCGTAGTAGGTACCGGCTGCAACATCAGTCAAATCAACCTGAGAATTGAATGCGCCACAGGCTGCGTCGTCGTTGTATCCAAGGTATTCCGCGTCATCACATGCGGCCCACACTTCAAGTTGTGTGTCAAACTCAGAACCACAAAGCGAAACGGAAACATTTTCATAGTCTGTGTCCACGACAAAGCTGTACCAGTCTACATCGTATGCTTCGGTTGTTGAGCTCACTATTGGGTCTCCATTTATAGTACCGCCATCAAGCGCTACGTTACAACTGTCACCCAAATAATAACAAGAACCATCACTCACTGTGGCTTCTGGGTTGTAGTTCACAGCATCAGGATCCATACAACCGAGAACATCAGTTGTTTCTCCTATTTGAAGTACGCCTTCATAGGGTGCGCCACCTTCAAGAAGCGGGACACCATCTGCGCCAAGAATAGCCCAGGATACTTCACCCTGGAAAGAGCCGCCGTCACATGTTACTGAATACAGCCCGTCTTCTAAACAAAGTTCAGCAAAAGCATAGTCACCGGCTTCTATGGTGAAGGATTCTGTTCCAATTGTTAGTACATTTCCATTCCAACCGTCACCCCACGAATCATACATATTAACAGATACGGGTGTGTTTTGACATGGTTCAACGCAGGTTACTTCACAGGAGAGAGCACAATGTGCCATTTCTACATCAGCGCCTGCAACAGTGAAGCCATAGTTTCCATATTCGTCACCCGGCACATAATCACAATCAGAATCTAGTGGTGCGTTGAACACAACACCCCAACCAGAATAACCATCTGCTTCGCCAGTTACTGCAACAACATATTCAACCACTCCATCAACGAGGCCCCCTAATGAGCCAGTGAAAATTCCATCGCCATCGGCGTCAGTAAGTTCGAGACCCCACGCTCCAAAGTCATTCCAACTGCCGTTAATAACGACAGATGAATATGATGCGTCTGGATAGCCAGTATAGTTCATATCAATCGCAAAATTTGCCGTATAAGTTGGTGGTGGATCATTACCCGATACAGTCACATTAGATAGCGTAACTGAAGCACCCATATTCAAGTATAATAAGAATGAACTAAATGTATTTGCGCCCTGTGGAGGAATTTCTACAGAGTAACCTGTGGCTTCTGTTCCACTAATTTGTACTGCTACTGTTTCAAAGCTTGGCTCTGTGTCGGGGTAAGGGTTGTATTCAAACCTGAACCACACAGCCGCTTCTGGATCTTCGTTTGCGATTGCACCCGCAAAGGTGATTTCGCCACCATCTGGGAAGCTGAACGGATAGAGACCTGTGTCTTCGTTGGCAAAGCCCGCCCATGGTTCAGTCCCTATTGGAATAGTATAAGTGTTTCCTTCGTCAATTGCGCCGCCAAATTCACCTGAGAATACGACTCCCATAATGTGAGCACCAAGTGTTGGTGGTGTATAATCAGCTGATGGTTTATCTGCAACAATCCATTCAGAATTATCTGCATCTGTACCGGCTGATGCAGCCCAATCGCCGCCATTACCAGATGTTACTCCGTTTTTTCTGACAAGAGTATAATCTTTTGTTGCTGCGCTTGTACCTGCCACGTCAAAACCGCCGCCAGGATCATCTTCTGATCCTTCTCCTTCAACGCCATCTCCGTCTCCGTCAAGAGTTCCTATAATATCCAAAATCGTGGTGTCTGCGCCCGAAACATGTGCAAGCGCTCGAACGTCGTCACCGTTGAAGGACGTAGTATACCACGGGTCAGCATAACCAAGCAGTTCGTCAGCAAGCGCTTGAATTCCATCAGACGCGTCAGAGCTTGCAACAACGTATACGTCGCCTGCGGCAAGCATTGCGCCTGCAGCAAAGGTAAATGCCTCACTGAAAGGGTTTCCATTATAGTTGCCCATAATGACATAGTCAGCAAGGTTAACACTGGCATTGGAACCATTATAAATTTCTAAATATTTATTGCTGCTTGTCCCTTCTGCATACTCTGAAAAGAAAAGGTTGGCTTGAGGGGCCGGCGGTGTGCCAACTGTGAATGTATAGTCTGCGGGGTCAGTTGAGCCGTCACCTGCAGAAAGAACAGTGCCATCTTCTAGCGTAACAGACCAAGAATTTTCAGACTGCCAAGATCCGGCCGCATCATAAGTATATGTGTAGTTACCGTCTTCAAGGCAGTAGGTGAATGATGCTTCAGAAGTTGAAACAGTCATGGCATCATCACCAAAAAGTAGATTGTTGCCGTTCCAGCCGTCTCCGTAGGAGTCTATGAGGTTAAAGGTAACCTCTGTGCTCGTACAGGGTTCTGGCCCTCCAGTGGGCACAGAAAAATCATCCCATGTGTCGCCACTTGTAGATGCTGCTGTTACCCATACGCTTCCATCGTCGCCGGTAACTGTTACGGTAGTTCCGCCATCACCATATGTGTCAGTTGTGCCAACAGTATATACCGCATCGCTGTCAAAGCCAAGTGAAAGAGTTTGGGTTTCGTAACTAGTGGAAAATAACTGCCATCCATAGTTAGAGCAATCATCGTTTAAACACGCGAAGTAAAGTTCGTCAACGCCATCTTCGTCTAGGTCTGCATATACACCTAACGTCCAAGCGCCTTCAGATGGATATCCATCAACGGTGGCAGTAATTGTGCCGTTTACAATGTCGCGAAGATTGTTGGGTTCAATGACCTCAAAGTTTGGTAGGTCGTTTGCGTTTACAGCAGACCCTGCGTGTAGAACATTTTGCTCTGCAATCCACTCAATCTTTTCTTGGCTAGCGTTTGCCGAGTTGCCTTTTTTCGTATAATTACCCTGTGCAAATAAAGTAACGCCTAGTAAAAAAGTTGTTAAAAATACAATCGTTTGTCTCATCGTAAGACTCCTTTTGTTTTTGGTTGTTTCTGATATATTTTTTGATGTGTGGATAGTGTTAGCGGTCTGCCTTCGGCTAATCGCTTGATATAAATATATAAAGGCGGTTTTTGAAACGCAAGACTTTCTTGTCTTCTTGTTAGTTTGGTAATAGAAGGAACTCCTGTTTTAAGCCTTTAACTAAATCTCCCATTCTGTTGTCCTGGTTTCTCTTCCTTTCAATTGTTTTTACGGCATGCAAAACGGTGGTGTGGTCTCTTCCTCCAAAGTACACACCAATGCTTGCAAATGAAGACCCAATAACTTGGCGACATAAATACATGGCCATTTGACGCGCTTCGACAATTTCTTGTTTGCGACTTTTACCAACAATTTCTTTTTCTTTAATATTTAATGTATCAGAAACGCGCCGAACCACATCTTCAACCGATACGGTAGATGTTGGTATTTTGCCAATGCGCTCTTTTACGACTTCTTTTACAAGGTCAAAATCAATATCTTTATTCATTAAAGATGAGTGGGCCAAAAGCCTAATAATTGTTCCTTCTAGGTCTCTTACGTTGTTTTTTATGTGGGTCGCTAAAAATTCTATCATATTATAAGGAAGGTTCAGTCCGTTTTGTTCGGCTTTGTTTAATAGAATAGCAACTCGCATTTCGAAGTCTGGGGGTTGAATGTCGACCGCAAGGCCCGATTGAAATCTTGACAACAAACGATCTTGTAGTCCAACCATTTCACTTGGGTATCGATCTGCGGTTAATACGATTTGTTTGCCGTTTTGGTATAGCTCATTAAATGTGTGGAAAAACTGCTCTTGTGTTTGTTCTTTCCCTTGAAAAAACTGAACATCGTCAATAAGGAGAACATCGGCGCTTCTGTACTGCTTTGCGAATGCAACTGTTTTGTTGCGCTGGATGCTGGAAATAAAATCTTGTGTGAATTTTTCACTAGACGCCATTACAATTCCCGCATTTGGGTTTATTTCTAAAATAGAATTACCAATAGAATGGAGCAGGTGTGTTTTTCCTAAGCCAACACCTCCATATATAATGAGAGGGTTGAATGATTTTTCGCCTGGCGCTTTGGAAACCGCTAACGCGGCTGCTTTTGCGAATTGGTTGTTGTTTCCTTCTATAAATGCAGAAAATGAAAAATGCCTGTTTAGGTTTGGGTTAGATGTTTCTTTTTTAATAATGTGCGGGCGTTGAATGTTTTCTGTTTCTTCTGTTTTTTGATGAGATACAACAAACTTTACATCTGTGTCATTTGAAATTGACTTGACCGTTTTTCTAATGGTCGTAGCATAATGAGACTCTATCCATTCGTAAAAAAACTGATTGGGCACATTAAGAATGATCGTGTTCCCGTTTATTGATTCTGGTCGAATTGGCTCAAGCCATGTATTGTAAGCGTGTTGCGGCAACGATATTTTCAACTGTTCTGTTGTTGTTGCCCACAAATCCGTCATATTGGTCATTAATTGGTTGTCCACAAGTTATCCACATGTAATATTAAGTCTTAAATTATGTGAAATTCTTTATATGGTTCCACTGGATTTTTATAAAAAAAGTTTTATTTTATGAAAAAATGTATTTTGGACGATCAATTCTCTTTTATATATTCCCGGGCTATTTTGGAGACGAAATGAAAAGAACATATCAACCTAGTAACAGAAAACGAAAAAACAAGCATGGCTTTCGCTCCCGCATGGAAACTGTGGGTGGGCGTAATGTTATAAAAAATCGCCGCAAAAAAGGGCGCAAACAACTTACAGCCTAACTGTTATGCTTTTTACGCCCTTTGGGCTATTCCGTTTTCTCTTTACAACCCCAACACAAATAACAAACCTACACCACCACTATGGATAGAAATACGCTCGTCGCTTTTTTCTTAATTGCGCTTATAATGATATTCACTCCTTATTATATGGATATTGTATCACCGCCGCAAGAACAGCAACCCGCTGCACAACAAACAGAGATTGATTCTCTGGCGGTTGTGGCGCCTTCAAAACAGTCAGTTGCTAGCATGCCGCAAAAGAAAAGCGATCGCCCGGTTAGTGTAGATGAAAAATTCATCACCGTTGAAAACAGTCTTTATCAAGCAACGCTATCGTCTATAAATGGTGGGTCTTTTACGTCCTTCTCATTAAAGAATTATAAACAAAAAGACAGTTCTTTTGTTGGGTTAATTAACGGGATAAATAAAAACAACCTTATGTTGTCGTATTTATCAGAAGACGGTGAAATCGTTGAGCTTTCCGAGCCTTGGCAGATATCTTATGAGTCCATCAGTCGCGGAAACAAAAAACCTTCTAAAATATCTTATTTAACCTATGTTGGTAAAAACAACGACCTGCCAGTTGAAAAGACGCTCGTTTTCTACCCCGACACATATACAATAGATATTTCTGTTGATTTCTCTGGCGCAAAATCTGACTTGTTAAATGGGAATATTGTTTTATCTTGGGATGGCGGACTTACAACAACCGAACCAAACATTAAAGATGACCAAACTTATTTTTACAGCTATGCGTTTCAGGGCGGTGAACTGCATGATTTAAAAGTTAAAAAAGATGAATCGCAAAAAGATGAACTTCCCGGAAAAACAGATTGGGTCGCTGTAAGGTCCAAATACTTTTTAACCGCTTTAATTCCTGAGCGACCAGAGCTAACAATGGGTGCGGATGTCTATGGGGATTATAAAGAAAATGAATCTTATGGAGCTTCAATCATGATGGTGGGGTCTACGCCAACAACAACCAAACTTTATTTGGGCCCTTTGGAGTTTACTCGTGTTCGAGATTTGGGTGTTGAGCTTGAGCGCGTGATGAATTTCGGGTGGGGGTTCATAAAGCCTATATCTAAAGGAATTCTTTGGTTATTGAAAAAAATGTATACTTGGGTTCCAAACTATGGATTTGTGTTAATTATTTTTTCATTTCTTGTAAAAATTGTTGTTTATCCCCTAACAAAGAAAAGTTATCAGTCCACTCAGGCTATGCAGGCTGTGCAGCCCGAAATAAATGCCTTAAAGGAAAAACATAAAAACAACCCTAATAAGCTAAATCAGGCCACGATGCAGCTCTATAAAGAAAAAGGTGTAAATCCTTTGGGGGGTTGTATCCCAATGTTAATCCAAATGCCTTTACTGTTTGGGTTGTTTACTGTGTTTCGAACCACCATTGAACTTCGAGGTAAGCCGTTCGGCCTGTGGATTACAGACCTTTCTGCTCCCGATACTATTTTTCACCTTCCTTTTTCGGTGCCTATATATGGAGACCAGGTGAGTGTTTTACCTATATTGATGGTTGTGTCTATGTTTATTCAACAGCGCATGATGGGTGGCGCAAGCCAACAGGGACAACAAAAAATGATGTCTTATTTTATGTCGGGATTTTTCTTTTTAATGTTTAATAGCTTTCCGTCTGGTTTAAATCTGTATTATACGTTGTTTAATGTTTTAACAATTGCCCAACAAAAGTTGGTGCCCGCGGGTAACGCCGGAAAATAATGCACTCAAAAGACACGATTGTTGCGCCTTCAACACCGCATGGTTATGGGGGTTTGGCTGTCGTGAGAATGAGCGGCGACGGTGCTTTGCGTGTCGCAAATAAGCTTCTACCAAAAACAAATACCACACCTCTTATAAATCGGTTTGCAACCACCCTTTTGGTTGTAACGCCGGACGGCGACCCTCTTGACGATGTGGTGGTCACACTCTTTTCTGGTCCAAACTCCTATACGGGTGAAGATATTATTGAAATTTCCTGCCACGGAAGCCCCGCTATTGTATCTTCTCTTGTTTCTTTTTGTGTTGAATATGGTTGTCGTATTGCAGATCCTGGCGAATTCACTCGCCGCGCATACATCAACGGAAAGTTGGATTTAGTTCAGGCGGAGTCTGTTGCTTCTCTTATACACTCCAGGTCGCTTGATGCAGCCAAACTAAACGTTCGTCTCGTTCGTGGATCTCTATCTAACAAATTGGTTGAGTTACGATCAAAACTAATAAAAGCTTTATCTTTAATAGAATTTGAGCTTGATGTTTCTGAAGATGAGCTTGACGAAGAAAGATTAAATACCGCGTTCTCTTTGTTGGTGTCTGTGCGTGAAATATTTTCAACCCTATTAAAGACCTATCACGATGGTCGTATTATTACATCGGGAGCTCGGGTTGTTTTGTCTGGCGAGCCAAACGTGGGAAAGTCTACGCTTTTAAATGCTTTGCTTGGAAAAAATCGCGCCATTACTAGTGACGCTCCCGGCACTACTCGCGACACAATTGAAGCATATTCTGTAGTTGGCGGCGTACCCGTATGTTTTGTTGATACGGCGGGTATAAGAGAAACAAATAACGCAATAGAGTCCGACGGCGTAAGGCGCTCAATTGAAGAAATTGAAACTTCCGACTTCACCCTACGTATTATAGATAATATTTCCTATCCGGTTGATATTATTAACGTTAAAACTCTTGTTGTTTTAAATAAGTCTGATTTGTTCTCTCAAAAGCAACTGAAGTTGTTTCTAAATAAACACAATAATGTGGTTTCAATATCTGCCATTCGGGAGCAAAATATTTCTCTTTTAGAAAACAAAATATTGTCCGGCTTGCTTAACGACAAATTTCATTCTGCGGACATATATTTAACAACATCCCGGCAAAACAGTGTAATAAAAGACTGTCATGGCGGCCTTGAAAACATCTTATCGTCCTGGAACGTATTGCTCGCCACCGCTGATGTGTTAGCTTTTGAGATTCGCGATGTAATTGACAACCTAGGTTTCTTAATGGGTCCAACAACACCCGACACAGTCTTAGATAAAGTGTTTAATTCTTTTTGTGTTGGTAAATAGTTTCACGTGAAACGCACATCTTTAAAATATGATATTATTGTTGTGGGCGGCGGCCACGCTGGGGTGGAGGCCGCTTATGCTGCGTCTAAGGCGGGATTATCGATTGGTCTTATAACAATGGATACAAATGCGCTTGCGCGTATGTCTTGCAACCCTGCGATTGGTGGCTCCGCAAAGGGGCAAATCGTAAGAGAAATTGATGCGCTAGGCGGTCTTATGGGAGAAACAACCGACCGGTGTGGCGTACAGTTTAAGTTATTAAATAAATCTAAGGGTGAGGCGGTATGGTCTCCTCGCGCCCAAGTAGACAAAAGAAAATATGAGTCGTATATATCTGCAAAGATACGCAACGTTGACAGTGTTGATTTAATACGTGATGAGGTTGTGGGTGTTGATGTTGTGGGAAACCGGGTTGATAGTTGTTTGCTGCGTTCAGGAAACACCATTTATTCTCAGAGTATAATTATTACATCTGGTACGTTTATGGATGGGTTAATTCATATAGGAGATCGAAAAATTCCCGCCGGTCGAATGGGAGAATCTGGATCTGTTGGGCTTACGTCCAGCTTGGTTTCTTTGGGTATCCAAACCGGTAGACTTAAGACCGGTACCCCGCCAAGACTTAAAAAAAATTCTGTCAATTGGTCAAATACAGATATTGTGTTTGGTGACGAGTCGCCTACGCCGTTTTCTTTTTCCACAAAAGAGTTTGCTCCGCAAAACATTCCTTGCCACACCATAAGGACCACTGATGACGCTCACGCTATTATAAAAAAAAACATAAATCATTCGCCATTGTTTTCCGGGGATATTGGCGGCGTGGGGCCTCGCTACTGTCCTTCGATTGAAGATAAAATTAACCGCTTTTCTCATCATTCGTCACACTTGTTGTTTTTAGAGCCTGAGTGGAGCGGTTCTGATCAAATATATTTAAACGGGTTTTCGACAAGCCTTCCGGAGTCTGTTCAGATAGAATCTCTTAGGGCCATTCCCGGCTTAGAGTCTGTTGCGTTTTATCGCCCTGGGTACGCAATTGAGTATGATTATTTTCCTCCGTCTCAGCTAACATCTACCCTTGAATCAAAAATTGTCAGCGGTTTGTTTTTTGCTGGCCAGATAAATGGCACTTCTGGTTACGAAGAAGCTGCTGCTCAGGGGTTGATTGCGGGTATCAATGCGTCTTGCTGTGTTAAAAATATTGAGCAACTTACTCTTGGGCGCGAAGAGTCATATATTGGTGTATTAATTGATGATTTAATTACCAAAGACACCCTTGAGCCTTACAGGATGTTTACATCTAGGGCAGAATATAGGCTTTCTCTTCGTTACTCAAACGCAGACCAAAGGCTGTTTCCTTATGCGGAAAAATTTGGCCTCTCTAATTTGGCCCGCTCTTCTAAACACAACAAAAAAGCGCAGGCGTTAAAATCTGTTTTTGAGCTTTTGTCTAAACCTGTATCGCCCGGCCTTATAAACAACAAGGTGAAGGAACCCACTTCGGGGGCTCAACTTATTAAGCGACCAGAAATATCCCTAGAAAGTTTTCAAAGCAATTATTTTGACGTTATAAAAACACCTTTTCTAGAGCCGTGGGAAAGAAGCGAGCTTTTACATGAGGCTTTTGTTTCTATAAAATATGAGGGGTACATCAAAAGGCAAAACGCAAGTATACAAAAAAACAAGAAGCTAAATTTGGTTAAACTTCCTTTGTTTTTAGATTATTTATCTATGGTTGGGCTTTCTCGTGAAGCGTCTGAAAAGCTAAGCTCCATTAAGCCCGAAACTCTTGGGCAGGCGTCTAGAATATCCGGTGTATCGCCTTCCGACATTTCTGTTCTTACTGTGTATTTAAAAAACAAATGAGCGTTTCACGTGAAACCATAAAAGATGTGCGTGTTGGTGAAATAGGCGATGTGCTTAATCGTGTTGAGTCTGGTGTTGCTGGTCTTCGTTCTTTTGTTGGCGTTACACAACCTTCCGTTGCAATAATCTTATCTTTTCTTCAAAGATCTTCGACCTGCCCGCTGGTTGTTTGTTGTGACTGTGATGATTCAGCCGCTTCGTTATATAATGCTGTGTATTACACTTTACCAGATGTTGCTTTTTATTATCCTGGGTCACATGAGTCTTCCGTGGGAGGTTTTGTTGACGAAAAACAACGATATAAAGAAGAGCTTCTGCATAGGGTTTTGGGTGGCAACGAACGAAATATTATAGTTATAACAACCAGCTCTTCGTTTTGTCGTGCTGATATTCCGCGGGTAGCGCCTAGCGACATATTGCATCTTTCTCCGGGTCTCTCGCTAGAGCGGAGCAGTTTTAGTAAAACGCTATCTTCTTGGGGGTATGACAAAGTATACAGTGTTGAAAATCCTGGTGAGTTTTCAATTAAGGGAGACATTGTCGATTTTTTTCCATTGTTTCTAAAAAACCCCATCCGCGTTGAATTTGAATTTTCAACAATAGCATCTGTAAGGTCTTTTAATCAAACGTCTCAATTAACGCTTCATTTGTTAAATTCGTTTTCCTTGTCTCCAAACAACTTAGGGTTAGCGCAAGGCGATAATAATCAATCACTTAGGTCTGTTCTGTGTGATTATTTGCTTTTTTCGTATGACTATAAAGATGAAAGTTTGCTTTCCGGCTCAGCGGGAGAAGATGATACCGTTTTTAATGTTGGCGTTGATGAAATAAATATTAAAAAATTGTCGTTTTTGGCAAAAAGAGATTCTTTAGAATTGTTAGTTGATCGCTTTTCTGATTGCCCTATTTTTTATTTTGGTCAAAACGTTGGTGTTGTTTCAAAGTATATCAATCCCGCCCAAATAACTCATATACGTGCAGAGTTAATTAAAGGTTTTTACTCTCAACAAATGGGGTTGTGTTGTTTGTCTGAAAATGATTTTGTAGGAGGTGGGGCAAAGTCTCGTTGGTCTCCAAATCAAAAAGCTATATCTGGGGTGGGTCTTAAAAGCTTGTCTGAAATTGTTGCTGGGGATTATTTGGTATATCAGCCTTTTGGTGTTTGTGTTTATCGGGGTCTCTCCACCGTAAATAACGCGGGCGGGGAGCAAGAATGTTTGTCGTTGGAGTTTGCCAGCGAAGCTAAGGTGTTCGTTTCTTTGGATAAGATGGACCTGGTGCATAGATATTTATCATCCAGTGAGACCCCGACCCTTTCTGTGTTGGGGGGTAAGCGCTGGGCTTCAGATATTAAAAAAACTAAAGAATCTGTATCTCTTGTGGCTGGAGAGCTCTTAAGCCTCTATTCACAAAAGGTAAAAAAAAGAAATTTCATTTACGATCAGCCCGGAGAGCTCTATCGCGCTCTCGTGGATACCTTTCCTTATAGTGAAACTGAAGACCAGGCTGGTGCTATCAATGACGTATTGGGTGACATGGCCATTGATAGGCCAATGGATCGCTTTGTGTGTGGCGATGTCGGCTTTGGTAAAACAGAGGTTGCTCTTCGTGCTATTATGCTTGCTGTCACATCAAACAAACAGGCTTTTTTTCTGTGCCCAACGACTGTTCTTGCGGATCAACATTATATAACATGCGGGGAGCGGCTAGAGCCTTTGGGTGTTGTTGTAGAGCTTCTTTCTAGGTTTAAGACTCGCTCAGAACAAAAAGAGATTATTTCTCGTGTCGCGCGCGGCAAAGTCGATGTTGTTGTGGGAACACACCGCCTGCTTAGCGAGGATGTATATGCTCCAAACCTCTCTCTTTTAATTGTGGACGAAGAACATCGTTTTGGGGTAAAACATAAAGAAAAAGTCAGGTTAATTAAATCTGGGTTAGATGTGCTTAGTTTATCTGCGACACCAATACCAAGAACGTTACAACAGTCCCTTTCCGGCATAAGGGGGATTAGTAAAATATTAACGCCACCTGTGTCTAGGATGCCTATATCTACTTATGTAAAATATTTTAATTTCGATGTACTTTTCTCTCAGATAGACCAAGAGCTGGATCGTGGTGGGCAGGTCTATTTTTTGCATAATGAAATAGATTCCATTCCATATTATTATGATAAAATTGCAAAAAAATACCCAAACCACAATGTAGCCTTTATCCATGGTCAACTGGGGCCTAAACTGCTTGAAAAAACAATTCTATCTTTTTTTCGCGGACAAATAGACGTCTTGGTTTGTACTACAATCATCGAATCTGGGTTAGATGTATCTAATGCAAATACGATTATTATTAACAACGCTCAAAATTTTGGCCTGTCACAGCTTTATCAAATACGAGGGCGTGTTGGGCGAGGGCATCGCCAAGCAACGTGCTTATTGCTTGTGCCGCAGGCTGTGTTGGAGAAAAACGCCTACCGGCGACTCAAAACTATAGAACAACACACATCTTTAGGCTCTGGCTATGAAATTTCATTAAAGGATTTAGAAATTCGTGGGGCCGGCGCATTATTTGGATATAAACAGAGCGGGCATATTTCTTCTGTCGGGTTCCAAATGTATTGCGACTTATTAAAAGATGCTTTCGATGATGTTGGTGGAACAACGAACGTAAATATTGTTTTTCCATCAATTATATTTGACGGCGATGCGTTGTTTCCTTATTCGTATATAGAAGAAGCGTCGGTTCGTTTGTATTATTATGATCAATTATCAAAAGCAACAAGCGGTAACGATGTTAATATAATTGAAAACAATATTATAGATCGCTTTGGTGGTCTTCCAGATGAAGCGGTTCATTTAATCGAAATATCTAAGGCGAGGGTTTTGTTTTCGAATTCGTTTTTATCGGTAATTTCAATAAAAGAGTCTCTTGTTGAGTTCGTTTTTTCTTCTCTGGGGGGTTTTGATGACGTGAATAGTATTCTTGATATCTTTTATCTTTTGGCGGGTGATTTTGAAGGAGAAATAAAGCTTACCCAAAAGAAAAATGGATTTATCGGTTTTGTTGTGCCAACAAAATCTTTAAGCGGCGGGTTGCGGTTTGTAAAAAAATCTGTTCATCTGTTATTAACGCCTTCTAATAATTAATTTTCAGCCTATGAAATTACTGTTTTTATTAAATCTGTTTCTTTTTTCGAGCGCATGTTCAACAAAAAAAGATTTTGATTCTGTACCTGTGGCTCGTGTAAACGATAAGTTTCTGACGCTAAGCGACATTGAAAAAGAGCTTAATGTGGGTATAGCTTCAAATGATGATGTTGCAAAATTTGCTCATGGGTGGGTAGAAGAGCAGCTTCTTTATCAAGCTGCTTTAAATGAAAAATTAAATCTAGATAAATCTCTGATAAAAAAACGAGATATATATTATAGAAAACTGCTCGCAAATACTTTTTTGTCGTCTGCCGTTACTCTTGATGTTTCTATAGACAATGATGATATTAAAAAGTATTATTCTAAAAACAGATCGTCTTTTGTGAGAAAATATGATGAGGCCGTTGTTTATCACTTTTCGGTTGAAGATAAAACTGATGCCGATAAAATCAGAAAGGCTTTGCTTTCTGGCTCATCAGGGAAAAAACGAAAAGACTTATTGTTAAAACATAAAACAGAGCCCGTAACTGTGAAAAAAGGTTTTTTGATTAAAGATTTAGACAAAAGAATCTTTTCAAAAAACAAAAAATCTGTTATTGGTCCTGTTTTTTCAAAGTCAAATTATCACGTTATTCAAATTATAAAGAAACATAAAAGAGGGTCTGTCGTTAGTTTAGATCGAGCTTATGATGAAATCTATAATAGGTTGTTACAAAACGAAAAAAAGATAGCCCTATCTTCTGTTATGGATAGTTTAAGGAATTCTTCTACAATTTATATCAATAAGGAAATGGTATTAAAATGAATATAAAAAAACTGTTACTAGTTGCTGCCTTCTTTGGCTCACATGTTTTATCTCAAGAATTACCAGAAAAGCAATTTGTTGATGGTATTGCTGCGGTTGTTGAGGATAATGTTATCTTAAAAAGTGACCTGGTTCAGCTGGTTAATATGACGGCCATCCAGTCTAGAATTAACCCCCAGACACATCCTGAAGAATTTGAAGAATTACAACAAAATGTAATAAATCAAATGGTTGACCAAAAAATTATTTTAGAAATGGCGGCGTTGGATTCGATTGAAGCTGAAGAGAAAGAAGTAACCGCTGCTCTTGACCAGCAAGTTTCCAATATTTTAGCGCAAGCTGGAGGAGAAGATAAGGCGGAGGAAATGTTGGGACAGTCCATCAAGTCGTTTAGAAGGGAGTTTTGGTATGATATGCGAGATCGAATTGTATCAGAAAAATATCAACAACAATTATTAAACAATATATCTGTAACTCGAAACGGTGTTTCTGATTTTTATTCTGTATTTAAAGATAGTCTTCCCATCCTTCCAACAACGGTCAAAATACGCCACCTTCTTATAAAACCTACCCCAAATATGGCGTCTAAAGAAAAAGCGTACAATATGCTTGATAGCTTACGGTCGCTTGTTTTAGCGGGGGAAAGTTTTGAGGGTTTGGCAAAACAATATTCCATGGACCCTGGCTCAAAAATAAAAGGCGGTCATCTTGGTTTTGTAAATCGCGGCTCTTTTGTTAAGCCTTTTGAAGAAGTTGCTTTTTCTCAAAATATTGATTCATTAAGCTTTCCTGTTGAAACAGAGTTTGGTTATCACCTAATTGAAACTCTTGAAAAAAGAGGAGACAAAATAAATGTAAAACATATTTTAATACAGCCAAAACTAACGCCCGACGATGAAAAACGAGCCTATGATTTTGCGTTATCGTTGAAAGATTCATCCAAAACCCTTGATGATTACAAAAAATTTGTGAAGGAGTATTCAACCGATGTTCGAACGTCTGAAATTGGCGGAGATCTTGGTTGGATAGATCCTACAAATTATCCAATTCCGGAAATTGGTCAGGCTGTAAAATATATAAATACTGGAGAGTGTAGCCCTCCTATCAATTCTTCTCTGGGGTTTCATCTCTTGTGGGTTGAAAAAATTAAACCGGGCGGCAAGCCGTCTCTTAAAACACACTGGTCAGAGATCGAAAGTATGGCTCTTAATTATAAAAAAATGCAATGGTATGATGCTTGGATATCAGATGCGAGACAAAATTTTTACATATTTGTTAATGAAAAATAAGTTATCAACATAAGTTATCCACATATGGATAACTTATGTTGTTGATAAGTGATATTTTGTTTAATTGTGTGGTTTAGGTCTATTTTTTAACACTCTTTATTTTTATCAAAATATTATACACATAAAGTATTTCTTCAGGTCTTTTTAGTTAAAACAATAGGCACTATAATATAGATTAAGATATCATGTGTTTATCCACATAATTAATCCTATTATAAATAATAAGTATTTAATTTTAATTTAATAAAAAATATTCTTCTAATTATAAAATGATAAAAATCATCTTTCGATCAGAAAAATACATTGAGAAATACACCTATTTAGAGTAAAATTATCAGTCTATTTTCTACTTGAAAATACATCTTTTTTCAATCCACCAAATAATGGATAAATAATGAAATTTTCCACATCGAAAACAGAATTACAAAATGTTCTTCAAAAACTTTCAAAAGCGGTCCCAACGCGCTCGACCCTTCCTATATTGGGTTGTGTTTTATTTAAAGCGTCAGAAGAAAAGACAATATTAAGAGCGACAGACTTAGAGATTACTATTATAGCCGAAATACCTGTTAGTATTGAAGAACCCGGGTCTGCAGCAATCCCACTTAAAACGCTATTAGACATAACCAACGAATTACCAGAGACGCGCATTACACTTATAGTTGATAGTGATAATAAAATAGAACTGCGGACCGAAACAGGTGTTTATGATTTGATGGGAAAACCGGCAAATGAATTTCCTTCAATTCCGGACACAAGCGACGGAAAAGAGCTATCAATGAATTCTCAACTCTTTAAATCTGTAATAGAATCAACCGTTTTTGCTGTAAGTCGGGACGATCTTAAACCAGCTCTCACCGGTGTTCTTTTTAGATTTAATAAAAATAATTTAACAGCTGTTTCCACCGACGGCCACCGCTTGGTGAAGCACATTAGAAAAGACTTTGTTTCTACGGGCTTTGTTGGAGACGTCATCGTTCCGAAAAAATTTTTAAACTATATGATATTGCAATTAGCAAGCTCTAATGATGACGTAGGGCTTATTGTAGGAGAAAATCATATGACAGCAATAACCGATAAAGTGACGGTATTGACTCGGACAATAGACGAAAGATTCCCCGATTATGAAAGTGTAATTCCGAGCGATAATACAAAAAAATTAATTACAGATAAAAGTGATCTTTCTGGAGCGATTAGGCGCGTTTCTATTTTTTCCAACAAAACAACAAGACAAGTAGCGCTTAATCTTTCAGATAAACAATGTTTGATTTCTACGGAAGACCCCGAAAAATCATCAAAAGCACAAGAAGAAATCACAGCTGAATATACTGGCGACGGGCTTACAATAGGATACAACGCAGAATATTTAAAGGATGTTATTAACCACGTAGACGGTCAAAAAGTAGTTATTAATCTAAACACACCCATCAGTGCCGCTTTGTTTAATTCAGAAGATGTTGATGAAAACGTTGATTCAACAATGCTGCTGATGCCAATAAGGCTTAACGATTAAAAAGATATATATGATCAATGGCGATTATGAAGATTGAAATGGTCTCATTTAGAAACCATTCAAGAATGCACATTGAGTTCAGCAAAGGTTTAAATGTAATTTGGGGAGAGAACGGATCTGGAAAGACAGGAGTTCTCGAAGCAATACACAGCCTATCTTTTGGGAAAAGCTTTAGAACAAACAGACATAAAGAATTACTAAAAACGGATGACGACTTTTTAAAAATTAAAGGCACCTTTAATAAAAACAACGAAAAAGAAATAATTACTCTCCATCAAAACAGAAAAGGAGAAAGAAGATTTCACATAAACAAAGCCCCCATTTTAGGATTAAAAGAATTAATGGGCAAAAACCTTGTTGTTGTCTTGTCGCCAGAAGAGCAGGTGGTTACAAAAGGACCACCAGCAAACAGAAGGCAGTTTTTTGATAAAATATTCTCAGTTATATCTAAAGCTTATATAGAAACACTTGTCCAATATCATCGTATTTTGAAACAAAGAAACGCCGTTCTTATAAACATAAGAGAAAACAGAAGTAACAAGTCAGAACTGGACGCTTGGGACAGCTCTATCGCCCAAGAAGCTGTTTCTTTATGGGGAAAAAGAGAAAAACTGTTACTAGAATACAACGAAGAATTAAAAAAGGTAGCAAAGGATTTTTCAGAAGAAGAACCCATTGCTATTGATTATACGAGCGCTATTTATAGCCAGGAAAAAACGATTGAAACATTAAACAAGAACAAACAAAGAGACATTTTAACGGGAATAACAAATTTTGGACCACACAGAGATGACTTTAAAATTTCATGGAACACAAAAGATGTTAAAAAATACGGCTCACAAGGAGAGCATAAAATTTCTCTAGTGCTAATGAAATTAGCAGAATTGTTTTATATTGCTAAAAGCACGAAACAAACACCAACGCTTTTATTAGATGATTTATTTGCCAAGCTCGACTCAGGAAGAAGTCGCAAGGTGGTTGATCTTATTAAACGATTTGAGAAACAATCAGGCAATGAAATACAAACAATTATCACAACAACAGACTTAATTGATTTAGAAAAAAGCGGAATAGAAATTAACGACGAAGAAACACCAACTTTTCATTTAAAAAGAACATGCAACGCTTAGGCTCAGCCCTAGAAAAATTTTTAAAGACATCCGGGCTAGAAAAAGGAGTTTCCCAACAGCAGGCAATAATAATTTGGAATGATATTGTTGGAGATGCGGTTGGTAAAAACACAGAGGCAGAAAGCGTTGAGCACGGAGTTATTAAAGTTCGGGTATCAAACTCAACATGGAGACAAGAACTCCAGTTTAAAAAAAAAGAAATAATTGAAAAATTAAACAAAGAATTAGAACAAAACATAATTAAGGATATTATATTTTTATGACATCACAACAATATAGCGCAGAGAGTATTAAAGTTCTTGAAGGGTTGGAAGCGGTAAGAAAAAGACCCGCAATGTATATCGGAGACGTGGGCAAGCGCGGGCTCCACCACCTTGTTTATGAAGTTGTAGACAATTCTGTTGATGAGGCTCTCGCAGGACACTGTTCGGTGATTAATGTGGCCTTTAATAAAGACGGATCAGTTTCGGTTGAAGACAACGGCCGAGGAATTCCTGTAGATATTCATAAAGAAGAAAACAAACCGGCAGTAGAAGTTGTGATGACGATTTTACACGCTGGCGGAAAGTTTGACAAAGGTTCATATAAAGTCTCTGGCGGCCTTCATGGCGTAGGAGTCTCAGTTGTAAACGCTTTGTCTGAAACAATGTGGGTTGAGGTACACAGAGGCGGAAAAATACATCGTCAAGACTATAAAATTGGGGTAGTTCAGAATAAACTGGAGGTGACAGGTTCCACAAAAAAGACAGGCACAAAGGTGTGTTTTTTTCCCGACAAAACGATCTTTAACACAACAACATTTGAATATGAAATAATTGCAGACCGACTAAGAGAGTTGGCGTACCTAAACAAAGGACTTGAAATAAGACTAAAGGACAAGCGGAAGGAAGATGGAGAATCTGATGTTTTTAAATTTAAAGGAGGGTTAAGCGACTTTGTAAAGTTTTTAGATGAACACAACAACCCAATTCATAATAAAATAATTACAATTTCCAAAGAAGACGGAGAAATTCCTATAGACGTAGCCTTTCGTTATGGAACAACATATACTGAAAATATTTTAACATTTGTAAACAACATTAATACAATTGAAGGCGGAACTCATCTTTCAGGCTTTAGATCAGCTTTAACGCGCGCCATGAATAATCATGCGGCAAAAAACAACCTAATAAAAGCAAAGAAGAATGAGAAAATAAACTTATCTGGTGAAGACTTTCGCGAGGGCTTAACAGCCATTCTTAGCGTTAAAGTTCCAGAACCGCAATTTGAAGGACAAACGAAAACAAAATTAGGAAACGGCGACGTTAAAGGAATTGTTGACGCCGCTGTCTATGAAGGTATTTTAGATTTTTTAGAACAAAACCCGTCTATTGGTCGCAAAGTAATTGAAAAGGCCCTACTGGCCGCGCGCAGTAGAAGCGCCGCAAGAAAAGCCCGCGAATTAATCAGAAGAAAAAGCGCCCTCGGCGGCTCTTCGCTCCCAGGAAAACTTGCAGATTGTTCAAACCGGGACCCCGCTTTCAGCGAATTATACCTAGTTGAGGGTGATTCGGCGGGTGGCTCAGCCAAACAAGGAAGAGATAGAAGGACACAAGCTATACTACCCCTAAGGGGCAAGGTAATTAATTCCGAAAAAGCCCGAATCGATAAATTATTATCTAACAACGAGGTTCAATCCATTATTACAGCTTTGGGCGCAGGCTTTGGAGGGACCAGTGAAGATACAGGTGAAAAATCCGCCGGCGACTTTGATGTTGAAAAACTAAGATATCATAAAGTTATTATTATGACAGATGCAGATGTTGATGGCTCCCACATTAGAACATTATTATTAACTTTCTTTTTTAGAAGAATGCCAGAAGTTATCCATAATGGAAACCTATACTTGGCGCTCCCTCCTTTGTACAGACTTCACCAAGGAAAAAAAGAGTTTTATGTATATGACGACAACGAGCGAGACTTAATAATAGACAGGATGAAAAAAGAAAACAAAACAACAAAAGTTGGCATCCAAAGATATAAAGGGTTGGGAGAAATGAATCCCGAACAATTATGGGAAACCACCATGGACCCAGAAAGAAGAACATTGATGCAAATTACAGTTGAAGATGCAGCAAAGGCAGCAGAAACATTTCAAGATTTGATGGGGCACGACGTAGAACCACGAAGAACCTTCATAGAAAAAAACGCACAATTTGTTGTTAATCTAGATATTTAATAAAAATTAGGAAAAATAATTATGGTTGATTTTAATCGCGACAACACCATTAACCGCGACATTGTAGACGAAATGAGAGAAAGTTATCTCAACTATTCTATGTCTGTTATTGTTTCAAGGGCTCTTCCAGATGTTCGAGACGGGCTAAAGCCGGTTCACAGACGCATTTTGTTTGGGATGAATGATCTTGGCTCTCATTGGAATAGGGCTTATAAAAAATCTGCAAGAATTGTGGGTGATGTTTTAGGTAAATACCACCCTCACGGCGACAGCTCTGTATATGACGCGCTCGTAAGGATGGCACAAGATTTTTCAATGAGATATGAGCTGGTAGACGGCCAGGGTAACTTTGGATCCATTGACGGAGATAACGCAGCGGCAATGCGCTATACAGAGTCAAGAATGACAAGGCTTGCAAGCGAAATGCTAAAAGACCTTGATAAAGAAACAGTGGACTGGGTTCCGAACTTTGATGAAACACTAAAAGAGCCAGCTGTTTTACCAAGCATGGTACCTACGCTCTTGGTAAACGGCTCTGAGGGTATTGCCGTAGGAATGGCAACAAAAATACCACCCCACAACTTAACGGAAATTATTAATGGGCTCATTGGACTTATAAACAATAAAGAAATTACCGTTGAAGAATTACAGGAACACATTAAGGGGCCCGATTTCCCAACAGCAGGATTAATTATGGGCATGGATGGTATTAAAAACGCCTATAAGACAGGTCGCGGAATAGTAAAAATGCGAGCCAAAGCCCATATTGAAACAGCTAAGAACGGTAAAGACAGTATTATTATAACCGAACTTCCTTATCAGGTAAATAAAGCAAGGTTAATTGAAAAAATAGCAGATCTTGTTCGAGATAAAAAAGTTGTGGGCATTACAGACTTACGGGACGAGTCTGATAAAGACGGAATCAGAGTTGTGATTGAAACAAAGCGCGATGCTGTTCCAGAAGTAATATTAAACCTTCTATATAAGCACACCCAACTTCAAGATACGTTTGGTATCATATTGCTTGCTCTCTATAACGACGTTCCAAAAATCATGAGCCTGAAAGAAATTCTTCAACATTTTATTGATTTTAGACACAGCATTATTGTACGAAGAACAGAGTTTGACCTAAAAGAAGCAGAGGCGCGCGCACACATACTTGAAGGTTTAAAAATTGCGCTGGATAATATAGATGAAGTGATTTCAATTATTCGAGGAAGCAAAGATCCGACCCAAGCCAAAGAGGGCTTAATGAATGCATTTAATCTTTCTGAAAAACAATGCCAAGCCATATTAGATATGCGCCTACAAAAACTTACTGGACTAGAGGTTGGAAAAGTTGTTGCAGAATATAAAGAAGTCATTCAACTAATAGCCCACCTAAAGGGCATTTTAGAAAGCGAAAGCCAAAGAATGGATATTATCAAGTCTGAACTGATGGAAATAAGAGAAAATTATGGCGATGAAAGACGGACAGAAATATTACCCCTAGACGCAGATTTTTCCATGGAAGATATGATTGCCGAAGAAGATGTAGTTCTTACAATAACACACCAGGGTTATATTAAAAGAACAGCATTAAACACATACAGAACACAAAGAAGAGGCGGTCGAGGCGTTCAGGGCGCTATGAGTAAAGATGAGGACTTTGTTGAACATTTGTTTATTGCTAATACCCATAACTATATGCTGTTCTTCACAGACCAAGGGAAGTGTTACTGGCTAAAAGTTTACGACATACCACAAGGAGGTCGCGCAACAAGAGGCCGCGCAATTGTTAATTTAATTGGGTGCGACACGGGTGAAAAAATCGAAGCATTTGTAAGCGTAAAAGAATTCGACGATCATCACTTTATTGTGATGGCAACTCAAAATGGAATAGTTAAAAAAACAGTTCTTTCTGCATATGGCAATCCACGAAAAGGCGGTATTTACGCTATAGAAGTTCGAGAAGGAGACAAACTAATTGAAGCTCGAATTACCAACGGAGACCACGATATTCTTCTTGGAACACACGAAGGAAAATCCATCAGATTTTCAGAAACCAACGTTCGCCCTAGCGGCAGAAAAACAATGGGAGTAAAAGGAATAACCCTAAGCTCAAAAACTGATTATGTTGTGGGCATGTTGGTTGTAAAGCGAGAGGGTACAATTTTAGTTGCCACAGAAAAAGGGTACGGAAAACGAACAGACATCATTCAGTATCGCTCACAAACAAGAGGCGGCAAAGGCGTGTTAACCATGAGGTGTACAAACAAAACAGGAAAAATGGTAAAAATTATGGAGGTGGTAGACTCAGACGACCTTATTGTAATTACCGATTCTGGTGTTTTAATGAGACAACCTGTTGGCGCAATACGAACGATTGGTCGAGTAACCCAAGGTGTTCGCCTTGTGAAGCTTGATGATGGCGCAAGCATTTCTACCATTACACGCGTTATTAGCGAAGAAAAAGCCACAGAAGAGCCAAAACCAGAAGACAATCAACTTACAATTGAAGATGCCGCAAGTAATTCAAATGAAGAATGAGCCTATCGAACAACCTTGAGACAATCTATCATAAGATAGAAAAAGCAAAAATACGGGGCGGTGTAAACCGCCCTGTTCAACTTATAGCCGTTACAAAGACCCACCCCTTTTCAATTATAAACGAGAGCTATGCTATGGGTATTAGATCCATAGGAGAAAACCGTATTCAGGAAGCACATTCAAAATTTGAAGATTTTTCTTTAATGCCGAATATAACAAAAAGGTTTATTGGTCACCTTCAGTCGAACAAGATTAATAAATGTTTAGAATTGTTTGATACAATTGATTCTGTGGACTCTATCAAACTGGCAAAAAAAATCGATAAAAAAGGTTTAGCAGTACAAGTTTTATTAGAAGTAAATACAAGCGGAGAACGCCAAAAGCACGGCTTTAATCCAGAAGATATCGACGGCATGATTGCAGCTACAGAAACACAAAACATAATCGTAAAAGGATTAATGACAGTTGGCCCCCTTACTGGAAATGAACAAAAAATAAGAAAGTCATTTACACTGTTAAGGGAATTAAAAGATGAAATAAATTCACAACTATCAGCAAATAAATTGACCGAACTTTCAATGGGAATGAGCAGCGACTTTGAAATAGGCGTTGAAGAAGGAAGCACAATGGTCAGGATAGGCTCTGCTCTATTCGGAAGAAGACAACAACAATGAAATTCATCTACTTACCATTAAGATCAAACACAATACGGCTAAACACCCAGCAACCAAAAGAACAAGAAAAACACATGGTTGATGTATTAGATAACAAAACCTATATATGGCCACTTATTTTTGATAATACTCATGTTTCCCCAATAACACTTTATAACTTAAAAGAAAAATATTCAATTGACTCAATCATCATTATAGACCGATTAAAAAACGTAAAAAAGGAGACCAACATTAAGGATCACATTAATGCATCTGGTCAAAACTTTTTAAGAGAAAAAACGCCTTATAAATCTTTTCCAACCTTTCCGGATGTTACACATATATACCATACAGCGGAACCAGATGCCGCAATTGTTCATACCGTTGGTCCAGAAAGATTCTCAAAAAACACCAACAAGAACCAGATCATTTCTGAGAGCATTGGAATTATATCTCCCGTTTGGGATTATGTGGGTGTAAACGTTTATGGCGTTGGGAGACCCGCGTAGTTTAAGCGCACCCAACCACAGATAGGTTCAAAAGTGTATTTTAATTAAACTATTATGAAAAGCAACAAAGGAGAGTTACTTTAATAAAAGTTTTAACAAAATGATTTGTATGAAATAATGAAAAAACATATACACTACCTTCTCTGTATTGGCAGCTTTTTTTCAGCAATATATCCAGAGAATACGCCTTTTGGAAACCACACTATTAACCCCCCCCCAAAAACCAGACATAAAATTTCTTTATTAGACGATCAGGTGAGTTTAGCCAAAGGAATGCAAATTAGTATTCGTCCAGACGGAAAACATCACTTGTTTGAATTTGACCAATTAAAAGACGATAAATATGGGCTTGTAAAGCGGAACAGGCAACGATACACCCAATAAACCGAACAACCAAACACACTTAAATGTCTGACAGAAAAAAGAGAATATTATCCGGCGTTTTTTTTGCGCTACTTTTTTCAGCGCTTATTCATTTTGGCACCCGCACCAAAGGCTTTGTATTTACCCGCATCATTGATCGCTATGAATATCAATCTTATGATGCACGACTAAAAGCCGCATCATCAAACACAGAAGAAATGTCTATTGATAATGTTGTTATAATAGATATTGAACAAAACTCCGTTGAAGCTTTAGGGAATTACCATGAGTGGCCTCACGCTTATCACGGGCAATTGACAGATGTTGTTTCTTCAGGAAACCCAGATGCTCTTTTGTTTGATGTTATTTTTGATGAAAAAAACAGCTACACACATTCACTTATTGATGCCCTGTCTCAGGAAACAACAACCCCAGAACTACAAGCAGCCACAGAAAAATTCCTTCTTAACGCCGATCCAAATCGATTTGTTGAAAGCACATCTCAAAACTCAAAAGTTCACCATGCCTTAGTTTTCGAAACAGAAGACACGCTGAATTTTTTGTATAAAATGGCAGACGTACCGAATGGTTACAATGACCAGAATCACACATTAAAGATACCGGATGAAGTTGCCAAGCACCTCCCATCAGCAGAGAGAATAGGAAACACTTACACGGAACTGCTTAGTGCTTCTTACGGGGTTGGGGCGGCCAATTTTCCCCAAGATGAGGATGGAATCATCCGTCGCGCTCCAACAGCCATTCATTTTAAAGGACCAAACAAAACATATCCATCCCTCGCCCTTTCAGCTATTAAGGATATTCTAAAAATCCCTGACGACGGATTTAAATATGACTTTGAAAATAAAATGCTACACCTAATAGATTCTACAGGGAATATAGCGAGAGAAATCCCCATCGACGACAAGGGGCGCATGTTTATCAACTATTTCGGCCCACATAAAACGTTTTATTATATTCCATATATGTACGCTTTTGACGCAGAAATGTTAGACCCAGCTTATTGGGGCGACAAAACAGCCATTGTTGGCTCATCTCTTCCCGGCTTAATGGATCTTAGAAGTGTCCCGGTTCAAGAGACTTTTCCGGGTGTAGAAATACACGCAAATGTGATTCACAGTATTTTAGAAAATAAATTTATTCAAATTAAATCCCCAACAGCTAACTATTTTGGGGCCCTATTTCTTTCTATAGCAATAGGCGTTTTTACGGGTGCGCCAAAAAAACCCATGTTTGGTTTTATGTTTTTAGCGACTGGCGCGGGGTTGTGGATTGTGTTTGCCTACAGTCAGTTTTTAGGCGAATCTGTTATGTGGGAAATTATTCGACCCATTTTTTCAATCACCCTCACACCGCTAGGCGTTTTTTCATATACATTTTTAATTCTAGATAAAGATAAGCGGTTTTTAAAAACAACCTTTAGCACATATATATCACCAAAATTAATAGACCAAATGGTGGATGGAAAAACCGTACCAAAACTAGGTGGAGACGAAGATATTCATACAGCTGTCTTTACAGACATTCAAGAGTTTTCCCGATTTTCTGAACAATTAACCCCCACAGAATTAGTAGAATTGTTAAACGATTATTTAACTGAAATGACCAATATACTTTTGGACAATCAGGGGACTTTGGATAAATATATTGGAGATGCTATTGTTGCTTTCTATGGGGCCCCCGTTCCGGTAGAAGACCACGAATATAAAGCCTGCTTAACAGCCCTTCTTATGCAAAAAAAACTATATGAATTAAGAAAAAAATGGAAAACAGAAAGTAAGTATTGGCCAAACATTGTTTACAATATGCAAATGAGAATTGGTATTCATACAGGAAAAATGGTTACCGGAAATATGGGGTCTAAACACCGAATGAATTATACTATGATGGGAGACACCGTAAATCTTGCCGCACGATTAGAATCTTCAGCCAAGCAATACGGAATATATAGTCAAATATCAGAAGAAACATATTTATCTATTCAAGATCGTATATCTGTTAGGGAACTAGACCACGTTAGGGTTTTTGGAAAAGAAAACCCCGTTAAAACATACGAACTTATATCCTTAAGGGGTCAGGAGCCGGAGTGGTATAAACAAATAAACGAACCTTTTGCTAAAGGAATACACCACTTTCAAAAAGGAGAGTTTGAAAAAGCAAAACAGCTATTTGAGCTCACAGTTGAAAATGAAAATATGTTTGATGGCAGAAACATAAACCCATCTTTGCTTTATGTTGAAAGATGTAACATGTTAATTAAAAAGCCACCCAAAGAATGGGACGGCATTTGGTCTCTTACATCAAAAAAATAACGGATAAGTTATGATGTGCGAGAAGACGGAAACGCTCAAGCAGTTATTTATGATTTTATGTAAATGAAACATTAAACATATGTAATCAGATAAAAAACTAGACTAACGCTGATGCAATTTCTGCACCAAGCTGAACATTGTTTAAAGCAAGCGACACATTCGTTTCCAAACTTCTTCCTTCCGTCACCTTTTTTATATGCCCCAAAAGAAATGGCGTTAAATCTTTACCGCTAATTCCTCTATCGCTCGCTAACTGAATAGCCTTTGATATATAAGTTTCTATTTCAGACGAAACGACTTCATCTTGTTTGGGGACAGGATTTGCTACAAGAATAGCGGATGGTAATTTTGCTTTAACATGAGATTGAAATAGTCGCGCTATATCATTTGGGGATTCTACAGAAAGGTGCAAAGAGACACCAGATTGGGTTGAATAAAATGCGGGAAATTCATTTGTTTTAAACCCCACTAGCGGAACCCCGAGCGTTTCTAACATTTCCACCGTTTTTGGAATATCCAAAATCGCTTTTGCTCCAGCAGACACAACAACCATTGGTATTTGAGAAAGGGCCGTTAAGTCTTGCGATACATCGAATGAATATTCCGCACCACGATGAACGCCGCCAATTCCGCCTGTTGCAAAAACGGATATACCCGCTTCTTTGGCAATATGCATCGTTGATGAAACTGTGGTTGCGCCAGTCCATTTATGGGCGATTGCATATCCTATTTCATGTCGAGCTACTTTTTTAATATTTTTACCCGAAGCAATTATTTCTAATTCATCAGCAGAAAGCCCAACATGTATATTACCGCCTATAATGGCAATGGTGGCGGGGGCAACCCCAACAGACCTACAAAGGGATTCTGCTTTTTCTGCAAAAGATAGGTTTTCTGGATAAGGCATCCCGTGGGAAACAATAGTAGACTCTAGAGCTAAAACCGGCTTTTGGTTGGACAAAGCTGCGCCTACATCGGGTGAAAAATGAATATTCATAGGGGCAATTTATTCCATTACAAAGAACCTTCCGAACCCGTTTTTTAAAGATGTAAATTGCGCGCTTAAATGAAAAGAAATAACGAATTAAATCGAATAGATTCCACTGCCTACGGCCTTTCAGCTCGAACAAACCCGGTAAAAAGAAATGATAATTCAATTGCTATTGTCATTGATCGAAAAAGCAGAAAAGTCATGAAGGATTTTGACAGAATCTTACAAATTGTAGATCACGTTCAACAAAAAGATAAACATTTAACCTTCGTTGTTGCAACACCTGCCCCCGTATGCTCTAAAACAAAAAAAGCATTAAAATCAAAAAAAATTTTAACAATTTCGCCAAGTGATATATAAAAATGTTTAAAGATGTTTTTCGATTAAAACCAACACATCCGGACATCTCAAAAGAAGTTATCCGATTGGCGTGGCCGGTCATTTTCAGCAATTTTAGCCGAGTCCTCATGGGATTGGTAGATATGGCGATGGTAGGAAGATTAGGATCACCTGCTCTTGCCGCAACTGGAATGGGGGCTATGTTAACCTGGGCTATTATCTCTTTTGCAATCGGCTTAAGAACAGGGACGCAAACAATTACCGCTAGAAGATTAGGACAAAAGAAATATGACGAATGTGGTTTGGCTCTGCACAACGGCTTATTTATGGGATTGGTATATGGTATTCCAATGTCAATTATTGGCTTCAAATTTGCTCCAAATTTTGTACCCTTATTTTTAGGCGGAGAAGCAGGGCTATTATGTATCGAATATACCCAAGTAGCCTTTATAAGTGTATCAGTCACATCTTTAGCTTTCATTTTTCAGGGGTTTTTTGCTGGCGTCGAAAAAACAAAAATACACATGCAAGTTTCCATTACCAGCAACATTATTAATGTGTATTTAAATGCTGGGTTAATTTATGGACTAGACGGATTAACTGCTTTTTTTGAATCATTAAACCTTGCGTGGATAATTCCTTTATGGTCTTGGTTTCCGTTTCCAGCGATGGGTGTTAAGGGGGCCGCTATAGCAACCGTTATCGCGTCGGGCTGGTCGTTTATTCACTATTCTACATTTTTATTTTCAAAGAAGATTAAACACAAATTTAATGTTCTTTCATTTTCACACGATTCAACAATGATGAAGAAACAATTTTGGCTTGCGCTTCCTATGGGAATTCAGGAAATGTTTAACAGTTTTGGTTGGTCGGTGTTTTACAAAATTATGGCATTGATTGGAATTGTTGAATTGGCAGCAACAGAATTAGCATTTCAGGTGATGCACGCATCTTTTATGCCCGCGATTGGAGTGGGGCAAGCTTGTTCTACTTTAGTAGGAAAGTATATGGGCGAAAAGAAAATAAAGAAAGCAGAAGCTAGTATAATTGAGAGCGTAAGGTTTTCAGAAATGATTATGGGCTCTGTTGGGGTGTTATTTATTTTATTTCCACATTGGATTGTTCCACTGTTTACAGCCGACCCCCAGGTGCAATCATTAAGCATTATTGGGATTCGAATTATTGGTATTTTACAATTTTTTGATGCTGTTGGAATGACGTTATGGTTTGCATTGTCAGGAGCGGGTAACACTATATATCCCGCAGTAGTTGAATCCGTGTTAATATGGGTCTTTATGTTGCCTGCGAGTTACTATTTCGGCGTTGTGTTAGGCTTCGGATTTTATGCGCCCTGGGTTTCAATATTTTTTATGATTGTCTCCTTCGCAGTGCTTATGGCTATAAAAATAAAAAAAGGCGATTGGAAAAAGATAGAAGTATAAACGGAGAAAATATTTTTATAAATTCAGGGCTCGATTGAGCAGGATTATTTTACAATTCAATTAGAAAAAGAGAGAAACATGCCAAAATTTGAAGGAATTAAATCTACTGCAGATGGCGCAGCGATCGTTGTTTGGGTAGAAACCCACATCACACAAGGGGCTTGCGCTTATCCAATTACGTCTTCCACAACTATGGGCTCTGGCTACCAGGCAGTTATCGCAAATGGTGGTACAAATATTTGGGGCGAAAACATGACTTTTATTGAGTCAGAATCAGAACACAGTGCCGCATCTGCCTGCGAAGGGTATGCGCTTTCTGGAGGGAGAGTAACAAACTTCACTTCTGGGCAAGGACTTGTCCTCATGAAAGAAGTTTTATATACCATTTCAGGAAAAAGATTACCAGTTGTTTTTCACATAGGAGCAAGAGCCCTTACGTCTCATTCGCTAAATGTTCATGCGGGACATGACGATGTAATGGCTGTGTCTGATGTTGGTTGGGGTATGTTGTTTGCTAAAAACGCACAAGAAACGGGTGACCTTGCTCTAATTTCTCGTCGCGTAGCAGAAGCCACAAGCACCCCTTTCTTTAATATTATGGATGGGTTTTTAACAACACACACAATTGAAAATGTTTTATTACACGAACCAGAAATGATGGATGAGTTTGTGGGAAAACCTCAAGACCATTTAGTAAATATGATGGATCCATACCACCCGATCATGTCTGGGGTTGTTCAAAATCAAGATTCGTATATGAAGGGGAAAATTGCTCAACGTTTATATACAGATAAAACCGAAGAAACACTTACCCAGGCTATGGATGAGTTCTACGAATTAACGGGTCGAAAATATGGATTAATATCTGAATATAAAATGGATGATGCAGAATATGCCATTGTTGGTTTAGGGTCCATGATCGAAACCGCAGAAACGACAGCGGACTATCTTAGGGAAGAAAAAGGCTTAAAGGTTGGCGTAGTTCATATAACATCCTATAGACCATTCCCCGGAAAACAAATTGTAGAAGCATTAAAGAAAGTAAAAGCGCTTTCAGTATTAGAAAGAATGGATAACCCGCTTGCGGAAAGCAACCCATTGACGCTTGAAATAAAATCTGCTTTTACAGATAACCTAAAGCCTGACGAAAATGGAAATATTAAAATTCCAAAAATCTATTCAGGGTCTGCAGGCTTAGGCTCAAGAGATGTTCGACCAGATGATATAGCGGCAGTAGTTGAAAATATGTTTAAGGACGATAAAAAGTTTTTTGCCATAGGAATAGATCATGAATTAGCACTTGAAACAGGCGACTCTACAGATATTCGATGTGATGGAACTTTTTCTATGCGCGGTCACTCTGTGGGAGGATACGGCTCTGTAACAACAAATAAAATTATTGCTACAATTGTAGCGGACCTTTTCGATATGTATGTCCAGGCTTATCCAAAATACGGTTCCGAAAAAAAAGGATTACCAACAACGTATTATTTGACTGTAAGTCCAGAACGCGTTAAAACCCATAACGAACTAGAGTTTGTTGAATTTGTACCATTAAATGACATAAATGCCTTCAATCTTGCAAACCCACTAAAAGGATTACAACCCGGAGGTATGTTATTTGTTCAGAGTGCAAAAACAGATTCAAATGAAATTTGGAATGATTTTCCAAAGTGGGCACAACACACAATCCAGAAAGAAAATATTACTGTACTAGCGCTTGATACCGTAAAAATCGCTAAAGAAGTTTCATCTCGACCTGATTTAATTCAAAGAATGCAGGGAATAGTTCTTTTAGGAATATTCTTAAAAGCAACACCATTTTTAGAAAGATCAGGAGTAAGCGAAGATGATTTGATGGTAGGTGTAGAAAAATCATTACGGAAATATTTTGGAAAACGCGGGGAGCAAGTCGTTCAAGATAACTTAAATGCTGTAAAGCGCGGTTTCAATGAAGTTTTTGAGGTCAAACAGGACAAAACAGAGGAAGTACCAACATGAGCACCTTAGTTTCAGAATTAAATAAAAAAACCGCCCATGACATTTTAGATGTCCAAGATTTTAATGAGCGAATTGTCGGAGCCTATAATACCGGAACAGCCGAAAATGGGCTACCGGCCGACGCAACAACAGCCCGCAGTTTAATCCCAGCGGGGACAGCAGCATTAAGGGATTTTAGTTATATTGCGCCTGATATTCCAAAATTCACATCAGGCAATTGTGTGGCGTGCATGGAATGCGTTACGCAGTGTCCAGACACAGCTATCCTCGGCAAAGCCATTCCGGAATCAAAGCTTGAAGAAACACTTTCAAAGTTAGAATCTGGAGAATTAAAAGGATGGGTTTCAGAACAGTGGGCAGATACGAATAAATTTTATAAAGTTCCGGCAAAACAAGGTAAAGAACCTGCAAAATTTGGAATATTTGTAGACCCAACTAAATGTAAAGGCTGTGCGGAATGTGTAGACGCATGCGGAGACCACGAAGCGCTTTCTATGATTACAAAAAAGGACGAAACAGTTCCAACCTACCAAGGGGCTTTTGACTTTTTTAATACACTAGGCGAAACACCATCTGATTATATTAATGAACGTGTTTTGGTTGATATGATGTTAGCAAGCGACGCCATGTTGTTTACTGGTGGCGCCGGGTCTTGTATGGGTTGCGGAGAAGGTACAGCTTTGCGAATGATGTTGGCAGCAACAGGTTTTGTTTATGGGAAAGAAAGTATTGGGCTCGTGGCAGCAACAGGATGTAACACCGTTTATGGTTCGACGTATCCTTATAATCCTTTTATGGTGCCATGGACAAACTCATTGTTTGAAAACGTATCAGCGGACGCAATGGGGATTCGAGCTCGTTGGGACCAAATGGGATGGCAAGATAAGAAATTATGGGCAATTGGCGGTGATGGCGCTATGGTAGATATTGGCTTTCAAGCTATGTCTCGTATGTTGGCATCTGGAATGAATATTAATGTTCTTATTTTAGATACGCAGGTTTATTCTAATACAGGCGGACAAGCATCAACGGCTACATTTACAGGCCAAGATGCAAAAATGTCAATGGTTGGAAAAGAAATTGGTGGAAAAACAGAAAGAAGAAAAGAGATTGCTAATCTATGTATGATGCATCCGGAT
>Ga0209558_1000251_pt1 | contig 52290 bp, 42 predicted proteins | sample SaaInlV_150m_DNA_3_FD_184674 | JGI IMG/M metagenome (GOLD analysis project Ga0209558, IMG submission 184674) | Marine microbial communities from expanding oxygen minimum zones in the Saanich Inlet - Saanich Inlet SI074_LV_120m_DNA (SPAdes) (version 2) | ecosystem: Environmental > Aquatic >...
ATAAAATAATTAGTTATATATTTTTTATAAAACGTATAAAATGCATTAATTCTACGATAATATCGGTTAGATAGAGATCATCGGAAGCCATTGTAATGGCTTTTCGGAGCGAATAGATAACAGATGTGGATACTCAAGAAATCGTCGCCGATCAATTGACACCGGCTTATGCGGATGATGCCCGGCAGCTTAAGGGACTACTTGGCCAGGTCGATACACCCATCACCAGATCCGGCGCAAACGATTCATGCAACAAAGCCACCACAAGTTATAGAATCAGCGGTTTTTATAGCGGTTTTTATGCGGGGGGTATGAACAGTCGGTAGAGCAGGTCGCCTCCGCGTCGATGTGCTCTTTGACTATGCGCACTCCAACCCGTTCCCGCGATCGACCAACGCTGGTTTACCAGACGATCTTCAACCGCGTCCAGCGAATACAACTCACGCCCTCTTCGACACACCAGTGTACCGTCAACACGGTATTGTCGTCCATCCGCACCCCCATCGGATAGCCAAACTCAATCAGGCGAATCTGCTCTTGGCTGCTGATCTCGTCGGTCAGTTCGAGTTTGGCTCGGCTATCGTATAACATGTCTTCAAAAGTTAACGCCCAACGGTTTTCTGCAGCGCGGACCAAACACATCTGTATGCTCTGATCCCCAAAGCGCTTATTGTAGAGTACCATAAAGCGATCGTCTCCCAGCCAAATGGGCGTCATCGTCTGGCCCTGGATGTTAGTGGGGTGGGGTCCGTTCCAATTACGACCGCCGTCTATTGAGAAACTATAGGCATTTTTCAGGTCGGTATCGTTGGCGAAATCTTGCACCCAAGCGCAGGCGAGCAAGTGCCCAGACCCGCACTCGACTAGCTTCTGCTCCAGATAACCAACCCCGGTGCCAGGATCCTGGAATACAGTATACATCTCAGGCCAGGTCGCGCCCTCATCGCATGACTCATGGACAACGACGATCTCGCCGTAGCGACCGTCGTGTAGCGTCGCCGTCGGTGCCAGCCAACGTCCATCATTCGCAACGACAATCGGGTTGGATATTTCGTACGGGCCCTCGATCTGAAACGGGATTATCTCGGGTTCCAACCAAGTTCGGCCGTGATCCGTCGAGCGGCACAGCACCGGCTCGCTATAAGTCGTGATCAGCGCGTCCTGCGTATACTGCCTAATATCCCGCTGGCCGTAGGCTAGAATCACCCCCTCGCGGGTGCGGCTCAATCGCAGGTGATTGGTCTTGGGCGGATTCGTCTCGCGTGCGAGAACGACGCCCTGATAGGTCCAGGTCTGGCCATTGTCGGCAGACCGGGCGCAATGGGTATCGCCGCGCGCGTAGTGACCCCCACCGCGGCTGAAACCGCAGACTAAGTCGCCGTCGTCGAGACGTACGATCGTGGCGAAGGCCGAGTCTTCGCGGTCGACATAACCGCTGTCGAGTATTTCGATATGGGACATGTCCTATGCTCTTTTTTTAATACTTCAAGTCAGTTTAGCCACCGCCAGACCTGTCTGCACCGCCAAAACTCGATTCCACCCCGAGCCTTTGAGGCCAGCATAGATCATGCAGTAGACCCCGTTGATCGCAAAAACCCGTGGTCCCAGGCCTGTCCCGCTACCCGAAAATATGGCATTGGCGGGATTTTTGCTAAGCTGGGCCGGATGACTGGTCGGTGCGGTCGCGTGGCAGATAGTCGGTATATTCTTCGGCATGTATTATTGGCTCAAGCTTATAAATATTGTTACTAAGTAGTGCCGCCCAAGATACTATTTTCTAAAATATTCATCAAGTTTTCCGGAGAAAAGTAACTACGTTTATTTTATTAGCATTTTGGCATGATGATTTCTGGCGGTTTATTACCGGTATTGCGTGGGTTGATGGAGAGCGGTTACTTTAGGTGTAAGGTGATTCTGCCAGCGTATCAATATGCAACCCTAAATGGTTGATTTATTACGTACAACTCATACAAGAAATCGGCTACGACTCGGCCTTTATGTTTAAATATTCCGAACGCGAAGGCCCCCATGCTCTGAAGAAAGCGCTCGACGACGTACCCGAGGGAGTTAAAGGCGAACGTCTGCAGCAGATCATCAAGCTGCAGGGGGTATTTCGCGGGAGCTAAACAGAAGTAGGTTGCACAGACAGTAGAAGTCCTAGCCGACGGCTAGTCCCGTATAGGGCAAGGCAGCCATTTTTACCGAAGCAATCTCGGCTAATGAGGTCATCCGCGTCGAAATGGTAGACACGACCTCGCAAACGCTATTCGGCAAGGTCGCACACCCTGATTTAACTAAATCCTTAGTATACACTACCACGCTCCTAGCCTTTTAAGCGTCTTTGAGATTGGTCCTGTTTTAGCTTTAAACCATAGGGATATCTCATAGCGCTATGAGATATCAATCTTTCTTGAGTAGAATGCTATCTCCAGGCCATATAAAATTAGCGATTATACTGAGCGTCATGCCTGTGCTACTAACAGAGGCGATGGCTCAAAGTCGTCCCTACGGACTTGAAGCGCGCGTCCCCAATACCTCGCTACTTATCAACCTTGCCCAAAATGCGCCTGCAGCTACGATTTCCGCTACTGGGCTCTTTCGCGATACGGCCAAACAAATCGTGGCACCGGGAATTATCCCCTATGCGGTAAACTCCGAACTCTGGTCTGACGGCGCTGAAAAAACGCGCTTCTTCGCTCTACCTGGGAATGCTCAGGTCGGTTTTTCGCGCGACGGCAATTGGCACTTTCCACCCAATTCAGTGTTGGTCAAGAACTTCTATTTTGATTTTGTTAAAGGTGATCCTGCCAGTCGCCAAATCGTCGAAACTCGCTTGCTGGTCAAGATGGGTGCAACTGATACCTGGAAAGGTTTTAGTTACCAATGGAACGACGACGCCACCGACGCCCACCTCTTGCGCGAAAGCGACCGCCGCACCTTTTTCATCGTCGATACGGATGCCCCTGACGGCATCGCGCAACAACGCTATTTCTTTCCCGGTCCCGAGGATTGTTCGCTCTGCCATCGCGAAGCTTCCGGTCGCGTACTCGGCGGGCGAACACACCAGTTAAACGGCGAATACAACTATGGTGCCATTAGCGATAATCAGTTGCGCACTCTCAACCACATCGGCTTTTTTACGGAAGATATCGGCGAAGACTACAGCCAATTCCCGCGCTGGGCCAATCCCCGCGACGAATCTGCGCCGATTGCCAACCGCGCTCGGGCCTATCTAGCCGCCAACTGCTCGCATTGCCACCGCCCCGGCGGCGTCGAGCGTGGTGACTTCGATGCGCGCTATGAGACCCCGCTCGACCAAATGCGTACTGTCGGCATCTCGCCGTCCCTTGGTCGCTTAGACACCGAGCTAGAAAATGTGCGTATAATTAACCCGGGCAAGGCTGACCAGTCTACGCTACTGTTACGGACACTCAATTTTAGCTCATTCCGCATGCCGCCATTGGCTTCTAGTGTCCTCGATGAGGACGGCACCAGCCTACTGCGCAAATGGATTGACGGGATGTCCACGTCCACCTCAGTAGCAAGCGAATCATCTATACCCGAGGAGTTCGACCTAGCCCAGAACTATCCCAATCCGTTTAATCCCACGACTGCGATACAATATCGTCTGGCCGAGGAGGGTCCCGTCGAATTAACCATATTCGACTTGATGGGACAACGAGTGCGCCAGTTGATCTCGGGCGATCATACTGCCGGATCTCATCAAGTCATTTGGGATGGGCGCGGTGACAATGGAATGTCTGTTGCCAGCGGGGTGTATTTCTACCGACTCCGCTCATCGGGCGGTGGGATTACGCGACGCATGCTCCTACTCAGATAAACACCTATCCCTACGGAGAATTCAAATGAATTGCAAACACTGGGTCTTCATAATGGCGTTGAGCATATTTGCTCTGCCACGGCAATCCATTGCCGCTCCCAGAGCACTAATTGACGACATCCAGATACGCCAGCTGATGCAAGTCCCCGAACGCACTATGCGGATCGCTAAGGATCCAAGGGACCAGACCCTATACCTACAGACGGCGAGCGGTGACATTTTCAACATTCATATGCCACCGACCGACACCGATATCGCTCCGTTGGTGGCCCGCGGCGCACTAGACTCCGATAGCGGTGATTTTAGCTGGACACAGTTCAATTTAGAGGGCGACATTCCTGTCGGCGTGCCCATTGAGGCCATTCGCGACGTCGCCAAGGCCGGCTCTCTCAGCGACACCAATCCGGTGAACAGCAAATTGTATTTGCTCAATGCGGATGATAATACCATCATGGTTTTACCGCGCACTGTAGTCGCCAGCGCGCGCGAAATTGGCTTTGCGTTCTTGCGCGCGCTCTACATCGACGACACCGGCGTCTTCTATGTCATCCGCGATGTCGAACGCGCCAGAGCCCCCTTCTCAAAGAGGTTGTATTCAAGTGCTGACCACGGCCTGAACGATACTCAGGGCTTGGCAATTGGCCCCGACGGCACAATGTACGTGGGCGGAAATCGACGCCAAGGCGACACCAATATCATCACCATTGTCAAGGGTGTCCTCGATCCGGCTACTGGTCAACGGAACTGGTCGACTCTCGCCCGCACCGAGCCAATACCTCGCGGCGACGTAGGCGCCTTCAACCACTTCCATCCCGCCGTCGCTGTCGACCGCGAAGGGCGTTTCGTATATGTCAACAGCGGCTCTCGCACAGAGCACGGCGAACTCGCCGAGATGAACGGTCAGTTTCCCGATTTGCGCGAGGCACCATTATCATCGGCGATTTTGCGAGTTCCTACCGATGGCGAGGAACTGCTTATACCAGCCGAAGCTGAAGCCCTGGCGGCCTCGGGCTTTTATTTTTCTGACGGTCACCGCAATGCTTTTGACCTGACGATTGGTCCTGAGGGCGAGCTATTCGCCACTGAAAATGGCCCTGATTGGGACATGTCCGACGAAATAAACTGGGTCCGCGAAGGGCATCACTATGGCTTTCCCTGGCGCATGGGCGAATACGACAATCCACAACGCTTTCCCGACTACGATCCGTCGCAAGACCCGCTGCTGCAGAATAATTCATGGGCTAAGCAAAGCAACCTCTTCTACAACGATCCGACTTTTCCACCACCACCCGTCGAGCGTTTTGCCGAACCGATCCTCAACCTCGGTCCCGACGCCAACTCCTATCGCACGTTGGATGGCCAAATCATCGACGGCAGCGACAACGGCCAAGCCACATTCACGCTCACCGCCCACAGCTCTCCACTGGGCCTGGTCTTCGACTCCGATATGGCAATGGCTCCGCCTTTCAAGGGATCGGGTTTTGTGTTGCGCATCGGCGGCAGTATCGCCAGCCTGATTAATCCCTTCGCCGACCCCGATCAGGACCTACTCCAGCTAGAATTGGAGAAAACGCCAGACGGCGAAAATTACCAGGCGCGAGTCAGGCGGCTAGTCGCTGGTTTCGACAGCCCAATTGACGCTGAAATAATCGACAATCGCATTTTCGTCGTCGAATGGGGCGACACCCGCGGATTATGGGAAATCACCTTGCCAAAAAATATCGCGACAGCGGTAGAGGAAGAAGCCGTAGCAGTGCTGCCGACCGATGCAGTGCTAATGCAAAATTATCCCAACCCCTTTAACCCCAATACTACGATCGAATACCGGGTCAACGCCTTTGTAGCGGTTGAGGTAGCCATCTTCGATGCCCTTGGCCAGAAGGTGCGCACACTGATAGCCGCCGAACAAGCGCCTGGACTTTATCGCCTGCAGTGGGACGGACGCACCGACATGGGGCTCGAAGCCGCAAGTGGAGTTTATATGTATCGTCTAACAGCGGGCTCGCAACGCGAAACTCGACGACTCACCCTTATTAAATAATCGTCCAGGCTGTGCTAAACTCCTGCTGTGAAAACGTACAGCTCTTTGCGGCTAGCATCCGGCGTGGGCACTGGCGGCATACGGAGGACTGGGGGGAGCAGGTTGCCGTCCTTGCGGCACTATTTTGCCGAGGCCTGGCCGACTATTCTTTGCGCGGTAGATTTTGGCCAACCACGAACTACTGCTACCGCGAAGAAGGTATGTGCATGCTCACAGAGGTGGGGCAGCGAGTCGGGCGGCGTGAAAATTTCATCCAGGACCATTATCTGGCGGGGCATACTATAGCGCCCTGTTGTCCTCCGAATATTCTTTATTGCCGCCCAATTCCCAGACCCCGCGAAAGAGCGTGCGCCGCTTCGGCGGCATGGCCTCGATGGCCTCGTGCGAGAGGTTGACCCGGTGCCATTGCGCCCACAGCGAATTGTAGCAGTTGAACACGGCACAGCGCGCATTGTCGGGGTTGGTCCAGTCGTTAGCGGCGTGCAGTAGGCTTTCGGTGAAGATGATCACCGACCCGGCCGGGCAACTGTATTCGGCCATTGCCTTGTGTAAGCTATCTTCCCAAGCTGATTCGCTGATATTAGGGCGATAGGGATCTGGCCCGCCGTAGTTGAAATGGGCTTTGTGCGAACCGCTTAAAAAGGTGGTGCCGCCTAAGCCGGCTTTTACCTCTTCCAATTCCCAGACCACTCGGGTTAGGCCCGAAAAGATCTTGTTGCCCGCGACTTGGTAGCGCATGGCGTTGGCTTGTTGCGGTGGGCGCACGACATGAGGCGTGCTGGTACCTTGAGGTTTTTCCCAGCCAGGCGGGCGTACAGTGATAAACGAGCCTTCGCAGCGGTAGCTGTAGTAATCCTCGCCGAGGTAGGGCTCTTCGGCAAGGATTTCGCTGAGAATGCCGCTGACGGCGGGGTGATCGAGCAGGGTTTGTAACTCGCTCTGGTAGGCTTGTTTGGCGCCGTCGTATACTTCCTTTTTCAAGGGTTCGATTTCGTCTGCGCTGAGTACGGAGGGCAGCATGATCCAGCCGTGCAGGTCGAAGAAGAATTTTTGTTCGTCGGTCATGGGGATGGGGGCTGTGGTGTGGTCTTTGGTGGCGGTCATTTTGGTCTCCGGGTGTTTATGCTGGATGTGGATGGTCATTTTGGGGGCATGCCCTGCGGTAGCTAGCGGTGGTTAAGTATAAATCTATTTTAGAATTGATGTAGGTCGATCGCTTAATAACCTTTATAAATTGATGAAGATAGGTTTAATGGTGAATTAGCCTTTTTTGCTTCTTGCTCTGTAATTAACCCCAATTCTTTCCTGCTATAACGCCCTATTGTCCTGCGAATACTCCTTATTACCTCCCCCCCAGACCCCGCGAAAGAGTGTGCGCCTTCTCGGCGGCATGGCCTCAATGCTCTCGTGCGACAAGCTGACTTTGTGCCATTGTGCCCATAGCGAGTTGTAGCAGTTGAAAACAGCGCAGCGTGAGTTGTCGGGGTTGGTCCAGTCGTTGGCCGCGTGCAGCAGGCTTTCGGTAAAGATGATCACCGACCCTGCCGGGCAGTCGTATTCGGCCATCGCCTGGTGCAAACTTTCTTCCCAGGCCGATTCGCTGATATTGGGGCGATAGGGGTCCGGGCCGCCGTAGTTGAAATGGGCTTTATGCGAACCGCTTAAAAAGGTGGTGCCGCCTAAGCCGGCTTTTACGTCTTCTAATTCCCATACGACTCGGGTCAGACCCGAAAAAATATTATTGCCCGCGACTTGGTAGCGCATGGCGTTGGCTTGTTGCGGTGGGCGCACGACATGCGGTGTGCTGGTGCCTGGTTTTTTCCAGCCGGGCTCTCGTACGGTGATAAATGAATTTTCGCAGCGATAGTTGTAGTAATCCTCGCCGGGATAGGGGTCTTCGGAGAGAATTTCATTGAGAATGCCGTTGATGGCAGGGTGGTCGAGCAGTGTTTGCAGTTCGCCTTGGTAGGCTTGTTTGGCGCCGTCGTAGACTTCCTTTTTCAAGGCTTCGATTTCGTCCGCGCTGAGTACGGAGGGCAGCATGATCCAACCATGTAGGTCGAAGAAGAATTTTTGTTCGTCGGTCATGGGGATGGGAGCTGTGGTGTGGTCTTTGGTGGCGGTCATAGGGCCTCTTGGGAGGTACGGGATTTTAGGAGATACATTCTCGCTCATTCTCGCCCAACTCCTGTCGGGCTCCGAGGGGATATACACGATTTTGCTGTCCTGCAAAATCGCGCATACAATCCGCTATGAGTATATCCCTCAAAAGCCCTCATGTGATTTAATAGTAAACCACTTTTTCTGTGTTGAAGATAAAATGCTTAAACAGTGTGTGACAGAAAATGTGTGATATGGTCCATAGCCTCAATCATAAAGTTTCCGAAACCCGATCGCCCACACCCCACTCAAAACCTACCCCTTCCACTGCAAATTAATACTCGTATACCCGTCAGTATAACGCCGCAAATGCTCCGGTAGATTTTCCAGAAACCACTGTCCCTCTTCGGGCATTTCCCAAGGAACATCGATCTTGTGATTTTTGTCCCGGAAACCTATCGCGCAGGAAAGCCGGGTCTCGTCGGTGCGATTGGGAAAGGCGCCGTGGTAGGTGCGATGGGCGAAGACGATCATATCGCCACCGTCAGTGAAGAGTGGGACCAGGCCGGGGATGTCGAAGCCGGCGTAGCGGGATTCCTCTTCGCCTTCCGGGTAAAAGGAGCCGCGGTCAGCGGTCAGATTGAAACCCTCGGGTCCTTGCCAGTCTTCCAGATGGGAATCCTCGATAACGCAGAGGCCGCCGTGAGTGGGGCGGGAGCCGGTGAGGTAGAACCATTTGCCAGAGGGCCAAAGGCCGCTGTTGAGCACGTGGCCTGAGTTTTTGGGCGCGCCGGTGTGAAAGCCGCTCCAGTCGGTATGCCAGCCGACAGGTTGTGATCCGGGTTTGCGGATGATTGCCGCCGAGCGATGCACGGTCAGTTCGTCGCTGCCGATCAGGTGGCGGTGCAAGTCCATGAAGGGTTCGTAGTCCATCAGGCTCCAGGCACCGGCCCCCGATTCGACCCAGGCATGGCGGGTGCGGCTCTGGCCTTCTGCGAGCGTGCCTTCGGGGTCGGTACCGTCGTAGACCGCCTGTTTGAGTCGTTCGACGATTTCTTCGGGCAACGCGTCTTTGATGATCGCGAATCCGTGGCCCTCCAGGCATTCGTCCATCCGCTCGAGTTCGTCGGTGGAGAATTCGTAGCGGTAGCCGAGATCCGGTTTCTGTATATGCGAATAATCTTGCATCTTTTGCTCCGTGTAAATGGCGTTAGGGCGTATCGGGTTTGCTCAAAGACTCAGGGGCGGTCAGGCCGGAGAAGACGTATTCCATAACGCCCTCGGCGGTGACTTGCAATTGCGCCGTTCCCTGTAGGCAGAGGTCATCGAGTATCTTGCGGGATGCTTCGACATTGAGGTTGCTGAGCATTGCGATTTCTTCGGCGGCCAGCTGCAGGATTTGTTTCTCGTGTTTTTCGTCGCGCTGGCGCTGGCTGACGCGGACCATGTAGGCTCCAACGGCCAAGGTGCCGGTGAGGATGGCGATGGTCGCTATGGTGCCACTGGTATCCTCTTCGTCCTCGTCAAAGAGGATAGAGGTAAAGACGAGGATAAAACAGGCACTGAAGATGGCGGTGCCATAGCCGAGTATGGTGAGCAGGATGTGCACGGGACGTATCCTCCGGACAGGGTAATGGCTATATAATACAGCATCGTGGGGGGTGCGATCAATCCCGGTCTGTTCGCGGTTGCGTCGGTCTGTGCGGCGCGGCAGATTATGGGTGAGAATTATGAGCAGGATAACCGATCGCCTCAGCTGAGGCGACAGACGAAAGGTCGGCTAATCATGATGCAGCAACTCTCGACTCTCTCCAACGCGCAGTCGCGCTCGATTAGCCCGGAGAATTTTACTGGCGCAAAGGGCAAGGGCGGTATGGCGGAGTCCGGTACCGGTGCATCCTGCGCCCGCGACCTGGGCCAGGGTTGGAAAGTCTCGCCCTCGGTCGTCGTCGAGGCCGGCACGACCTTTGAGATAGCGGATATTGCGGGGCCTGGAAATATCGAGCAGATATGGTTGACACCGACGGGCAATTGGCGATTCAGCATTTTGCGCATCTACTGGGACGATCAAGAGCATCCGGCGGTCGAGTGCCCTGTAGGTGATTTTTTTGCCAGCGGTTGGGGCCAGTTCGCCCAGGTTACGTCACTGGCGGTCTGCGTCAATCCGGGCAGCGCCTTCAACTGCTATTGGAATATGCCCTTCCGCAAACGCTGCCGGATGACGCTGGAGAATCTCGCCGACGAGGATATGAGATTATACTACCAGATCAATTATTCGTTGGCGCCGGTTGATGAGTCGGCGGCGTATTTTCACGCGCAGTTTCGCCGCACAAATCCCCTGCCTTACAAAGAGGTCTATACGATTCTCGATGGAGTCGAAGGCCATGGGCATTATGCGGGTACTTATATGGCTTGGGGCGTCAATAATTCGGGTTGGTGGGGCGAGGGCGAGATCAAATTTTTTATGGATGGCGATGAGGAGTTTCCGACGATTTGCGGCACGGGCACGGAGGATTATTTCTGCGGTTCGTATAATTTCGAGAATAAAGCAACGGGCCAATATCAGGAATACAACACGCCGTATGCCGGGTTGCCACAGGTGATCCGGCCCGATGGGGTTTACCGCTCGCAGACGCGCTTTGGTTTGTATCGTTGGCATATCACCGATCCGGTGCGCTTCCAGGAGGATCTACGGGTTACGATCCAGGCGCTGGGGTGGCGCAGCGGCGGGCGCTATTTGCCTTTACAGGACGATATCGCGTCGGTGGCCTATTGGTATCAGAGCTTGCCGAGCAAGCCCTTTGCGCAACTGCCCGACCGGGATTATCTGGAGATACTTTAGAGGTCGTCTGCTGTAAAGCCAAAGGGGCCCGTTGAGGCACCCGCGTTTTGATACAGACACTAGTGGAGCCGCATAAATGAGTGCAACGATACTGGATACCCCTGAGCAGCGGGCAGCGTATGTCGAGCGGATATTGCAGGCCTTGTGCAGCGAACTGGGGCCGCATCCGTCGGGCACTGAAGCTTATGAGCAAGTCGCCCGGCGCATCCATGCGGAACTCGATGCTGCGTTGCCGACCGTTTTTCTCGACCGCTATCTGGATTTCTGGCAGGCGTTGCCGCGCCCTGAGATTATTTATAAGGGCAAGCAGATCGCCGTCGAGGTCGCGGAAAATTGCGCGGGGACTTGCCCTGCGGGTTTTACCGGTGTGATCGAGCGGATCGACGGGCCGGTGCCCTATGGCATTGTCGATATAAATAGCGGTGAGATGGCGGCTTATATCGCCGTGGGCAAGGATGTGCATGCACAACGCGGTTATCTCGTTGGCGACGAAGTATTGTCGCTGTCGCGCTTTGTAATCGGGATCGGCGAAGTGCCCTTTGTCGACTTGCTGGTTGCTGAGCGCGCCCAGGTACAGGTGCGGCTCAGGGTGGTTTATGCGCCAGAGGTGCCCACCTATAATATTATCGGCACGATTCCGGGTGAACTCCCAGACGAGATCCTGGTGATGGCGCATGCCGATTCGATTATTATGACCGAAGGGGCGAACGACAATATGGCGACGGCGATTGTCACGCTGATGTTGGCGCAGGCGTTTGCGGAAACTCGGCCGCGTTGTACGCTGACTTTTGCGATTACCGGCAGTGAAGAATACGGCTTGATGGGTGCTAAGCACTATGCGCGGCGGCGTCAGGTCGAAGGCACGGCGGGGCGGCTCAAATTCGTCATTAACTCGGATTCGCTGACCTACGGACCGAATTTGTGGGCGACGACGGCTGATCGGGAGTTGATGGATCTGGTTAAGGCGGTACATGAAGATTTGGCGTTGGGGACCGAGCCGATCTACAGCGCGGCCGAGTGTTGGATGAACGACGCGGTTTGTTTCAAGGATATTAATGGCCATATCCGCGGGATTAATTTCAATAGCCGAGGGTATGAGACGCTCGCCGCCAACCATACGCCTGCCGATAAAGCGGCCAATGTGCCGATTGATTGCGCGGAGTCGGCCTTTTTGGTGTTGCGAGCGTTGATTGAGCGCTTGCAGTATCTGTGATACGGTGTGGTAGGAAGCGTTTTTACAATAGCTTCTTGGTGAATAAACTTTAACAAGTGTTGGACTTGCTGCCGTCTTGTTGCAGATGTGCCAAACTAGCTGTATTCCTCGTTTACTAATGTTCGACCGATGTTTTTTTTACGCTCATACGAAAACGCGTGCGAGCATAGGGGTTGGGCTCGTTTAAGCCTGATAATGGCGCTGCAGAGCCCAAACTAAATTTTTGGCGTAGAGTTTCTATCGCTGTTGTAAAATATGGATATGGGCGATGTTGTTGTCGACGCCCTTCACGGTTGAGTGTGAGGTCGTAGGTTGACTAGAGCAATGCCAGGGAGCAAGGTGATGGTATCCGATAAAGATGATCCCGCAGTAGTGGTCTCGCTCGACCGACAGAGTATGGTGTCGAGTGTGCCGCATCCCCCAGGGCTTAATCTAACCGACGCTCTGACGGTGGAAGCTTGGGTCGACGCGCGCGACGCGCGGCAGGAAGGGCTGCAGGCGCTTGTTTCCCAGTGGACCCCGCCAGACGCTTATGTTGGTTTTAGTGCCTTTGATGCCGCGGCTATCGGCGGCTTGCCGACGCGTGGGTATTTTGGTGCGGTATTTGACGGCCGCTATGTGTATTTCGTGCCCGAGCAACACGGCGAAGAAGGCATGCCGACGCACGGTGTCGTGTTGCGCTACGATACGCACGGCGAGTTTGCGGATCGTTCGAGTTATTCCGCCTACGATGCAGGACAAACCGATGGTCTGCAGACACGAGGGTTCTACGGCGCTATTTTTGACGGCCGCTATGTGTATTTTGTCCCGCGCCAGATCGATATGGTGGAATATCACAGTCGTATCCTGCGCTATGATACACACAGTGATTTCGACGATCCCAAAAGTTGGGCAGCGCGCGACATGGGGGAGGCGCATTCGCAGCAGGGCGCAGCCTTTGACGGCCGTTATCTCTATTTTGCGCCGGGCTTTAGCGGTGATCCAACGTTGGAGGACGAGTATTGTGGGCGGGTGATCCGCTTGGACACACAGGCCGAATTTAAGGATCCGCAGAGTAGTACCAGTGTTGATATAAGCGAGTTTTTAGGGCCGCAATGCGCCTGTTTCGATGGTGCGGCCTTTGACGGGCGTTATATCTATCTAGTACCGCTCTATACCGGAGTTGCCGTGAGATATGATACCCAAGCGGACTTCGCTGATGCCAACGCCTGGCAGCGTTTTGACGCTAAACCGCTCGGGTTTCAGTTGGCGGTGGGGGCGGTATTCGACGGTCGTTATCTCTATTACTGTGCCTATGGCCACGCGACGATCGTGCGCTACGATACGCAGGGCGAATTCACCGATGCGAACGCTTGGCAGCGCTGGGACGCCGATCATACGGACGGATTGCGGACCACGGGTTTCGACGGTGGTTTTTTCGACGGGCGCTTCGTTTATTTCCAACCTTTCTTTTTGCATATGGGCCCGGGCGAGCGCGACAATCTCTTTCACAGCCACTATCTGCGCTACGATCCCAATAAGCCCTTTGCCGATCCGGCTAGCTGGCAGGCCTATGACGCTTCGCGCACCGATGGTTTGCACAGCGTAGGTTATAATGCCGGCGCGTTCGACGGGCGCTATTTTTATGCGGCGCCCTGGCAACAGGGGCCGAAGCCGGATCGACCAGGCGAGTTTGTGACGCACGGGATCGTTCTTCGCTGCGACACGTTGGGGACGAGTGGCTCGTTCAGTTTGCGCTATTGCGACTATGGGCACAATGGTGGGTTGAATGCGGCGGTGCCCGGCCCGAGTTTTGTGGTCAATACGGAACGCGGGCCATTGAGTGTGGCGCTGCACGGCGCACTGAGTGTGGGGCGGCATCATTTGGCGGGGGTCTATGACGGGCAGAGGTTGGCGCTGTATATCGACGGAGAGTTAAGGGCTATTCGGGAGGGGTCAGGTGGGCTTGTCGCTAATGACGAGCCGATCGCCGTCGGGCATATTCATAAGGGGCAGGGGCATTTTGCTGGGGATGTTTGGGGTGTGCGGGTGGCACGGGTGGCGCGTTCGGCGGAGTATATTGCTGGGGCATGGCGGGAAAAATTGCCGGTTGGCGGATAATCCAAAAAAACGATCCCAGGCCTCATTGGCCAAATCGAGCAAGGTGATGCATCGGTGGATCGAGGCGGAAGGTCTGGGGTGGACGATTCTCACAGTATTCCTGTTAGAGACATTTTACGGGTGGCGGGCGATTAAACGCATCTTGAACTTTATGCTCTATTTGCTGGATACCCATATCTCAATAGACAAACGGCGCCAGATGTTCCTCGGTGATTTCGACGCCGAAACCGGGCCTATCTGCTGGCACCATCCGCCCATTTTTCGGCGTGGCGACACCGGGTATACGCACCGCTTCTTCGGGCGGCACGCCCGGAGGAGTCGCCACGAAACACTCGGCCCACGGAATGGCGGGCAGCGCGTAACAGGCGTGTTGTCCGTAGGCGGTGATACCGCCGCCGTGCGGGATCACCGAGATGCCCGCTGCCTCGGCGATGGCGCAGATCTTGGTAAGGGCGGTCAGGCCGCCAACCCAGTGGATATCGGGTTGGAAGATGTCGACGAGATGGCGGCTGGCGGCGTGTTGGAAGGGCACGGTTCCATACCAGTGCTCGCCGGTGGCTAATGTTTGCCAGGGTATGCGCTGGCGCAACTGCGCATGCGCGTCGAAATCTTCTGAACGCAGCATTTCTTCCATCCATTTGAGCTTATAAGGCCGCAACTCCTCGGCCAAGCGCACCGCATATTCTACGTCGAAGGCCATCCAGCAGTCGAGCATCAACTCGACCTTAGGACCGACTTCTTCGCGGGTGCGGGCGATCAGTTCGATATTCTTCTGCAAACCGTCGATGCCGTCGGCCGGTCCATACGGACAGGGCAGTTTGGTTGCCAGGAAACCCAATTCCATATACCAGTCGGTGTCGCCGCCCGTCGAGTAGCAGAACAATTCGTCGCGCGCCGGGCCACCGAGTAGTTCGTAGACCGGTCGGTCTAAAATCTTGCCTTTGAGGTCCCACAGTGCCAGGTCGATGGCGCTGATAGCGTAGGAATGCAACCCGGTCGCGCCAAAGGGTGCGCCCATACGCACCATCATATCGTAGCATTTCTCTGTGGCCAGACAGCTTTCGCCGATCAGACGCGGTGCGAGGTAGTCATCGACAATTGCGGCGACGGGCCGGCCGTGGTTAGCCGTGGCGAAACCCCAGGTCCCGTCCTCGGCTTCGATGACGACGCCGAAGTTCGGCCACGAGGGCGTCCACGACGGTCGGTATTCGGCGTAGCGTGGGTAGCGGGTCATGGGGTTGGCGACGGGCCCGCTTTCGACCCAGGACGGACGGCGGGCGGTTTTGTATTCGATTTTTGAGGGTTTGGCGAGCGGGCCGGTTCCGGGCAAGTTGATTTGTACTGCGCGGATGGATTTGATTTTCATTAGGCTCTCCGATTGGGGGTGGTGCAGGCAAGATAGGATTTGCGTAACAGGTGATCAAGTTTGCCGATATAGAAGAGACAGATTCACTGTGCGATAGCAGATCGCACATCTTCTACTATGTCGATGTGTTGGATAGATCTCATGACTTAACATACAGTATACTTTTTCGCATAAAAGCAGTGGTGTCGCTCCGATAGTGTTCGAGTATCATGGCCAGCAAAGGAAGGGTCTATTTTTCCCGGGCTAAATCGATAATGGCGTCGCGGGCCGGCTACGCCGAGGCCAAGGCGTTTCTATTCGAAGTGCAGGTGACGCTCTTTAAGGCCGTGGAGTTGTTGCGCTTGGGGCCGCATGAGTTTGTATTGCAGGGGTGGCAAGCGGTTGGGGGCAATGAGTAGGGCGGTCGGATATGCGCGGAGAGCTTGCTAGAGCAGGTCTTATTCAATTGCCAGGTCGAAGTAGATTCCCTTCATCCAACGCGGGCCGGTAAAACTCGTGCGGCCGTGCAATACGGTGAAGTTGTCGTAGAGCACAAAGTCGCCTGGTTCGAGCAGAAATTTGAACTGGTGCGCGGACTCTACGACGATGCGGGTGAATTTTTGATAGGCGCGATACCATTGTTCCATTTTGTCGAAGGCCATATGCTGTGGGGCGTAGGTGAAATAGCTGGAACGGATCTGCGCGAACTTGCCAGAATTAAAAGAGAGGATAGGATAGGTGACCTTACTTTCGAAATTCTGTTGCTGACGATGAAATACTATGGGAGTTTCGCTTAAGACCTCGAAGGCGTGGTAGTCTAAGTCACGCAGATAATACGCGGCTTGCCGCGCGTCGGCGATTAGGCTCTCGCCGCCGGTGTCCGCTTTTTCGACGCATTGCAATAGCTGAAAACGCGGCGGATTCTCGATATAGGGCTGGTCGGTATGCAGGTCGACGGCGGAGTTGGTATATCCGAGTTGGTCGGTGTTCTGATTGGTGGTGTTGTCGGTCTTGAGGTCTTCGATCTCGCCGAAATGCGTGCCGCGGATAATGAAATCGCGCGTGGTGAAACGGGCGATGAGCTGCTCGGCGTCGAGCGGGCAGGCGCGCACGAGGATGGCGCCTCTTTCGCGCAAGTAGTAGTGGCAGGCCGAGACGAGTTCGTCGGCGCAGTCCTCGTATTGCACCTCGATGCGGTTGAGGTCTTGTGCTGCAATTTGCGTGAGGTCTTCGTCGCGCGAATAGCGGTGCTCGTATAGCCAATCTATAGCGAATGTGCTTTGGTGGCCGTCCGGCCAGGTCAGGTGGAGGCCCGCATCCGTTGCGGCGATGCGTTGCGGTTTGATCTCCAGCGATACTTGCGCCGGGCAGAGCATATGTTCTTTGGTCGTGGGGTGGATACAGCAGGGGCAGTGGTGTCTGAGCCAGAAGTAGTGGTAGTTGGCGTAGAGGTTTTGCTCGGCGAAATGCACACGCAGGTAGTCGTGCTGGTCGGTGAAGAGGTCGTCGCTCATTAGCTGTACTGGCAGGTCGCGGGAGATGGCGCGCTTATGGAATATGGACGTTAAAACCGGAATTTAAATAGTATGGACCGGCCTTATTTTATGCAAGGCGCGTTGCTGCGCGTGTAAAATGGACTGCAATGCTGATTTCGAGGCCGAGGTGCGTGCCTTCCTACGGCAAATGCTTTAACGCAGCGCCATCGCCCCACCCTCAAGCGGTAACTCATAACAGATCGCCTCGCTGTCGGTGCGCACCAACAGATAGGGTGCCGCGAAGGCGTGCGGATTCCAGGTCTTTTCGTCGAAGGCGGTGATACGCGCCAGTTCGTTGTGGCGCTCGGGCGAGGCTTCGACCAATACCACATCACCTTTTTCGCTCATAATTAGTAGTACATCATCCACTAAAATAAGTTGGCCGTGGCCATAACGGCCCTTTTTCCAACGGCGCTTGCCGTTTTGCGGATCCAAGCAGACGAGGATGCCGTCGTCTAGGCCGTAGACGAAGCCGTCGCGGTAGACCATATTGGAGAATTTGGCCTTGAGGCGTTTGGACTGCCAGAGGGTTTCGCTCTTCAGCGAACCGTCCGGCGCGGCGCTGATTTGGTAGAGTTCGGCACCGGCGCCGTAGCCGGTCGAGGCCAGTACTTGGTCACCGGGCAAGACGAGGGGGTTGGCGATGCACTGTACTCTGCCGTGTTCCCATGCTCGTCGCCAGAGCACGGCGCCATTTTGCGGGTCGTGGGCCACGACGGCGTGTTTGTTTTCGTTGAATACCAAGATCTGTTCGCGTCCGGCGATCGTGGCCAAGCGCGGCGAGCTATAGCCGGCCTGGTCGTCGCCGCTGCCCCAGGCGAACTCGCCGCTTTTACGATGGTAGGCGACCAGCGAACGGCCGTCGGGACCTCCGGCGCTGACGACGACGAGATCGTCGATTATTAGGGGCGAGCCGCTGAATCCGAACATCGGGATTTGCGCGTTGTTGTGCTCGGCGATATTCTGCGTCCAGAGCGCCTGCCCGCTAGTGAGGTCTAGGACGTTGAGGATGCCGGTGGCGCCGAGCGCGAATACCTGGTCGCCGTCGATGGTCGGCGTGGCGCGCGGGCCGACACCGCCCATGCCCGACTCGTAGCGTGCAGAATCGGTGTGGCTCCACAATTTGCGGCCGCTGGCCAGGTCGTAACATACGACCTGCTCGTCGGTGCCGTGTTGTTCCTGGGTGATGGCTCGGCCTCCGGCGATGGCGAAGGAGGACCAACTGGCGCCTACGGGGCGCCGCCAGACTTCGCGCGGGGGGTGTTGGACCCAGTCGCGCTTGAGACTGACGCCGCCGAGTTGGCCGTTGCGGTCGGGCCCCAAAAACTGTGGCCAGTCGCGGGCTTGGATGGCGGTGACGCCGCCGCCGTCAATGGCGCTCACCGCGTCTGGGTTGCTCCAGCGCCAGACGAATATAGGTACCCAGTCACCGCTGAGGCCCTTATAGCGAAACGAACCGGCGCAAAGCCCGATGGCGAGTACGACCGCGCCGAAATAGCGTAGGCGCGGGCCCCAAGCCAAGCGTGAGAGCAAGAGCAGCCAGAGCAGGGAGAATAGGCCGGCGAGCATGAAAATCCCGATGGTCGGCACGACTTGCATCTGGCGGTTGAGCGACTCCGGTAGCCAAATCGCCAGCAGCGCGATGACGACGGCGGCGGCGATGATATAGAGGGGCCAGAGGCGGATCGACGGTTGCTCTTGGGCTTCGCTCATTGTGTTTCCTTATTCATGCACATACGCCAGGCGGCGCGCTAGGTGCGGGCTGACATCGGTAACGGGATCGTCGCAGGTGACGCCGTGTTCGATGAATACGTCCCAGTAAGGATCGCGGGTTTCACGCAAGAGTTCGAGTCGTACATCAGCGGGTGGGTTGAAATCTTCACCGCGTAAAAGCGGCGAGAAGTCTCGGCCCTGGCTCCAGACGGGGACTTCGCTGCCGACGAGGCCGAGGGTTGTGGCCATCAAGTTGACCAGGCTGAACAGCCCATTGATGGGCCTCTGCTCGGAAATATGCCCGGGGTCCGGTGTTCGTCGGAAAGGATATAGATGATATGTGGTTTATCCAAAGGCTCCGTTCCTGGTTTGCATGGCGTATGGGTAGAACCTAATAAATATAGCTACCAATGCGAAGTGGATTTGTGCGGCTTGACGCTTGCTACGGCATCTGGCAATTTAGGCGCAATGCGATTTGCAGCACATCTCAACAAGGAGTGAATAAATGGATTACGATCTGTTGCTTACGGGCGGCCACGTTATCGACCCTAAGAACGACCTGGACGGTCGTGCCGATATTGCGGTACAAGATGGCAAGATCGCCGCGGTAGGGCTTGACCTACAAGGCACGGCGAAAAAAACAGTGGATGTCGGCGGCGGCTATATTACGCCTGGGCTAATCGATATTCATTTGCACGCCTATGGCCGTTTCTCCGCCTGGCTGCACCCCGATCACCACAATCTGCCCTACGGGGTCACGACCTGTGTCGATACGGGCAGCGCGGGCTGGCAGCACTTTCCGGATTTTGTCGAGACAATTATGAAGACGGCACAGATGCGGGTGTTGGCCTTTGTCAATATTGTCGGCGCGGGCATGGCCGGCGCGTGCGAGCAGGATATCAGCGAGATGAACCCGGAGCCGTGCGCCGATATGATCCGCCAGTATCCCGAATACGTGGTCGGCTCGAAGTCGGCGCACTACGGTGGCCCGGGTTGGGAAGCAGCGCAGGGCGGCATCGACGCGGCGCGCATGGCCGATACGATCACCATGGTAGATTTCGCACCACAACCGACGCGGTCCTATGAGGACCTATTGACGGAAAGAATGGCGCCGGGCGATATACACACACATCTCTACGCCTCGCATATTCCGTTGTTGGACGAGGACAAGAAGGTCAACGAATATATGTGGAAGGCGCGCGAACGCGGTGTGATTTTCGATACTGGACATGGGGCCGGCTCCTTTTGGTTCCGCATCGCGGTGCCGGCGATGCAGCAGGGTTTTCAGCCCGATACGATCAGCACCGACCTGCACCGCAGTAGCCGTCTGCGGCCCAATGCGACAATGAACGCGACGATGTCGAAGTTCCTGGCGATGGGCATGCCCTTGCAGGAAGTGATATACCGTTCGACGCAGCGTCCGGCCGAGGTGATTCGCCGGACCGAGTTGGGTCATTTGAGCGTGGGGGCGGAGGCGGATGTGGCGGTGCTGGAATTATCGCAAGGTGATTATGGCTTTGTCGATTCGGGGCGGGCGCGCATCGACGGGGCGCAGAAGCTGGAGTGCCGGATGACGCTTAAGGCGGGTGAGGTGGTTTGGGATGAGTATGGTAAGAGTTGCCCGTTGTGGGCCGATGCGGGAGAGTATAAGCAGGCTAAATGAGTTAAAGCGTTAAGGAATTAAGGAATAGTGTATAGATCGAGGTTGTCGCCTGCGGCGGAAGACTCGCCGCAGGGGCGCGAGTGGTCGTTGCTTGCAGCTTGGCGGGAGGTCGCAGCAGCCAAGCTGCAAGAACGCGCTCGCCTTATCACTTAGCGGCAGTGGGGCGATATACTTCAAGTCGTAGGACTTTACCGTTGCCCCTGCAGCCAGCCAGCCCTCCGCTCCCTCTGTGCAGTATGAATCGCATCTCCAGCTACACGCTACCCGCCACCTCGTCGAGTCGCACCCAGTCACCGCTCTCCACTGAACTTGCTATTGCAACCATACACCTCATGGCCTCGGTGCCGTCCTCGACATCGGCTCCAGCTTGGGGCAAACCATTTAACACGGTATCGGCGAAACCTTCGAGTTGCAGGCGGTAGAAGTGTGCGTCAGCCCCTAGAGGGCGGTGGTACTGGTCGTCCTTGGTGGAGAAGCACTCGACATCGCTCGATTTTAGGAACCACGGCAGATAGGTCTTGCCGACGACACTGCCGTGCTCACCGTAGATCTGAAAGCCTTCGTGATAATCCATGCGCACGGCGACCGTCAGGTCGAGATGGCCCTGGCCGCCATTGGCGAATTCCACTTCGACAAACCAAGAATAGGCGCCGAATAGTTCATTGCGCCGGCCGCGCACGGCGGTGATCGCGCCGCCTAAGAAACGGGCGATGTCGACCAGGTGGGAGCCGTGGGTGAGCATGAAGTATTGGCGTTTGTCGCCCTTGGGATCGCCTCCGGGTTTGTGGGCGTCGGCGCTGTGGAGGGGCAATGGCTGTAAATTGTCGGTCATGGTGTAGCGGTAGGTAGAGTCGCAATACCAGGCTTTGAGCGCCAGCAACTGGCCCATTTCTTCCTGGATGAATTGCCGTGCGAAGGCGATACCGGGGTCGAAGCGTTTCATGTGGCCCACTTGCAGGGTGCAGCTCGATTCGGTGACGGCCAGGCGCAGTTGCTCGCATTCTTCGATGCTGGTTCCCAGAGGTTTTTCCACAAAGACATGTTTGCCGGCGGCCAACGCCTGGAGGCTGAGCGGCACGTGGAACTGGTCGGCGCAGGCGATGATGACGGCTTCGATCTCTGGGTCGGCGAGCATCTCGGCGAACTCGGCGTAGGTTTTTTGCGGTTGGTGCACGGTGGCCATGCGTTCGCGCAAGTCGTCGGCTTGGTCGCAAATGGCGTGCAGGCGAGTATTGCGGCCTTTGATGCACGATTCAAAATGTGCAAATTGCGCTATCGGGCCGCAGCCCAAGACGCCGATGGAGAGCTGGTCTTCGTTCATGGTTATGTCTGGTCCTGTGTATTGGGTCGTCTGTTCTCGTTCCGCTTCAGCCAATGGCGGATGCCTTGGCCCGTATAGGGCTCGTCGGCGAAGCGAGGGATGACGTGCCGATGCATGTGGAATACGGTTTGGCCGCCGGTCGCGCCGCAGTTCCAACCGATAGTGTAGCCGTTGGGGCTATGGCGTTCGTCGAGCAGTGTTTTTACTGCGTGCAATAGATCATAGCTACTGTTCCATTCTTTCCGCGTTAGGTCAAAGGGCATTTCGCGATGGTCTTTGGGGATAATACAGCCGGAGTTGATAAGTACGGGGTGCTCCTTTATAGTGCGCAGCGAAAACCGAAGTCGCTGAACTGTTTGTCGGGGGCCAGGCTCGAACGGCCGGCGCAGCGCGAGAAGCGGACCTCGTGGCGCCAGGAGCCGCCGCGTGCGGCGCGGCGGGTGCCGGAGGTCGGGCCTAATGGGTTGCGCTCGGGCGAGTTCGCGTAATAAGACTTGTCGTAGTAGTCGGCGCACCATTCGTGCACGCCGGCCGACATATCGTAGAAGCCGTAGCCGTTGGGGCCGTCGTGGCCGATGGTATCGAGTGGGGTGTCGCGACCGCCCTTATAATCATCCGGTAATTCGTCGCCCCATGGGTAGGCCGAGTTTTTCAAGCCGCCGCGCGCGGCTTTCTCGCGCTCGGCCTCGCTCGGCAGGCGATAGGTTTTGCCCGTTATTTCAGATAGCCAAGTGCAATAGGCGACCGCGTCGTTCCAACTGGGGCCGGCGACGGGCTGTTCGGGATGTTGGAAAGGTAGTTCGTGCCAGAAGGTGGGCGGCGAGTGTCCGGTCGCAGCGACAAAGAGCGCGTATTCCTTGCGGGTGACTGGGTATTTGGCCAAGGCGAAGGGGTCGATCCACACGCGGTGTACGGGCGCTTCGTTGCGGCCGTGGCTGTCGCTGCCCATGGCGAAATCGCCGCCGGGGACATTGATTAAATCTGGGAGTAGGTAATGTGCTATTGGCATAATTTATTTTTTGTCTGTTGTATAAGATAAGCAAAAGCGGGCGCGTGGTTGCGAAGGACGGGGCTTGCTTTACTTTATCTTAAATGTCCTCATTTATCCTCTTTCTGTCTCTCATATTTGTCTCCGCTAACACATCTGCCAAAGAGTTGATCGTCTGGGGCGTGCCCAAAGACCGCGGACTGATGGCCGCGCTGCGTCTATTTGAAGCCGAGCACCCCGGTTGGCAGGTCGTGACCTCCGCCGGGTCGAGCGGTAGCATGGACCCACAGAAGCTAATGTGCGGTATCGCCGGCGGCCGCCCGCCCGATATGTTGCAGCAGGATCGTTTCGCCGTCGGCGAGTGGGCGGTGCGCGAGGCATTTTTGCCGCTCGACGAATTCATCGCCGAGAGCTTGCAGGAGGAGGCGTGGGCCGTCGATGCCGCGGCCGCGTTGCGCGAAGGGCGGGATAGCGAAGCGGTGGAGTCGTGGCAAAAACTGGAAACTCGGTTGGCGGACCGGGGGCCGAGCCGGGCTTTGCGCACTACGCACGAATTGATACGCACCAGCGCGTCGGGATCGTTAGCCGCCGCACTGATCCCATTGGCTGATGAGTTGGCCGATTTGGTTCAGGGCGTGCACCCGGACCGCTTTTTTGACGCCTGTTGGCAGGAGGCCAGTTTCGGCCCCGGCGACGCGCGTCGGGTGTATGCCATTCCCAACAGTACTGATAATCGCGCGCTCTACTATAATGAAGACTTACTCGAACGCGCCGGTTTTGTTGACGCCGCGGGCAACGTGCAGCCGCCGCGCAATTGGCGTGAGTTAAAGGAATATGCCGTCAAGTTGAGCGAACACGACGCTGACGGCAATATGACCCGCCTGGGTTTCGCGCCCAATTTTGGCAATAGCTGGCTCTATATCTACGGTTGGCTCAACGGCGGGCAGTTTATGAGCGACGATGGCCAGACCTGCACGTTGGATGACCCGCGTATCGAAAAAGCCTTGGCTTATATGGTCGAGATCTACGACGCGCTGGGCGGTATCGAGCAGGTCGACGCCTTTCAGAGCGGCTTCCAACAGGGCGAGTTCGATCCATTTTTTACCGGCAAAGTGGCGATGAAGGTCGACGGCAACTGGACGCTCAACCGCATCGCCGATTTTGCGCCGGGTTTGCGTTTTGGGGTGATACCGGCACCGGCCCCTGAGGGCCGGGAATCGATCACCTGGTCGGGTGGTTTTTCGTGGGCGGTGCCCGCTGGTTCTGAGCATTCGGAGATCGCCTTTGAGCTGATGCGATTTTTGAGCACAGATCGCGTTTGGCGCGTGCGCAACGAGGTGCTCGCCCGCTACGCGGCGAGCCGCGGCCGTAACTTCGTGCCTGGCATGGCGCCACTGCCGCATGTTAACGAGCAGACCTATGCGCTGCTGATGCGGGACAACCGGGAACTGCCGAAGCGGATTAAAGAGGGTTTCCTGCTCTTCGCCGATTTGATGCGCGTATCGCGTTTCAGGCCGGTGACCCCGGTCGGGCAGTTGTTGTGGGATGAGCACGTGCGGGCTTATGAGAAGGCGGTGCGGCACACCTACTCGCCCAAGGAGGCGCTCGCCCGCGGCCAACGCCAGGTCCAGGCGGAATTAGATCGGATCTACGCCAAGGTCGCCTATACAAAGGTCAATTGGAACTACCCGCTGGTAGGCTCTTTGGCACTGGTGTTGGCTGGTCTGTGTTTTGCCTTTTGGCGGGGCGGCCCAGATCTCAGGCGGCGTCTGCGGCGTTCGGAGACCTGGGCCGGTTTCGCCTTCGTTTCGCCCTGGCTTATCGGGTTGTTGCTACTGACGGCCGGTCCGATCTTGACGTCAATTGTTTACAGCTTTTGTCGCTATGACGTATTGCACCCGGCCGAGTTTGTCGGCCTGGACAACTACGTCCGGCTCTTCGGCGACGATCCACTGTTTTGGAAATCGCTCGGCAATACCGCCTTTATGATGCTGGGCGTGCCCTTGGGTATGGCGGTGGGCCTCGCGATCGCAATGCTGCTCAACACCGAAGTTCGCGGGATGCGCGTCTACCGCACGGTATTTTATTTGCCGGCGATCGTGCCGATGGTCGCCAGCGCGATTTTGTGGATCTGGGTGCTCAACCCGGAGATGGGGCTGGTCAACTCGCTATTGCGCATGGCGGGGGTTGCCGACCCGCCGAATTGGCTGCAGAGCGCTTCGTGGCTGTTGGGCTCGAAGAGCGCGATCATCCTGATGGGCCTGTGGAGCGCGGGCTCGGGCATGATCATTTGGCTGGCCGGGCTCAAGGGCATTCCGCAACATCTCTACGAGGCGGCCGAAATTGACGGTGCCGGTCCCTGGTTGCGCTTCTGGCACGTGACGTTGCCGATGCTCTCGCCGTATATCTTTTTCAACCTGATCATGGGCATCATCGGCACGATGCAGATCTTCACCCAGGCCTATATCATGACCAAGGGCGGTCCCGACGATTCGACGATGTTCTACGCCTACTATCTCTTCAATAATGCCTTCCGCTATTTCAAGATGGGCTATGCCTCGGCGCTGGCCTGGATCCTCTTCCTGATTATCCTGGTGCTGACGCTTATCCAGCTCAAGCTCTCGCCGCGCTGGGTTCACTATGAGAACGAAGGATGACGCGCGCGCTATTGGCGGGGTGTTTCTTCGTCGAGCTGGCCGTTGCCGCGCTATTGGCGGTGGCGGTAGCCGTCGGTCGTTTCGACGATCCGTCGTTGTTGGTGGGCTTGTTGTTGGGCCTGTTGGCCGTCGCGGGACTGCTTGCGTGGCAGTTGTCCGTCGAGCAGTTGGGGAAAGTCGCTACGCACGGAGCGCTGTTGAGCGGTTGCCTAGTATTCGCTTTTCCTTTCGCCTGGCTGGTGGGCACGAGCATGAAATACGACGAGGAGATTTTTGTCTATCCGCCGCGCTGGTTGCCCTCGTGGCCCGAGACCGTAACCGCCTCGCCCTACGCCAGTGATGAATCGGTGCTGGGGGCGGAGCGGCCCGAAGGCGTGTCGGCGGCGCAGTGGGCGGGGTTGTGGCCGCGCCTAGAAACAGCGCTTTGGGCGCGGGGTGAAGTGTTGCTCGATGAGCGATTGCGGGCGCATTTAGCGCCGGGACCGCTGCGCGGTGCGTTGACTCGGGCACTCTTCGCCACTGCCGCGCCGGGCGTACCCGGAATCGCGTGGCAGGGCCGAGAAGACGCTTTGGTCGCGGCGTTGGCCGGTCGCGTCGACCAGGAGATGGTGAACGAGGCGTGGAGTTCGGTTTATCGCTCGGTGGAGTTGCGCGCGCCGGTGGTGCGGGACCGCTACCACAATATGCACTTGCCTAGCGACGGTCGGTATCTTCTCGACCGCTGGGGCTTACAGGAGGGCGCGGCGGAATTGTTGGTGGTCGATAGCGGCGAGCCGGCGCTATTATTAGCGTATGATTTTTCCCAGCAGGACGCGGTCGAGTTGAGTGGCATTTTTGCGCTACCGGTGTCCGAAGACGAATTACTCGGTATCACGCTGCCGTTGCGTCAGGACCGCTCCTGGCACGGGCTGCAGGTAGTGCTGGAGTTGGGCGGTAAGCGTTATGTGCTGGAGGACGCGCTCTATTTAGAGCAGTACCGCTGGCAGGAATTGAGTTTTAAGATCGCGGCGTTTGACGGGCGCGACGAACGCGAGTTGGGGGTCTGGCCGCTGGTATTAGCCGAGGACCAGGGGGGGGCCTATGCTGAGCCCGGGGCGTTCCAGGTGGCGGTGCGTATTGAACGCGCCGGATCGTTGGCGACGGGATGGCGCAAGTATTTCTCCAGTTATCGCAATGCCTATATCGCCACAGAGCACCGCTGGGCTTATGTGTTCAATAGTTTATATCTGGCGTTTTTGACCATTGTCGGCCAGGTGTTGAGCTGTTCGCTGGTCGCCTACGCTTTCGCTCGATTGCAATGGCCCGGTCGCGAGCTGTGGTTCGGTATCCTGTTGGCGACGATGATGTTGCCGGGGCAGGTGACGATGATCCCGGTCTTTATGATCTTCCGCTATCTTGGCTGGTACAATACGCTTGCGGCGCTGTGGGTGCCCTCGTTTTTCGGCTCGGCGTTTTTCATCTTTATGCTGCGCCAGTTTATGAAGGGGATTCCGATCGACCTGGAGGACGCGGCCAAAATAGACGGCTGCAGCTATTTCGGCATTTACTGGCGGATTATCCTGCCGCTGGTCAAACCGTCGCTGACCGCGGTCTGCATCTTCACCTTTATGAACACCTGGAACGACTTTATGGGCCCGCTGATCTATATCAATGACCAGCGGCTCTATCCGCTGGCGTTGGGGCTATTCGATTTTCGCAGCGAGCATTCGAGTGAATATGGGATGCTGATGGCAGCTTCGACGCTGATGACGCTGCCGGTCATCGCGATCTTCTTTTTGGCCCAGCGCTATTTTATCCAGGGCGTTACGCTGACGGGGATGAAGGGGTAGGCCGATGGCCGAGGCGATGATCCCATTTGGATGTGAGCAACTCGGGCCATTGCTCGTATAATACAAGGCATCAGTGCTAGGAATCCAAATTCTGTCAATCGGATGAAACGGCTAGGTTGCGGATCGAAGAAGGCGTTCACCTGGATGTGGTCGTAGGCCTTTTGCACGACGATGAAAGCTGGCAAGCGGTCAATGGATAATTTGTAAGGTTCGCAGAGCAAAAGGGGGTTGCTCGTTTTCGGCTAACTCGAAACGCTAAGCTCTTCTTCGACGCGTTCCCACTCCGCCGTCAAATAGACGGATTCGCGTTCGAGGCCTGTGCGTTCGCTTTCGAGTGTTTTGATCTCGTCGGCCTGAGTTTCTTCGTAGAAGTTGGGCTGGCAGAACCGTGCGTCGATCTCCGCGAGGCGGGCCTCCGCTTTTTCTATCTGGGCCATCAGCTCTTCCAGCTGGTTGGCATTCTGTCGCTCGTTGTTTTTGTTCTTGCCCTTCTTTTTTTGCCGTTTGCCATTGGCTTCGGGGCCTGCTTTTACCTCCGCCTCGACCTTTACTTCTTCTTCTGTCGTCTCGGATTTCTTCTTCTTTTTCTGGTTCTTCGCCTTGAGCACCACCTGATCTGAATCGAGGTGATCGTCGCCGCAGTAGTGGACGTATTCGTCGTAGGTGCCGTGATAGTCGCGGACCTCGTCGGGCTTGATTTCGACGACGCGTGTGGCCAATTGGCCGATGAACCAGCGATCGTGCGAGACGATGATCAGTGTGCCGTCGTAGCGTTTTAACCCTTCGACTAGTGCTTCGATTGATTCGAGGTCGAGATGGTTGGTCGGTTCGTCGAGGACCAGCACATTGGGTTTGGCGATGGCCAAGCGGGTGAAGACCAAGCGCGCGGCCTCGCCGCCGGAGAGTGAGCTGAGGCGTTTGAGCACGTCGTCGCCGGAAAAGAGCATCAGCGCCAACTGGCCGCGGACAAAACCGATACCCTGGTCTTGGCAGAAAGACCAGATCCAGGCTTCGGCGGTATTGCTGGGCGAGTCGAACTGTGCTTGGTGGTCCTGGGCGAAATAACCGGGATGTGTCTCGTAGCCCCACTCGACCTCGCCGGCGTCGGGCACTAAATTGCCCATTGCGATTTTGAGCAAGGTGGACTTGCCGATGCCGTTGGGACCCATGATCGCCAGCCGGTCGCCCTTTTCCACCGTCAGGTCAACCCCGTGTAATACCTCATTGTCGCCGAACGCTTTGTTGATGCCTTTGAGCTTGAGCACGTCACGGCCGCTGTCGCGCTGTTGTTGGAAGCGAAAGTTCGGGTAGCGGCGCGAGCTTTTCGGCAACTCGACCATTTCGTCTGCCTTCTTCTCGATCAGGCGCACTTTGCTTTGGGCCTGGCGTGCCTTGCTGGCCTTGGCGCGGAAGCGGTCGACAAATTTCTGGTGGTGGGCGATTTCGCGCTCGCTGGCGGTGATCGCTTTTTCGCGGCGCTCGCGTTCGCTGCGCTTGGCTTTGACGAAGGCGGTGTAGTTGCCTCGGTAGAGCAGCACGGTAGCGTAGTCTACGTCGAGGATGCAGGTGCTGATATTGTCGAGGAAGCGGTGGTCATGCGAGATGATGACTGCCGGCCCGGCGAAGTCGCGCAGAAAAGTCTCCAACCAGCGAATCGAGAGAATGTCGAGGTGATTCGTTGGTTCGTCTAATAGCAGCGCGTCGGGATTGCCGGCCAGCACTTGGGCGAGTAGGACCCGCAGCTTGAAACCGCCAGAGAGCGTCGACAGCGGGTCGTGGTGGATTGCAGCGGGTAAGCCCAACCCTTCGAGGATCATGCCGGCGCGGGCTTCGGCGGTATAGCCGTCGTGGCGCAGGAAGGTCTCTTCGAGTTCGGAGAAGCGGTCGGCGTCGAAATAGTCCTCGGCCTTGGCGAGGATCTTGTCCTTTTCGAGTATGACCTGCCAGAGCTCGTCGTTGCCCATCATGGCGACATTGAGGATCGTCTCGTCCTCGTAGAGGAAGTGATCCTGGTTGAGCACGCCGAGCCGCAGCCGTTGCGGGATGGTGATCGAGCCTGCGCTGGCCTCGCTTTCACCGGTGAGGATATTGAGCAGCGTGGTCTTGCCCGAGCCGTTGGCGCCGACTAGGCCGTAGCGCTCACCGGCGTTGAGTTGGAACGAGACATCGGCGAAGAGGGTCCGGTCGCCGTAGGATTTGCCGAGATTCGATAGGGTTATCATAGCTTATAAATGTACGCTAAATAGCTGATCGCGGTATGCCCGCCCCAGACTAGGCCCAGACTTTCTCCCATTGTCCGCTTGCCGCCGAGCGGTAGATCGCCAAGGCGGTGCGCAATTCGCCGAGCGAGTATTCGGGGCTTGCTTCTAATGTTTTGCCCTCCAAGACCGCGCGGGAAAAGTCGCGCAGCTCGTAGCCGAAACTCGCCGGGCCGCGCCCCGGGCGTTTGCTCATGATAATTTCGCCATCGGGGTGGGTTTCGTCGTAGCGGATTAAGTGGCCGTCGTTGCCTTTTTCAATGACCAGTTCGCCGAGCGTGCCGGTGATGCGAAATTCTTCGCCGGGTCCGATGAACATGCCGCCGTCAAGCGCGTCGAAGACCGCGACGACACCGGATTCGAAACGCAGCATTGAGCGGGCGTAGGACTCGCCTTCCATCTCTTCTTTTGGATGGCCGGTGACCGCGACGACCTCGTCGACTTCGCCGAGCCACATTCTCAGCGGCCGAATCCAATGCGCGCCGCCATCCATGCAGATACCGCCGCCGGACTTGGCCAACTCGTAGCGCCAGGGTTTCGGGCCGGTGTGGATGCCGGCCGCGTTGCCGAAATAGGCGCGGGCGGTGATAATTTCGCCGATGGCGCCGCTACTTATCAATTCCTGCACTTTGAGCGTGTCGGGCCAGTAGTGCGACTGCTCGGCGATCATAAAGACGGTGCCGGCGGCTTTGGCCGCGGCGAGGATGCGGTCGCAGGCGTCTATGGTTGGGGCCATCGGTTTTTCGAGCACGACGTGTTTGCCGGCGGCGAAAGCGCTGATGGCGGTCTCTTCGTGCAGGTAGTGCGGCAGCATGATGTCAACGGCATCGAAGTCGCCGGTCGAGAGGGCTTGTTCGAGGGAGGTATAGGCTTTCGCGCCGGTCTGTTCGGCCATCGCGGCCGCTCTTTCGGTATGGGTGTCGACGATGGCGGTTACTTCGATTTGCGGCGCTTCGGCTTGTAGGCCTTTCCAGTGAGACTGGGCGATATTGCCGCAGCCTACTAGGGCGATTTTGACGCGTTGAGTCATTTGTGTCCTCTGTTCGGTGTGTTTGCGGCGTTTATGAGTGTAGGGGTGAAGGCGGGATAATGGCAATAAAAAAGATGATTTCGCTGGTAAAAAAGGGCATAGTGGGGCAGTGGTCGCGACGGCGGTAGGCGGATGTCGGGTTTATCACTGAGGGGCATGCAGCGTTTGGACGCAGTGCTGATCGTGTCGCCCGTACTGAACTATGATGATGAAAAATACAGTCCAGTCGTTGCTTTTTGCGCTAATTAGGTCATTTCAAAATAGGTGTTATAGACAAAGAGCGGTTAGTGTTTTAGAGGGTTACTTCTTTGCGCGCAAGACAACGAATTTGCGATTGCTGGCAACGGTCTCACAATGGCCGAATATGCGTTTGAGCTTGACGTGGTGGTCGAGGTGGCGGTTGCCGACTACCCAGAGCTCACCGCCTTTTTTTAGCGCGGCATGCGATTGCTGAAATAATCGCCAAGGTACGGCGTTGTCGACGGCTTGCTGTTGGTGGAAGGGCGGGTTGCAGAGGATGAGCTCGGCATTTTTTTTTGCCGCGTCGGCGAGACCGTCGCCGACGATGAAAGAAACTTTGCGTGTTCGGCCAAAAGCCGCCTGGAAATTGGCGTTGGCCGAGGCGACGGCCATAAAGGATTCGTCGGCGAAGGCCAGTTCGGCCTGCGGGTTGCGCATTGCGGCGACCAGGCCGATGATGCCATTGCCGCAACATAGATCGACGATGGTGCGTTGTTTGTCGGAGGCCGGCAAGTGTTCGAGCAGTAGGCGGGTGCCGATGTCGAGGCGCTCACGGGAGAAGACGTTGGCGTGGCTAATCAGCGTGTGCTCGGTGTTTTCGAGCGCGTATTGCGTGGGATAGGGGCTGGGGCCGGGGTCAAGCGCGTTGTCGTATGTGCTGAAAATGAGCCGGGCTTTTTTTTGCGCGAGTGAGGTACGGGTCGGGCCGATGATGCGCTCGAACAACTCAAGAGTCGAAGTGTGGATGTTGCGGGCCATACCGGCGCCTATAAGGGGAGTTCCTGCGTGCAGGTGTGGGCGAATACGGTACAGCAGGTCTTCGAGGAAGGCTAGGCTCTTGGGGATTTTGCAGAGTATTAGGTCGAGCGGGCCGGTTGGCTCGGCTAGGCTGTGCAGCAGGCGAATGTCGTCTGGAGCGCGATCGTTGTGCTGCAGATTGGCCAGGGTCGCCTGGTGTGTCAGATAGGAATCGGAAAGCGCCTGCGGGTGATGTGGCGCAAGTGCGGTGGCGAGGGCACCAGAATCGTCGTTGAGAATGAGCATGGCTGCATTTTGTGCAGGTAGCCCTTCATCGTGCAGGTGGTGCAGCAGATATTCGTCGGCAGCGTCCCAGGCGCGCAGTTGCTCCTTGGCGCGGTAGGGGTAGCGCGCGAGTTTAAACTCGCCTTGTGGTACGGTTAGGGTTTGCATGGGGGTATAATGTAGACAAGAATACAGCTGTTGGCTTGTTCGAAGTGGAGGGACCACTCGTAGGGTGTGATGCGCGAGCCCTGATCGGTGGACCAAAAGCGGTCGCTTGCGCCGGCCGTCCAGTTTTGCTTGAGGTCGATCTGAGCCTCTGCGCGCGCGGGCAATACAAAGTTGCTAGAGCTAAAGAGCCTATCAACGCTGTTCTTAGCGATGTCTGCGCGAATCGCGTCGAATAGACGAAACTCATCGCAATAAATTCCCGTCTATCGGCTGTATTTATATATTTCGCACTTTTTATTTTCTGCGCTAACGCGTGTTTAGGCGACGCGATAGCGCTCGATCACGTCCATATTGATGGTGATGCCCAGCCCTGGCCCGGAAGGCACGGTGAAATGTCCGGCCTGCAATACGAGCCCCTCTGCTACTACATCGGCTTCTCGCGTAAAGGGCAGCTCGTCGCAGGGCAGGGTGGCATTGGCCAGCGTAGCCTGTAAATGCACAGAATAGGCGGCCATGACCCCGGTGCACAACCCGCCCATCTGCACCCAGCACGGTACGTCGGCGGCATGGGCGAGTGCGGCCGCCTGCCGGATTTGCAGCGCCGAGCCGCCGAGGTTGACATAGTCAATACATTCGGCTTTGAGCGCCGCCAGTACGTCGGAGGGCGCGCCTAAATGCAGGGCGATGGCAATGTGCGTTTTTTCGCGCAGCATGCGATACCATTCGAGGTTGTTTTTGAGCATCGGGTCTTCAAAGACCGATACGGTGCCGAAGGCTTCGAGTTCGCTGGCGAGACGTGCCGCGTTGGGCAAAAGGGCGAATTCGGTATTGGGGTCGACGCCGACCGTGTAGTCGGTGCTGGTGGCCTCTTTCATCAGTCGTACGGTCTCGACGATATCCCACGAACGCGCCTTGAGTTTGTGGTTGGTAAAACCGAGGCTAGCGCCGACAGCGGCCTCGGCTGCTGTTTCGTGCGGTTCCATATGGCAGGACCAATAGGACACCGGCACCTTGTCGCGGACCTGGGCACCGAAGAAGCGGTGCAATGGGATGCTATAAGCTTGGCCTGCGATATCGAGCAAGGCACAGGTGAAGGCGTCGGGCAGGGCATAGGGATCCAGGGCCAGCGGGTCTTCGCCGACGAGGGCGGCGGCCTGCGCTTGGCCGGTGGCTTTAGTACTTTGATATTCGCCCCAACCTTCGAGGCCTTCATCGGTCTGTACGCGGCAAAGGGTGATATCGTAGATCTTGGGAAAGTAGCGGGCGATGGGCGGGATCGGGGGGATTTCGATTTCGTAGAGTTCGACGTGGGTTATTTTCACCGGGTGTCTCCTTCGGCCGTTAGGATTTTGCGTGGCGCGGGCTCAGAGGCTACTATGATACCACAATCTTAGAGGAGTAGACAATACTCCGCTGTGCAGGTGATCATAGATGGGAGCATTCTATGGGTACGCAGACGATGAGCAACGAAGAAAATTACCGTTTCGATGTGGCGGGTTACCTGGTCATTCCCGGTGTCCTGACCGCGGCCGAGTTAAAAGCCTGCAATAGGGCCTTGGACCAACGCGATTCCAGTAGTGGACCGTTGCGCTGGACGGGGCCAGCGGACAACCCCCTGGTCGCCCTGCGCGAGCATCCGGTGTTGACGGGCTATTTGCGGCAGTTTTGTGGCGAGGGGTTCCGGCTCGACGAGTCGCTGCGTTTGCTCGGTGGTTGCGAAGAAGCGAAACCACTGACCGGCGGTGGCGAATGGATCGATTGGTCACGAGCTTATCGCCAGCACAATGGCGACCGTTTTTGTCAGGGCGTACGGGTGTATTGGGCGCTGGCGGAGGTGGGGCCGGGTGACGGAGGATTGGTGGTAGTACCGGCGAGCCACAATAGTACAGTGGACGCGCCGCGTGACTTGGTTGCTGGGACCGACGATATGGGATTGCTTGAACAACCGGTGTTGCAGGCGGGTGATTTGATGATTTGCGCGGAATCGTTGATGCGGGGGCTGCAGCCTGTCCCGGGCAAAGCGACGCAGCGTCTGCTAGAGTGCGCTTATATCAGTGCGGGTGTGCGCCCTGGGATGGAGTCGGAAATCGACGGCGCAGGTGATGAAATGCCAGAGTGGACGGCGGACTTGGCTGAGTTGGAGCGTGCGGTTTTGCACAATCCCGATCGATCCCAACCCTTTCCGGTGGTGCATTCAGATGGTCAAAAAGTTTGGCTGGCGGAGGAGGCAGAGGTCTTTCATCCGTCGATTTATATCCGCGACCCCGATTCGGGGATCGACGAAAAAGAATTTTATTACTGGGATCTCAACGGCCACCTGGTCTTGCGGGGGGTGATGGACGAAGCGTGGCTCAAAGCGGCGAATGAGGCCATTGACGCCAACCCCGAACGGATTCAGATCGGCGCCCCGGTCGCCGCCGAAGAAACGCCCTTGGGCAGCAAGGGGGTTCCGCGTTCATCGATAGCCGACCCGTGGGCGTTGCCCGCACCGCATGGTGAATCTTTCCAGCGGATGATCGCCGACCCGGTATTGATCCAGCGACTGAACTGGATGATGGGCAGCGGTTATGAGTGCATGCTGGGCAGCGGATTTCTGTTGGCGAAGGGCTCTGCCGGGCACAGGTTGCACTCGCCGGCTGCCCCGGCGAGAGTGAACAACCACTATCGCCAGCAGAATGGCCGTGTCTACACCGACTATGTCAACGTGGCTTGGCAATTGCGCGACGTGACCCGCGAAGACGGGGGGTTCGTCTGCGTGCCGGGTTCGCACAAGACGGTTTATCCTATGCCCGAGGGGATCAAGACGTGCGAAAACGAGATGGGGCTGGTCAAACACGTGGCGATGAAAGCGGGCGATGTATTGTTATTTTTGGGGGCGACGCAGGGGCATGGGGCTTATCCGTGGATGGGAAAGGAAGATCGGCGGATGATTCTTTTTCAGTATCGTTCGCGCAATCTTTATGCCCCATAGAAACGGTCTTAAAATGTCTGCCGGTGGGTGTGAGGACTGCGGTCTCCCCTCCGCCTTGTCAGCGTTTTGGGGTGAGATGGGCGGTGTATTTAGAAGGGTACTGGTGAGCGGAAGCTGATTCGTTCGCCGTGCTCGGGGTGGTGGAAAGCTAATATGGTGCTGTGTAGCATTAGGCGGTCGGCCAGCGCTGGGTTGCCGTAGAGTCGGTCGCCGATAATTGCGTGGCCGATTCCGAGGGCGTGCGCGGAGTGCACGCGGAGTTGGTGGGTGCGGCCGGTGCGTGGGGTGAATTCGACGCGAGTCGAGTCGGGGTATCTTTCGAGCACGCGCCAATCTGTAATACCTAACTTGCCGTGTTCGGGGTCGTGGATTTGTTTCGGGCGGTTGGGCCAGTCGACGCGGAAGGGTAATTCGATGTGCCCCGAGTCGTCTGCGATCTGGCCTTCAAGCAACGCAGTATATTTTTTAGCGACTTGGCGTTTTTCGAATTGCAGCGAGAGGTGTTTGTGGGCTTGCGGGGTGAGTCCCAAGACCATCAGGCCGGAGGTGGCCATATCGAGGCGGTGCGCGGCGAGGAAGCCCTCGGCGTGTGGAAAAAGCTCGCGCACGCGTTCGGTGACGCAATCCTGGCTTTCGGGGCCACGGCCCGGTACGGAAAGAAAGTCGGGCAGTTTGTCGATGACGATGAAGCTTTTTTCGTGGTGGACGACCGATAGCGGCCGGTGTCGTTGGTCGGAGGGCAGTTGTTTCACGGGCCGACCTCGGCCGCGGCCACTCCGCGCAACAGGAAACCCAAAATGGGATAACATTTGTGCTCGCACGAGCTGTAGTAGGAGCCTTCGGTCCTAGGCAATGCGGACGGGGAGGTGCCCCACCAGAATTCGACGATGCCCAGTGCTTCGAGCTGGTTGCGGGCGGCGTATTGCAGCAGTTTGGGCGCGCAACATTCGCCCATGCCGGTGGGCGGACGCGGGCTGCCGGTGTCGACTTCGGTGAGCGGCAGCACTTCGCCGAGGGGGTTTTCGAAGCGGTAGGCGCGGTGGATCTGTTCGGTGAGCGTGCGCGAAAGTCGGCGGCGCTCGGCTTTGCAGTCTTCTATTTCACGCTGATGTTCGTCGGCGAGTGATTGGGTTTTTAGCGTCTCGATATACTGGGTCAGTTCGGCGAGTTGGGGTTCGGTGTCGTCGCGCTGTTTTTCGAATTCGGCGATATGACCGCTCGGCGGGACCCAGCCCGGCGGTTGCCAATGACCTGCCCAGCCGCCGGAAAAGGCGCGCAGCGTGCCCAAGTGTCCCTCGGTATCTCTACACAGCATGACGCCGAACATCTTGCCGGTGAAAGGCGCGTAGATGCCTTTGGTGTTGAAGGTGTCGGTCGTGCGCCTCGTCGCCAAGTAGCGTTTGAGTTTCTCTGCGGCGGCGATGACTTCGGGTGTCGGGCGCAGGGACCGTTCTTGGCCGGTTGTGGGACAGCGGCCGAAGTAGCGGACGTCCGGCAGGTCGACGAGGTCGGTAGCTGTTTTGTCGAGTGGACGGAGCAAGGTGTGCATGGAATCTATAAACGGTTGCATTGCTCTCAGGGTCAAGAGTATGGGGCATTGGCTGTTGTTCTGGAGTGTCGTATAATTTGCAGTGCGTCGTCGTTCGATTTGAGAAGTGTTTGGGGCTGTGGGGGTGAACATCTGAGGATGGAGGAGGGCTGATCGACGATCAGCACGGGGGGAGGTTTGAAGAATGTTGTTAAATAAGGAATTTGTATTTGACTGATTTTTCTCCGATCGGCTATGTGGAGTGTGCGCAGCGCTATCGCTATGAGGCCGCCAGGCAGGCGAGCATCGCGCCGGACAATGAGGCATGGATTCAGCTCAATGAGGGGCAGGCGCTACAGCAGGGCCTGGCTGGTTTAGCTGAATTCGAGCGGATCTGGCTACTGTGTGAATTGCACTTGAACGAGACCTGGCACGCGTTGGTTGAACCGCCGCGCGAGGGCATGGCTAAGTTGGGGGTTTTTGCGACGCGGTCCCCTCATCGACCCAATCGCATCGGTATGAGCTGTGTGCGATTGCTCGGTATAGAAGGCAACCGTTTGCATGTGGGGCAACACGATCTGCTCGATGGCACGCCGGTGCTCGATGTCAAACCGTATTTGCCCTATGCCGATGCCTTCCCAGAGGCCGGTGCCGGTTGGGTGGACGCGGCCGAAGAACAGGTTTTTTCATTAGAATTGGCCGTAGAGGCTGCGGTGCAAATCGAGTGGGTCGGGGTGCATGGCGGTTGGGATTTGCTCAATTTTCTCAAGGTGCAGCTGAGGACGGACCCGACGGATGCCAAGCGCAAGCGCATCGTCGCGATGGATGATGGGTTTCGCATCGCGTTTCGCACCTGGCGGGTGGATTATCGGATCGACCAGGCGCAGGGTAGTATCGAAGCTTTCGCCATTGCCAGCGGCTATTCAACGGCGGACCTGGCAGAAGGGGCAGCGGATAAATACCAGGACAAGGCCATTCACCGCGAATTTATCGCGCAATTCTACAATGAGGTATAGGCTGTGAGCGCTCCGAATATCCTGCTTTTTATAGCCGATGGTTTACGCGGGCAGACTTTGGCGCCGGACTCGCAGGTGGTCGCGCCGAATGTGCGCGCCTTGGCAGCAGGGGGCATCCAGGTCGACAATGCCTACACCCCCTTGCCGACGTGCTCTCCGGCCAGGGCCAGCTTGATGACCGGTTTGTTGCCGCACAATCACGGCGTATTGCAGGTCGAACACGTTGCCGATGCGGATCAGTGCGTATTACGTGTGGACAAGCCGCATTGGGCCCAGCGATTGCAAGGCGCCGGGTATCAGACCGCCTATTTTGGCAAATGGCATATCGAGCGCAGCCTAAAACTTGTCGATTTCGGATGGGAGGTCGGCGAGCCTTTGGGCCAGGAGGCACACCGGAAATCTTCCGAACAGGGCATGGCTAGTGAAAGTGCGCTTGATCCCGAATTGAGCCGCTATCATCAGGGGCCACCAGGCTATAATGACACATTGCATTATGGCGTGACGGATGTGCCACCTGAAGAGCGCGGCATCAGTGCGCCGACCGACGCGGCGATCGCCTATCTCAAGGACGCACCGAGTGACCGGCCTTGGTGCTGTGTCGCCAGTTATTATGAGCCGAACGAGGCGATGATCGTCGGCCGCGAAGCCTATGAGCGCTACGATGTGGATCGTTTACGCTTGTCGGCCAATTTGCGCGATGACTTTGCTGATCGGCCCAATCTTTACAAACGCCAGCAGCAGATTTTCGCCGATCTTAGCGACGACGAATGGCGCCAGGCCCTGGCCTGTTATTATGGCCGTATCACCGAGATCGATGCCCAGTTGGGGCGCTTACTGAGGGTGTTGGATGAGACGGGGGCGCGGGATAATACTATGGTTGTATTTACCGCCGACCACGGAAAATACGTAGGCAGCCACGGTTTCGAAGCGCACAATGTTGGCCCTTTCGAAGAAATTTATAATATCCCCTTAGTTGTCGCGGGACCCGGCATTGCCAGCAATGTGCGGACAAACGCCCGCATCGGCTTGCACGATTTGTGCCCGACGTTGATCGAGTTGGCCGGTGCCGAGCCCATTGATGTGCCCGATTCCCGGTCTTGCTGCGAGCTTTTGCGGGATCCCGCGGTGAATGAGCAGGCCTTTGACAGCGGTTATGCCGAATACCACGGCACTCGTTTTCCGCTGGCCCAGCGCATCTATTGGCAGGGCGACTGGAAATTTGTCTTCAATGGGTTTGATTTCGACGAGCTGTATAATTTGGCCGCCGACCCGGCTGAGATGCGAAATTTAGCCGGGGACCCCGAGCAGGCCGATAGGGTCTGTTCTATGATGAGCGAGATATGGACCCGGCTCGAAAAGACCGGTGACCGCGCTTTGCTCAATAGCCATTATTATTCGATGCGCTTCGCTGCCGTCGGCCCAAATAAAACCCCATGAGGTATGCGCTATGATGCAATTGAGCACGTTCCAATCTGATATCACGCCGCCACTCGGCCATCCGCTCTGCGCGGGTTGGTATCCGCCGGCCAAGGCGATCACCGATCCGCTAGCGGCCTTGGGGTTGATCCTGGTACCCGAAGGGCAAGAGCCGATCGTGCTGTGTGCGCTGGACTGGGCGGAGTTGAGTAATGGCGATTACGATCGCTGGCGCGAAGAGTTGGCCGAGGCAGTGGGAACTGCGGCCGAGCGCGTGGCGGTGCATTGCATCCATGCGCACGACACGCCTTGGCCCGACCGCGACGCGCAGGATATTCTCGACCAACACGGCTGCCGCGATGTGATTATGGCCGGCGATTGGGCCGAGCGGGTGCGTGCGGAAGCGGCGGGTGCCGCGGCCGCAGCGATGGGTAATTTGCAGCCTTGCAGCGAGGTCAGCATTGGCGAGGCCAAGGTCGACCGCATCGCCTCGAACCGGCGGGTGATGGGCGACGACGGCAAGGTCTGGGCGGTGCGCTGGACCAAGACGCCAGACCCTGCGGTGCGCGCGGCACCGGAAGGATTGATTGATCCGATGCTGAAGACGATCGGTTTTTGGCACGGCGAGAAGGCATTGGCGATGTTGCATTATTACGCAGTACATCCGACGAGCATGGACGGCACCGGCGTGGTGACGCCGGAGTTTGTCGGTCTGGCGCGCAATCGCCGCCGCGAAGAGTCGGGTGTGCCGCATATTTATTTTACGGGGTGCGGCGGCAATATCACGGCCGGCAAATACAACGACGGGGTAGCTGATAATAGAGAACTGTTCACTGGGCGGATTCACGAGGCGATGGTGGCGGCGGAACGAGCCTCCGCAAAACAGCCGCTCAACGCACCGCGCTGGGTCACCGAGCCGGTATGCTTGCCGCCGAGGGAGGATCTCGACGAGCAGGCGTTGCTGGCCGAAATTAGTGCAGCGGCGGATTCGAACAAGGCGAACAGCAAAGCCGCGTTAATGTTGACCTATCTGCGCCGCCGCGAACGGCCGATCCCCTTTACCTGTTTGCATTTGACCGACGAGGTGGCGATCGCGCACTTGCCGGGCGAGACCTTTATCGAATATCAGTTGCACGCGCAGGCGGCGCGCCCTGATGCCTTTGTGGCGGTGGCTGGTTATGGCGATTTGGGCACGGGGTATATCACCTTGGCCAATTCGTTCGCCGAGGGCGGCTACGAGCCGGTCGACGCCTTTGTATCGGGCGAGTCGGAGGCGCTGATGCGGGCGGCGATCGACAATATTTTGCGGAGTTAGGGGGCGCTACGAGTGCGGGAATGGGCGGGATCTGATAGGGGATCTATACCTTGCCGGTGATTCGTTATAGCATTGCAGCACTGCTCGTTTTTAGCGCCGGCTTCCTGCTTTTTCACGGCAGGGAGGCGGCGCATTCGGGGTCGTGGGATTATATCGTCACGCACGACGACGAGTATATCTATTGGGCCCTCGCGCAAGGCAGCACCGCCTCGCCAGCCAGTGACGCCAATCCCTTCTACTACGAGGAGCGCACTGAGCGCAATCCGATTCCGTCCTATTTGACGGTTAGCGCGGCCGGAAAGTTGGCGGCCGCGTTGAATATTCAGGTGCTGGCGCTACTGCCGCTGTGGAAGATCCTGATGCCCTTTTCGCTGTGGCTGGTGCTCTTCTGCTCTTTGGTCCGGCTGTGGGGATATAGCCCGGCGGTCAGCGCGGCGGTGTCGATGCTTATTCTGCTCGCTACGCTCTTTTTGCACGGCAGCGCACAATTCACGCTATTCCGCTTCCCCAGGCCGGGTGACGGATTGGGGCTGATGTTGCTTTGGCTTTCGCTATTGGTGCATGCCGACCGGATGTCCGCGCGTCGTTATCAAGTTGCGATGTTGGCGATCGGTGTGGCAACGATGGCAATTACCCCGTATTACACGATTCTACAAGTCTGGACCGTGGCGTTGCAGGGGGCTTGGGATTGGTGGGTCTGTCGCGACCGAGATAACGCGCGGTCGCATTGGTTGGTGTTGTCCGTCTTATTGGCGTTGGCGTGCGGTTATCTCGCCTATATTCTGCGGCGCATGGCGGAAAGCTTTTGGGTCACTGCGGTGCTCGAAGTGGGCCGTGTCGACGAACGGCACTTGCACCTGCCGTCGTTGTTGCTGTACGCGCTTATCTGTCTTGCGGTCTATGCGATGTGGCGGCGCGGCGGTGCGTTGACTCGGCTCGATCGGTTGGTGCTCTTTGTGCTCGCGATCGAACCGCTGACCGCGCATGTGCAGTTGGTGCTTGGCAACGATCACCAGATTGGCTTGCACCGCTACTATTTTTTTGTTCCGGAAATTGCCTGTTTGTTGGGCTGGTCGGTGGAAAAGATGCGAGAGTTGGCGCACGATACGGCATTTCGCCGGATCGAGGGATGGGTCGCGGCACCGTTGGCGCTGGTCGCGTTGTTTATCCTCGCCCGGCCGGGGCTCAATTATTTCCTCTATCTGCCGCGCGACGTGTCGACTTACGATATATTCGATAATTCGTTGCTATTATTGTATCTGTTGCCGCCGCTCTTGCTTGGTCCTTGGTTTGTGTTGCGTTTTGCGGTGATCGGCCGTCTCGTTGCTCGCCCAGTGGTAACCGCTACGGCGCTCGTCGCAATGGCTGGCGCGGGGTTTTATCTGCGGTCTTCGCAGTTGCATGACTTCAACCGGTCGATCCCCTTTACCGGCGCCTATGAGTGGCTCGTCGGGCGGCAGGTTGAAGATATCGTTCTGCTGACGGGGCCGGCACAACGTGCGACGGTCGATTATGGTCTGTTCTATGTCAATGCCAAGAGTTATTACAATATCAACGGGCAGCGTTTTTCACTCGATGCAGTCAGTAAGGAACACCGCCGTTTTGTCTATGCGGCGACGATGCACGGGGGGTTGAGTGTCGTATTGCCGGAGTTTCCCACGCTCGCACAAAAGCTCAAACATCTGAAGCTCGATTATATACTAGTGGAACGGGTCGGTCCGCACGAAGATCATATAACCGCGCAGTTGTCGCAGTATATAAAGGAGGTATATCGGGATGAGCGGTGCATTCTCTGGCGGTTGGTTGTTCCGTAGGGCGGGCGACTACCAATCTATTTTTCGCACGTGCCAGCCGAGATAGGCGACCTCGGCGACGGTCGAGGCGAGCATCGACCAGATGGCGACCATCATGCCGTTGAGTTGTCCATAGGCTACTAAGCCGCCCAGCATGACAAAGAGCACGAGTACGCGCGCCAGAGCGGCCGAGCGGATCGGTGCCGTATGATTTTTGCCGATCAGGGTGCCGTGGTAGAGGCTGCGCCAGCCCATGAAAAAGGGCGAGATAAAATAGATGCGATAGCCCTCGATGGCGAGCCGTTTGACCTCTCCTTCCAAACCGAGCAATAAGCCGAAGACTCCTTCGTCGATCCCTGGTAGAGCTACTAATCCCATCGCACCGGTCAAGACGACACTGACAGTGAAGACAAAGCGCCGCACGGTCTGGTAGGATGCGCGGTCGGTGACGCGGGCGATGACCAATTGTTGGATATTCCACAGCGGCACGCCGGCCAGCCAGGTCAACGAGGTGCATACGGGGCCGGCGGCGAGCGAGGGGATCGCCAATGGCGCGCGGACTATCGCGGCCTGTAGGAAAGGTTCGGTGCCGGCGAGAATCGCTGACGACAGGGCCAGCGGCAAAAAGAAATAGAAGACATAGCGGGCGCTGCGCTGCTCGGATTTGACTTCGTCGCTATGGGTCGGTATGACGATGGACCGGGTCGGCCACCAGACAAAAGCCAAGTAGACGACCTGACCGACGAAGAGCGCCAGCGCGCCGAGCAGCGCGCCTTCAATATCCCACCACAAAAGCCCTGCGCCGACGAAGGCTGTGGTGCCGAGCAAGTAGCCTAGGGCACCGGTGCCGACCGGGCCGGCACGATTATAGCGCACTAAAATCCCTTGGTAGTAGCCGCGACTGACGGCGAGCGCGGAGCTAAAGGCCATAACGGCGAGTACGGGGGGGCCGATGGCGACGATATCGGCGGGAATGCCGATCAAGTCGCCGGCCAGCAGGTTATAGATGGGTGGCCAACTGGCGACTAGGATGATGCCGGTGCCGGCACCGCCCAAGATCAACGACCAATAACGCATATATCCGAGCATTTCCTGATCGTAAACCAAGGCGGTAATGACCTGACGCAACCCGTGCAGCGGCGAGATCAGGGGATTGCTCAGGCTGCGGGCGATGGCGAAGGCGGCCAGGGCCAGTTCGGGGGTGGCGCTGCGGGCAAGGGCGGCGTTAATCACTGGTGAAGCGAGCGGGTAGAACAGGCCGCTTAGGGCCAGGGGCAGGAAGAGGCTGAAGAGTTCGCGTTGGCTCGGTGTAGTGTTCAAAAAGGGTTTAGAGATCCCAATTCCAGTTGAGACCGATCGAGGGCAGCAGCTTAAACCAGAACTCGGGGTCTTTGCGGTAGTGGCAATCGGGCGTTGTCGAATTGGTGCATTCGAAATTGTATTCGTAGGTGCGTACATTGCCGTGGTTGTAGAGGTTGGTCAATTCGAGATAGGCGTGGACCTGGCCCTTGGAGGTTTTGAAGGCGCGATTCAGGCGCAGGTCGAGGCGATGGAAGGCGGGGTATCGCGTGGCATTGGGCTCGCCGACCTGGTCGTAGAAGAAGAATTCGCCGGCGGCGGTCTCGCCGAGGCGTAACGTGCGATCGGTATATGGCCAGCCGCTGCGATACTGCCAGGCCATATTGAACCGCCAGCGGGCGGAAGGCCGGTAGTTGAGGTCGAAGCTCAGGGTGTGGCGCTGGTCGAAGCGACCGGGCACTTCGGCGGCGAAGGGGATCGTGCCCTGGTCCGTGCGAATCGAGCGGATATCCTCCTCGACGCGGGCAAGGGCGTAGCTCATCCACCAGGTAAAACGGCCGCCGGTATCGCGTTTGAGGTAGACTTCGAGACCGTGCGAACGCACGCCATCGAAGTCGAGGCGCACCCGGTCGTCCTGCAATTCGGGGAAGATCTCGATGGCGTTGAGCCAGTTGCGGTAAGTAGGTTGTAACGACGTGAGTTTTTTGTCGTAGGCTTCGACGCGCAGGTGTAGGCCGTTGGCGAAAAAACGCTCCAGCCCCAGCACCCGGTGTTCGGCGCGTTGCGCGGGGTGGAAGGCTGTTTCGCCGTCTTGTATGTCGAGCTGATGAATGCCCTGGCTTTGGTGGAAGTAGCCCCAACCGGCGCGCAAGCTGGTATTGCGGTCTGGGGTATATACGATGTTTAGGCGCGGGCTGACGACCTGGTCGTTGGTGTGCCCGGCGTAATCGTAGCGCAGGCCGAGTTCGAGGGCTACCGGGTCGGCGAGGCGGATTCGGTCGGCCGCATAGAGGCCGAGGGTGTAGCGAGCTAGGTCTAGGGCGTTGGCGGTGGTATCGAAATGCGATTGTACGGTGCCGGCGCTGTCGCGTTCGGATATGCGCTGCTCGCTGCGATAGTCGTACCATGCATCGAGGTGGCGGAGGTCAAAACCCCACTTGAGATAGTGTGTTGGCGCGGGGGCGAAATTCCAGTCCTGGCGCAGGGAGAGAAAGTCGAATTGGCGTTCGTCGGCGACGGTGAAGTCGACGGAGCGGCGATCATCAAGTAGGGTCAGGCCGTCGCGCTGGTCCGAGATCCGGCCGCCAAGCAAGGTCGTGCGCGCGTGCAGCTTGCGCGATAGCGCCGAGTCGAGACTCAGCCAACTATAGGTATTGCCGTATTCGGTATTGGAGCGGTCATCGTTGTCCTCGACAAAATCGAGATCGTCGTGCGAGCGCAGCAGGCTGGCCTGTAGCTTATGCTGGTCGTTGAGTTGATAGGTGTATTTGGCGAAGGCATCGTTGTACTTGGGGCTGAAGTTTTCGTCTTCGCCCATCACCCTAAGTACCAGGTCAAGATAACCGCGACGGGCGGAGAAAAACCAGGCGCTGCGTTTGTTGGCTCCCTCGATGTAGGCGCGGGCATTCATCATGCTCAAACCCAACGATGCGCGCGTGTGGCCGGGCTCGGGGGTGCGGGTGCGGATGTCGAATACGCCGCTCATGCGGTCGCCGTATTCGGCGGGGAAACCACCGGTCAAAAGGTCGACGCCTTCGATTAGCGCGATGTCGACGATGCTCAGCGCGCCGCCGCCGATGTCCTTGAGGTGGAAGGGGTCGTAGAGTTCGACGCCGTCGACGCGGACCAGTACCTCATCGGCCTCGCCGCCTCTGATAGTGAATCTTGCGGAGAAATCACTGCCGGCGATGCCGGGTAGACGGGTGACCGCGCGGAAGACGTCGTCGCCAAATTGCGGAATCGATTGGATCTCCTCCTGGCTCAACGTCTGGCGTCCTCCGGTGGCGTTGCCCATGATCGCGAAACGTCCGGGGGTGACGGTCATTTCGCTGAGGGCGATGGTCGTGGGGGACAAGCGTATATCGAGTGCAATGGGCGCGTCGGCATTTATGGCCTGGGGATCTGGTCGTTGCGTAGTATAACCGATAAAGCTGAATTGCAGCGTATAGGCGCCCAGCGGTAGATCCAGTGTATAATGCCCTTCGGTGTTGGAGAGTGTGCCGTAGCGCTGGTCGGTGGCGAGTACTGCGATGGTTGCGCCAGGCAGCGGTTCGCCGGTGGCGTCGTCGGTCACACGACCGTGTATTTGGCCGGTCTGGGCTAGTGCGGGCGATAGCGCGAAACAAAGAAGGCCGATTAAGAGCAGGCCATGGCGCATATTACAATGTTCCTTCAACCGGGATTTGGCGCGCCGTGGTCTGCGTGTGCAATGCGGTAAGGAAAGACGCTAGATCCGGCCATTGTTCGCCCGTGCCGTGCAGGGTGAGCACGGCACCGTTTTTACAATGAAAGGTGGTTATACCGTTTGTCAGTTGCACGGCCTCGACTTCATCCCACGTCAAGGTTTGCCGATTGCGCAATCCTTCTTCGAGCACGATATCCTCCTCACCAAGCCAGATCAGGCGGCGATTGAGGCGATGGACAAAAAACGCCGCGGTGCAAAAGGCTGTGAGACCGCACAGCAACACGACCAGGCCATAAAAGAAGCCACTGCGCTGGAAGGCGGCGCTTGAGATTACCAGTTGGCCGATGCCGAAGAGGGCAAAGACCAGGCGTTGGCTATTGCCGGGTTGCTCGGACAGGTCGAAACGGTCTGGCATTGAGTCTGACACTTGCAAGGGAGGCCGCCGTTATCCGCTGTAGCGCAGGGCGACAAATTCCCCTTGGAAACGCGCGCTGGAGATGTCGTGGCATAGGACTTCGGCGGTTAGGGCGATGCGGCCTTTATCGTGTTGGGTGAGCGCGTCGGTGAAATGGCTCCAGGTGTTGGTGTCGGGGCTGGGGCAGAAGGCGGCGAAGTCGCTGTTGATGGGGGCGTCGTACTGCATAGTGCTGCGGCGGACGACGATACCGCAGGCAAAGGGCAATTGCTGCAGGCGGAAGTGTATAAGGGTCCAGCAGGCCAGTGTCGCGAGCGAGGCGGCACTGCCGCCGAAGGCGGTCTGTTGGTGGTTGATATTGGGCGCGAGGGGGGCGAGCAGGCGGACGCCGTCGTCGTCAACCCGGTCTACTCCGACTTGCATATGGGCGGTGAGCGGGATGTGTTCGTGCAGGTAGCGCTCGACCGCGCGCAAATCGGTGGCGGTCATCGCTTCAAGCCGGGGCCTGCATGCTCTGCCATTGTGCACGGCCCAACGTCAAGACGCGATCATCGTCCCATTTTTCCAATGGGGAGTAACTCGGGTGTCCAGGTTTGTCGGCGCAGGGGTTGTGGCGGGTGTTGTAACAGCAGATCAGGCTCCAGCGCGGATCTGCACTTTCGTTGGGGCCTGAGCTGTGCAGCAGGTTGGCATGGAAGAACAGGGCCGAGCCGGGGCTCATTTCGCAATAGACGGTGTCGAGGTGTTTTTCAGCTAACGCGATGCGTGCGGGGTCGGCGCCGACCTGGGTGCCGAAGGTCCCGTGTTCGATGCGGCCGAGCCGGTGCGAGCCGCGCAGCACCTTGAGGCAGCCATTGCCTTGGTAGGCCCGGTCGACGGCGATCATACAACTGGCCATATCGGGAAAGAGGCAGTCGTTGTTATACCAGTAGCCGTAGTCCTGGTGCCATTCCCAGGCCCCGCCGACCCGGGGCTCCTTGACCATCATTTTATAATGATAGAGGTAGACCTCGTCGCCGAGCAGTTTTCCCATCGTGTCGACCATGCGGTGCCCGTGGCAACAGGCGTTGTAGATATCTTGTCGTTCGGTATCGGCGGTCAGCCAGAGTTTGCTCTCCCGCCCTTCGGCGTCCTTGGGCGCGTGCACGGTGGCGGCCTTCTCCTGGTCGGCTTTGCCGATGCGCAGCAGCAGGTCCATTTCTTCAGCGTCGTAGAGGTTCTCGACGAGCAGGTAGCCGTCCTTTTGGAATTGTGCAGTTTGGGCTGTGGTGACTTGGAACATGGAGTAGGTCTTTCGCTGTGGGAGTGTTGGTAGACTAAAGCAAATCTAAGCAATTTTCCAACCGGCTCAATACGCTTGTAAAAACCGCTCGACGGCCTCGTTCAGGCCGACGCCGTCCTTGCGCCAGCGGGCGTAGAGCCGGAGGAAAGGCACCATATGCGCGGTGCCGGTGACTAGCTCACGCAGACAGAGACGGCCCATTGGACCGGTTTCCCGCAGGTAATTTGTATCGTGGAAGCGGGCTATGGCTGCGTCGTGGTCGTAGCATAGCGCTTGGTGGGTGGCATGCCAGGCCGACCCTTTGCGGTCAAGTAGTAGGTATTGCGCGGTGTTTGAACTGTCCATCGGCAGGCCGACGGAGCCTGCGCTGATGATTTGGCGCTCGCCCCATAGCCGCATTTGGGCGAAATGGTTGTGGCCGCGGACGATGTAGTGTTCTGCGACCTCGGGAAACATCTGCGTTATTTCGGCGGCGGGTGTATGGGCCCAGATATCGTCTCTGTCGTTTTGCAGCGACGCGTGCACGACGACGAGGTCCGGCACTGATTCGCTGCGCCAAGACAGCGGTAAGTCGGCGAATGATGCGCATATTTGATCGCCCAATTGTGCCCGTGTCCATTGCACGGGCGCGAATTGCGGGCTGTGCCACAGCGACGGCGCCTGACCGGTAGCTAATTCTTGTACATAGCGCTCCTGGTTGCCGCGTAGGATCGGGCAGTGCAAGTCTTGCGCGTATTGCCAGCAGGTGAACGAATCTGGACTGCCGTTGACGATATCACCGGCGATGAGCAGAAAGTCTGGGCTTTGTTGTTTTACGTGCGCGATAACCGCTTCGAAGGCGGGGAGGTTGCCGTGGATATCGCAGAGAATGGCAAGGCGCATCAAGACTCCGGTTTACTTGGGGGTAATCGATTATTCGGTTGGGGTGGCGACGGACAAAATAACCCGGCAAAGCTCATTACACGCAAGAGGGCTTCAGCGCGGCGCGATCCATTTTTAGCCGGGGATAGGCCGCGGCGGGATCGGCAGCATGATGTTTCGTTGCTCGGGGGTCAGGCGTTGCAGTAGGTCGTCCGATAATTCGTAATTGAAACGCGATCGGATAAAACGCGGCGAATAGCGATAGACCACGACGCGCCGGTGCCCATCGTTTTTGCGCTCGGCCGAGCCGTGGGTGATGGCGTCGGTAAAAAAGAGCGCGTCGCCGGCTTTGAGGTGCATCTCCTGCATGCCGACCGCGCCCTCGGCCGCCATATCGTTGCGGCTAGTGACGCCGCGGCCATTGACGACGAGGCGTGGGTGGATTTCGGTGGCCTTGTGGCTACCGGGTACCAATACAGTCGCGCCGTCTCCTGGGCCGATGTCCTCTAGGGCGATCAGCACGTTGATCTGGCCGACCATCCACTCGCCGGTATTGTGGTGGCGGAAGGTCAGGTAGCACAGCGGCGCGTGCCCGCCGCAGTGAATAAAGAGGTGCCCGCCGGCCCCGCGTACATTGAGGAAATTCTCGTGGATCGACAGGCCGTTGATGTCGGCGTTGATATACTTTTTGGCGAGGCCGAACCAGGTGGGGTAGTCGATGAGTTTTTCGAAGACGGGGTCGCCGGCGACGATATTCTGGAAATTGACGCCGTCTTCCTTACTGTAGCTATGGGTTTCTACGCCGCCGATCCAGCGGGTGTTTTCTTTGTCGCCGGGGGTTTCTATGTAATCCTGATGGTTGTCGACCCATTGGTTCATGGCGTTTAGGTCTTCGGGGGCGATGGCATTTTTTAGGACTAGGTAGCCCTGGAGGTCAAAGAGGTAGTCTTGGTGTTGTTCTTGCATGGTTTTTCGGTTTGTCGGAGGGTATGCCCTTGCTCATTCTCGCCTCAGATCCTGTGAGACACTGCAAAGCCGCGGCGGGGGTACCCCCCCGACAGACCACCGGTTGTGCTGGAAGTCTGGAGAATGAGTGGAATGGGACCCTACTTGGTTTTAGGGTGGGTGTTTGCTTGCCAATCGTCTTCTAGTATAGCGTAGAGCAGGTGGCCGCGCCATGGGCCTTTGATGAATGCTCGTTGTGCTAGGCGGCCTTCTTGGCGCCGGCCGAGTTTTTTTTAAGACGCGGGTAAAAAGGCTGGTTGTCGGCTACGCACCAGGACCAGATGCGGTGGAGATTTAGTGTGTCAAAGCCGAACGCGCAGATGGCGTAGCCCCGACCCAGTGTTGGGGGGGCAATTCGCGAAAAACCAGACGGTTGTTTTACAGCCGCATGGATTCAGTCGGTCTGTTTAATTTTGCCCCAGGACTGTTTTTCGACCGCGGTGTCGGCCGGCGGTTGGTAGACACGCACGTAGTCGACTTCGAGCTTTTGCGGCCAGATGCCTTCGTCGACACCCTGTGCACCGCCCCAACTGCCGCCGACGGCGATATTGAGCAGCAGGTGGAAGGGGCGGTCGAAGGGCCATTGTTGGTAGTTGGCCTTTTCATCGGTCAGGCGTTCGTTGGCGAAGGTGAAATAGCGCTTGCCGTCGACGAAGAAGCGGATTTCTTCGGGTGTCCACTCGGCGGCGTAAACGTGGAATTGCGTGCTGGTATTGGCGAGCGTGCGGTGGTTGGTCTTTTGTGTGCCGATGGAGTGGTGGTAGGCGCGGGTGTGGACCGAGAAGTGCACGACATCGGGTTGGTAGCCGACCTGTTCGAGAATGTCGATCTCGCCATTGTCAGGCCAGTAGTGCTCGCCGCCGTAGGTGTCGTGCGTCGGTAGCATCCACAGCGCCGGCCAGGTGCCGCGGCCGACAGGCATCTTGGCGCGGATTTCGAAACGGCCATAGGTCCAGTCGCGTTTGGATACTAAGCGTGCCGAGGTGTAGGCGCGGTCTTGGAATTTTTCGCGGTGAGCTTCGATGACCAGCAGGCCGTTTTCGATGCGGGCGTTTTGCAAGCGTTGTGCGGTGTAGTGTTGTAACTCGTCGTTGCCCCAGCCGTCGCCGCCGACATCGTAGCGCCAGTTGGAGGTGTCGGGCAGCCCTTCGCCGGTGAATTCGTCGGCCCAGACCAGCGGCCAATCGTTTCGCGCGGTCGCGGACTGTGCACCGAGGAGTAGAGCGATTAACGCTATAAGCAGTATAGGGCTCCTCATATGGACAAGTGCATATCGGCGAAATCGAGATATTGCGCCCAGTCGTAGGCGGTCAGGTCGTGGCCACCGCTACGGATATGATAACCGATGTGGCCCATGACGGGCTGGTCGACAGCGGGCATTTCTTCGGCGGGCAGGCCTTGGGTGCCGAGCAGGCGGTAGATCGGGTCGGCGGCCAGAGCGGCGAGGAATTCCCCACGCGGGTCGCACCAGCGGTCGTCGACGGCACTGGCGACATAGAGCGGTCGCGGCGCGCAAAGCGCCAATAGCATGTGTTGGTCGATGGGCTGTTCGTTTTCGGCGTTGTTATAGCGGCGGAAGTTGTCGCAAAACCAATGCGGGAACGTTTCGTTGATGTCCTTGATGGTCTCGCCATAACGACGGCGGGAAAGCGCTGCGCCGCCGCAGCCCGATTCATTGGAGATCACCAGCGCGAAACGCTCGTCACAGGCGCCGGCCCAAAGTGAAGTTTTGCCCAGCCGCGAAAGGCCGAGTACGGCGACACGCGCGCGGTCGACTTCGGCATCGGTCTGTAGATAGTCCATAGCCCGGCTCAAACCCCAAGTCCAAGCGCCGATGGTGCCCCACTCGTTGGGCGCGGGCCGGGTCTGGCCTTCTTTAAAAAACAGCGGGTGGATGCCGTTTTGGTAACCGTCGTCGTAGTCGGGGTCGAGGTCGCCGCTATAGACGGTGGCTAAGCCATAACCGCGCGCGAGCACCTCGTCGACGCACCAACGACTGGCCAGGCAACCGCGCGAGTCGATGGTGGCGCGGTTATCGACGATGCCATTTTTCTCTTCGGCGCGCATCCAACGCGGGTTGAGGTGAATCTCGGGGTCGAGCAGAACGGTGTGGTTGCCGAAGAAGTTGAGGCCTAGGAAAACGGGCACGGGGCCTTTTGCGTCGGCGGGCAGGTAGAGCAGGATGTCCATGCTCGGGCCGTCGTTGTCGGCGGTGAAATACACACTGACTTGGCGGCGACGGGCGCGGCCCCCTAGGGCTTGTCCCTCTTCGCTGACGACAAAACGAGTATTGGGCAGGGCGGCGGGCATTTCGCCGAAGACGTGGGTCTTAAAAAGCTGTAGTATTTCCGGGCGGCGCGTTTGCGTCCAGGTGGGCGCGTCGGTTACGGGTTCGCCATTTTCTCTGAGCAATGCTTCGGGCAGGGTATACGTCGGGACTTGCGCTTCGTCGTAATTTGTATTTTCTGTCGGCATAGTTACCATTTTTGCATATATGTAAAGAAACCGGATAACTCTTAGGTTAGGGCGGGCTGTGGATCATTGCAAGCATGTATTTGTTGCGTTGCAGGATTTGTCTATGTTTTGGCCGTATCTCATATCAGGAGATTGTAATGTCGGTTATCGAATTAGCGTCTGGGCATGCGATGCCCTTGCTGGGTTTGGGCACGTGGCAATTGCGGGGGGATGAATGCACGCGCGTGGTACAGATGGCGTTGGAAATGGGCTATCGCCATCTCGACACGGCGTATAATTATAAAAATCAGGTGGAAGTTGCCCGGGGGCTTCAGGCGAGTGGAATCGAGCGCGGCGAGGTTTTTGTGACGACGAAGATCTGGCCCGATGCGTTGCAATACGCGCAAGTGCATAGGCAATTTGCCGAGTGTGTAGAGCAATTGGCGACGGACTATGTCGACTTGTTGTTGGTGCATTGGCCGAATGAGGCGGTGCCTTTGGCCGAGACGTTGAAGGCTTTTGACGAGATTGCGGCGAGCGGTCGGGCGCGCAGCATTGGTGTGAGCAACTTTTCGCCCGCGCTGATCGACGAGGCACAAGAGGTAGCGAGTGTGCCGATCGTCA